>Ga0209698_10004983_pt1 | contig 14431 bp, 14 predicted proteins | sample LitLauG_LLR_2012_FD_187203 | JGI IMG/M metagenome (GOLD analysis project Ga0209698, IMG submission 187203) | Freshwater sediment microbial communities from Pennsylvania, USA - Little Laurel Run_MetaG_LLR_2012 (SPAdes) (version 2) | ecosystem: Environmental > Aquatic > Freshwater > Creek >...
TATCGGAAAGAGTCTGCGCGTCGGTCAGATCGGCTTTACGATCGTGGGTGTTTTCAGGGAACGCGTGGGAACCTTTGGCCTTTCCGAAATACAGCGATACACGGTCCTGGTGCCCTTCTCTCTCATGCAGTACTACACCGGGGATAATGCCGTCGAAATTCTGTACGCGCAGGCGGACGGCCCGGAAGATGTTCCCTTAGTGACCAGCCAGGTTGGAGACCTGCTGCGCAGCCGCCATTCGCGCACGGCGACGTACGTCGTGCAGAATTTGAGCGCGATCCTGGATGCCGCGCGGCGTATCGGCGTCGTCATGAACGTCCGTCGGGAGTCGCCGAAGAACCGAATTTCGACTTGCCTGGGATTGGTGACGCTGTGCGTCGCCGGCTTCGATCCCGCGCACGCCGCGGCGACGGACCCCGTCCATCCGGCGAAACAAGGGTCCCGCGACACGTGCTTCGCACGCGAAAGCATCGAAGGCTTCAGCACGCCAGACGATCACACGGTGCTCATTGAAGTCTTTCCGCGGAAGATAATCCGGCTGGACCTGATGGGCGATTGCGTCGGCCTGACGTTCCGCCAGTCCCTTGGCCTTGAGGATCGCCCGTCGAGCCCGTGGATCTGTTCGCCGCTGGACGCGACAGTGGTTTTCCGGGATCACGGCATTCGTGAACGCTGCCCGGTCGTCGCCATCCATCGGCTGACCGCCGAGGAAATCAACGCCACGCCCAAGCGGGATCGACCGTAAGGCGGCGAAAGGGGGACCTGCATGCGCACCGAAGCCTTCGAACACATCGCACACTCCCACACTTTGCTGGCGGTGGCGCTGGGCGGCGTCGTCGCCACCATGAGCGCGTTGGGCGCGACGCTGTTCGAACGCCGTTTACTGCGCAAGGAGCGCGAGCGAGACGGGGCGATGATGTTCGGCGAGCTGTTGAGCGCCCTCGTCCGCTATATCAATCTGTCGCACGGCGCCCACGGCCGCGGCGATCCGTTTGGCTCCATCACCATCCGTATGCTGCGGTCGGTGCGCCGCGAGGTCGAGATCTATGAGCGCAACCGCGAAGGGTTGATCTTGCTGCGCGACAGCCCCTTGCGGGTGGAAATACACGGATTGATGGCTCGCCTGACGTTCGCGCTGGAGCGAATTCTGGACACCACCGACGCCCTGGTCGTCGAGACGGACGATGCCGTACGAGAGGAGATGATAAGATCGCGGGACTTTGCCTATGAGTTCCTCATGGAATGCGCATCGCAGACGCCGCCCCTGATCGCAAAATTGGAAAAGCTGGCAAAAGTGAAATTCGCCCCCTTCACGGAGGCAGCGGCGCTTGGATCGGCCGCGGCGCCTGGTTGATATGCGCCGGTGGGGATGAGACCGTTCTTACCCTCGTCACATAACTGGAGACCAGCCCTTGCCCGCCTATCTCGTCGTCGTCCGCGACACCATGAAGGACCCGGCCGCCTACGCCGCCTATCAGGCGAAGGCCGGCCCCACCCTGGCTGGACATCCGGCGCGCGTACTGGCCGCTAACGGAGCGCTGACGTCGCTTGAGGGCGCCTGCCCGGACGGCGTGATCTTGATCGAGTTCCCCGACGTCGCGGCCGCCGAGGCCTGGTACCATGGTCCCGAATATCAAGCCGCGATTGGCCAACGTCTCGCGGCCACGACAGGTCGCGCGGTGATCGTCGAAGGTCTCGCGCCAGCCTGAGCCGATCCGAGGTCTCAGCCGTGGCCGAGCCCTAGCCAGAGCAGCACGGGCACCAGGACCGCGATCATCGCCTCCCCGGCGATCAAGCCGGACGCCAAGGGAATCAGGTAGATGTTGGCGGTCGCGGGATGGCGTTTCTGCCAGACCATACCCCCAAGGCCGCCGACAAACATCGCCGCGACGGCGGCGAAGGGCAGCAGAACACCCAAGCCGACGCCGGTCGGCGACGGCGCCCAGCGGCGGAGCCGGGGCTGGGCTTCCAGCCACGTGAACACCGCGCCCAGAAAAGCGGCGACGAGCATCGCCCACATCGCCGAATGAGGCAGTTTGTCGACGCCGGTGCTGAGCAGCTCGGCGAAACCAGCGGTGCGACGCGAACCCGGCGCCGCCAGACCGGCGTGGTCGCCGACGATGCCATAGGTCTTCACCAGGGCAGGGTAGACGATGGCCAGCGCGGCCGCGCCGATCGGCGCCCCGAGGAGCTGGGCGATTGTCATCGATCTGGGTGTCGAACCGATCATGTGGCCGGCCTTGAAGTCCTGGATCAGGCCTTCAGAGGTGACCGCCACCGTACCGACCGTCCCGCCGCCAAGGATGTTGGCGGTGACGTTGCCCGGCGCGAGACCGGCGAACACCCCTTGGGTGAGATTGGAGAGCGCGCCGATCGGCCCCCAGTTGGTCTCGCCCAGCGCCCGTAGCCCGACGAGCATCAGAGGCACGGCCAGGACCACCGAAATCAGGGTCATCCAGACCGGCATGCCGAAAAACAGCCATTGGACCAGGCACAAGGCGGCAGTGAGGATGGCGACTCCGCCGATCACGAGCCGCAGCGGGAACTCCTCGCCGCTGAGGCTTGCGCCGCGCAGCGCGCCAAAGGCCCGCGCGAGCAGCCGCCACTTCAAAGCCAGGGCCGTCAGGCCGCCGGAAAGCATCATGCCAAGGCCGGGCCACATGACCCAGTAGAGCACCTTGGTGCGACTGGCGTGGTCGGGGAGGATGCCGGCCTGGATGAGCAGCAGCGGCGCCACGATCCAGCCGAGCACCCCGCCCAGCAGCATCCAGCCATTCATACGCAGGCCGACAATCATGCCCGACCCGACGCTGAGCAGGCTGTAGGTCACACCGACGCCCATGTTCGCGACAACGAACGCGGCTCCGGCGGCGCCCAGCGTGAGCGCGCCGGGGGTCCAGGCTTCAGGGATCAGTTCAAACATCTTGCCATCGTCGCGCAACAGCATGACCAGGGCCGAGGCGATCAGACCCAGTCCGAGCACCCCCGCCGCGCGGCGGGCATTGCGGTAGATGGCGTCGTCCTTGTGCAGCCCGCGCGGCGGGTCGAGCACGATCAGGGTCTCGCCGGCGGCCATGCCGTCGGGAAACGGCAACTGTTCATCGACAATGAAGTGTCGCCGCATCGGCGCGGCCAGGAGGACACCCAGGAGCGAGGCGATGCTCAGCCAGATGAAGACCTGAATCGGCGATGGGTCGAGGTGAAAGCTCACGACTTTGGAAGCCCGCAGCATGTCGAACGACGCCAGAACGCCGCACATGAAAGCGGTCTGCGCGGCCGAGGTCCCGGCCGTCTGCACAATGTTGTTCTGCCAGCGGTCGTAGGTCTTGCGCGATATGAGGCTGAGGATGACGAAACCGTAGAAGGCCGAGACCACCGAGACGTTGGGTCCGAAGCCAAGCTTCAACACCATGTAGGGGTACGACGCCCCCATGATCGCCGCGACGATCGCCGCGGCGAACAGCGCCTGCGGCGTGAGTTCGGATCCAGGCGGGCGGGGGAGCCGGCCGGCTGGGTTCGCGTTTGCTACAGAGTCATCGGGTTGGTCCATGCCGGTGTTTTAGAGACCTTCGTCAGGCGTGTCGCCGGGAGCCGTTTTTGGATCGGCGCGAATAATATCCTCGCCTGTAAAGGGGATAGGTCTGGCGTCAGGCGAAACCTGGGCTGGCGGCTGTTGACTGCCGCTGGGGGAAACTCGGCGCATGAGCGGGCTCCTTCATTGTTGCGCCTTGACGGAGCCGACGCGAATGAGACTAGTCTCGACGCAACGAACGAAAAGACCGATCCCGTGGGTTCGGCGTGAAGCGACAGGGAGTTAACAGGCATTTGAGCACACGCGCCGACGAATTGCAGGAAGGCCTCGGCCGGTTCTTGTCGGCGAAGCAAGGCGTGACGGTGACGGTCGACGCGCCGGTGCACATCCCCGGCGGCGCGTCGCGCGAGACCTGGCGATTTGGCGCGACCGCTGAGGGCTTTCGCCAGGGCATGATCGTCCGGATCGATCCGGAAACCAGCCTGATAGACACCGACCGCGAGGTGGAATACCGCGCCTACGCCGCCGCCTTTGGCGCGGGTCTGCCCGTGCCGGAGCCATTGTTTCTTGAGAGCGATCTGGCCTGGCTCGGCCGGCCCTTTTCCATCACCGCCGAGGTTCCCGGTTGCTCGGCCTCACCCGATGGCATGCCGCCCGAGCACAGGGCCAAGATCGGCGCGCAGAAGTGGACTTGGCTTGGCAAGCTGGCCGCGCTGGACCCGGACACCCTAGGGCTGGAGGGGGTCATGACCCCGACGACTCGCGAGACCTGCGCGCTCGAGCAACTGGAGTACTGGGCCAAGGTTATCCGCGACGACGAAATCCACCCCAACCCGGTCGCCGAGGCCGCGGTGCGCTGGCTGCGCCGCAATCCGCCGCCGCCCGCGCAGAAGCTCTCTCTGGTGCACGGCGACTATCGCACCGGCAATTTCCTCTACACCCCGGAGGGCGACATCAAGGCGATTCTGGATTGGGAGATGGCCCATATCGGCGATCCCCTGGAGGATCTGGCCTGGTCGCTCGACCCCCTTTGGTGCTTCCATTCGCCTCAGCTCGCGGGGCAATTGCTTCCGCATCGCGAGGCTGCCCGCCACTGGGAAGCCGGCAGCGGCATGAAGATCGATCACGAGGCCTTCAGATGGTGGCGGGTGTTCGCCGCCGTGAAGGGCATCGGCATATGGATTTCGTCCACCGAGGATTTCTATCGTGGCGCGACCAAGCTGCCGATCCTGGCCATGGCCGGCTGGCTGATGACCGATCGGCAGGAACGGATTCTCACCGACTACCTCTCGCCGCACTCGCCGCACATCTACGTGGACAGCCTCACATGATCCCGCGCGGTTCCGACAGCCTCGGCCACCTGGCGATGCGCATCGCCGTCGACCTCATCCCCAAGGCCAGCGACGCGTACGCGGCCACGGACATGGGCTATTTCACCGTCCTGCTGTCCCTCGTTGGTCAGGACTTCGACCGCGTCGCCGATATCGCCGTTGTCGAGCACGAGGAGACGCTCTCCATTTTCGATGCCGCGGCGCCCCATCTGGTCGACGCTGACCTGAAGCGTCGCATCGCCGAGGCCAAGGCCAAGCGCCTGCCGAGTTTCAAGACCGCCGACCTGAACACCCGCGGCGATATCGAGACCAGGCTGCTCATCGAGGTTCACGAGGCGGTCGAGGCCGCCGTCGATCGTGGCGAAGCGTGGGCCGGCGCGCTCGATGCGCAGATCTGGCGGTTCCTCGATGGCTACGCGTCGCGGCGCGCCTACGACGCACCCTTCTGAAAGATCCCGACACACCCTCCCCAACCGCTTCCAACCGACAGGTCACGACCATGCTGAACAAGATGGACGACTACCCGATCCACCAGACGCCGGAACCGATCGCCCACCCGGCGACCACCGACCGCAACGCCTACGATCGGACATGGTTCAACGGCTACGCCAACGACGGGTCGTACTATTTCGGCATCGGCATGGCGGTCTATCCGCACCGGGGCATCCAGGACGCCGCCTTCAGCGTGGTGCGCCCCGACGCACGCCAGCACTGCTTCTATGGCTCCTGCCGGGCGCCCAACGAGCGCACGGACATGACCGTCGGGCCCTTTCGCATGGAAGTGGTCGAACCCATGCGCCGCACCCGCGTCATCCTTGACGACAACAAAAGCGGCATCAGCTGTGACCTGACCTTCTCGGCGCGCACCGCGCCCATCCAGGAGGCGCGGCAAATCCTGTGGTCGGGGGCCCGACGCGTCATGGACGCCACGCGCTTCGACATCTTCGGACGCTGGGACGGGGTGATCAAGGATCCCGATGGGGAGATCAAAGTGGACGGCGCGATGACCCGCGGCACCAAGGATCGATCCTGGGGCGTGCGGCGTGTCGGCGAACATGAGACCGGCGGCGCGCCGACGGCGCCGGGCGGCATCTGTTTCGTCTGGGCCCCGCTCTTCTGGGATGATCACGTCAGCCACGCGATCTTCTTCGACGGCGCCAGGGGCGAGGCCCTGTGCCGCGAGGGTCTGACCGCGCCGTTGTTCGACGGACCTGACGCCATCCACGGCAACGACGCTCTCGATACCCGCATGGCCACGGCGCGGCACCGCATCGCCTATCATCCTGGCACGCGTCTGGCGAAGTCGGCGCAGATCGATCTGGTCGACCACGACGAGAAGGTGCGCACCATTTCGATGGAGCCGATCCTGCGCTTCCAGATGAAGGGCCTTGGCTATGGCCACCCCGAATGGGGCCAGGGCATGTGGAAGGGCGAGTTGGCCGTTGGCGGCGAATCCTTCGACCCGCGCCAGCTCGATCTGCTGGCGCCGGAGAACGTCCACGTTCAACAGGTCGTCAAGACCAGCGACGGGACCCGCACGGGCATCGGCGTGCTCGAGCAGGTGGTTGTGGGTCCGTACGCCCCGGCCGGATTCACCGGCTTCCTCGACGGCGCGAAAGGCTGACGATCATGGGCGTGTTGGATGGCAAGGTTGCGATCATCACCGGCGCGGCGCGCGGTCAGGGCGAGGCGGAGGCGCGCATGTACGCCCGCGAGGGGGCCAAGGTGGTGCTCACCGATGTGCTTGTCGCCGAAGGATCGAAAGTGGCCGCCGACATCGGCCCCGCCGCGCGTTTCATCGAGCACGATGTCTCGTCCAAGGACGGGTGGGACAAGGTCATCGCCGCGACGCTGGAAGCGTTCGGGCGCCTCGACATCCTGATCAACAACGCCGCGATTTCGCGCCCCCTCAAGCTCGAGGACACCGAGCCCGACGTCTATGACCAGATCTACCGGGTCAATCAGCTCGGGGTGTACCTGGGGATGCGCGCGGTGCTCGATCCGATGCGCGCGGTCGGGGGTGGCTGCATCATCAATGTCGCCTCGGTGGCCGGATTCAAGGGCACGTCCACCCTCTTCGCCTATGCCGCCACAAAGTGGGCGGTGCGCGGAATGACCAAGGCGGGAGCCATGGAACTCGCGCGCTACAAGATCCGCGTGAACGCCATCCTGCCGGGCGTCATCGATACGCCGATCCTGGGGACGCAGTCCGAGAGCATGAACGAGAAGCTGATCAAGAGCGCGCCGCTTCGCCGCATGGGTCATGTCGACGAGATCGCGGCCGGAGCCCTCTACCTCGCATCGCCAGCGGCCTCGTTTGTGACCGGGACGGACTTCATCATCGACGGCGGAATGAGCCTGTAGACCGGCTCAGCCAACGCGGGCGAAAAACATCACCCACAGCGCCATGAGCGCGACATTGCTGACACCGAACAGGGTCAGGCGGTGCAACACGTTGTTGTACGTCAGGTGCACGGCGCTGTGGCCAAATCGCAGGCCGACATAGATCCACGCGGTGACCAGGAATGGTTGGCCGACGCGGTTGGCGTATAGGCTCATGAGGCAGATGACGTAGAAGAGCAGAGGCGCTTCAAGCAGGTTCATGTACCCACGGTTGACGATCGAAACGTCGGCGGGAACCTTCGCCGATTCCCCCAGCGCGAAATCGTCCCGCTCAAGCCTGCCCCTCATGACCGCCGGGATTCGCCGCAGCGGTATTAAACCGAGGACCAGGAACGTGAGCAGCGCCAGGGCGCCCATGGGCGCGAAGATCAGGGTCTGGTCCACGAGAATGCGATCTCCAACTTAACCTTGCCAAGCGATCCGAGGCCCCGTGGGTCCCGGCGATTTAGTGTGCGTCCGAACCTTTTCCGTCCGGGCTCATCGCATGCATCATCCGGGCGAACCGCGCATGATCCTCGGCTGTACATTCAAGGTGAGCGCAGTAGTCCGTCTCTGTGGCGGCAAACACCTTTGGCAATATCTTATTGATTATCAACGGCATCGTCGCTTGCATCAACTGCGGCATCTTCTCGAGCACCGCCTGGCCGGTTGGCGAGCCGTAAAACGCCACAAGATCCTTCAGTTCTCCAACCGTGAACGTTCGCGCCGCGCCTTCGGCGGAAGCGTCGATGACATCCGGCAAGGCGGCGTCCATGCCGGCCGAGTAGCTTGTTATGAACTGCTGCATCTTCGGGTCGGAACTTGAGGCGCCAGGGAACTGCCGCAGGACGTTTCGCATGACGCCCTTCATCATGGTGTCCATGTGAGCTTCGCGCACATAGTCTCGCGCCAAGGCCAGACGCTCCGGGTCGATGGGTCCCGAGCTCTGATCATAAGCCGGTGTCGGGGCTGGCTGCGCGAGCAGCGGAGTCGCCGCGGCCAAGGCGCCGCACGCCAAGGCGACGAGAGCGGAACCCCCAAAGCGTCCGAACATATTACGCATGCTCATCTCCGCTGACCGTGCTCGCAAACGGCGACGCCATGGCGGCCTAGCATCGAAAAACGGTTCGGACAATTTGCCCGGTCGTCTGCAAACACCGGATCGTAAACGATCATAGTGGGCCGCTAGCGCAAAACTGTCACGATACGCGGGTAGCGCTGGGTCAGGTAGGCTGAGAAGGTGAGTCATGATTTCTATGCGCGGATTTCTTTTGGCGTCGGTGAGCGCCTTGCTGGCGGCTTACGCGCCGTCGACCGTTGCGCAGGAGACTCCGCACAACCTTATCCTGTTCGTCGCGGACGGTTTGCGGTCGGGGATCGTCACGCCGCAGACCGCGCCGGCGCTCGCGGCGGTGCGCGACCAGGGTGTGGATTTTCATAACAGCCACAGCCTTTTTCCAACTCTGACCACGGTTAACGCAGCGGCGATCGCCACCGGCCATCGACCTGGCGACACGGGTGATTTCGGCAACACCATCGACGCCGGCTCGCCCCTCCCCGCGCCCAGCGGCGCGCGGATCGCCGACCTCGAAGACGATGTCGTTTTAGGTCTGATGAATGATCGCTTCGGCGGCGATTATCTGGGCCACCGCACACTGCTGGAAGCCGCGCGCGCCAAAGGGTTCAACACCGCCGTGATCGGCAAGATGGGCCCGGCCGCGATCCAGGATGTGACCGCTCGCGACGGCAAATCGACGATCGTGGTCGACGACGCCACCGGTTACAAGGACGATCAGGTGATCGCGACCTCGCCGGACGTCCTTGCGGCGATCAAGGCGGCCGGGCTGTCAGGCGCGACACCGGATCGCGGCCTCAACGGCGGCTCGCCGATGTGGAACGCCCAAGGCGTCCTGGTCGCCAACGTCGTCCAGCAAAACTGGATGAAGGATGTCGCCACCAAGGTGCTGTTGCCGAAATTCAAGGCCGACGGCAAACCCTTCGTGCTGGTGTTCTGGTCGCGCGACCCCGACGGCACCCAGCACGGTCAGGGGGACAGTCAGGACACTCTCACCCCCGGGATCAACGGTCCAACGACGATGAAGGCGATCGCCAACGCCTCCGAGGACCTGGGCGCACTGCGCGCAGCGCTCGCCGATCTCGGCCTCGACAAGTCGACCGACGTCATCGTCACCGCCGACCACGGCTTCTCGACGAATTCCCGGAAGAGCGAGACCAGCTTCGCGGCGAAACAGAGTTACATGGACGTCCGGCCAGGCGCCATTCCGCCCGGATTCCTGGCCATCGATCTCGCCCATGCATTGGGCCTGAAGGTCTTCGACCCGTATCTGGCGCCTGTGGAGGCCGGCTTCCACACCCGAGGCAGCGCGTTCCTGGGTAAGAACAGCGAAGATCCGTTGTTGGTGATCGCCGCCAACGGTGGTTCCGACCTGATCTATCTGGGCGCTCACGCCGACGCAGCCCTCGCGAGACAGGTCGTCGAGTCGCTGACGGGCCAGGACTATACCGGGGCCATCTTCGTCGACGACTCCCTAGGCACGATGCCGGGCGCCCTGCCGATGAGCGCCATCGGCCTGGAAGGCGATGCGCGAACGCCCAGACCGGCGATCATCGTCAGCTTCAAGAGCTTCACGACCGGGTGCGCCGATCCGGAGACCTGTGGCGTCGAGGTCGCCGATACAGGATATCAGCAGGGCCAGGGCATCCATGGTTCGTTCAGCCGCGCCGACACGCACAATTTCATGGCCGCGATCGGCCCGGACTTTAAAAGCGGGTTCGTCGATCCCGCGCCCATCAGCAACGCCGACCTCGCCCCGACGGCGGCGCGCATTCTTGGCCTCGACCTTGGCGTGGGCGGCAAGGTTCCCGGTCGCGTGATCGGCGAGGCGCTTACGGCCGATGGAGCGATTCCACCGGTGGCGAGCCATGTGACCAAGTCCGAGCCGGCGGCCAATGGCTTTACGACGGTGTTGGATTGGCAGGACGCGGGCGGAGGTCCATACTTCGACGCGGCGGGCATGCCAGGGCGGACGTTGGGTCTCGTTCAGTAGCGCACCCTACCGGAGCCGCCGCCATCGCGCGCCATAAGCCGCCCAATCAGGCGCCGCCGCAGACATGCTCGGAGTCGCGGGTGCGCCAGCGGCCGCCGGTGCGCAGATTGACGACCTCATAGACGATGCCGCGTGTGTCACCCCGGGGGCAGCCGCTCGGGAAGTGGACCACGCAGAGGCGCGCGGGGTCGCCGACCTTGGATTGGTCCATTTCCGGAACCTGTCCGTAGTCGACGTTGTAGTGATGGTCACTAAAGACGATGGCGCTTCCCGACTCGGGCACGAAGGTGAGGCGGCCATGGCCGTCGTCGTCGGCCAGACGGGTTTCGACCGACGTGATGGTCGTACGGAAACACTGCCCGATGTGCTCGCGGCGATGGGTAAGACCGCTGACCATCTCGCGGGGCGAGGCGGCGATGGCGGGAAGCGCACAGGCGATGGCGATGAGCGGGGTCAGGCGCATGGCGTAATTCATCTCGGAACCCCAACACGCTCACGCGCCGCGAGGAAAGTCCAGGCGCCGCGGGGACGTTCCCGAATATCAGTGGGTGACGTCGACGTAGGCCCGACCTGGCGCGAGGCGTTCGGTCTTCAAGCCTAGCGCCGTGATGTCGGCGGGCGCGGGATCGCCCATCGCCAGGGCCGCGGCGAGGCGGCCGGCGGCGGGGGCGGTCTGAACCCCGTAGCCACCCTGCCCGGCCAGCCAAAAGAAGTTCGCGATCGCCCCATCGTACCCGATCACGGGCGTGCGGTCGGGGGCGAAGGTGCGCAGTCCCGCCCACGAACGGATGATCCGGCGAACCGGAAGATCGACCCAGGCCTGAAGACGCTCGACGCATTCGGCGACGTCGATGTCCTCAGCCCAGGCGTCGCAAGGCGCCGACGGGGTCTCGTCGCAAGGCGAGATCAGGAGACGGCCGCTGTCGGGTTTGAAATAGAAGGTCTCGTCCGCCTCGATCATCGAGGGCCATCCGCGCGTCTCAAGCCCCGCCGGCGCCTCGACAAGGAAGGCCGTCCTCTTGAGCGGCGCAAGGCCGGCGGGATGAGCCCCCGCCATCGCCGCCACAGTGTCGGCCCAGGCGCCGGCGGCGTCGACGATGACGCGCGCCGTCACCCGCTGGTCATCGGCGAGGCGAACGTTCCAGCCGGCCGGCCCCTGCTCAAGTGCGACGACCTCGGCGTCCGTGCGGATATCGGCCCCCGCCGCCTTGGCCAGGCGTAGATAGCCCTGGTGCAGGGCGTTGACGTCGATATCGGCTGAGTTTGGCTCGACAAGCCCGCCGCCCAGCAGGCCAGGGCGAAAAAGGGGGCAGGTCTGTTCTATTTCGGCCGCATCCAGCCGGCGCGTGACGATGCCAAGCTCGGCGGCGCCGTCGTCAATGCCATCGAGGCTAGCGAGGTTGGCGCGACCGGCGAAATAGACGCCTGGGCGGGGCGTCAGCAACGGATGTTCGGCGAACCCGGACGGGGGATGGTCGTAGAAAGGCCGGCTGGCCACCGTAAGCGCGCGAATGACGTCGTTGCCGTAGAGCGCCGTCCACATCGCCGCCGAACGCCCTGTGGTGTGATAGGCATGAACCGGCTCCCGCTCAAAAATGGCGACGCGCGCCCGCTTGGCCAGCGCCGCGCCAGCCGAGGCGCCGGCGATGCCCGAGCCTATGATCAGAAAATCAAAATCGGTCATGATCTTGCAGGCTTGTAGGCCGTTCGGGCGGTCTTTTGAACCGCGCTCGTCGAAGTCGCCCCATGGGCGGCGACGGGGACGCCGTGACTTTGAGAGGGAAGTCACTATCGTGACGTCCCGCAGGGCATGACGGAGACCCCAATTGATGCAACCAGGAGAGCGCGTTCTGGTCACCGGCGCCACGGGCTTCGTCGGCGCCGCGGTGGTGCGCGCACTCGCGGGTCGAAACCTCGTCGTGCGCGTGTTGGCGCGGGCGAGCAGCCCGCGCGCCAATCTGACCGACTTCGACGGCGAGCTCGCGGTTGGCGACATGCGCCACGCCGGCGACATGAGCCGCGCGCTGGACGGGGTCGACTATCTTTTCCACGTCGCTGCCGACTACCGGCTTTGGGCCCGCGACCCCGGCGAGATCATCCGGGCCAATCAGGAAGGGACACGCACGGTCATGGAGGCGGCCCTGACGTGGAAGGTCAGAAAAGTCGTCTATACCTCCAGCGTCGCCACGCTGCGCGCGCCCGATACGCCCACGCCCGTCGACGAGACCTCGCCGCTCGCCGAGGGCGAGGGCATTGGCGCGTACAAGGAGAGCAAGGTCGTGGCCGAGCGGCTCGTGGAACGCATGGTGGCCGAGCGGGGACTTCCGGCCGTGATCGTCATGCCCTCGACGCCGATCGGTCCGGGCGATGTGAAGCCGACCCCCACGGGTCGTATCCTGGTCGAGGCGGCCACCGGAAAGATCCCGGCCTTCGTCGACACCGGCCTCAATCTCGTCCATGTCGATGACGTAGCGGCCGGTCATCTCCTGGCCATGGAGAAGGGCCGGATCGGCGAGCGATATATTCTCGGCGGTCAGGATGCGTCCTTACGCGAGATGCTGGCCGCCATTGCCGAGCTTTCTGGACGCAAGCCGCCAACGGTGAACCTGCCGCGTGCGCCGCTCTATCCCCTGGCGTGGGCGGCGGAAGCCGTGGCCAGGATCACGGGTAGGGAGCCCTTCGTCACGGTGGACGCCCTGCGTATGGCCTCGCACCATATGTTCTTCAGCTCCGCCAAGGCCGAACGCGAACTCGGCTACAAGGCGCGCCCATACCGCGAGGCCCTCGCCGACGCACTGAACTGGTTTCGCGACGCGGGGTATCTGGGATGAGCTTGGCCCTTGGCCTGCTCGTCCTTGCCATCTGGATCTATCTGCTCGCCTTCCGCGGCGGCTTCTGGCGGGCGCGAGAGCGGGACGACAACGATCAACCGGACGACCCCGCGAAGTGGCCAGCCGTGATCGCGGTGGTCCCAGCCCGTGACGAAGCCGACGTGATCGGCCGATCTCTGGGCAGCCTCCTGGCGCAGGACTATCCCGGCCACTTTCGCATCATTCTCGTCGACGACAGCAGCACGGACGGCACGGCCGACGCCGCCCGCGCCGTGGACGCCAACGGTCGTCTCGAGATTCTGACCGGCGCGCATCTGCCAGACGGATGGACCGGCAAGCTCTGGGCGCAGACCCAGGGCGTGTCGCGCGCCACCGAAACCGCTCCGAAATACCTGCTCCTGACCGACGCCGACATCGCTCATGCCCCTGACGCGCTACGCCGCCTGGTCGCCCGGGCCGAGGCCGGCGGACTGGCTCTGACGTCGCTCATGGCGAAGCTCACGGTCGAGACCTGGGCGGAGAGACTGCTGATCCCCGCCTTCGTCTATTTCTTCGCCATGCTCTATCCATTCGCCTGGGTGAACGACACCCGGCGCAAGACCGCGGCGGCGGCCGGCGGGGTGATGCTTGTCCATCGCGAGGCGCTGGCCCAAGCCGGCGGTCTTGAGGCGATCCGCACCCGGATCATCGATGATTGCTCACTGGGGGCTCTGCTGAAACGCCAGGGTCCGATCTGGCTCGGCCTGACCGAACGGGCCCGGAGCTTGCGGCCCTACAACAGGTTCGACGACATCGCCGCCATGGTCGCGCGTTCGGCCTACGCTCAGCTGAGTTACTCGCCGGCGCTCCTCGCGGGAACCGTCGCGGGCATGGCTATCGTCTATCTCGCGGCCCCGGCGCTGGTGCTCATCGGGACCGGCTGGCCGCGTCTGGCCGGCGCGGTCGCGTGGGTTGGGATGGCGGTTTCGTTCCAGCCCATGCTGCGTCTCTACCGGCGCTCACCGTTGTGGGGTGTGGCTCTACCCCTGATCGGCGCGATCTACACCAGCTTCACGATCCGCTCCGCGATCGAACATTGGCGCGGCGAAGGCGGCATGTGGAAGGGCCGCGCTCAGGCGATGAGCTGATTTTCGTCGCACCTCTTCCGGACCGACGATCCGGTCTTCGGCCTAGTTGCCCGACACACTGTCCACCTCGCCGAACAGCGCCTTGAGCCGCGCCTGGGTTTCGGGCGGAAGCGGCGGGGCCTGGATGGCGGCGATGTTGGACTTGAGGTGATCTATCTCT
>Ga0209698_10004984_pt1 | contig 14429 bp, 8 predicted proteins | sample LitLauG_LLR_2012_FD_187203 | JGI IMG/M metagenome (GOLD analysis project Ga0209698, IMG submission 187203) | Freshwater sediment microbial communities from Pennsylvania, USA - Little Laurel Run_MetaG_LLR_2012 (SPAdes) (version 2) | ecosystem: Environmental > Aquatic > Freshwater > Creek >...
GAATTAACTGTTGTGATCAGATGGAATGAGTTCTACATGCTTCTCTTGAGGCACAACGACGAACGAAAACGAATGACCGTCAATGAAGAAGGGTAACCAGGCGCGGAAAAGACCGGAGCGGCGGTAAATCGCCGCAGAGACTCTCAAAGTTCGTTCAGATAGGAACGGCCACGATCAGGACGGCCAAACTGAGTGGGGGCGTGGCCAATCTCACCACGTCCTCCCTCGCGGTTGGTACGCACGCGATCACGGCTGAATACTTGGGGGATGGTGCCAGTGACAAGAGCACCTCCTCGGAGTTGTACCAAGTAGTGCAGTAGGCTTCGACGCAGCGCGCAGTACTTGTTGTCGATCCGAAGATCACAGATGAGCCGCCCGATGTCTGGGCGGCTTCTTGCACCACTTCGAGTGGTCCCGCCGGTAACTTTTCTTGCTCGTTGACGGTTGAGACGATTTCCTTTTTTGAAACTCAGGACACCTACAGGACACCAAAAGCCTTGCCGGCGAGTTCGATCACGCACCATCAAGCAGAGAATGTAAGAGGTAAATCGTTCGGATCGAAAGGACTGGCGGAGAGGGAGGGATTCGCTCAGGCCATTTCTCGCAAGTCGTGGTGATTCCTACAGTTAGCGATTTTATCCTGTGTTTATGCGGGTGTCGAGCACATTCGTAACTTAGGCTGCTGTTTCCACGGTTTCCCTTATTGACCCCTATTCCACGGAAACCGTATCACTGGTATCACCCCCAAACATCACTACTTGCGGCCATCAGCCTATGCAGCATCACGTCTCGTGGATGTACTGAATATTTCAATCTCGCGCGTAACCCGAGATGTCTCTTCCAGCGGAATGGCCTTCCCTGCGCTCACTTCCTGGCTGTCCTGACTTTCGCCCGGCGTGCCCTCTGCGCGGCTGCGATTCTCTTGCGTCCTGCAGCCGAAATTGTTCGCTTTTGCGAGTTGTGGACTTCGATTTTCCCCCGCGCATGTAGACCCTCCAGAATGCGCCGCAGATCGCAATCGGAGATCAAGCTGCGGCTGGCCCACAATCGGAGACTGCTTTACCACTGCGCTTAGGTCGTCTCACCAATTCTCCCCCACAGTTTTTGCAAACGAAACGTAGCTTGCGCGCACAGGCCTCACAATACGTGCACTCGTGGGAGCAGATGAAAGCCATCAGGCTTGGAGATAAGCTTTTTGTGCAGAGCTCGCAGCTTGTCCGCATTTCAAGACTCATGTGCGTGCCTTTCTATTGGCGGCTCTGTCCTACCATCAAACAGGTCCCGGATCGCCGAGTTATAGCCACGACTACAAGATAGTTCCTTGGCATTTTTTAACCGAACCATATACTCGCCGCTGTTACAAGGCACAACCTCCTTGATTCTTGTAACGTTCACGATAATGCTACGGTGAATACGCGAAAAATTATGCGGCGCCACCTTTCGCTCAATTTCACCAATCGGCTCCCGGAGCCGATATGCTTCATTTCCGACGTGGATAATGACATAGTTTGCCGCCGCTTCGATCCAATCAACTTCATCGAATTCCAGGAATAAGATGCGGCGCCCACATTTGGCGACCAGGCGTTGCCCAGGGGTCGGCTGCTCGCGGCGAATCAGGCTGCGCTGTCGAGACGTCACAACCTCTTCCTGGAGTCGGGCGACATCGGTTCTGGCACGCGCGATGGCGCCATGAAGCCGCTCCTGATTGAAGGGCTTCATGATGTAGTCATACGCCTTGCTCTCAAACGCCATGAGGGCATACTGATCCTGGGAGGCGGTGCAGATCACCAGAGGCAGTAACCCGCGTGTGATCGATGCGAGAACGTCAAATGGATCTTCTCCCGGGATTTGAGGGTCCAGCAGGAGCACGTCCGGTTTATATTCACGTAGAACATCGGGAATTTCCTGCGTCCGCCCACATTCTGCGACAACCTTTATATCCCCTTCGGCCGCCAACAAGGACTTCGTTCTCTCACGGCACACATTGTCATCATCGGCGATGGCGACGGACAACAGTCGGTCATGGAACGAGGCTGGCATCAAATTCCCTCAAGCCCAAGGCGGGATCTGTCGAACAATTGTCTATCCCTCGGATGATTTTCTAGCCTCACATCTATTCGACGCGACGTACTGCGTCTGGATAGCCAAATGTCTGCGATTCGTCCCGAACTTGCATGTAACCATCCCTATTAGAGACGCAACGATCATCCTGTTTCGTTGCAAGGCAGGCGAGAAAAAGATTGGCTATGGAATCTCATCGGTGTGCTCTTGGTTCTACGAAAATCCGTAAAGTCACCGCCCCCGCAGTCCCTTTGTCGCGCGGTGCGCGTCGCCGGACATAAGCAACTCGTTGACTTTTTAGTCCTACTCGAACCTCGCCAGCGTCTACTCCTCCCTGTTTCAGCAAAAGTCCTGCATCCGGACATCGGACTGCATGAAGCCAGTGCCGCGGAGGTGGTACTACGACGTCCTCCAGATTAAGAGCAAGCCGTGTCGACGGTCGAGGTGAAGGACATGACGCAGAAAAGACAGATTGTCAGGCTAACGGTCATAGGAATCGGAATTTGGATGATGTTCGTTATGCAACTGGTGGCCCAGGTTCAGAATGGCCAGTTTGCCGGTACCGTGACTGACCCAACCGGCGCGGCCATCGCAGACGGCAAAGTTACGGTTACGAACTCCGCAACCGACTTCAGTGCTTCCGCGACCACCAATTCCAGCGGCAACTACTCCATCAAAGAGCTGCCGATCGGCACCTACAAGCTCACCGTCGAAGCTTCCGGATTTAAGACGGTATCGAATACTGGTGTAGTCCTCAATGCTGGGACGATCGCTCACGTGGACTTCAAGCTAATCATCGGTCAGGCTTCCGAAGTCGTGGAAGTCAGCGGCGCGGTCTCCGACGTGAACACGGAAGATTCCAAGCTGGCCACAACCGTCAGTTCCACGCAGATCAACAACCTGCCTCTAAACGGGCGCAACGTATTCGATTTGATGACACTCAGCGCTGGTGCGGTCAACGTCGCAGGCGTTGACTTCGAGAACGGCCATATGACGGTGGTCAATGGCGTCCGCGAGGATTTCAATGGATTCCTCATCAACGGCGTTTCCAACAAAGGCTTGAGCGGCGGCGTGGTCAACGTGCCGATTCAGGATTCGGTCGAGGAATTCCAGCAGTTGCAGCTCAACATGTCGGCCCAGTATGGCAATAGCGCCGGCGGCACCGTGAACCTGGTTACCAAGTCGGGTACCAATGCCTGGCATGGCAGCGGCTGGGAATACATCCGCAACGACGTGACCGACGCCAACTACTTCTTCCTGAAGCAGCAAGGTATCGCCCAACCACCCACTCGGTTCAACCAGTTTGGCGTTACTCTCGGCGGTCCTATCGTGAAGGACAAGCTGTTCTTCTTCCTGTCCTTGCAAGGAGACCGGTACAAATCACAAGGTTTGCCGATCAACGTCCTCCAGGATTCGCAGGCCTGGGAGCAGGCGGTAACTGCGGCCAACACGGGGTTGAATTCAACCGCTTCGCTGCTCTACGGCACCTTCCCAAAGTTGAATGCCGGTAATCCCTCAGGCCTAACTCTGAACTCGTACGTTGGTTTCGACCCGATCAAGAATCCTGGAGCATACGCGCCCTACCTGTGCCTCGATGGCTTTACAGGCGGCAACCCTGCCGATGCTCTACCTTTCACCAACCTGCAACACCAGAAGCTCGTCAACATCATGGGCGTCACCCAGAACGACTTGGACCACATGACGGGATGCGTTGACAAGCCAGGTTTGACAACCGGAGCGATTGGCCGCGACGCGTCCATCCAGGAATCAAGCGTTTCCACGTTCGGTACCCAGACGCAAACTCTTGGCAATCTGTTCAATGGCAATGAAGGTTCGTTACGCGTTGACTACAACTGGAATACCAACAATCGTCTTTACATCAACTACAACTACCTGCGTGAGACCGACAAATACGGCCCCTCCAACATTGCGGCCACGCGCGGCTTCACAAACCCGCAGCACAGTAACTTGCCGGCCGGCACGTTCAGCTTTGTCCATACCTTTAGCCCGTCGATCCTGAATGAGTTCCGCGCCGGTTACCTGCAACACACTTTGGATACTGGCGTCGGTATTGGCGGCATCCCGCAGATCCATTTCTCCAATACCAGCCAGGTGGGATTCGGCTCCTACAACGGCTATCCGCAGAACTTCAAAGAGAACATTTACACCTATTCCGACATGGTCTCAATCGGCCATGGAAACCACAACTTTAAGATGGGTGTGGATTTCCGGCGCAACATTGAAAACAGCGAGTTCAACGTCGGACGTTCCTCCTACTACTTCTACGACCAGGTTTACTTTGCCGCGGATGCGCCCTACTACCAGGCGGCCGGCGTAGATCCCGGAATCTGCCACGCGCCCTGCAAGTCGTTCAACCAGACTCCCGCCGCCCAGTTGAGCACCAACGTTCGCCACTGGCGCAATCTGGAATTCGGCGCGTACTTCCAGGATGACTGGAAGGTCACCAAGCGCCTGACCCTCAACCTGGGCCTTCGCTATGACGTCTATCAGCGCCACAAAGAAGAGGCCGGAGTGGCCACCACGTTCCTGCTCGGTCCAAGCACGCCGAACGCGAACGTGTTGGGCCCAAGCGGCGCTATCCCGAACCGGCTGTTCAACGCCAACAACCCTGGTACCTGCGTCGCTAACGGCGGCAATCTTGCCTTGGCGCAGTTGGCGGGGGGATGCGGGCCGGGCAGCGGTGGATTTGCTCCTTCCAGCTCTCTCGGCCAGGGGGATCACAATAACTTCGGTCCGCGCGTCGGCTTTGCCTGGGATGTGTTTGGCGACGGCAAGACTTCTTTGCGCGGCGGTTTTGGTGTGGCTTACGAGGGCACGCTCTATAACCCGCTCTCCAATTCCCGTTGGAACCTCCCCTACTACTCGTTTAACTCCGCCTCCGCCGGCACCGACAATTCATCGGGTTCAAACATAATTTACGGTCCGTCGAGTCTGCAGAACGGCGTTTACGCGCAGAGTTTCACGATACCCGTCACCTTCACGGGATGCGGCTCGAACATTGGGAACTCGGGCCCCTGCAATCAAGCCCAGAACCACGGCAACATCGAGGGTTGGGATCCTGGTAACCAGAACGCTGCTCTCCTCACGGGAATTGTCTTCCCCACCGGAGTCCGCGATCCGTACGTCTACAACTTCTACCTCGACATCCAGCGCGAGATCATGCCCAAGACCGTCATCGACGTAAAGTACGTCGGCACGGCCGGTCACAAGCTGTTCCGCGCCGAGGACGTGAATCGCCAGCCCGGTTCTTTGCTGCCCAACGGCTCTACCCTCGTCGACAACTTCGGCAGAACGTTGTTTGGGATGGGTGGCCGCTTGAATCAGAACTATGGCCGCCTGCGCGTTTGGGAGAACGCGGTCAACTCCAACTACAGCTCATTCCAAGGCTCGCTGAAGCGCCAGATGTCTCACGGCGTCCTGTTCAACTTGGACTACACCTACAGCCATTCGATCGACGATGGATCGACCTGGCACAGCGGCGCCACCACGGCCAACGGTGCGGCTGGCGGCGAAGGGTTCACCTCTGACCCAACGATACCCGGGCTGGATCGGGGCAACTCGATCTACGACATCCGTCACCGCTTGGTCTTCAACTACGTCTGGCAGTTGCCCGGACAGAGCCTGAAGGGCGCAGAGGGTGCGATCCTCGGGGGCTGGAGCATGAACGGCATCTGGCAGTTCCAGACCGGTGCGCACTGGCAACCCTTCACCTCTACTCCCGCGCATCTCACGGAAATCAACGGCGTGGGTGGGAACCCGCCCGGAAAATGCACAGTGGCCGACGTGGCCGATGGGAACTGCGAGAACACTGGTGGGGACTTTAACCTGAGCCATGGCAGGAACGAACGACCTGCATCCACCATACAGGGCTATGCCGGTGCTTCCCACGACTCTTGGGCCGATGGCTTCTACAAGTCGGGATTCTCGCCGTCAACCTTCTCAAGCCCATGCCTGGGTTGTGCTGGCAACCTTGGGCGCAACACGTTCGTTGGGCCAGGCAACTGGTTCGCGGACATGACGATGTCCAAGACCTTCAAATTCACCGAGCGGGTTAGCATGAAGTTCGATGCGAACGCGTTCAACGTATTCAATCGTGCGAACTTCATCCTGGCCACGGCAGGCGGTGGTGCGAACAACAAGTACACCTCCTCCAACTTCGGTCAGGCGGCTGGCACTTTGAACCCGCGCGTAATGCAGTTCGGCCTCAAAGTGAGTTTCTAACGGCTTAAGTGGCGTTCTTGAGGGCCTGCCCTACAAGGACGGAGCAAACTTCATTCAGAGGGGGGCCAGTCGACCGGTCAGGTCGCTGGCCACCCTGTTTTCATTCGCCGAGCAGCCCTCTCCGAAATCTCCCCTTGTGATTTCTCAGTTCCACCTCTCAACTGCCTACGTTCTGGTATGCGACACCGCTCGCTCGTGCTTTCCGCGCTCGAAAAGGAGTACCACGCCCACGCGTCGCGAACACCAAACATGGAATTGTGCATCTAAACTGGCGCAATCCATCCCAATATGTTGAACCCCGACGTACGGATTGAGGGGGTAACGGGGGGTCCCGCGTTGTGCCCTCCACTTTGCTCAACGTGCCTTCTGGTCCGCCACGATCCGTTACCTTGCCGCAGGAGACATGGTGGCGCTCGTCCGCGGATTCTTCGTTGTTTTCATCAGTTCAAGTTGGGACGCAGACGAGTTTTGCCAGGACCAAAACCAACGCCTCGGATGCGGACGGTGTCGGTCCGTGCGGGCGTCGGCAGCGTGGAAAGCGCTATGGCAAATGAGAAGATGCTACTCTGCCGAGGTAGCGCTCTTACTCACTCCATCTCTAGCAGTGCGGCCATAGTCTCCACGCCATTCCACAGATTCTGCAGACGAAGGTTCTCATTGGCATGTTGATTGTCGTCGTAATTAGCGATCGGCATTGTGATTGTGCGCTTTCGTGCTGAGCATTAGCTATTTTCGTTAGTTGATGGGTCCCGGCAATCGAGTCCGCGCCAAAGCAACAGGGTTTTGCCCGTGCGTTACCAGCAACCGATCAGTCCGTCGCATCATTCGCCAGTCATATTCGTAAGCAGTTCCACAAAGCGGACATATCTGATAATGACGGCCATCGGCGTCGATGCGTGGCCAGGTGAACTCATGCGAGCAACCTCGTCCAAAGAACCGCTTCAAAAAGTTCAATGCCTTACCCCTTCATTGCGATTTCTCCACGTTTGGAACCAACTTCTGAAGAACGGTCTGGGCCGGCGGTTAAGCAGATCCCGAAGCGTGGATAAGAGGATCTTTGGCGGCTGGGATTTGGAAAAGAAGGTGTCCACCGCATCCAGCTTGTTCTTCGGCAATGGCCCGTAGGCGGATAAAAGCATGATCGGGACATGTGACTTAGCGCGCTTCATCTTCGCGGCAACCACGTCACCATTCATCCCGGGCATCTGGTAGTCGAGGACCACGGCGTCCACAGGATGCGAGAGGAATAACTTCAGCCCTTCATCCCCGCCGGTCGCCTCTAGGACTTCATAGCCTTCGCTTTCGAGCAAGATCTTACGGCTGATGAGCGCATTCCACTGGTCGTCAATGCAGAGAATTGTTGCTTTCAGCCGAGGCATGACTGTTTCCACATCTCCAATTTCGGCCAGAGCTGATTTCTTTCAGACGGGCATTTCGGTCCCTGGAGGGCCGAAGTGGTTGTGAAGTGGCGCAAAATGATTTGACTACTTCTGAAACGCTCTTTCAAATTACGAACGTCCACTCGGGTGCCAGTTACCAGAACCTGAAATGTGGAAGCCCGCGCGGATGTCGGTGGCGCTCGCCGGTTTAGCTATGCGGAACGCTTTCGCCAGCTGCCACCACGGTATTCGTGTCAAAGTCTTTGGCATGTTTGGATGACTCATCGATCTCACGGAGCTTCTCGTACCCCAAGAACCTGATCACCTCATTTAGACGCAAGCAGGGTCCAGAAAAGGTCGGCCGCCTCAGTTCTTCAAACACCTTCCTTCGCGTCTCTTCGGAGGCGACAATGAACATGGGATAGTTTGAATTCGGCGTTTCCACCCGCAGGTCGGGTAGCCCGAGAACCCTGGAGTAAAGCCATCGACCGGGAAAGAAATTGAGCGACGGTCCCAAGAAGGCGAGGATGTCAGTGTTCTGGAAAGTAATGGGCCCATCAAATATCACCCTGGTCAAAGAGTTAAGACTCGTGCCGCTGATCCCGGAACGATCGCTAGGGCCAAACGTTTTGGATTGCGATAACTCATGCGAGAGTCCGGAAGGTCCCAACATTCAGTGCAGCGTTTCCTCAATGGTGACCCCATCCATCCCTCTACACGCCTTAGGATGGAACAGGCGGTCGGTCGCCTGGAGCAACAAGCCAAGCGCGTATGAAGCAAGTAGTCGTCATTTCAAGAACGTCTGCACCCCCTGCGATTCCTGACCCGCTCGGTCGTGGTGAGTAAGAGGCTGAGTAAAGTTTCACCTACTCCGCAAATCCTTCGCTTATTGCAACAGTTTGCTCATGTCCTTGCTTGCGAACAGTGAGCAAACATCGGTTGCGCTATGACATTCCGGTGTGTTGAAATCATTTTCTGTGAAGGTTGATTTGCCTTTTGGTAGGCTATAAAAAACAGAAAAATGCTCAATCTTCGTGTTCGCACGGTTACACCGACACAGCAATACCGGATAATTCCATTTGACATGCTTGGGCAATATCCAGAGCTGCCTCCCATTGGCTAGAGTAACAGACTTGCAGACTATGACTAGCAAGGGTCGTGCACCATCAAAGTGTAGGACAGGCCGATGCTGCCGGGTCTCTTGCTGCAAACGGATCCTCTTAGGAAAGCGCCTGAGAAGACTCTTTACGACTTCCGACCGCAAGCATTGTATTCGGCCAACTATCTGGTAGGTTTTCGACCAGTCACGCCGTTTAAACCCCACCAGGGCGAATGCTTTCGTAAGGCTTCCAAACCTATTAACATAAGTTTGCTCACACGGCATGCCAGGTGTTGTTCGTAGTTCCCAACGTCCCAAGGACCCCTTGGTCGCGAGTAGTGAACGCAAACAGTCAAGTAAGTAATGGTCCGGTTTACTGTGTGCAATGAGCTTTTGAGCGGCGGTGAACGTATACTCATCGATAATAGGATCAAGTGCGTATCTTTTGACTATCCATTCGCTCTCGGGAGTTTGCACCCTCGGTTGACCAAGTTTGCCTGTACTGCGAGCCCAAGTCTGGGTGCCCATGTACTTTGGGTTCTTGGCGATGTCACAAACCGTCGAGAAGCACCAATTCCCTCGGGGTCCTTTGACATGCTGCTCATTCAGTTCGCTTGCAATCTGCTTAGACGTGTGACCCGCAAGTACCAAGCGAAATATTTTGCGAACCGTCTCGACTTCTTCAGCAGGCCCCGGAACTAGAATGACTCGGTCCGTGCTCAGGTTCTTGCGCTCATGGAACTCCATAATCTGTTTGTGACTACCATCCGGTGAACAGAGCATGCGACGCAATCCGTAGCCTGGTATGGAGCCAACCCAAAATCCCAGTTGGGAGATGCGTTTCTCCGCCTCAAAAACTTTAAAGGATAGTTCTCTGCTGTACTCGGCAGCCATAGCGCGCTTCAGCGCCTTCATTACGACATTCGGCATGGCTCCATCATTGACGAATTGCTCTGCGCAATAGTGGATGGGAAACCCAGCGTTCTTGCAGAGAAACTCATAATAGGCAGACTCGTCAATATCCTGGAACCTGCCCCACCTGCTTACGTCATAAACCAGTATTGCCTTGTAGGGCTGGGAACCTCCTACAACGTCGCTCAACAGCTTGGCTAGCCCTAATCGGTGTTTTAGTGCAAGACCACTCTTAGCTTCGTCGATGTACGTCCTTATAATCTCAAACCCTTGTGAATCCGCGTATTTGCGAATCACATCGGCTTGGTTATCAAGCGAGTATTCCTGGTGGTCAGTGGACATTCGCAGGTATTGTGCTGCGGGAAGAGCGGTACCGGACGACATAGAAGCCTCCGTTGTCGAGCCACTTAGAAGGTTGCGCAGTTCAGGCGATGACATACTTACACTTAAATTCTTCTACCGACAGCATGGATCGAGGTGTTATCGTTTGCGATTCCTGTCGCCTTTGTCTTGTTTGAATCGTCTGGTTGGCCAAGGGTTTCTTTGCTTGTTGGAGTGAACCAACGTGGCTCACAAGCGCCGGGCCGTGCGGAATGATCGTGGTTTGTGACCGTCGTCACATGCAATCCGTGATGATTCATGCAATTTCGTCAATTGTGCCGGATGTTCGTCAATGCGCGGCGACGGTCATACACTTTTAAAAGGAAAATTCGAGTGGTAATCAACCTGCACGCATGTAGCGAAGGAGAAACCCGACATGACCAGTGTTCCCTCTGCTGCACGCAACCACTTTCTAAAACAAGTTCTCAAGCAAATCGATTGGTTTCAGCAGGAGCTGGCCAAGGCCGAACGCAGTGGGTTGGACGTCCCGGAGTTGAAATCCATACGCGGGGCCATCCTGAAATCAATAGCCGAACTGGAAGTCTTGTACAAAGCTCATCTACTGAGGAGAAAGTCAGCAAGGCACTATCCTGACGGTAAATTCTTGGCTGCCCACCTCATGGAGAGAGCAGCGGCCATAGCTGTTCGTGCATCTTCCGAAAGCCATCCCTTCGGTTTCTTGCCGCCTCCGATGGATCGCTTCCCACGGCGCGAAATCTCGCGCACTGCCTTGCAAAATGAACTCAAATCCTTAAGCTGTATTCCTCTTCTAAACCATGAGTGGTCGTCGGAAAAGGAAACTTGGCAGCGGTTGGCAATGGGTGGAAGCACATACATGAATTCCGGTGCCGTATTTTCTTGGTTCACACACACTAGAAGTGTGATGAGGCCTTTTTCGCGCGTACCTTGTAATACCCAAGTCGGTCCTTTGTACTTCGTTTGCTTACGGCGACACGCCCGAACGGCAACCCTAGTGCCGTTTCTGAGGCGAAGACAATTACGGCGAACTGGACCTCGCGTTTGTATAGAGACCTCACCTGCGAACAACTGAACCAGATTCTCCATCAAGTCTCTGCGAACCTGGCGGATTTGATTCCTGTGTAGAACTGTCGACTTCAGGGGCGATTCATAGCCTGCAAGTTCATATGCATGCAAAAGAGAGCCGAAACGCCTACGATAGCCTTCCTTGGACATTGTTTTTAGCTGACCGTGGAACAGTTTCGTGGAGAGCTTGCCTTCTGTTTTGAGTATTGATCTCAGTGCCTCCACTACTTGGTCATTTGACCAGTTGTAAGGGCGATTACGAAATTCCTGCTGGGCCATTTCAAAAGTGGCTGCGTCAACGATGGGGGCAAATGCCCCTGGGACGACAACCCATTTTGTTTCCGCGTTCATTCTTTGCGGAGCATGCAATCTCTTGCTAGTTCTGTTGTAGAGGTAAGTACCCTTATACTTCGGATTGGTCAGGATTCCTCTCACCATGTTGCGCGTCCACTTTCGCCCATCTAACCCTGGAACACTCATCCGGTTCAGTTCATTGGCGATTCCTTGTATCCCCCGGCTTTCGCAGATAAACATGCGATAGATTTCTCTCACCCAATGGATCTCATCGGCTGGGCCAGGAATAAGCGTTACGCGTTCATTGGCTAGATTCTTCCGTTCCCCTCGCGGTATTTCTCCCTTCGGAGTTTTGTTTGTAGAGATGAGCATTCTTCGGAAACCATAGCCAGGCCGTCCACCTGCTCTATACCCATCCGTCGCGACCCGAACCAGAGCCGCGAAGACCTTCTCGGACAATTCGCGGCTGTACTCCCCTGCCATGACTCGCTTTAGCGCTTTCAAGACGATGTTGGGGAGATATGTGTCATTGCCAAAGTGTTCAGCGCAATAATGGACTCGGACGCCAGCGGTCTTGCAAAGAAACTCATAGTGAGCAGCTTCGTCCGGATCTTGGAAGCGCCCCCAGCGACTCACGTCGTAAACGAGGATCGACTTGTATGGACAGTCTCCTCCGAAAACGTCGTGAAGTAGTTGCAAAAGGCCGGGCCGATTTCTTGCTTCAAGACCACTCTTGGCCTCATCGACGTAGGTGTGACAAACGGTGAGGTTGTGTTGTCGAGCGTAGGCGTCGATTCCTGCTCTTTGACAATCGAGGGAATATTCTTGACGTTCCGTAGAAACCCGGAGATATTGTGCCGCCAGCGTATTCTCCATCTGCTACTCCTTTCAGAATTCAACTGCCGTTTCGCTTAAGTTCGCCCACGGATGCCCTATTGGGTGGGAGGCCCAACAGCTACTTCCCCTATCGGCAGTGTGCTCTATGACCTTAGTTCTAAGGAGGGAAACAATGAACTCTCGTGAATCGTCGTCAATCCGGCAAAACACAACAAAGACGACCATAATGCAATCACCCGCGCTAGTCCCGGCCGCGCAGTATGTACGGATGTCCACAGAAGATCAGCAGTATTCCATCGCCAACCAGGAATCGGTCATCGCGGATTATGCGCGAAAATGTGGTTTTGAGGTGATCTCAACCTACGCCGACCCAGGGAGGAGTGGCATTTCGATCAGAAGCCGTAAGGGACTGCGTCAACTCTTGTCGGATGTCATTAATGGTAAAGCTCAGTTCCGAGCAATTCTAGTCTATGACGTAAGCCGCTGGGGCCGATTTCAAGATATTGATGAATCTGCTCACTATGAATTTCTGTGCAGAAGTGCTCGCATACCCGTCCACTACTGTGCCGAACAGTTTAGTAATGATGGCTCCATTTTTAGTTCGATCATGAAGACCCTAAAGAGAACAATGGCGGCGGAATATAGCCGCGAACTCGGGGTAAAGGTTCTCTCTGGGCAACAGCGCATAGCGCGTCTTGGATTCCGACCCGTGGGCATGGCGGGGTTTGGATTGCGACGAATGATGGTATCTCCCGACGGACGAAGAAAGATCGTGCTGCAAAATGGGGAGCGAAAGGCAGTTCACACGGATCGAACAATCCTTGTGCCAGGCCCAAGGTCGGAAGTTGAATCTGTTCGTACTATGTTCCATCTTGCAGCTTTAGGGAAGGCGACAAAAGAAATAGCCAAGGAACTCAACCGACGTCAAATGACAGGTCCGGGCGGACGAAGGTGGGGACGCAATGGAATCTATCGCACCCTGACGAATAATGCCTATGCCGGATGGAATACGTACGGGAAAACCTCTCAGAAACTAGGAGAAGTCAGCCGACGAGTCAAGAAGGAACATTGGATTGCCCAGCCCGATGCATTCGTCCCCATCATAAATCAGAGCCTCTTCGACCAAGTTCAATGGCAATTGCGGAAGTGTGGAAAGCGCCCGCCAAAATCTGGCGCCGATCTAATCCGTCGAATGAAGAAAATTCTTTCGAGACACGGCGTGTTGACCCACAGGCTTGTTGGACAGCGCTACTACAGCAGATTTGGGTCCTTGATGAAGGCATATGAACTGGCGGGCTATCAACCCCGTCCAGGAGTCCTTAAGCGCAACGAAACGGAAATGAAGATGCGCCATCTTCGCGAAGGCTTATACGCAGAATTAAAAACGATGTTCCCGGATCGCATTCGATTTCTATGTTTTCCATGTCAAAAGATCGGTCCCATCGTAGAGGTTGACAGCTGCAGCAGATTGGGTGTTCATCTCTGCCGAACAGTCTTCAAACGCTCGCGCGAACTCGGATGGCTATTGCCTTTGCGCAAGTGCCACAAGCATCTCCCGGCGCTGGTGTGTACGGTTGATCCGTCACATTCGAGATTGCTAGAGTTTTATGTGCTACCGCCTTTTGAGGGATCGACAAGGCAAAAAATAGTGCGGAGGGATACACCCTGGGTCCGTTCGGGTACGAAACTAGTAACTCTCCGGGACTTTTGTACGATAGCCAACGAAATCGCGACGAAATCCAACACCCGCCGGGCGTGCATAGCCGTCGGCGATGTCTTAGTCCGTGAGGACACTTGGACTTTTTCGATAGGCCCCAGAGAAATCTCGTTTGGGCCCGTCACCGCAGCACTCTTTCGAGTACTGCTTATGAATGCAAATCTTGTCGTTTCCAATGAGGAACTAGCGAGATCCGTACCTGGGGACGTTGATTCGTCGGACCTTAGCAAGCACATCTACATCCTACGCAAGAAATTAGGTCGTGAACAGGAATGTCGGATTCGTACCGTGCGAGGAGTAGGTTATATGTACGTCACCCAGGAACAAATCTTTGGCAAAACGCAATCGTGCAGCACAGACAGGTTTCCCGTCGTGAGAGCCAGTTCACTGACGCCATGATTGACAGGTCTCACAGCCGTGCTTTTCCAGTCATAGATAATGTAGTAGTTAGAACTCCCACTCT
>Ga0209698_10004985_pt1 | contig 14425 bp, 13 predicted proteins | sample LitLauG_LLR_2012_FD_187203 | JGI IMG/M metagenome (GOLD analysis project Ga0209698, IMG submission 187203) | Freshwater sediment microbial communities from Pennsylvania, USA - Little Laurel Run_MetaG_LLR_2012 (SPAdes) (version 2) | ecosystem: Environmental > Aquatic > Freshwater > Creek >...
CCTGCAACCCGGCCGCTTCGAAGCGGAGCGCCTCGCGAGAGAAAGCTTCGCGTCCAGACGCCGACGCGCATTTCGTACGTACGGCCAACTCGCACGTCGCCCCGAAGGGACCGCGCCAGGAGCGCCCATGGTTACGACAACAGAGCTGATTCTCATGGCAAACCCGTCGTGAGGCGGGGACGCAAAGCAAGAGGTCTCGGAACTTCACCGAGACGGCTCGGCCGCCAGCTTACAAGCCCATATCGGTTCCGGCTCACCGGAAACACGCACAAGGGAGTTGCTGGGAAATGACCAAGCTAACGAAACTCTGTATGACCGTCGCCGTGATCGCGGCGACGCTCTCGCTGGTCCCCGCCGCCGCCCTCGCGGTGAGACTGTCCCCCGTGACGGTCGCTCTACCGTCGGCGCAGGCGTTGACGGGCGGCCCCGTCGTGGCCCTGCACACCCCCACGAGCGGGAGGATCCGCGGGATGGTCCCCGCTGTGCGCGGCCCCGCTGGGTCCTCTCACCGTCCAACGCCCCCCGATCTCTCGGAAACCCGATTTGGCACCACCGAAAACCTCTCCTACCACGGGGGCCCGGTGATGCACGCAAGCACGACCTACGCGATCTATTGGGAGCCGTCCGGCTCGACGGTCTCGGCGAACTACTCGACCTTGATCGACGGGTTCCTCGCGAACGTAGCCGCGGCCAGCGGCGCCACCAGCAACGTCTTCGCCAACAACACTCAGTACAACGACCTCAACGGCCCGATCGCCTACGAATCGACGTTCGGCGGCTCCTACGTCGACACCAGTACGCCGATCGCGAACCATTGCTCGGCGGGCTACGGGTCGACCGGCGTCACGGTCAGCGGCTGCGTGACCGATGCGGACATCCAGGCCGAGGTGACCAGGGCGATCGCTGCCAAGGGCTGGACGCCCGGACCGTCAACGGAGTTCTTCGTGTTCACGCCGCGCAACGTCGGATCGTGCATGAGCTCCTCCACGACGACCTGCTCCTACACCTACTTCTGTGGCTACCACTCAAGCTATGCCAGCAGCGGCGGGCAGGAAGTCATCTACGCAAACATGCCGTACACCGACACGTCAGGCGTTGGCGCTCCCGGAGCCTGCGACTCCTACGTGCACCCGAACGGCGACTGGGCGGATGCCACGATCAGCATCGCCAGTCACGAGTACAACGAGTCGATCACCGACCCGCTCGGGAACGCGTGGTATGACGCGGCCGGCAACGAGATCGGCGACAAGTGCGTTTGGAACTTCGGCACCGCGCTGGGATCGACCGCATACGGGGAATACAACCAGCGGATCGGCACCGGCGTGTACTACCTGCAGCAGGAGTGGAGCAACGCCTCACACTCTTGCGTGCTCCTGAATGGAGCCAGCGGAGGGGCAGAAGCCACGACGGGAGCAACCGGACCCACCGGACCCACCGGAGCAACCGGACCCACTGGAGCAACCGGAGCAACCGGTCTCGCCGGCACCACCGGAGCAACCGGAACGGAAGGAGCGAAGGGCGCGACGGGGGCCACCGGAGCGACCGGAGCGACCGGCAGCGCTGCCACGGGAGCGGCCGGCGCCGGCGCTTTCACGAAAACCACGGCCACATTCACGCAGCCAGCCGTCAACAGCACCGTTGAAGTGACCGTTGAAAGCAGCGCGTGGATGGTTACGGGCCAGATCGTGTTCATCGAAAAAGGCGGCTACTACGAAGTCGGCACCAAGCCCAGCGGCACGAAAGTCGTGCTGAAGAACCTCGGCTATGCGGGCAACACGGCGCCAAGCAGCACGAGCAACGGTGGCAGCGTGACAGCGAGTGGTCTCGAAGGAGCCAAGGGTGCGACGGGAGCCACGGGAGCCACGGGCGCGACCGGTAGCGGTGCCACCGGAGCGGCAGGCGCCAGCGCTTTCACGAAAACCACGGCCACGTTTACGCAGCCAGCCATCAACAGCACCGTCGAAGTAGCCGTCGAAAACAGTACGTGGATTGTCACGGGCCAGATCGTGTTCGTCGAAAAAGGCGGCTACTACGAAGCCGGCACGAAGCCCAGCGGCACGAAAGTCGTGCTGAAGAACCTCGGCTACGCGGGCAACACGGCACCAAGCAGCACGCTCAACGGCGGCAGTGTCACAGCGAGCGGTCTCGAAGGAGTCAAGGGTGCAACCGGAGTTACAGGCGCGAGCGGTGGCGTTGGCGCCACCGGAGCGGCAGGCGTCAACGCTTTCACGAAGACCACCGCCACGTTTACGCAGCCAGCCGTCAGCAGCACCGTCGAAGTAGCCGTCGAAAACAGTGCGTGGATGATTACGGGCCAGATCGTGCTCGTCGAAAAAGGCGGCTACTACTCGGTCTACTCGAAGCCGAGCAGCACAAAAGTCGTGCTGAAGAACCTCGGCTACGCGGGCAACACGGCACCAAGCAGCACGCTCAACGGCGGCAACATGACAGCGGGCGGTCTTGAAGGGGTCAAGGGCGCGACGGGAGCAACAGGACCCACGGGCGCGACCGGGCCCGCTGGCGCCAGCGGAACGGCCGGTGTCGACGCGTTCACGAAGACCACGGCCACGTTCACGCAGCCAGCCGTCAACAGCACCGTCGAAGCGACCGTTGAAAACAGTGCGTGGATGGTTACGGGCCAGATCGTGTTCATCGAAAAAGGCGGCTACTACGAAGTCGGCACGAAGCCCAGCGGCACGAAGGTCGTGCTGAAGAACCTCGGCTACGCGGGCAACACGGCACCAAGCAGCACGCTCAACGGCGGCAACGTGTCACCTACTGGCAGGATCGGCGCGATCGGACCGACCGGACCGTCGGGCGGACCACAGGGCGCGACCGGAGCGACCGGGGTCACCGGAGCGGCTGGAGCAACGGGACCGACCGGGGAAGCGGGTCACGAAGGCAAAGAAGGAAAACAAGGTCCAGAAGGGTCAATATCAGGGCCGCTGCCCAGCGGTAGGTCGGAGACGGGCACGTGGTTCGTCGCTGGGAGCTCGGGTGCCGTTTCCGCTGAAATTGTGGCTTCGCTGTCATTCCCGGTGAAACTGCAGGTCGGGATCGCCGGTGGACGCGTTCACTTCATCGAAGCCGCTCAGGCGCCGCCGACCGGGTGTACGGGGACGGCAGACAACCCGGGAGCGGAGCCGGGCAACCTCTGTGTGTTCGCTTCTCAGGAACAGCGAAACGGGGTTGGTTCAGCTGCCATCACCGACGTCGACGGTTCCATCGGGAGCTCGACGACCGGCGCCTTTATCCAGTACACCGTCACCGCGCCAAATGGCGAAGTGAAAGCGCGCGGAAGCTGGGCGGTAGCCGCGGAATGAGGGCCTCCCGAACTGGAGTACCACGACGACATCTGGGCGGGCGGCGCACTTGTTGTGGCCGGACGCCCGGACCGGCCGGTGCCTATGACCGTTCCTTGAGGGCTCGGGAGTCTAGGTCGCATTCGCCAGCCGGCCGCGCTGCCGCGACCTCGCCATGGCGCCCGGCTCGAGTCCGATGCTGCGCCTGCTCGCACCCCCGGGCAGGCGCACCGGGGGAGCATCGCGGGGCCCGCTCGGACTTGCTCGTCGCAGGCGCGCGGCCAAGCAGCTGAACCTCAGCCCCCCGGGCTGTGGTGGGCGGCCAAGTCCACCCACTCCACTCGCGTCGGGGGCGTCGCGCCGCCCTCTTGAAGGGCGCGCCCGAGTCGCTCGTTCATGAACTGCTCCTGCGCCTGTCGCGACGTCCACACCTCGAAGACGACCCAACCCCCCGGCTTCGCGCCGCCGGCGTGGAACACCATGCCCGCAGGCCAATCGCCCTGCCCGCTTCCCGGGTCGATCCCCAGCCGTCCGTTCACGGCGTCGTACTCCTCGCGGCCGATTCCCTCGAACTCCAAGATCAGTCCGTCCGCCATCTCTTCCTACCTCCTGGATCGATGCTTCGCTGTCGGGCGCATCCTTCCATCGCCTCGTTCGCCGCGTCAAGTGCGACACCGGGACGGTCACCTCCTCCGCGTCGCCACGCTGCGACAGGCGTCACCGGACACCGGCACGAGATCCGCACTCGCACCGGCCCACCGCCGCTGCGGGCGAGCGGCGGGACCTCGCGCCTCAGGCGGAAGCTGCGACTGGGTCTGGGCGAACGACGACGGTGTCGGCGACCGCGATGATCTCATCCACGGGGAGATCGGCCCGCGAGGCGTGCTCACGGATCGCCTCGGGGCTGCTCGCCTGGTATATGCAGACGGTCCCCACCGAGCCGCCATCCTCCTCCAGCACGTAGCTGCGAATCCAGCGAATGTCGTCCGACATCTCCTCGTCGCCCACCTTTTTCGAACGCTCGGCTGCCGCCTGCAGGTCCCCCGGGGACCGCCAGCCACTTCGACGAAGGATCACGTACGTGTTCATGCTCAGCCCGCCTTTCTCTTGAGACCGGTGACCTCGCAACCCTACGAGCAATGCCTCTTGTGAGTCAAGCGGACCGCGCACTCGTCCGCCGACCTCGGCACCGGACACCGCCGCCCGACCCTACTCGACGGGACCTCCCGCGGCCCGCAGCGCCTCGTCGTGGTCGAGGAAGGTGCGGATGCGGAAGACCTCGCCGCCGCGAAAGTCGTACACGCCGCCCCACGGCGAGTCGACCGGCACACCGCTCGCCCGCCCGCGTGCCCTGAGCCGGCCGAGCGCGAGGACGCGATCTCCGAGATCGCGATACTCCTCCGGTACGGGAAGAAACTCCGCCCAGGTCTCATCGACCTCGCCGAGGAACTTTTCGATGCCCTCCCGTCCTCGGTATGCGTCGCCCTCGACACGGGCGGCAAACACCGGGAACCACTCGAGGTCCGAGGTCGTGACCTCGGCGAGCGTGTCGATATCGCGCAGGTCGACGGCGTCCATCAATCGCTTGACGACCTCGACACGACCCGCCGACATCGCCTAACCCCGTTCCCGCGCGGCCCCCTCGAGGCACTGCCGCGCCGGCGCTGTCAAGTCAGGGGCCGTGAGCTCGTGAGGCATCGAGCGGGCGCATTCCGAAACGCTCGCTGAGGCCGCCACGGCGTGAGCGGGGCCGGCGCACCACCTTCCGTGTCGACGACCGCTTGGCTGCATATACGCCGGCATCCCCTCTTCATCGATCCTCGCGCCGCGCCCTGCGAGCCGGGACGCTCTAGGTAGGTGCCGTCGCCGTGACGATCCAGGTGGAGGCGGGCGCGCGGACCTCACCCCCGCAGACGAACTCGGCGAGGCCCTCGTTCAGGGCCGTCTCGACGTGCCCATGCAGGTGTGCGGCACGGTCGCCGGCCAGTCGCAGGATCTCACCGGCGGGGCCGATCGCCATGACCATTTCGCGCGCTTCCTGCAGGTTCTTGCCGATCACGATGGGAATGTCACATCGATTCAGCGCGATCTCCGTGAATCCAGCGCTGACGAGGATCTCGCTGGTGGTATCGGCGTCGGCCATCGAGAAGGGGCCGGGGCCGCAGGTCGGCTCCTCGTACTCCTCGGGCCGAGCGACGATCCCCTCGACGATAGTCTGGGCACGGTAGAGCCAGTCGTTGTCGATCCGCCGGCGCCAGACGACCATCACGAGCTTCCCGCCCGGCACGAGCGCCTTGCGCACATTGCGCATGGCAGCAACGGGATTGGCGAAGAACATCGTCCCAAAGCGTGAGAACGCCATGTCGAAGTGCTCCTCTGCGCCCAGGCTCTCCTGGACGTCGGCGACAAGGAAGCGCACGTTCGCGAGCTTCGCCTCGCGGGCCTCGCGTACCGCGTCCTCGATGAAGCGCGGAGCGGCATCGACACCGATGACCTCGCCGTCCGCGCCCACGAGGCGTGCGATCCGCTGCGTGGTGTCACCGAAGCCGCAGCCCACGTCCAGGACGCGGGCCCCGTGAGCGGGCGGCTGCACTCGAAGTGCCTGCTCTCCGTGAGCGCCGAGCCCGTTGGTCACTATCTCGCGGAAGCGCACGAACCGCTCATACAGGGGGCCGTCCCACGCTCGGATCGCCTCGTCGTTGGCGGTCTGCTGCCGCTCGGATGCTGTCGTGCTCACGGCTCTCCCATCCTGATCTGCTCGCGGGCGCTCAGCCGCGCGGGGTCTGGTCCTGGGGCGAGGACGGCCTGAATCCCGAGCACACCACACGCATCCACCCGATCTGCCCGTCACGCTCAGAGAGGTATGCCTGCTGCTCGACGACGAAGTCGCCGTCGGGGCTGCTGACATCGAAGCGATAGCCGACCCGCTCACGATCCGCGAAGGCGTCTGTTTCAAGCGTCTGGAGCGCTCTGATCTCGTCGGTCGGCTCGAACCACCGCTCAAACAGGACCTCGATCACCGCGTCGCGCTCGTTCGCCTCCCACGATCGGCTGGGCGTCAGCGCGCGAAAGTCGATCTCCGGGTGTATGAGGTCGAGCATCCTCGTCGAGTCCCTGCCCGCCAGCGCCTGCGCAAACGCCGTCCCCAGGGTTGCCGTCTCGTGGACGGGAACATCCTCGCCCCGGCGGGCCCGCACGTCAGAGCGCGGCGACATCGGGCTCGCGAGGCTCGCCGCCCTCGGAAGAGAGCGCGGAGCCGGTCGAGATGACCTCGGACACGCGGCAAGTCTACTCGCTGCGCAAGGTCGGACGCCCGCCCGGACCCGATGCGCGTGACCGTTGCCTTCGCGCCCGAGCGGGCGGGTACTGCACCGGTGGACGTCGCATATGCTCGAGGTCGCCGGCGTGGCCGATGGGCGCTCTGAAGCCTCGTCTCGTCGCATGGCCGGGCCTCTAGACACCCGTACCACCCTTGAGGCCATCGGCGGAGAAGGGGCCATCGCTTCGATTCCGATGCCGGGCCCGGCCATCGGCGTAGAGTCCGCCGGCGTGCACCCGCGCAGCGCCTCCGACTCGAGCTCCGTCCTTACCCGTTGGATGGGCATCGAGGACGCCAACACCGCCGGCTATGTGCATGGCGGCGTCATCATGCGACTCTGCGACGAGGTTGCCGGCATCGCCGCGATCCGCCACTGCGGCGTGCGCGTGGTGACCGCGGGCATGGACCGCATGACGTTCATGCATCCCGTACACGTCGGACAGCTCGTCACCTTCCGCGCGACCGTCAACGCGGCGTGGCGAACCTCGATGGAGGTCGGCGTGCGCGTCGACTCCGAGGACGTGCGCACGCGCGCGGTCGCGCACACCTCGACCGCTTACCTGACGATGGTCGCACTCGACGATCAGGGGCACCCCGCAGCCGTTCCCCGCCTGCTGGCGCAGTCTCCCGAGGAGTGCCGCCGGGAGAAGGAGGCGCAGCTGCGCAGGGACAACCGGCTAGCGGAGCGCGAGGCGATCCGGCGCGCGCGCGACGCGCGCAGCTGACACGCGCGTGCTTTCGCCGCGCGCGTCGCGGTGCCGGCCCGATCGACGCCCGGCGCCGCGCACGACGCGGTGCGCCCGAGGTCAACCGCGCGCCGGCCGCCTCAAGGGCAAACCTGAGCCACCACCGTGCCCGTGCCCTTGCCCCCGTAGCCGGGCGTGTAGCCGGGGTCCGTCCTCACCACGTCCACCTTGACGGTGTCGCCCTGGAACATCGACGATGACCAGGACCCGTCGCTCGAGATCGAGCTGGACACCACCACCGCGATCAGTTCGGGCATGACAGCGGGGACCGCCGCGAGCGCGCTCGCCATCCCCGAGGTCCAGATGTCGCCGCAGCGGGGCGGGTTCTGAGGGATGCCCGCCGCGAAGCCGGAGAAGCCCAGCGGCCAGGTGCCGCCACCGGCCAGCCGCTGCCACATCGACCAGTACTGGCTCCACAGGGTGACCTGTTGGCCGACTTCGGACTCCCCGCTGCCGATCACGAACGACCCGCCCGCGAGCACCGTGATCGAGAGCGGCTGAACGGTCGTCGATTCGTTGCTCGGCGCGCGCAGCGCGTCCCCGCCGTATGAGGCCGTGATCGTGTCCGAGCGCACTGGCGTCGCGGGCGTGACGCTCGGCGTGTAGCTCACCGAGCACCCCGCCACCCCTTCGCTGTGCGGGCTGAGCGCGCAGCTCGCGCCCGACGGGAAGCTGCCCGCGCCGCTGCTCGCGAACGCAACCGTGCCCGTCGGGGTGCCCGTGGTGTTGATGACCGTCGCCGTGCACGTGGTGGCCGTGCCGGCCACGACCTCCGTCGCCGGTTCACAGTAGACCGAGGTCGTGCTCGGCCCCGCCGATTCGCCGTCGGCGTTCGGGCTCTTCAGTTCCACCGGCGTGCTCGGTTCGCTCGTGCCTTCAGCGTCGGTGTTGGTGACGCTCACGCGGTAGGTGGTGCTCGGCGCAACCGGGCCCAGGTAGACCGTCGACCAGGTGCCGCTCGCCGTCGCGCTCAGGACCGGCGCCTTTGATCCGACGGGAGTCGCCGTGACCGTCGAGGAGGTGACCAGTGCCCCCGTTTCCGCGGCCGCCGTCCAGCCGACCGTCATCCGCAGGTATTCCGATGAGCCCGATTCGTAGAGCCCCACGCTCACGCCCACGCCGGTGGGCGCCGCCGGTGGTCGCAGCGGGGGCGTGCCCGTTTCCAGGTATGCCGAGGACCCCACGTTGTAGATGCGGTCGTGGTGTGAGTCTTCCGCGGAGAAGGAGGTGTTTTCTTCGGCCGCGCCCGGCAGGCGTGCGAATGAGAGCGTTTCGCCGAACCACGTCCACACCGTGCTCGCCCAGCCCGTGTAGGTCGTCGATTTGTAGCCGCCGCCCCTGCCGCTCCCGCCGCAGCGCGTCTGCATGTACACGTTGCCCGCCGGATAGCCGTTGGCGGCGAACCCGCTCGCGTACACCCGCTCCTGTATGCCGCCACAGGAATGCCCCAGGATCGAGAACGCGGCTCCCTGGCTTAGCAGGAGCTGGATCGGGCCAGCGGCAGACGCGCCCGAAGCGAGCGCTCCGCAGCACGAGGCCGACACGACGATGCCGAGGATCAATCTGCGCGCCATTTACGAGCTCTCCCTCTTGCTGTGTGGATGGAGGTTCAAGAGCGCAGGCGCCCGCCATCAGAGCCTGCCTCCATCGATGATGACACCCGGCGACCCGAGAAATCACGGCCACTCGACGAGAATCGACGAGCTTCGCCCGCGCGACCGGCGCGCAGCGCGGGCTCGCCCTCGAGTGGCCACGCGACGCTGCTGTGGCAGCGGCCGCCGCGCGCCTACGCCAGGCGGCTCAATCGGCCCTCGCGACGGGCTGTCGCAGGATCGTCTTCATCCGCTCCGGAGCGCAGCGTCTGGGATCGCTGAGGTAGATCTCGTGATGAGCGCCCACCGGCCGGCAGCCGTGCTCGGCGATGAAGGCATGCAGTCGCTCGATCGTCGGTCCCTCCTCAGAGTAGGGCCCCACGTGCATCGTCTGGGCCGACGGTCCCTCCGCGAAACGCTCCAGACGCACCCGCGCGATCGCGTCCACGCGCTTGCTCTCCTGGGCGTGCGCCCGGGCATCGCGAAACACCTCCGCGGTGACCTCGTCGGGCTGCATGATCATCAGCGTCCACTCCCACGAGGACTTCTCGCCCGCCGCGAACACGGAGGGGTCCTCGGCCCGGTAGAGCCCCTCGAGCGGCATCACGCCGTAATCGATGCCCTCGGGCGCCCGCTTCAGCGCGAACTTCGCCGTGTAGGCGATCGCGTAGAGCGCCTGGATCGCCTCGGCGAACTGCGGCGCGGTGTTGGGGTCGCCGCGACCGTCGATCTGAAGGAACGCAAGCTCCGGCACGTCGAGCATCGCCGGCCGCGCGCTCGCGGTGTAGAGCGCGTGCAGCTCGCGCTTGTAATCGATCTTCGCCGTAGCCGACATCTCGCAACCCCCGGCCGTGCTCGGTGGACACTCAGATCCTTGCAGTCGCGATGGCAGGTGCCCATCGTCGATGACTACGGCTTGCGCGAGCGGGAAACCACCGAGCCTGGCAGCCCGCGCAGAGCAGTCCGCCGCCGCTTGTCGGCGTCCGTCAGCGCAGCTCGCCGGTGCGGTAGAACGGGCGCAGCCCTCGCGCCCTGCCGATCGGGCCGAGGACCGCGAACATCGCCAGCTGCGCCGGCCACGGGGCTATCACGGTGCGGATGTCCTCGCGCAGCGCGCCGAAGCTCACCGCGATCTGGAGCATCGTGGGCTTGCCCTCGGCGTCCGTCCTTCCGGCGCGCGCGAGCTCGTAGAAGGTCTCGAGGAACTCGCCCATGCGACCCGGGCGATCGAAGCGCACACGCGTCAGCGCCGGCTGCATGCCATGGCTCGAGAAGGCGTGCGGCACCCCCGGCGCGACCACGTGCGTCTCGCCCTCCGACACGACCAGCTCGCGGTCGGCCTGTTTGATGGCGATCGAGCCGCGCACCACCTCGAAGGACTCGCTCGAGCGTGGATGGACATGCATCGGCGGGCCCTGCCCGCCGGGCATCGTGACCATCTCGACGAGCAGCTCGCCCGACGCTTCGTCCGGAAGCTCGAGGAACGTCACGACATCCCCCGCCACTGGGTTTTCGATGCGATCACCGACCTCCGGCACGCGCCCCTCTCAATCTCCTCGGCTGCACAGGAGGAGTATCCCGGAGCCCATGCGTCGGGGGCCGCGCGAAGCTCGTTGCCATCACGCCAGCAGGAACGCCCTCGCCGCGCTCGACGCCGCCGCGATCGCGTCCGGCGCGCTCAGGCCGAAGCGGTGAAGCAGCTCCGCCTCCTCGCCGACCGAGCCATGCGGGCGCTCGTCGCTGCCGGCCATCACCACCACGCCCGCCGCGATCGCCCCGCCGAGCGCCGCGGCGATCCCGTCGAGGTGCACGCGCAGCATCTGCGATGCCGGGTGAGCCGCGTCGATCATCGGCTGCAGGTACATCAGCGCCGTGGACAGCGTCGGCGTCCAGCCGCCGCCGCGTGCACCGAGCCTCGCGAGCGACTCCGCGTCCAGCCAGCCTCCGTGCTCGATCGAGTCGACGCCCGCGTCCACCAGCGCAGGCGCGCTCGGGCCGGTGCAATGCGCAGCCACACGACCGCCGGAGTCGTGAACCGCCGCGCACATCGCCTTGACCAGCTCCAGCGGATAGGTGGGCTTCGCCGCGAGCATGTTGCCGTCCGGACCCGGAGCGTCCGCCAGCAGCTTCACCCAGCTCGCACCGCCCGCGATCCGCGCTCGCGCGAACTCCACGAGCTCGCGCTCGGCCACCGGGCTGCGCAGATGCGCCAGGAACGGGATATCCGGGGCGATGAGCGGCCCGCAGGACACCACGGTCGGGAGACCCGGGCCGATGGGCGCCGGCGCCGACCCGGGGACCGCTCCGCAGTCCCGAACCAGGGTCACCCCCGCCCGCGCCTGGGCGCGCAGGTAGATCTCCTGGATCTCCGCGGACCCGCGCGGTGCGGGGTTGTCCCCGTGCGTCGCGAACGTGAGGTGGACGTGCGCGTCCACCAGCCCCTCAGGCAGTTCGAGCATTGCCGACCTTCCACATCAGCATGTTCTCGAGGGCTCTCGGCCACCCGCTTGAAATCCGCTCCCGCTTGTGACGCGCCCGGAGCACCGAATGTTATGCCAGGAACGGCTTGAGCTTCCTGATCGTGTTGGGGATCGTGTCGCCGGCCGGAAGGGACGCGAGCACGCCATGCCCGCCCGCTGCAGCGTCGAAGAAGCTGAAGTGTGTCGCCTCGTTTGCTGCCAGCTTCGCCGCGACCGTCCGCAGTTCCTGAGAGCTGAAGGTTTCCGAGGCGCCCAGGTAGGCCTCCACGAATGCGGTCTCGAGCGCGACGCCCGTCTTCAGCAGCGACTGGCCCGTCTTGGTGACGCTCGCCGGGATCTTGAATTTCAGGCCCGCGGGCGTGCTCGCTCCGAGCGCGTTCGCGAGGAACGCCTTGTGGTCCATCTCGTTCTTCAGCGCCGCCACGAAGTAGTCCTTGTTTTCGAGTTTGGGGTGCTTGAAGGCGTGGAAGTTCTTGATGATCGCCGAGTACACGACCACCGCGAGGCTCTCCGCCGTGTATGCGGCCTGGAGCGTCGCTACATCACTCGCGGTCGTGCTCGCCGCGAACGCCGAGCTCGTCACCGAGGCGAGAACTCCGCCCGTCGTCGCAAGGACGATCCCGCCCTTGCCCACGTTGCGCAGGAACTGCCCCCGGCTCATCCCCTGCTCGCTCAGCTTCTCCATCTGCCTGCTCCTTCTGGTCGCTTGGTTGGGTGATATACGCCGTGGCATGCGCGCCGGATCAACCTAGTGGGTTGTCCATGAACGTTGCACCTGAAACCTTCGTGTTCAGGCCGCGATGAGGAGGCGGCGCTCGGCTTTGATGAGGCGTTGGTCGCGGTGGGGTCCGTTGCGGTAGGTGATGTGGTCGGCCATCGCTTTGGCGAGTGCTGGCCAGTCGGGGTAGTCGGCGTTCTTGACGACGAACTCTCCGATCGCCCAGAAGTGGCACTCGATGCGGTTCAGGAAGCTCGCGTAGGTGGGCGTGAACACGAGCTCGACGTTGCTTTCCTTGGCCCACTGGCGGATCGCGGGTGTCTTGTGGGTGGAGAGGTTGTCCGCGACGAGATAGATCCGCTGCTTGGGGTCGTAGCGCATCCGGATCTGCCGGTAGAAGCCGAGTACCTCCAGGGCGTTCTTGTGCTCACGTAGCCGCCCGTGCAGGCGGTCGCCGTGAACGTCGTAGGCGCCGAACAGGTAGCGCACCCCGTCCTTCTTGCTGTAGGTCGCGCGCAGCCGCCCGGGCAGCTTGGCTGGCGCCCAGCCCGAGCCGTGGTGGGGGATCAGCCCGATCGGTCCCATCTCGTCGAAACACACGACCACGCCGTCCTCGGGCTTGGCTCTGTAGAGCCCCAGGACACGCTCGGCCTTCTCAGCGAACTCTGGGTCTGGGCTCCACTTCCACGAGCGGGTGCGCTGGTGCGAGAGGCCCGCGCCGATCAGCGTCTGGCGCAGCGCCTCCTCGCACAGCTCGATGCCCATCCCGGCCAGATGCTCTGAAAGCTTTGAAAGCGACCAGCGCGTGAGCCGGACGCCCTGTGTGTCAGGGCGGGCACGCGCGACCGACACCACGCGGTCGCGCTGCGCGGGCGTCGTCTTCTTGGGGCGCCCGCCCCGATAGTCAGGGTCCAGCGAACTGAACCCCTGCTCGTTGAACGCATGGATCACCTTGCGCACATGCGACTCATCGGTGCGCACTGCAGCCGCGATCTGCGGCGCTGACATCCCGGTCGAGGACGCCAGCAGGATCATCGCCCGCTGACGCTTGGACTGGTACTTCGCGCGCCTTGAGATCTGCTTCAAGCGCGCGCCCTCCTCCAACGAGAGCTCCCGCACAAACACCTCCGGCGGACGCATCACCACCTCCTGGCTCAGGGACACTGGGTCCCAGTTCGCCATCGGCAGCGAGTTTCCGGTCAAACGTTCATGGACGACCCACTAGCGGGTGTCCTGTGCCCGCCTTCGAGGGTCTGCCCCGGCATCGCCTCGCGCCTAGCGCGCGGCGGGCGATACGCCAACACGCGCGGAGCCCTCGCTCGCCCGCCCCACCCGCGCCCGCGGGCGCGATCGCTTTCAGCCGTCGGCGCTGACGCGCTCGACCAGCTCGGCGAGCACGCGCTGCGCCTGCTCGTTCTCGATCTGGCAGGTGCCCGCCGCCTCGTGCCCGCCGCCGCCGTAGGAGAGCATCAGCGCGCCCACGTCGGTCCTGCTCGAGCGGTCCACGATCGACTTGCCCATCGCGAACACCGTGTTCTGCTGCCTGAGGCCCCACAGCACGTGGATCGAGAGGTTGCACTGCGGGTGCAGCGCGTAGAGCATGAAGCGGTTCGTCGGGTGGATCACCTCCTGCTCGCGCAGGTCGACCACCACGAGGTTGCCGTAAACCGTCGAGCACTCCAGCAGCTGCGCGTGCGCGTCCGCCTCGTGCGCGCGATAGAGCGCCACGCGCTCCGCCACGTCGGGCAGCTCGAGTATCTCCTGCACGCTCAGCTCCAGGCACGCGTCGATCAGCTGCATCATCAGCTCGTAGTTGGAGATGCGGAACTCGCGGAAGCGGCCCAGTCCCGTGCGCGGGTCCATCAGGAAGCTCAGCAGGATCCAGCCGTGCGGGCTGCGGATCTCATCGAGTGAGAAGAGCGCGCTGTCGGCCTTGTCCACCGCCTCCATCAGCGGCTCCGTGACGCGCGCGAAGCGCTGCGCGCCGCCGAAGTAGTCATACACGACGCGCGCCGCCGAGAGGGCGCCCGGGAGGATGATGTGGTTCTCCGCTGGCTCGCCCAGGCGCAGCGTCTCGCTCGCGTGGTGGTCGAAGGCGAGGCCGACGCCCGGCACGTACGGGAGGTTGGTCGTGATGTCACGGCCGGTTATCTCGATGAGGCCGTCCTGCATGTCCTTGGGGTGCACAAAGGTGACCTCGTCGAGGATGCCCAGCTCTTTCAGCAGAGCGGCGCACACCAGCCCGTCGAAATCGCTGCGGGTTACCAG
>Ga0209698_10004986_pt1 | contig 14425 bp, 8 predicted proteins | sample LitLauG_LLR_2012_FD_187203 | JGI IMG/M metagenome (GOLD analysis project Ga0209698, IMG submission 187203) | Freshwater sediment microbial communities from Pennsylvania, USA - Little Laurel Run_MetaG_LLR_2012 (SPAdes) (version 2) | ecosystem: Environmental > Aquatic > Freshwater > Creek >...
CGCCTTTTGTACCGATGACATCGGGCTTGGGCCGGGCATTGGAAGCAATTCTGAGCTCTACTTCTGAACCTGCTATGTAGCCTGCTTCTGTGAGCAGATCACTGATGATTACCTGCAAAATTCCGTGAAGCCATGTTGGCATACCTTTGGGTATGGCCCTGCCGTGCCAAAACTCGTACGAGCGATCACCCTTTTCGTACTTGGATTGGAATTCAGAAAGGGTGAGGTTCTCGGCGACGGCGACCATGCATCCATTCTCCTACGACTACTGCAAAAAAAGCGGCTCGCGCTATATTGCAAACGCGAGCCGCATTTTCACTTCCCCAGCCTTTTTATCGTCTGGCGATTTCCTCACTTTTGTCCAGATAGACGTACTCGCCGTCTTTCTTGACAATTTCTTCTTCGGACCGCAGCTTCGTGACTGGGCTGATTCGCCGCATCACCGCCAGAACCTGCTGGGCATAATTTTCATCGGGATTATACAGATGAAGCTTGCCGAGCGAGTTGTGGCGCCGGTATAGCGGTGCACGACCCAATTCGTGAGCTACGGTGTGGAGACCAGCGCTAACGCTAGTAAAATAGACTTCTCCGCCACCCCAGCCGAAGATGTTGTTCTTTTCCCGAATATAAGCTTTCCCGCCACCCGATTCGATAATCGCGATGCTAGGAAGAAGCCGCCAATCGAGATGATTGTCGTCGGCAGCGCGTACAAACTCCTCAGAAAGATAAGCTACCGGACAATGGAGCTTATTGAGGAATTTCTTCAGACGAATCGTCCGAGGGTCAGTCTTGGGGCTGGAATTGAACACCCCCGCTACCTGAGCCTTTTGTTTGGAGATCATTGTCTCCAGGCCCCAGGTGCTGAACAAGACTGCCGAAACACCGCTTGCCGCGATTAGAAGTTGCCGGCCAGGAAAGGTTGCCCTTTCCGGCCTGCGACTATAACCAATTCGCATAGGCGTATTATAGCAGACTATGGAGCGCTTATGGCTGGCTAGGTACTACGGCCAAACTTGATCGCGGAAAGGCAAACTTTCGCCCAAACTCATCGATCAGGTTGACCTGTGCGTCATAGGTCCCTGGCGGAACCGTTGCCATCGACATCTGTAGCCAGACTGGCAGCGCACCGGAGCGGGTCTCGGAAAGCCGGTTGGCCCTTACGGCTGGCGATTCGAATACCTTCTTGTCATCCTTATAGATCGCCAAGCTGGCAGAAACACTGGCGCGGCGAAAGTTTTCGGGCAAGGAATCGGGAATGTTGGGATCGTATACTTCCACATAGACCAGCATGTTTTGATTGGGGCGGAAAACCTTGGTGACGTTCGGGACTAGCTTTTTGCCGTCGGCAATCAGCGGATTGGTGATGAGCAGCTTTTTGCTGTTCTTCACGCCAGCCACCTGGCTTTCTATCGGGTCGCGTTGGTTGCTTAAAATCAGCGAACTCACGCGTAGTGTCTTTTGACTAGCGACATCCGGAACGACGAAATTCGCTTCGTAGGTACCCACTTTGCCCTCACCGTTTTCGCGCGCCACAAAACGCAGCCGATATTTCCCAGGCGTGAGCGTGACGCCAGTGTCGTACTGAAGGCTTTTGCGCGCAACCTGACCGGCAACATCACCGGCAAGTTTTAACGGAACGGTATCGCGGACGGCAGCTGCGGAGCGGTTGCGTTCATCGTAAACCTGGGCGATGAAATCGAGTTCCGTTGCTTGCTTAGCGCCCTTGTTCCTAAACGCTAGGGCCGACCCGGGAATTTTCACCGAGATGGGTACAAAGTACTTGCTCTTCTCGACGCGAAAGTAATCCACCTCAACCGCGATGGGTAGATCGGTCACAGGATTGTCGGCCATCAAAGCCTTTTCCAACTGCGCCTCTTTGTCGCCTTCGGCCATGTGCGAAAAGGTGGTCGAAGCGTAGTAGCCTTGACGGTATTCGAGCTTGGCTTTCAGGGCCGCAAGGCGCGGAACAAGCTTGACCTGAATGCGCCGGTAACGCCCATCCATGGCGGTGTTCAAACTCTGGTAAGACAGCACGTAGTAGCTGGAGACGTCTTCCTGCACTTGACGAATGCCTTCCGTCAAATCATTTGAATCGAGCAGCGCTTTGCCGCCGGTATCCAACGCGAGCGTTGCCAGCGTCTCCTGCTGGTTATTAAAGTTCGAGCGCACGGTATTCTGCCCTGCCCCTCTGTACAGATTGCTGCCCACCGCGCCGGCCTGTGTGGCATCGCCTCCCGGCACAAAAGCGGACAAGCCGCGCGCGTCGATGGGATAGAACGCTACGTTCGAGCGGATGGCCGTGTTCACGGTGGCGCGCAACTGCGATTGATTATCGACGCCATTCTTTTGAATGCCGCTCGAAATGTAGACCAGGGCTTTCTTCTCCGGATACTGGCCCAGCTTGCGGGCAGCGTCCTCGAGCGCAGCCAATTTCAAGTCGGAATTAAAGATGTTGAACTCGGTCTCATCCGCCACGAACTGGCCGCTGACATCTTCCGCGTCTGCGCCCGCGTCAGCCACGGTCGCGTTCTCACTCGATTCGCCAATGCGGAATTTGTTAATAGTGGCGATGAGCAGATCGCGGTCGGATGTGAAGTCCTGCACCGTTTTCAACTCCGACGTGAACACCATGATAGAGACCGAATCGCTGGACGTCATCTGGCCAGTGAGGAACTTGGTCGCGGCATTTCTCGCGCGGATCTGCTCGGCTGGCTGCATCGATGAAAAATCAAACAGTATTACGATCAGGCGGCGGTCTTGATACTTCGTCAGGAGGGAATCCTTGAGCGCGTTTTTTTGGGCGGCGGGGTTGTAGCCCTTGGGCTCCGGCGGTGGCGCGGGAGGAGCATTGGTCACAGGCGGCAGCAAGTTTCCGCTGAGTTTTTGAAAATCAACCGCCTGCAACTTCTGCAGCTTGCTGTCTTCATAGAGTTCAAAATCGGCCGCCGTCAGATTCGGGATGGGCTTTCCATCGTGGTCGAGCACGGTCACGTTCACGATGACGACATTCGTATCGATAGAAAAGGTCGGCCGCTGCTGAGCGATGAGCGGCTGAATCGCCAGTAGCCACGACAGGAACAGAGCAGTCATCTTCAAAACCGCAACCTCATTACCGCTTGCAGCGTTCGCATGCCTCCGGCAGAACTGGGTAGTCCATAATTCACTGCATTCACAACCGTGTAGAGATTCGTGTAGTTCACATGGTTCAAAATATTGTTGGCTTCCAGCCGGAACTCGATGCGCCGCCGTTCGGCAAAGGTGAACGAACGCGCCAGCGCCGAATTCAAACCAAATGTTCCGGGCCCCGGTATTGTGTTGCGGCCGGCATTGCCGTAGGCGCCTGGAGCCGGTACGGCGTAGGCCGCTAGATTGAAAAAGCCGGCACCTGCATCGACAGGTTGGCCGGTCGCGGAGGCGCGGCCGCTGCCTACGCCGTTCGTTTGTGCAAGCTGCTGCGCGTTACCGAGGACGCGCGCTGTCAGCGGAGTTCCGGTCTGCGCCGTTATGTTGGCGCTGACCTGCCAATCTTTGAGAAGCCAACCGACTTTGCCGTCTAACGCCACGTGCGACCCCGGACCGGCAATCGGCGAAGTCCAAACAAAGCCGGTGGTGAACTGATGCCGCACATCGAAGCTCGACAGTCCGCGCTCGGCCGAAATGTCCAACCAGTTCTGCGCCGTCGTGGTAACGTTGCCTCCGCCGCCAAAGGTTGAGGAGTCGTCAATCGATTTGGCAAATTGGTAATAAGCCTGGAAAGAGAGTCCGCGATTAAAGCGCCGGTTTAAGCGCAGTTGCAAAGCGTGAAAAATGGAATCGCCGATGGATTGATCATATGTAAAGCCAACGGCGTTGCCAAGCTGGTTGCGTTGCGCCAGAGACAGGAGGCTGCCCGGCGGGGGCTGGTTCGGCAAAGTCTTCACGTCCAGCCGCGTACCTTTGGTTCCCAGATAGGTCACGTCTGCGAAGAATCCTCTGCCGAATTCGCGCTGCATCGATAGATTCCACGTGCCCGCGTAAGGCGTTCGGTAACTCGAATCGACGGCGTAAGTATTCGTCACCTGCTGCGCAGTGGCATTTTCAAAAGCGTTGATGAAAGAAAGCGGATTGCCTGTGCTGCTATTCACACTGCTCGAAACGGCAAACGGCGGCTGCTTGGCCAACTGCTGAATGAACGAATTGTAGATCTGGCCGTTATAGTAGATGCCGTATCCAGCGCGCAAAATGGTCGATTTCTTCGAAGGCATTTTCCATGCAAGGGCCAAACGCGGAGAAACATTGTTGCGATCGCCATGAATCAATCCGGACGGCTCGCCCGGCGACTGCGGAGTCACCACTGTTACTGAAGTGTAGGCAGGCGATATTGACAGATTTGCGATTCGTCCATACTTTTCGGTAAGGGGCGCGAAGTATTCATAGCGGACTCCGAGAGTCACTGTGAGATTCGACCGGACTTTCCACTCATCCTGGGCATAGGAGTTCCATTGGTTCTGCTGGAAATAGTTGGTCTGCTCACTGTATTGAATGGAACTCGATTGCGGCATGCCGAGCAGAAAGTCGGCAAGGTCGTAGCCGGTGTTCGCCACGACTTGACCGTTGTTTAACTGACTAGTGGCGACGCCGGTGAAGTTCAAAGTGCCGCGCCCGTTGGGATCGGTTTTCGTGCTTAGGTCGGCGCGTGTATAACCGCCGCCAAGACTGATGTTGTGCAAACCTTTCACCCACGTTACAGCTTCGGTAAAGCCTTGCGATTGATTACGGGTCAGGGTCGCAACGCCGTCGGAGAGGGCACCGAAATTTGTAAAGTTGAGTGTCGGCGGCCCATAGTTCAGGGGATTAGTCGAAGTGCCTGGAATACCGAGTTCGGCTGATATATCCGGCAGCGAAGAAAAGTAGGGGGTGGCCTGATTGCGATTCCGATTGAAGCGGGCCTGGAGATTGCTTATGACGGTGGCGGAAATATTTCGAGTCCAGCCGGCAGTTACGTTGGTCCCGTAGCCGCTGCTCGTATCGGCCCAGCCAAATGCATTGGCCGCTGTTCCTTGCCGCCGTTGGAATTGAAAGTTGCCGAAGAGACGGTCCTTTTGCGTTATGCTCCGCTGTAGGCGAAACCCGATGTTGTCGGAATTGTTCGCCGACGCAGTCTCGAACTGATAATTGTTGGCGGTGCCAAGCTGGTTCGGCTGCGGATAGAACTTCAACAGACCCAAGGAAATCGGATTCAGCAGATTCGCTGGTATCTGATTGCCGGCAAAGGGCAGACGGGTGGTTGGATTGTAGATCAGCGACGTTAGCTGCGAAAAATCGCCATTCCGTTCGGCTGCGGCCGGAACGTTTTCCGCAAACAGTTGCGGCGATTTCGCGCGCGTGCCGAAGTAAGTCAGAAAGAACTGCGTCTTCGGGTCTTTCAATTTCTTGAAGACCAACGGGCCACCGACAATCAGACTGAAGCGGCTCTGCGCGTAGGCCGCTTGAGGGATGTCGAGCCCGTTGAGCGAAAACGGCTTGGCGTTTAGCGCCGAGTTCTGCAGAGTGAACGACGCTTGGCCGCGAATTTGCTGTTGGCGCCGCCTGCCGTTACCGAACTGTGCCCCCGCTGTCTGTCCACGCGGTCCCTGGCGCGCTCCTGGACCGCCAAAGCCGCCGCTGCGACCGCCGGGTACTCCGCCAAAACCACCACCGTCGAAACCGCCTCCGCCACCGCCGGGCCCGGTTTGTCCGCCGGCAAAACCGGGAGCGCCACCACCGTTTGCGGCGCCGCCGAATTGTCCGCTGAGCCCGCCAGGCCCGAATCGCATATCGGGACCGGAATCCGCTTGGACACCTTGAGCCATACCGGGGCTCAAGCTGCCGGAGATCAAGAACGATTCGTTACTGCTCTCGGCACCTGCGGGCGGTAGGGACGCCGCGCTCTGTTGTGCATTTAGTTCGTTTTGCAGTTCCTGATCCTGCGTACTTTCGTTGGTACGCGCGCGCGCCATGCCGCCTGCTGCAGCGGGTCTGGCCGCGCCACCTTCTCGCGCCGCGAATTGCTGCATGCGCTGCAGCGCTTGCGATTGCTTTAGCTGAATTTCAAAATTGACGGGCCCCTTGGCTGCGCTGAAATCTACATCTTTTTTCAGCGTTTCGAAGCCGAACATCTCAATCGTCACGCTCGCACTTCCTTGCGCTACTGAATAGAAGCCATAGTGGCCGTCGCGATCCGTGACCGTGGTCTGCGTTTGCGCATTCTGCGTCAGCGTGACAGTCGCGCCTGGAATAGGCTGCCCGCCGGACCTTACGAAGCCGCTTTGCGCCGCCGCGCATCCCGCGCACACTATGAGCGTTATAAGTCTGAGCAAAGGCCCCACATTCTGTCCGTTCTATCAGGAAATGATGCGGAATCGGCGCGACTGGTTACCCACGCGAATCCCCAGCATCCTCTAAACAAACCAGCCGAGCGTTTTTTCGTCCGCCGGTTCAGAATCTGATAGGGTTGAAAGCGAATGGCCATAGACCTGGAGACGCTACGCAAAGAGATGCAGGCGCATCTGGAGAAATCGGGGATGCCGATTTTCTTCGGATACCATCGCATGCTCGATTCGCTCATTCAAGTCAGTTGGGATACGGAAAGTCATCCCGATTTTCGCGAATTTCTCGAAACGGCGCGCAAAGCCGGGGCGAAACTCGTGGTGTTCAACCAGGAAGCCTTTCAACTCGACCAGATCGATGAAGCGTTGGAGGAACTGGAAAATTCAGACTTCACGCGCGAAGAAAAGAGGCACTTCGAATCACGCCTCAAGCAGCTACAAGCCTATGAAGGGTTCACTTGTTCGCTGCAGCTTTCGTTCGCACTGGAAGGCCGGTTATACCTGTATGAACTGCGCACCGACTGGTACGACTCGATGCGTGACATTCTCAGCGAATTGGAATTAGCCGCCGACCCTTTCGATGAGGAAGAAGAAGAGGAGGGTCCCATCGGCGGGGGTTATTTCTCTAATAACTGATGGCTGCTCCTGCACGGGCGGCTGCCCGTTGGATTCTACCGGCTGCCGACGCGTCATCGATACAAACTCTGCAGCAGCACCTAGGCATTGAGCGCGCGGTCGCCGCAATCTTGTCGCACCGTGGATATTCCGACCCTTCAGCAGCTCGCGAATTTCTTTCAAGCAAACTCACTGCGCTCGAAGATCCATTTCTTATGCGCGACATGGAAGCCGCGCTCACTCGCGTAATGCGTGCCATCAAGGATCGAGAGCCCATCCTGCTTTACGGTGACTACGACGTAGATGGGACTTCCTCGATCGTTGTCCTCAAGAAAGCTGTTGAAATTCTGGGAGGCGTGGCCGATTTTTTCATTCCTCACCGCTTGAGAGATGGCTACGGCATGCGCAACGACGTGATCGAGCGTGCGGCAAGCTCCGGCGTGAGATTGATTGTCAGTGTCGATACAGGCATCCGCGCGAACGATGTGGTCCGGCACGCTAAAGCGCGCGGCATCGATGTCATCGTCACCGATCACCACCTTCCCGACGTTGAATTGCCGCCCGCTGTGGCAGTGCTCAATCCGAACCGACCCGATTGTAGTTATCCGAACAAGCAACTCTGCGGGGCAGGCGTAACGTTCAAACTCGTGCAGGCAATGCTTTCACGCAGCACGCTTCCGCCTGAGAGACAGGCTGCACTGCTCGATTCGTTTCTGAAGCCGGTGGCTATCGCAACGGTCGCCGACATTGTTCCGCTGGTCGGCGAAAACCGAATCATTGTGCGGCGAGGTCTCTCCGGACTGAGTCGAGTGCGCAATGCAGGTCTGCGCGCGCTGCTTGCGGTCGCCGGATTTGACGATGGCGAAACACCTTCGGCCCACCAGGTTGCTTTTCGCTTGGCTCCGCGCATCAACGCGGCGGGACGGATGGCCTCCGCCAGTGACGTGATCGAACTATTTCTAACCGAGGACGAAGCCCGCGCCCGCAGCCTTGCCGAACAGTTGGATGTGCTCAATCGTGAGCGGCAGCAGGTGGAAACAGAAATCGTTGAAACCATTCTCCGGCGGTGTGAGGAAGACGGTGCGCTCGCCGATGGAAAAAGTGCATTGGTGTTCAGCGGTCGGGCCTGGCATCCCGGTGTGCTGGGAATCGTGGCCAGCCGTCTGGTCGAACGCTTCTCACGGCCAGTGTTCGTGCTGAGCGATGCGCTCAACGTGGATGAAAGCGAGGGCCCGCACTTGGGTGGATCGGGCCGCAGCATCCCTGCCTTCCATCTTTTGGAAGCCCTGGAAAGCATGCCGCAACTATTCAGAAAGTTTGGCGGCCACCGCCAAGCGGCCGGCTTGACGCTGCATGCCGAGAATCTCACGGAGTTTCAGCGGCGCTTCGACGCGTTCGCAGCATCGAAGCTGAGTGCGGAGGACATGCGGCCCTCGCACTTTGTGGATGCGCAAGTGGCGTTTCGGGAATTGTCGGAGAGATGCATCCAACAAGTCTTTTCGCTCGGGCCGTTCGGCTTCGGCAACGCCACGCCGACGTTTTGCGCGACAGGCATAGAAGTCGCTGGACCGCCGAAAGTCTTGAAGGAAGATAAGCACTTCAGCGTTGCGCTGCGGCATGACGGACGAACGCTGTTCGCCAAGGCGTGGAATTTTGGCCAACACCGGGAGTTGCTTCAACAGGGAACCAAGCTTGATGTGCTGTTTCAGATAGAGGACGATCCGTTTTCAAGGAAGCGGGGGTATGCGGGCTGGTGTCTGTCATTGAAAGACGTCCGGCCATCTGCTGCCCGGTAATCTTTGTACTCAAGGATGATCCACCCGACCATCTGCCTGCCACTCGAACTTTAGAGACCCCATCCAAAGACCCAGTACTATCGCGCTGTCGGTTTGCATGCTTTCGATCCTTGATCGCTATTTAGCAACCACTCTGCCAGAAACGCCAGGAGAGTTCCAACCCAATCTCGCTGAATTGCGTTTCTCCGCGCGGGACCTTAGCCACTTTGGGCTCTTAGGCTCAATGTGAGCCAATTCACTCAGACCAGCCTTGACCATATTTCATAACAAGACGCACATAAACAAACATTTACATCGGTTTGTGATAGGTCCATCGCGTGCATTAGGAGGGTCCATCGGAGGTTCCCACGACTCTCTCGAATCACTGCCAGCCCGTGGTGTGTTCACTCGGTCGGGGGAACTCAGTTATTGACCCACCGTCCAGAGGAGGACATCATGAATCGACGGAATTTTTTGCGAACGACCGCGGGTGCCGCTGCGTTCTTCGCGGTTCGAGGACGCGTATACGCGTTTCAGCAGAGTCCGGTTATCGAGAAGTTCACACAGCCGCTGCCGGGTCTTGGCCCCACGGGAATACCGGTTGCGGTACCAGTATCAGCCGCCAGTTCCCCAACTGACATTTACTATATCGAGGCGAGGCAGTTTACCCAACAGATCCTACCCGCTGGTTTTGGCAAGACCACGTTTTGGGGTTATGTGGATGCAAACGGAGCGGGCTATCCGAACAACCAGCGGTATTTGGGCCCGGTCATCGTGGCAAGGAAGGGCCGACCGGTCAAATTGCAGGTTACAAACAAGCTGCCCAACAAACATATCCTCCCCATTGACACTTCCATTATGGGAGCGGAACCCGATCAGTTCGTGAACCGGATTTGTGTTCACTTGCACGGTGGACTAGTACCCTGGACGAGCGATGGCGGGCCGTTTACATGGTTCACTCCTGGGCCGTGGCCAACCAACCCGACAGCTTTGAAGAACTACCGCGGGGAATGTTTTCTCAATGGCACAGGGATCGCAGGACAGGCGGAATACTACTATCCGAACAACCAATCGGCACGCCTCGCCTGGTATCACGACCACGCCATGGGCACAACTCGCCTGAACGCATATGCGGGCCTTGCCTCAGCCTATTTAGTTGGAGATGACTTCGAAGATTTTCTCATCAAGCTGGGCGTGGTTCCGGCCACGCAGATTCCGCTAGTTATTCAGGATAAATCATTCAACGAAGACGGCAGCCTTTGGTACCCGACCGTCTACGAAGGGCCGCTTGCGGACGATATTCCTGGACTCCCCGATCCGTGGGTGCCGTTAACCGAGCAGATTGTCGACAGCGACGCCGGCAACGAAGGGCGATGGGATCGAGATACAAATAAACCACTTCCGATGACCCCATCCTGTATTCCCGAGTTCTTCTCAGACACTATCCTGATCAACGGCGCTCCCTGGCCGAAAGCCAGTGTCGCACCCGCGCCAACCCGGTTCCGACTTCTGAACGGATCCCAGGCTCGTTTCTATAATTTGCAGCTTTACCACGAGTCGAAGACCGTACCGGGAGAGGCAGATTTGACGCGGCCTGGTCCGGCGATCATACAGATCGGAACGGAAGGCGGCTTCCTTTGGGCGCCCGCAGTGTTGAACGATCCGCCCAAGAAGATGGGCTGGGACACCAACCCCTCCAGTCCGACCTTCGGCAACGCAAATAGTTACAACCTGTTGATGGGACCAGCGGAACGGGCCGACGTGATTATCGACTTCTCGCACGCGGCCGGCAGCAGTTTCATTCTGTACAACGACGCACCAGCGCCGTTCCCCATGGGCGACCAGCGGAACGATTACTACACGGGCGATGTTGACGCGAGACTGATCGGAGGCTCGGCTGCGACACCCAAAGGCTACGGTCCTAACACGCGCACTCTTATGAAAATCGAAGTGACTGCGACGGCACCGACCTATGGCCGACCGCTTGCGACGCTGGTACCCGAGCTCAGAGTTGCGCTGGCCGCGATGGCTGCAAAGCAGATCCCAACTCTCAACGGGTGCCGTGTGCGCGACCTCACACTGAATGAGGACTTCGACGAATTCGGCCGCTTAATCCAAATGCTGGGCACAAATGTGAAACCTGCAAGTGCGGCGGGCTTCGGCCGCGGCTATATGGATCCCACAACCGAGAACCCGCACGCCGGGGACACTGAAATCTGGCGCGTGTTCAACCTCACGGGCGACACCCACCCGATGCATTTCCATCTGGTGAATGTGCAGGTGCTGGGACGCCAGCCTTTCGATGCGACGAATTATGCCGGCAAACCGAAGTTTACCGGCGCTTTCCGCGGACCGGATGCGAATGAACTGGGCATGAAGGAGACGGTGCGCATGAATCCGAATGAAATGACGGTGATCGTCATGAAATTCGATCTGCCCAAAGTCCCGTTCACCGTGCCGATGAGCCCGCGCACCGGCGGTCACGAGTACGTGTGGCACTGCCATATCCTCGAACATGAGGAGCACGATATGATGCGTCCGCTTGTGGTAACGCCGTAGGAGTGGTTGATTAGACCACGTCGTTAATCCAAGATGCCGAGCCGGCTGAGCGAGTACCGTCAGCCGGCTTTTGGTTGAGTAGACGCTTGATTGCGGAAGTTTTTCGCCCTGAAGTTGACGCGGCGGAGATAGTCCAGAAACATGAGGTGGCCGGTACTCTTCTGCGTGCTGCTTCTCAATGTCCGCAAGAAAGTGATGGCGACGGTAGATAGACCGCCTACCGAAGTATCTGTGTACGGAGACGGTAGACCGATCGGTTTTTTTGCCAGAAGGAGAACTAAGCAAACATTCGCTCGAAGACCTGGCAGGCCGGAGGAAGAAGGCAAGCTGGAAAAATATGGCAAAGCCAGTCGGACCGGCTGCGGCTCGAAGTGGCTGTTTCGGGCGATAGCGAGATGTTCTCCTGACGGAAAGTATTTCCCCTATTGACATCGGGAAGGTGTCCCTGCACTATAAGTGGTCGCGAGGCGAAACGCCAAGAAGCGGGGCATCAGCGCACGGACGCGAAACCCTCTGCGATACGCTGTTACTTGCTCCTTCCAAGTGGATTTACCAGCTTCGAAGAAGGAAGCCGGCCTTTTAACGGCGGCTCAATCCAAATATTAGGTAGGACAATCTAGAGACATATGGCTTCAACCGTCATCGGCGTGCGCGAAGAACGACCCGCGCGATTTCTGGCTTCTACCAATGGCAAGAAAGTTGTCATGGCCGTAACTGGCGTGATTCTTTTCGGCTTTGTCATTGGACACATGGTGGGAAATCTGCAAATCTATGAAGGTCCGGATAAGATCAATGCCTACGGACATTTTCTAAAGAGCATTCCGGAATTGTTGTGGGTGGTACGGAGCACGCTGTTGCTTGCAGTGTGCTTGCACATCTGGGCCAGTATCACGCTGGCGCTGCGCAACAATGCGGCGCGGCCGAAAGGTTATGCGCAGAAGAAGAACGTCGCCTCGAGTTACGCTTCACGCACGATGTACTGGAGCGGGCCGATTCTATTCTGCTTTATCGTTTATCACTTGCTGCACTTCACAGTCGGGGTAGTGCATCCGGGATCGGACTTCTCGGAAACCGATATCTATCGCAACATGGTTTCGAGCTTTCAGGTTTGGTACGTTTCGGCGTGGTACATCCTATCGATGATTCTGCTGGGGCTGCACGTAGGGCACGGCGCTTCGAGCTTCCTGCAATCGCTGGGGTTCAATCATCCGCGGCATACGCCGGTGATCCAGAAGGTTGCGGCGGCTATTGCCGTGGTGTTAGTCGCAGGTTTCATCTCGATCCCGATTAGCGTACTGGCAGGCTTGGTCAAATAAATGGAACTCAACGCACATATTCCAGAAGGCCCCATCGAAGGCAAATGGGACAAAGCGCGCTTTGACATGAAGCTGGTCAATCCAGCAAACAAGCGCAAGTTTTCGGTGATTGTAGTGGGGTCGGGTTTGGCGGGCGCTTCGGCAGCCGCCAGTTTGGGGGAACTGGGCTATAACGTCAAGTGTTTCTGCTTTCAGGATTCGCCGCGGCGGGCGCACTCGATTGCGGCGCAAGGAGGTATTAACGCGGCAAAGAACTATCAGAACGATGGCGACAGCATCTACCGGTTGTTTTATGACACGGTGAAGGGCGGAGATTTCCGTGCGCGTGAAGCCAACGTTTACCGTTTGGCGCAGATCAGCGTGGAAATCATCGACCAGTGCGTTGCGCAAGGCGTGCCGTTCGCGCGCGAATATGGCGGGACGCTATCGAACCGTTCGTTTGGCGGTGCGCAGGTATCGCGGACGTTTTATGCACGCGGGCAGACAGGCCAACAGTTGCTGCTCGGTGCGTATCAGGCTTTGGAACGGCAAGTAGAAGCGGGAAGCGTAGCCATGTATCCGCGAACGGAGATGCTCGACCTGATCGTCGTCGATGGCGTCGCGCGCGGGATTGTGACGCGCAACCTGGTAACGGGAAAAATCGAAACGCATCTGGCGCATGTGGTGATTGTGGCCACGGGCGGATACGGTAACGCTTACTATCTATCGACCAACGCAAAGGGCTGCAATGCCACCGCGATATGGCGGGCACATAAGCGCGGAGCGCTGTTTGCGAATCCCTGCTTTACGCAGATTCACCCGACGTGCATACCTGTCTCCGGCGACTATCAGTCGAAACTGACGTTGATGAGCGAATCGCTGCGCAACGATGGGCGAATCTGGGTACCGCGTAAGGCGGGAGACAAGCGTTCGCCGGATCAAATTCCCGAGGCTGAGCGCGATTACTTTTTGGAACGGCGTTATCCGGGCTTTGGGAACTTGGTACCGCGCGATGTTGCGTCGCGCAACGCGAAGTCTGTTTGCGACGAAGGACGCGGAGTGGGTGAGACCGGGTTGGGCGTCTATCTCGATTTCGCGGAGTCGATCGGCCGGCTGGGGAAGAATTTGATCGAAGAGCGCTATGGCAACCTCTTCGAAATGTATGACCGGATCACGAACGAAGATCCCTACAAGGTGCCGATGCGCATCTACCCGGCGATTCACTACACGATGGGCGGGTTGTGGGTGGACTATCAACTGCAAAGCACGATTCCGGGTTTGTTTGTGCTGGGTGAAGCAAACTTTTCCGATCACGGCGCGAACCGGCTGGGCGCGAGCGCGCTGATGCAGGGACTGAGCGACGGATACTTCGTTATCCCCTATACGGTAGGAAATTATCTAGGGAGCACAAAGCTAGCGCCGGTGCCGGATTCGCATGCCGACGTGCGCAACGCGGTAAGCGCGACCGAGCAGGTTACGCAAAAGCTGCTGGCCATCAAGGGTAAGCGGACGGTGGATTCGTTCCATCGCGCGTTGGGCAAGATTCTTTGGGATAACTGCGGGATGTCGCGGAACGCGGAAGGATTGACGCAAGCCATTAGCGAGATTCGCCTTTTGCGCGAGGAATTCTGGAAAAACGTCAACGTGCCGGGCGAGGCGGGAGATTTGAATCAGAGCCTTGAGAAAGCAGGGCGTGTAGCGGATTTCTTCGAGCTAGCGGAGCTGATGTGCATCGATGCGCGCGAGAGGAACGAATCGTGCGGCGGGCATTTCCGCGAAGAGTATCAGACGCCTGAAGGCGAGGCGCAGCGCGACGATGAGAAATATTCTTATG
>Ga0209698_10004987_pt1 | contig 14422 bp, 17 predicted proteins | sample LitLauG_LLR_2012_FD_187203 | JGI IMG/M metagenome (GOLD analysis project Ga0209698, IMG submission 187203) | Freshwater sediment microbial communities from Pennsylvania, USA - Little Laurel Run_MetaG_LLR_2012 (SPAdes) (version 2) | ecosystem: Environmental > Aquatic > Freshwater > Creek >...
GATTATGGTCGTTCCAAGGGTGTCGCTTGGTACTATCTTGGCGGCTTTGGCATTGTCCACACGCTTGCGCAGAACGTGCGCATTGTGAAGTGGGACTCTACGACTTAATGGGAGCCTAAAATGCCTTTCCAATCGACCAAGAACGCCGCCTACGATAACGCTGTTTCCCTGGCCCGCTTCCCCGTTACGCTTCAGCGTAGCGCGGCGGGTTCGGGTGGCACGTTTGGGCAGTACTATGCTCGCGGCAACGAACTCCTGTGGTCTCTTGGCGCTGTTGCCATCACCACGGGTTCTTCCACCTACACGACTACCACCACCGTCCTCTCGTCCGGTGCGGTTGCCACTACCACGAACACCTACACGGCGGCGACGCTTGTGCAGGGCTATCGTGTGAGCGGCACCACTACCACGACGTTCCAGACGTTTGCGGTGGCGAACTCCAACAGCACCAACGGCACGATGGCGCTTTACAACTACACCAACGCTGGCAACGTCAATGCCGGTGGCGGGGTCGCGCTGACTGCTGGCGATCTTCTCTACATGGTCAACGGTACGGACGCCACGGCGGTCGTGCAGCCCGTGTATGAGATGAGCATTGCGCCGCTTGCTAACGTGACGGCGTAAGGAGCGATCATGGGTATCAAGAACCAAGCCGGTACTAGCCATCGCGCTAGCAACGACCTTACTTCCAAGGTCGTCAACAAGTACACCCGGACCAACGATGGGCAGAGCATTCCCATCGGCCAGCAGAAGGCTATGAACGCCGGCAAGCTGGATCGGAACACCCCCTTCTCCAATACCGAGGCTTTCGAGCGGTATGGGCATGGTGGTGCGCCGCAGTCCGGGGCCATCGAGGGTATGCATTCCTGGCGTCAGGGTGAGAACCTGGACGATCCCGGTCTGGATGCTTCCGGTGGTTGTTTCTACAAGTTTGGCACCCCGTATGGTGAGGCTGCGATGTTCAATCAGCTTCCGCCGGGGCCGGATATCAACGACCAAGCCTATGCGCTGATCAATACGATGCCCCTCGTGGTGTATACGGGTGGCGTGACGTATTCCTCGGATACGCCGTGGCCTGTGCGGGATATTCCCGAGTGACCTCCGTTTCCCTCCCCTTCGGGGGAGGGTTTTTTAGGGGCGATTAGATGAAACGAACGTCAGGATTCAGCCGGTCGGAAGATATGAACCATCCGTATCTTTCCCGCAAGCACCGCCATCAGCCGCAGTATCCGCATACGGGCGAGGGAGCGGCTCCCAAGGAGCAAATGGTCATGAAGGCCAAGAACCGCCATACCAAGGGCCTCGGAGAGGTGAAAAATGGCTAAGCACAGTCTGCAGGAGAAGTTCCAGACCTCGTATCCGTTCCATCAGGAGGATGACGAGAACCAGGACTGGGTGTGGGCCAAGGATGGCGCGCTGCGTGGCCGTCCCCTGAGCGGTGGGGTGTCCGGTGAGATCGGGTTCTCCAAGCTGGCGCAGTACCGTGAGTCGCAGCCTTTCAAGAATCCGAAGGGCAAGGCCAATGTCGTCAATGCCAGCGCCGCCCGGAACGATCCGCCGCGCACTACCGATCTGCAAGAATGGGTGGTGAAGGAAAACGGAGGGATGAACTTCACGACCGCGAGCGAGACGGACGTTACCAATGCTGTCGAGAAGCGTGCTCTCATCAACGGGTTCACCTATCACAACCTCGATGCCGTGGACGACCAGTACACCGGCGAGAACATGGACCACTTCTATGGCGAGGCGATTGGCCCTGATGACGGCGGCAACAAGGTCACCGGGTTCGTTGAGCGCAACAACTATCTGGATCGACTGTAATCATGGGCAAGCCGCAGACTACCTTTGAACAGGCGTGTTCCTTGGAGGGGAGCAAGGATACGTTTAGCGTGATGATCCCTGACTATCCGATCTACGCCAATCCTCGGGATATGCTGGCGATCTACAACCCGGCCACCAGCGGGAAGTACGTCCGGTTCAGCCAGATCCGCATCAATGGGGACTCTCCTGCGGCGACGGTTGCCGACGTTTACTTTTACCTTGTCACCAGCACGAACACGGGCGGTAGTACTTCGTCGCAGACCATCAACCAGTTGAATCCTGGCGGTGTCGCGTCGGTTTGCTCTGCGTTCACCTACACCACGGCTGCGACCACGAACACCGGCACCTATCACCTGATCCGTGGCGGTCACTTTGCGCTGCCCAATGCCACGACGCCGACGTTTGCCGCGCCGGATGGGGTGTGGCAGTTCGGGGACCGTGCCGCGACGATGCCGATGCTGGCTCCGGGGCAGTTGGCAGTCCTGTCTGGCTCTCCTGCGACCGGCACGAACACGGCTACTGCGAGCCAATATTCGTGGTATCTGACGATGGACTGGACGGAGGATACTGTCTGATGCTCGATCAAACGCGGCCCTTCATGGTGCGGTATGGCGACCCCCAGGTTCGGTATGAGCAGGACGGGAAGCTATTTGACTGGCATATGCGTGCGGTTCTTGATATTGAAGGCCCCGTGGAACCGAGTAACCCGCCGCCTCACGTTCTATCTCATTCGGAAAAGATGAAGGCGGCGTGGGCGCGGAGGAAAGCCAATGCATGAGGTCGTGTACCAACTGGTAGGCAACGACACGATGGCCGAGATGTGCGAACTTGTGCGGACGATGCCGCAGGGTTGCGTGGTCGAGGTTGGCGTCTATCAGGGTGGTAGCGCGATGTGGCTTGACAAGGTATGCCAGGAGCAGCAGCGGGAACTCTGGCTCTACGATACCTTTACAGGTATACCGTATCAGGGTCCGGATGACAGCCACAAGGTTGGTGACTTCGGGGATACGGATGCCGAGAAGGTGAGCCGTCTGATTCCCAAGGCGCAAGTGGTGAAGGGTTTGTTCCCGGACAGCATCCAGAAGATGCCGCCGGTTGCCTTTGCCCACATTGATGTCGACCAGTACGAATCTTACAAAGGATGCCTTGATGCGCTTGCCCCCTTGATGGTTCCCGGTGGAGTCATGTGGTTTGATGATGTGGGATGCCTTGAGGGTGCGAACCGGGCCGTGCGAGAGTGGGGCCGACCCCTGGAGGTTGCGAAGTGCGGTAAGGTTTACGCGAGGTTCTGAGATGGTTTGGCGTGCCAGTGATCCGCAGGGAAACGAGAGCGGCAAGATCAAGTGGGAGCTTGTCCCTTACACGCGCGGTCGAGTATTGGATGTCGGTTGTGGACAACATAAGCCTTTCGGCCATTTCATCGGCGTTGACAACAATACGGACGCGCATCTCTTCGGTATTGCTTGCACTCCTGATATTTGCATGGATGCCGATAATCTTGACCTTATTGCTGACGGTAGTATGGATGCGGTTTACAGCAGTCATACTCTTGAGCATATGGTGGACCCTAAGGCGGTCCTGAAGGAGTGGTGGAAGAAGATCAAGGTTGGCGGGTATCTTTGCTTGTACCTGCCGCACAAGGATTTCTATCCCAATATCGGGACGGATGGGGCGAACAAGGACCACAAGTGGGACTTCCTGCCCGACGATGTAATCAAGCTGATGGAGTTTGCGTCATGGGATCTGGTGCGCAATGAAGACCGCAATGAAGGCAATGAATACTCGTTCTTCCAAGTCTATAAAAAGCTTCAAGGAACTCGGAAACATTATTCCTACCGCGAGCCAAAGCCAGCAAAAACCTGCGGCATCGTCCGGTACGGCGCTTTCGGAGACCTACTCCAACTCTCAAGCGTCGTTAGGGGCCTCAAAGAGCAGGGATACCATATTACGCTCCATACTTCGCCGCCAGGGTCGGCAGTAATCGAGCATGACCCCAACATTGATCGTATTGTCCTGCAGGACAAGGATCAGGTTCCGAATCTCCAGCTAGGGGATTTCTGGCAGAGTTTGCGGGGCAAGTACGACAAGTTCATCAACCTGTCGGAGAGTTGCGAGGGTTCGTTGCTGGCGTTGCCGGGGCGCACCCCGCATCATTGGGCACCGTTGGCCCGCCACAAGTTCCTGAACCGCAATTACATGGAGACGCAGCACGACATGGCGGGTGTCCCTCACAACCTGCGCATCAAGTTCTATCCGACGAAAGACGAAGTGGAATGGGCGAAGAAGGAGCGGAAGAAGTTTGGGAAGTTCACGATCATGTGGGCGCTCGCTGGGAGCGGAGTACACAAGACATGGCCCCATGTGGATGCCGTCATAGCGAACCTGATGCTTTCGTACCGGGATGTGGATGTTGTGCTTGTCGGAGATGCCTTCTGCAAGATTTTGGAAGGCGGGTGGGAGAACGAGCCTAGGGTTCATTGCAGGAGCGCGGTATGGACGATCCGGGAAACGCTGACGATGGCGCAGAATATGGACATGGTTATCGGCCCCGAGACGGGAGTCCTGAATGCCGTCTCGTGCTTGAGTATCCCGAAAGTAGTTTTCTTGTCGCATTCGACGGTCGAGAATCTGACCCGAGATTGGGTCAATACGACCTCCCTGTGGGCGAAGAACACGAACTGCAAGGGTCGTGGGAAGAACGAAGCCCCCGCCTGCCACATGATGCATTACAACTGGCAAAACTGCGACAGGGTTCCTGACGGGGAGCCGGGTGCGGGTACTGCCGTTTGTCAGGCCGAGATCAGTCCCACGGAAGTCCTGGAGGCGGTCGAGGCGGCATACAGAAAGGTTGAACTGGTGGCGGCATGAGTACGAGCGGCAGCTATTCGTTCGTCGTCACGACGAATGACATTGTTCGGGAGGCGATGCTCAACATTGGAAAGTTGGGCGAGGCAGAGAGTCCGTCCGCGCAAGAGTTCACGGACGTTTCCCGCAAGCTCAATATGCTTGCCAAACAATGGATGGCGAAGCAGGACTTCGCCCCCGGCCTGAAAATGTGGAAGCGCCGACATGGAGACCTGTTCCTCTCAGCGAGTACCGGACAGTACAGTCTTGGTCCTTCTGGAGACAATTGGACGAATACCAGTTACCTGCAGAACACCACAGCAACAGCTATCGCTGGTGCTACTACTATTAGCGTACCCAACGCAAACATTACAGTAGGCGACTACATCGGCATTGTTCTGGATAACAACGTCCTCTACTGGACGACCTGCTCGACCAAGATCGGCGGCACGCAGATCACGATTCCTGCCGGCGGCCTTCCTAGCCAAGCGAGCAGCGGGAGCGAGGTCTTCAACTACACCACGAAGGCCCAAAGGCCCGAGGTCATCGAGACTGTTGTCCTGCGCGACAACACCTATTCCGATATCCCGATGAAGCTGATCACCCTGCAGGACTATGACAACCTGTCCTACAAGGTGCAGCCGGGGAGCCAGTCGGATCCTAGTTACGTCTATTACGAGGCGCAGTTGACGAACGGGGTGCTGTATATCGACGTGCCTGGGGCTGCTGATACGTCCAAGCACTTGCACATTTCGTACATGGAGCCTGTGCAGGACTTCGTGAATCCTAGCGATAACCCGGACTATCCGCAGCGGTGGTATCTGGCCCTGTCGTGGGGGCTGGCGAAGCAGATTGCGCCCATGTTCAACGTTCCCTTTACTAAGGATATGCAAGACAATCTAAATGATAGTCTGGCTATCGCAAGGGAGCCTGATTCCGACGTTAACAACATCTTCTTCCAGCCCGGCGTGGATGGATAATGCAGCGCATCCAGTTATTCGGGACTGGGATCAATGGCAAGAGCGCGGTCGTTACGGCCCAGCGCCGGGTTAACGTATACTTCGAGATCCGGGAGGATGCGGAGAAGGCCAAAGTAGCTATCTACGGCACGCCGGGATCTACTCTCTTCGCTTCTCTCGGAACCAGTCCTGTCCGTGGCTGGCACGTTTTCAAGAACACCATCGTTGCCGTGGCTTGGAACACGGTCTACACGGTGTCCTCCACTGGCGTAGTCACTTCCATCGGCACAATCTCGACCTCCGTGGGCAATGTTGGCATGGAGGACAACGGCACGCTCCTCATGATCGTGGACGGGACTGCCTGCTACGGGTGGAACGGCACCACGTTCACTTCTCCCCTGACGGACAGCAATATCCCCAACGGGGCGACCACAATCGCATTTAATGACCTGCATTTCATCTGCGATTACCCCTCGGTGAATGGGCAGTACAACGTCTCGCCGCTGATTTACACGCCTGGGACTGCATGGAACTCCTTGTGGATTGGCAATGCTTCCGCCTCTCCTGACGCCTTGCTGGCGGTGGACGTAGACCACGGGTTCCTCATCTGCTGGGGCAGTAACAGCATCGAGTTCCACTATGACGACGGGGGGACTCCTTCGACATTCCCGCCGTACCAGAGCGCCACGCAGCAGGTAGGACTTGCCGCCAAGTGGTCTCGGGCCAAGTTCAATAACACGATGGCCTTCCTTGGCACGAACCTCCAGGGCGGTTACTCGGTTTACCAGTTCAATGGGTTCCAAGCGCAGGTGATCAGTACTAGGGATATCGATAGCTATTTTGACGATTTCACCACAGTTTCTGATGCCGTCGCCATGTCCTTCATGTGGGACGGGCACCCGTTCTATGTCCTGACTTTCCCGACTGCGAACCGGACGTTCATGTACGACGGAAGCACACAGGTCTGGAGCGAGATGCAGACCGGAACGGGTCTTATTGGACGGTATTACGGGCAGTTCGCCATCACGTTCAACGGGCAAGTGTATGTTTCTGACTACAGCAACGGGAACATTTACCAGTTGACGGACGAGACTTTTACGGACAACGGCACGCCGATCATGCGGCTTTGCCAGACGAAGCATATCCACGATGACGGAAATATGTTGGCGATTGATGAGGTCTTCCTCGACCTCGAAACTGGCGTCGGACTCCAATCTGGTCAGGGTAGCAACCCGCAGATCATGGTTAGCGTCTCTAAAGACGGCGGGCGGACCTTCGGGAACGAACGACTCATGGGGATCGGCGCAGTCGGCCAGTACATCGGGCCACGGGCAACCCTGCGACGGTTCGGGGCTGCACGCGATTTCGTCTTCCGCATCCGCATGACGGATCCCGTCAAGTGGGCTGTGACTTATGCCGCCGCCACGACCCGGAGGATGGGTAAATGAACCCTCCTTTTGTCGAGGATATCGTGCCGGGGAACAAGGTTGCCCGTGGATGGGTTACTTGGTTCCAGTCGGTGGCCGGTGGTGGGGCGATCACGAATCCGACGCTGCCAGCTAGTCCAGGGATCTACAAGAACACGACCAATGTCCGCCAGCAGGTCATCTATGCCGGTGGGGCGGTGAGTGCGGTGGCTTTTACTCGGGACGGGTCGACGTTTTACACCTTGCCAAACGCAGGAACGGTGGTTCTGGCTGGGGGGGATTCGATCCGGGTGACGTATACGGTGGCTCCTACTACGTTTGCGGTGGTGCCGATTTGATGTACTCGGTGGAGCGGTGGGAGACGTTTGGCGGGGAGTTCAAGGTTCTATCGGTGGATCACTGGAAAGAGGTTGCGATAGATCAGGAGGAAGTGCCGCTAGACCCGGATTGGGACACTTACGAGATGGCCGATTCCATTGGAAAAATCATCTTTGTGAGTGCCCGAGATAGTGGGAAAATGGTGGGATACAGCATTTGGGCGATTGTCAAGCCCCTGCATTTCAAGAGTACGTTGTATGCGCAGAATGATGTGATTTACATGAAGCCCGAGTATCGGGGGCGGCATGGGTTGGAGTTGATCCGGGAATCGGAGCGTTTCGTGAAGGCCAGGGGCGTGAAGAAGATTCTCTGGGGTGTGATGGCAACGAGGGACTGGACGAAGATCCTTGAGCGCATGGGTTACCGGCGCGAGGATATCCTGATGAGCAAGGTGGTGACATGAGCAACGTAGTCGGTGACATTTTCGGTTCCATTACCGGAAGCACGCAGGCGGATGCTGCGAAGCAGGCCGCGTCTACTGCCGCCACGGGGCAACTAGACGCCCTCAAGTTTGCACAAGCGCAGGAGCAGCCGTACCAGCAGGCGGGCCAGCAGGCTCTCGGCCAGTACCAGAACCTGCTCAATGGTGGCGCGGCGAACTTCGATATCTCCAAGCTGCCGGGGTATCAGTTCCAGATGCAGCAGGGTACGGATGCCATCCAGAATAGTGCCGCCGCCCGTGGGCAGGCGCTGTCTGGCAATACGTTGCAGGGGTTGCAGCAGTATGGGCAGGGCTTGGCTAGCACGCAATTCCAGCAGTACATGAGCGAGCTTGCGGGCTTGGCGAACATGGGCCAGAACGCTGCCAGCCGGACGGGGAATATCGGGGCAAACGCCATCTCTGGTGCCGCCGCTTCGCAGGCTAGCGGGATTCAGGCTGCGGCTGGATATACGGCAAATGCATACGGGAACATTGCGTCGCAGTTGGGTGGGAATGCTCTTAACTCTAGTCCTGGCGGTGGTGGTCTTAGTTCTCTCGCAAGTTACTTCATGGCAGGGTGATACAAATGGCTTGGGAAGCGATCACTCCTAACGTTGCGCCGCCCGATTTTGTCGGTGCTGCCCGCAACCAGCAGGCTTTGCAGCAGGCGTGGATGCAGACGCAGCAGATGCAGAAAGAGGCGCAGAACCAGAAGGCCCTGCGCGATATCTTTGCGAAGGCTGATACCTCGACGCCGGAAGGACAGGCAGACCTCATCCGCCAAGTGGGCCAGAAGGATCCTAATGCGGCGATGAACCTGCAGCAGCAGTTTGCCAAGATGGGGGCAGAGCGGGCCACCATTGACGAGAAGAACGCCCTTACCGCCGAGCATAAGGAGAAGACGAAGATCGCGGAGCAGGACCTTGCCGAGGCGAACCGAAAGAGCGCGCTAGAGGTTGGGAGCGAGTTCCTGCGTGTCGGCACTACCGCCGCGCAGATGTATGACTCGCAGGTAAAGGGCGGGATTCTGCCTGAAAAGGCTTGGCAATCCACGAAGCAAACCATTACCGATGAAATCTCGTCCCTGCAGCAACGATATCAGGGGAACGAGGTCGCCCTGAACCTGATTTCCAAGATTGATACCAATACGCTGAATGCCGATTCTCTCAAGCAAGCTCTGCCTATGTTGCAGGCGAAGTTGGGTCAGGCACAGCAAAAGCCCGCCGAGTCTCCTTTGGGCAAGCTGGCTGACGACCTGAAGGCCGGGAGAATCGATAAGCCGACATACGACAAGATGGTGGCAAAGGAAACGCACATTCCGGTTCCTGCCGCACAGATTGCCGCGCAGAACTCTTCGGCCAGGGGCAACACCGCCCTGTCGGGTGATGATTACCTGAAGAGCCTCCCCGCCGGGGAGCGCGATCTCGTCAAGAAGGTTGCCAACTACGAGGCCGACCCTTCGAAGCTGTCCACCAAAGGCGGTGAGCGTGAGCGCATCTTGGAAGAGGCGATCAAGTACAACCCTGATTACAACCAGCAGGAATACGGGGTTCGCTCGACCGCCTACAAGGCATTCACCAGCGGCAAGCAGGGGCAGACAGTCCGCAGCTTCAATACCGCCATTGACCACCTTGGCACCCTTGGCGAGCTTGCGGACGCCCTCAACAACCATGACCTGAAAATCGCCAATTCCGTTGCAAACAAGATCGCAGAACAGACCGGGAACCCTGCGCCCACCAATTTCAATGCCGCCAAGAAGATCGTTGGCGATGAGATTGTCAAGGCGATTGTTGGTTCTGGTGGTGGTGTGACGGATCGGGAGGAAGCCGCCAAGACTGTTGACGCCGCCAATTCTCCGGCGCAGTTGCGTGGTGTGATCGCCACCTACGAGAAACTGATGGCAGGGCAACTACACGGCTTGCAGAAGAGCTACGAGGAATCCACTGGCCGCAAGGACTTTGATCGTTTCCTGACCGAAGGTGCCAAGCGAAAGATTTCTGGCAGCACCAGCGCCCATGCATATGACGACCCCGAGAAGGAGCGTCGTTACCAGGAATGGAAGAAGCAACATGGCGGATGAAAACGAAGAATTTGAGTTCCGTCTCCGGGCCGAAAAGGAAGCCGCCGCCGCTCCCAAGCAGGAAGAGGCTCCGAAAGATGAGCGCAGCCTTCCCGGAAAGATTGTCAATGGTGCCGGTGACGTTATCTTGGGCGCTGCCGAGACGGTTGCTGATCCTATCATCCGCGCCGGTAGTAGCCTAGCCGGTAACTTTGCTCGCCTGCTTGGCGCAGAAGAGACCGGCAAGAAAATCATTGAGGGCGGCAAGCAACTTGCACAGCCTGAAACCACTACTGGCAAGGTAGTAGAAGAGGCAATTGGTAAGGTTCTTTCCCCGATTGTCGAGCCTATCGCCAAAGGAATCGGAGAGTACACGAACCCAATTTTCGAGAAGTACGGGGAACTTGCCGGGTCCAAGGAGGCAGGAGAAGCGGCAAAAGGCTTGCTCGGATCTGCCGCAGAGTTGGCATTTGCTGGCAAGGCAAAGGGGACGCAAAAGGAAGCGCCGCTATCGCCTCGGGAAGAAGTCCTGCAAAAGGCTCAGAAAGAGGGGATGGTTCGCTCTCCTGCCGATATCAACAAGGGCCAAGTAGGCAGCATCCTTGAGGGGGCGGCGGGGCCAGCAAAGGTCAAACAGCGTCTTTCCCGCATCAACCAGGAAGAGTTCACGAACAAACTTGCCCAGCGGGAGTTGGGAGTAGACGTTCCCCTGACGCCGGAGGTAATCGAAAAGGTCAAGTCGGACGCTTATCGTGCGGGCTATGAACCGATCAAGAAGATCGGCACCCCGTTCAAGAGCACGGAGAATTATTACCGCGCCATCGGGGAAATCGGCAGGGATCTTGACAAGGTAAACAAGCAGTACAAGGGAGCGTTTTCCGCCAAAGAAATTTCAGACCTGAAGAGTTCTTTCCGTGTCGCGGAGCATGATCCTGAAACCGCCATGGAGGCGATCCGGATGCTCCGTTTCCATGCCAAGAAAAACCTTGTGGACACGGACCCGGTAAAGAATGCCGTTGGCCGTGCGCAGCAGAGAGCGTCCAAGGCCTTGGAGGACATGATCGAGGAGAACCTGCAGTCTCCCGAAATGCTCGCCAATTTCCGTGCCGCACGCAAGAAGATCGCCATTGCCTTCGACATTGAAAAGGCGATGAACCCGGCAACGGGAGACGTATCCGCCGCCAAGCTTGCTAGGTCGAAGTCTCCCCTTAGCGGTGGCCTGAAGACCATCGCAGACGCTTTCAAGGCTGATGAAAAGTCCCTTCAGGATGTTGCTAGGCTCCCAAAGGGGGAACACAGCGCGGTTGACGCCGCCGCCGCCCTCCTTGGCGGGGTAGCGCATCGTCCTTTGGCTACGGGTATGTCATTGGCCCGCGCCCCCCTGCGAATGGCATTGACCTCAAAGCCGGGACAGAAAGCATTGGCAGGAAAGATCAACCTTGCTCCCCGCCCCCTCAAGTCTGCACTTTTGAACGAACAAGATGAAGCTTCTTCTCGTTGACCAAGACGGATGTGGTTTGGCCTTGGCTTGGCGTGCTGCTGCCGCCGGTCATACCGTGCGCTGGTATGTCAAGCCTAGCAAGACGAACGATCCTACGACGGGGGATGGTTTCCAGCGCGTGCAGAAGGTGGCGGAATGGCTCCCTCATGTGCGCTGGGCGGATTTGATCTTCTGCACCAGTAACGGCGCATTCATGCCGCAGCTTGAGCGGGAGAAGAATCGTGGCGCGAAGTTCTTCGGGCCGTCCGTCGCATCGGCAAACCTGGAGATCAAGCGCGGCGAGGGGATGAAGTTCCTCGAAAAGCACGGCATCGAGTGCCCGCCGTACAAGACCTTCAAGAATCTTGCAGAGGCTGAAAAGTTTGTCTGGAAGACCGAGAAGAGGTGGGTCTTCAAGACTCTAGGCGACAACGAGGACAAGAGCCTGTCCTATTGCTCCAAGTCTCCCGCCGACATGATCTCCCGCCTGCGCCGCTGGCAGGAATTGGGCATGAATCCCAAGGGGGAGGTAATGCTGCAGGAGTTCATCCCCGGCATCGAGCTTGGTGTCTCGCGCTGGATGGGCAAGAACGGCTGGTGCAGCCCGCCGAATATCAACTGGGAACACAAGAAACTGATGCCCGGTAATTACGGACCAAACACCGGTGAGATGGCGACGCTAATGAGTTACGTTCTCAATGATAAGCTATCCACGGACCTACTCGACCCGATTGAGAAGGATTTGTTGAAGCTTGGTCATCTTGGGGATTGCGACATCAACTGCATCATCGATGAGAAAGGCAAGGCTTGGCCGTTGGAGTTTACGAATCGTCCAGGGTGGCCCGCATTCAATCTCATGATGAGTCAACACAAAGGGGATCCAGTCCAGTGGATGTTGGACGCCTGCAATGGTAAAGACACTCTGCAGGTTTCCTATGAAGCCGGATGCTGCATTGTGATTGCGACGCCGAAATTCCCGTATTCCGACAGTGACCGGGCGGTTACCAGCGGTAATCCGATTTATGGAGTAACCGATAAAAACCGGAAATATTTGCAGCCACAATCCGTAAAGATTGAGAAAATGCCGGACATGGAAGGCGGCAAAGTGGTAGAGAGGGATATCTGGGTAACTTCCGGGGATTACGTCATGGTGGTCAATGGGATTGCCCCTACCATCAAGAAGGCGGCAGAGCGAGCCTACAAGACAGTAAAAGACATCTCTATTTCTGACATGATCGTTAGAACTGGCGTTGGCGATGACATGGAAGAAAAACTGTCAAAGCTCAACGGTTACGGTTACGCAACCGAAATCAAGTATCAATGAATCAAATATGCTCGAAATGCAGGGAAGAAAAATCGTCTGATGAATTTTATAAGCAGACGAAAAGCAGAATCGGACTCAGCTTGTATTGTAAAAAATGTTCTCTAAAAAGTTTGAGAGAATGGAGAAGCAAAAACCCTAAGAGACCGGCAGAATTATCCAAAAACTGGAGAGATAAAAACAAAGAAAAGAGCAAAATGGTCAGGGCTGCTTCTTATGCAAAAAGAAGGGCATTTAAAGTAAACGGATCCATTAATTCATCTTTTATAAAGCAGTTAATGGATTACCAAAAATGTATGTGTGTTGTTTGTAGAAAAGACATAAGCAAAAGTTTTCATCTAGATCATATTGTTCCTATAAGCAAGGGCGGTAATAGCGAAAAATATAATCTTCAATTGCTATGTCCAGAATGTAATTTGAGAAAATGGAATAAAAGCCCGATAGATTTTATGCAATCAATGGGATATTTGTTATGAGCGTGAAACTATCGCCTATTTGGACGGGGATGCAGTTTTTTTCTTCCGCCGGACAGCCTTTGTCTGGCGGGAAGATTTACCAGTACCTTGCCGGGACCACGACCCCTGCCACGACCTACACCGATTCCACGGGTAGCGTGTCCAATGCAAACCCCATCATCCTGGACTCGACGGGCCGGTACTCTGCCCAGATTTGGTTCACCACGGGCGCTTCCTACAAGCTGGTGCTTACGGACAGCACTGGTACCACGATCCTGACGGAAGATAACCTGACGGGCGTCAACGACACCGCCAGCGTGAATGCCAGCGAGTGGGTGACTAGCGGATTTACCCCGACGTACACCAGCGGCGGGAATACATTCACGGTTCCGGGAAACCAGACCTCGATCTTCGTTACTGGGCGCCGCCTGCAACTGGTTGACAGCGGGACCACCTACTACGCCACGGTAACGGCTAGCAGCGGCGCAGGGCCTACTACGGTTACGGTGCTGATGGACAGCGGTGTGCTGGATAGCGGCCTAACGGTGGTTAACTATTCCTTGCTTAATGGGGCGAACGAGAGCATTCCTCTCACGAATGTGATTCGCCCGGCATTTCATGCCCATCTTTCAGTTAATCAAATATCTAGTGCGGTTACGATAATTTATCAAACTGTAGATAACCAACAGGGATCTGGATATAGCTCCGGGACTGGTCTATTTACAGCGCCTCTGACAGGGTGGTATTCGTTCTTTGCCAGCGTTCTAATGACAAATAATTCTGGTGGAACCGTAGCCAACGGTATTGAGATTGTTGTCAATTCGTTGCAGGTTTCTGGCACTAGTATTGACCAAGTTACTGGGACGGCTCGAATATATTCCACTGGGGTAGTTGCTTATATGGTTGCCGGTCAAACAGCATTCGCTCAAGGACAAGCCGTATTCAACGCCAATAATTTTGCGACATCTTCTGTATCTAGTAGTTTCTCTGGAGTACTGGTGTCATGAGTTCGGTTGTTCTCTCCCCCATCGGCAACGGCATGCAGTGGATGAACGGTGCCGGGAACGTTCTATCTGGCGGCAAGATTTTCACATACGCTGCTGGCACTACTACGCCAATCAACAGCTACACCGATGCATCCGGCTCGGTGCTGAATGCAAACCCGATCATTCTGGACAGCACGGGCAAGTACGCGCAGGAGATATGGTGGGCGAGTGGCACGGTTGCCAAGATCGTGGTTCAGGATAGCGCAGGGGT
>Ga0209698_10004988_pt1 | contig 14421 bp, 11 predicted proteins | sample LitLauG_LLR_2012_FD_187203 | JGI IMG/M metagenome (GOLD analysis project Ga0209698, IMG submission 187203) | Freshwater sediment microbial communities from Pennsylvania, USA - Little Laurel Run_MetaG_LLR_2012 (SPAdes) (version 2) | ecosystem: Environmental > Aquatic > Freshwater > Creek >...
CCGCTACGCCAGCGCACCGAAGATCGCCGCAGCCGGGCTATGGAAGGCTGCGGAACTTGCCGAAAAACAGGCAAAGGGCGAACCGGGTTATCCGGTGAAAACCAAGGCCGAAAAGCGCGCTGCAGCCGAAAGGCGTGCCGCTGAGCAGAAGGTCGCAAAGACGACTGAGAAACTCGATGTTGCAAAGCCCGCAGAGACGAAGCCCGCCGCCGAAAAGCCTGCCGGGCCAAAACCGGCACCGGTGAAGCCCGCACCAAAGACCGCCGCGGCAAACCCGCCGCCGAAATAGCTTGGCAGCCGGGTGCGGATGATGAAAACACCCGCCGCGTCGTCACCCCCCGACAGCCATGCCCATCCAACGTTTCATGTCCCGTAATTTTATCCTCGTCTCTGCCGTCGCCGCCGCGCTGCTGCTTCCCTCGTGCGGTGAAAAGAGCGAGGCGGAAAAAGCCGAGGAAGAACGCGGTGGACTCCGTGAGGAAAAGCGCAAGAAGGCCGCCGAACTTTACCGCACGCTCGCAAAGGAATATCCCGACGACCCGAAGGCCGCCGAGGCAAAGCAAAAGGCCGCTGCGCTCGAAGCCCAGGCCCCGAAAAAGTAGATGGCACGCGAAAGTGTCGCCGCACGCGCCGCGCGGGCGCAGGAGATTCTCGCCATTCTCTCGCGCACGTATCCACATGCGCACTGCGAGCTCGATTACAAGACGCCGCTCGAACTTCTCATCGCCACGATCCTCAGCGCGCAATGCACGGATAGGCGCGTGAATATCGTGACGAAGGAGCTTTTCCGCGTCTGCGAGACCGCTGCCGACTACGTCGCGCTGCCGCAGGAGCAGATCGAGGAAATCATCCGCACCACGGGTTTCTTCCGCGCAAAGGCGAAGAACGTGAAAGCCTGCTGCGCCGCGATCGTCGAGCGGCATGGAGGTGAAGTCCCGCGCACGATGGACGAACTTACGAAGCTCGCGGGCGTCGGGCGCAAGACCGCGAACGTGGTGCTCGGAAATGCATTTGGGATCAATGTGGGTGTCGTCGTGGACACGCACGTGCAACGTCTCAGCCGCCGTCTCGGCCTCATTCGTACAGCCACGCCGGAAAAAATCGAATTTGAACTGATGCAACTAATCCCGCGCGGGCAGTGGGCGCTGTTCAGCCACTGGCTCATTTGGCACGGTCGCCGCCGTTGCGCCGCGCGCAAGCCCGACTGCGAGAACTGCGAACTGGCGAACCTCTGCCCGCGAGTAGACGTGAATGCAACGCCTTCGCCGCGCTTGTCAAAGCGAGGCTGAACTTTTTCTGCGGCATCAGTGTGCCCGCACTTTGACGGGCGCGGGTACGATCAGGCGAAGCTCTACACCTTCCAGCTCCCGCGGTAGTCGCGCGTGAGCCAGTCAGCCTTACCAGTGCCGTCCGCGAAGTCGAGCTTTGCGGGATCCCACTGGATTTTCTGGCCGTAACGGTAGGCGAGGTTCACAAGGTGGCAGGTCGTCACGCTGCGCGCGCCGATTGCCACGTCGGCGATGGGCCGCTTCCTTGATCGCACGCACTCCATGAAGTTGTCCTTGTGGCCGGTCGTGGCTTCGAGTTTCACCTTCGCGTTTGCGAGGTATTCCTTCTCGACCAGATCAAGCTGATCCTTGAGCGGGGGCTTGCTATCGTTCTTGCTGAAGTTCGCGACTTCCTTGTCACCAATCTTCAGGATGAAACGGCCGCGATTCACAAAGATGAATCCGTTTTCGCCGTGGAAGGTGACGCCATTTTCCGAGATGTGCTCCACCTCGACGCCGCTCGGGTATTTCAGCTTCACGCCCTTCTGAGCGTTCGGCTCGCCTGCGGGGATGATTTCCACCGGCCCGCGTTCGTCTTCGCCGAGACCCCACTGGCAGATGTCGAAATGATGCGCGCCCCAGTCCGTCACCATGCCGCCGCCGTATTCCCAGTAATTGCGCCATGCTGGAAAATGATTATGCACGCCGCGCGGCGAGAGGATGCTGTTGTAGGGGCGCATCGGCGCGGGCCCGAGCCAGAGATCCCAGTCTAGCCCCGGCTCCATCATTTCCTCCGGCAGATCGCAAGGCTTGCCCGGTCCGCCGACACCGACCGAGGCGTGGTAGATTCTTCCGACGATATTGTTGCGCGCGAGTTCGCACGCGACGCGGAACTCTCGCGAACTGCGCTGCTGTGAGCCGGTCTGGAACACGCGGCTCGTGTCGCGAATCGTTTTTACGAGCGTCCATGCCTCGTGAATGGTCTCTGTCATCGGTTTCTCGGCGTAGATGTCCTTGCCGGCTTTCGCGGCGGCGATGTCAATCAGCGCATGCCAGTGGTCGGGTGTCGCGACGCACACGAGGTCAATGTCCTTGCGCGCAAGCAGATCCTCGAAATTCGTGAATGCCGCGCAGCCTTTGTAGTCCGTGCCCGTCGCCTTCGAGTAGTGCGTCTCCGCGGTTTTCTTCGCGTTCTCGCGGCGCGTCGTGTCCACGTCGCACACGGCGACCACCTGCGTGTCGGCGCGCTTTAGCCAGTCGCCGAGGTGGCCGGAGTTCATTTTGCCGAGGCCGATGAGGCCGATGGAAAGCCGGTCATTCGGCTTCACCTCCGCAGACCAGATGCGGCCGGGCAGAAACATCGGCGCGACGCCGGCTGCGAGTGTGGTGCGGATGAAGGAACGGCGGGAAGTGCGTGGGAGGTTCATGGTCATGGAGTTGGTGAGTGGAGTATCCGCACGCCGCCGCGACCTTGGCAAAAAAGAAAACATCTTCCGCTGCAATTCGTGGTGTGTGAAATTAACGCAGAGACGCGGAGATGCAGAGTTGGTTCGCGAAGTTCATCACGCACTTTACAGGCTGTCCTGCAATTTCGTGCTGCTTTTTCTTCGCGCCTCTGCATTTCTGCATTTCAAAAATAATTCGCATCGCAGCGTGTCGGCTAAGAAACCCCGCCGCCCGCGCTTTGCAAAACTGCCTTCCCACATGAGCACCTCTGTCCCCACACAATACCGATTCTCCTTTGGCCCCTGGAACATCAGCGAAGGCGCGGACCCCTTTGGCGGCGAGACACGCAAGACGTTTCCTCACGAGGAGAAATTCGCGCTTTACCGACCGCTCGGTTTTGAAGGTGTGCAGTTTCACGACGATGACGTGGTGCCGGGCATGGACGCGCTTTCTCCCGCGCAGATCATGAAAAAATCCGCCGAGGTGAAGATGATGCTCGGCAACCATGGCCTCACACCTGAGTTCGTCGCGCCGCGGCTTTGGTTTGCCGAGCAGACCACCGACGGGGCCTACACCTCGAACAGCGCGCGCGACCGCAGCTACGCGTGGGATCGTACGAAGAAGTGCGTGGACATCGCGCGGGCGGTTGATTGCAAGGCCATTGTGCTTTGGCTCGCGCGCGAAGGCAGCTATATCCGCGAGGCAAAGGACGCGAGGCTCGCGTACCAGCGGATTTTGGAAACGGTGAATGCGATTCTCGACTACGATTCAAGCGTCGAGATTTGGATCGAACCGAAGCCGAACGAGCCAACGGACCAAGCCTACGTGCCGACCATCGGACATGCGATTGCGCTCTCATTCGCATCGAAGGATCACAAGCGCGTGAAGGGACTCATCGAGAGCGCGCACGCGCTGCTCGCGGGACTTGACCCGAGCGACGAAATGGCCTTCGCGCTCGTGCACGACAAGCTCGGCAGTGTCCACCTGAATGACCAAAACGGGCTGAAATATGATCAGGACAAGAATTTTGGCGGCGCAAATTTGCGCACCGCGTTCAACCAGGTTCGCGTGATCGAGGAAGCCGGCTACGGGCAGCGCGGCGAATTCATTGGGCTCGACGTGAAAGCCATCCGCACGCAGCGCGGATGCCCTGTGACGGATCATCTCAAGAACAGCCGCGAACTTTTCCTGCACCTCGTGGAAAAGGTGCGGACGCTCGACGCGAAGCTCATGCAGCAGTTCCGCGACGCGCGCGACTACGAGGCGCTGGAGCTGCATGTGCTCAAGCATCTCATGGGCTTGAAGTGATCGCGCGGCGGTGCTCCGCTTACTCACGCGACGATGAAGATTTCCCTCATCATCCTCTTGCTCGGCGGCGTCTGCGCAGTCGCGGCTGAGCCTGACGCATTCCGCTCGAAGGTTGCACCTGCGCTGGAGGCGAAATGTGTGGCGTGCCACCGGCCCGACAATTTGAAAGGCGGCTTCAATCTCACTACGCGTGAGGCACTGCTCGCGGGTGGCGACGACGGTGGCGACCTCGCGCCGGGCAGGCCGGACGGAAGCTCGGTCCTTACGCGCGCGATTTCACATGACGGCAAAAAGCCGGAGATGCCGAAGAAGGGCGAGCCGCTGACATCCGATGAGGCTGCCGCGCTGCGTGCGTGGATCGCCGCGGGCGCACCGTGGCCGGAGAAGCTCGTGCTCAAGGAAAAGGTGAAGGCGGACAAATCGTTCTGGTCCTTCCAGTCGCTCTCGCACGACGAGCCGCCAGTCGTGGATGATGCGCCCGCAGCGTGGCGGAAAAATCCGATCGACCGTTTTGTCTTCGCGAAGCTGGAAGAAAAAAAGCTGAAGCCCAGCCTGCCCGCCGAACCGCGCGCATTCATCCGCCGCGCGACCTACGATCTCATCGGCATGCCGCCCACGCCGGAGGAAGTGGTGGCATTTGTCGCTGAATCGCATCGCGATCCCGATGCCGCAGTGTGCGCGCTGATCGAGCGGTTGCTCGCCAGCCCGCATTACGGTGAGCACTGGGGTCGGCATTGGCTGGACGTCGTGCGTTTCGGTGAGAGTCGCGGTTACGAGCGCAACCAGATTATCGAGAACCTCTGGCCGTTCCGCGACTACGTCATCCGTTCGTTCAATGACGACAAGCGGTTCGATCAATTCATCCGGGAACATCTCGCTGGCGATGTGATCGGGAAGAACCAGCCCGACATCGAAGTCGGCTCGGCGTTCCTCGTGGCTGGGCCTTACGATGATGTTGGCAATCAGGATCCTGTCGCAGCCGCGCAGATTCGCGCCGACACGCTTGATGAAATGATCCGCACGACGAGCGAGGCATTTCTCGGCGTCACGCTTGGTTGCGCACGCTGCCACGATCACAAATTCGATCCGATCGCGTCGAGGGACTACTACGCGATGTATGCGACATTTGCCGGCACCGCGCATGGCGAACGGCCCGTCGGCACGGCGGAGCAGGTGCAGGAGCACAACGCGGTGATGCACCCGCTGGAGGTCGCGAAGAAAAAGCTGGTCGCGCAACGCGCCGATGCGGAGAAGCGCATCGCCGAAGCTGCGAAGGCGCGCGAGGCCGAGATGGAAAAATCATGGGTGCGTTCGCGCGCAAGCCGTTACGGGACGGAGGAAAAATTCACGCCGGTCGAGGCGAAGTATGTGCGGCTGATTGGCGAGGGCGTGGATGCCGGGATCGCGAAGCGGACCAACTTCAAGCTGGATGAATTCGAGGTGTGGAGTGCTGATGAGGCCGCACCGCGGAATGTCGCGCTTGCATCGAGCGGGGCGCGGGCTGAGGGCGACGCGAAGGAGGCGAAGGACTTCGCTGGCGCATATGGCGCGATGCTCACGATTGATGGCAAATTTGGCGAACGCTGGCAGGCGGCGGGAGATCGGCTCACGATCATCCTCGCGAAGCCGGAGCGCATTGCGCGCGTTTATTTTTCAAGCGATCGCAAGCACGAGCTGCCGGAGGATCATTTTCTTACGATGTTCCCTGGCGAATACCGCATCGAGGTCTCGCTCGACGGACAGTCGTGGCGCGAGGTCGCGAGTTCCCGCGACCGGAAACCAATCAGTGCTGTGTGCCTGCAGGCGCGCCTCCTCGCGCTTGTGCCGGCCGATGAAAGGAAACGGCTCGTGGAAATTGACGCAGAGATTTCGCGCGTGAATGCACAGATCGCAAAGGTGCCACCGCTGCAGACGTGGTGGGTCGGCACGCACAAGGATGTTCCGGGGCCGTTCCATGTTTTCCTCGGCGGCAGCCCGCAGCGCAAAGGTGACATCGTCGTGCCTGCGAGCCTGAGTGTGTTCGACGGGGTTAAGTCGAGCTATCATCTCAATACAGCCGCGCCGGAGGGCGAACGCCGTGTCGCTTTGGCAAAATGGATCACCGCGCCGGAAAACCCGCTGCCCCTCCGCGTGCTTGTGAATCGCGTGTGGCATTACCATTTCGGCACGGGCATCGTGGATACGCCGAGCGATTTTGGTTACATGGGTGGACGGCCGACGCATCCCGAATTGCTCGACTGGCTCGCTCGCCAACTTGTGTCGAACGGTTGGAAACTCAAGCCGCTGCACCGGCTCATCATGACTTCGCAGGCCTACCGGCAGAGCGGAGCGTGGAATGAATCTGCTGCGCACGCGGACGGTGACTCGCGGTTACTGTGGCGCTTTCCTCCTCGGCGACTTTCTGCGGAAGAAGTGCGTGACACCGTGCTGAGTGTCGCTGGCAAGCTCGACACCGCGATGGGCGGTCCTGGCTTCCGGCTCTACGGGTATCAGCAGGACAACGTCGCCACCTATGTGCCGCTCGATGGGCATGGGCCGGAGACTTACCGGCGCGCAGTGTATCACCACAATGCCCGCGCCGCTCGCGTGGATGTAATGACGGATTTTGACTTTCCCGATCCGTCGTATTCCGAACCGCGCCGCGCCAGCACCACCACCCCGTTGCAGGCGCTTACGCTGATGAACCACCGTTTCTCACTCGACATGGCCGCCGCTTTCGCCGCACGGCTCGAACGTGACGCAAGCGATTCGGACGCGCGGGTGCGTCGCGCTTTTGCGCTCTGCTATGCGCGCGATGCGGATTCGGATGAAATCGCCAACGGTGTGAAACTGATCGGGAGCTTCGGCCTGCGCGCATTTTGTCGCGCGATGCTGAACACGAACGAACTTATCACCGTGAACTGAACCGGCATGCACACGCATCCATTCCAGCACATGCTCGGTCGCCGTGGATTCCTTGGAAATGTCTTCAGCGGACTTGCGGGTGTCGGGTTGGCGTCGCTGTTTGGGCGCGATGCGGACGGCGCGCCCGGTGCAGCCGGATCCATTCATGGCTGGCGACCCGAGGCAGGCATCACGCATTTCCCGCCGAAGGCGAAGCGGGTGCTGCAGATTTTCTGTCCCGGTGCGGCTTCGCACATTGATTTGTGGGACTACAAGCCGGAGCTGTTCAAGCGCAGCGGGCAGCCTTTGCCGGGTGAGGAAAATGTTTCATCGTTCCAGGGCAAGAATGGAAACCTCATGCGTCCGCCGTGGGATTTTGCACCTGCGGGTCGAAGCGGAAAAATGATCTCCGTACTTCTGCCGCACATGGCGAAGCATGCGGACGACATTGCGTTCATCCACTCGATGCAGTCAAAGACGAACACGCACGGCCCCGGCTGCGTGTTCATGAACACGGGCCACGTGCAGGAGGGCTTTCCGAGCGCAGGCGCGTGGCTGAGCTACGCGCTTGGCAGTGCGAACGACAACCTGCCCACCTACGTTGCACTGCCCGATCTCCGCGGTGAGCCGCCGAACGGAAAGGCGAACTGGAGCAACGGATTTCTCCCCGCGCGGCACCAGGCAATCGTGATGGCCGCGCATCAGGATATCCGCAACATCGCGCTTCCCGCGGACATTTCCGCCGCCGAGGACCGGGCGTCGCGCGAATACATGCGGCTGCTCAACGAACGCCACGCAGCAGCGAATCCGGGTGACAGTTCGCTGCAGGCGCGCATCGCCGCCTACGAACTTGCGGCGAAGATGCAGGTATCCGCGCCCGAGGTGTCCGACCTTCGCGCCGAGCCGGAGCACGTTCACCGGCTCTACGGCACCGACAGCAGCAACAAGCTCGTCGTCGGATACGCGCGCAACTGCATCCTCGCGCGCCGGCTGCTCGAACGAGGCGTGCGCTATGTGAACATCTACTGCGCCTCACGCGCCAGTGGCGTGGACGGCCTGCTGAACTGGGATGCGCACCGCACGCTGAAGTCCGACTACGAGCGCCACTGCCCGATTTTCGATCAGCCCACTGCGGCACTGCTCACGGACGTGAAGCAGCGCGGCATGCTCGAAGACACGCTCGTGCTGTGGACGACGGAGTTTGGCCGCATGCCCACGCATCAGGCCACGACGACAGGGCGTGACCACAATCCTGATGCGTTCACGACATGGATGATGGGAGCCGGTGTGAAGCCCGGCAGCTTCGGTGCAACGGATGACTTTGGCCGCCGCGCCGTTGAGGACGTCACGAATGTGTGGGAGTTTTACAGCACCGTGCTGCACATTCTTGGCTTCGACTTCGACAGGCTCAGCTTTTACTACAACGGCCTCGACCGGAAACTCAGCGATGTGCATGGGCGCGTAATCAGACAAATCCTTGCCTGAGCGCGGCCGGCGGTTCGCATTCGTCCTTGGTTGTCTCGCTCGAATTTTCAAAACTCCGCGCATGAACGCCCAAAAACACAAAGTCCTCGTCATCGTCGGCGATGCCACGGAAACCGTGGACACGCTCTATCCATTTTACCGGCTCATCGAGGGCGGCTATCAGCCCGTGGTCGCCGCGCCGGAGAAACGCAAATACCAGATGGTGCTGCACGAGGTGAAGCCCGGCTGGACGATCACGAAGGAGTGGGAGGGCTACACGATTGATGCGGAAATTGCGTTCAAGGACATCAAGCCCGAGGAATATGCGGGCATCTTTTTCAGTGGCGGACGCGCGCCGGAATACATCCGCGAGGACGGTGACTTGCTGCGCATCACGCGTTGGTTTTGGGAGCACGAGAAGCCGATGGCAAGCGTGTGCCACGGCGTCGAGATTCCGGCGCGTGCGGGTATCGTGAAAGGCCTGCGCATGGCGACAGTGGCGAAGTGCAGATTTGATCTCGAAGTGTGCGGTGGCATTTATGTGAACGAGCCCTGCGTGATTGATCGGCATATGGTCAGCGGGCGCACCTTCCACGACAACGGGCATTTCGTCGGCCCGTGGATCAGGATGCTCGACGCTGCGTGCGGGAAGTGACTGTGCGAACCTCCCGCAGCGGAAAAAGCCAGTTCGATCCATGAAGTTCGAGAAAGCCATGATCCCCATTAAGCGTCCACGCACGCTCATTGCGGTTCTCGTCGCCGGATTCATTCTGGCCGCAGGTCTAGGATTTGGCCTCGGCACGCTCGTGCAAACGCGCCGACTCGCCAGACCGGTCACCGCCGCACCACTCTCAAAAATCGCAAGCCTAGAACAGCAGGCGTTTGCTGGCAGCGATGTGGCGCAGACCTGCCTCGCCAGTGCCTACCAGTTCGGCGAAGGCGTCCCGCAAAACAACTCCCTCGCTTATGCTTGGCAATCCATCGCCATCGCTACCCGCGACGGAGGAAAGGAAGACTTCAAGCTGGCACTCGACCTCACCCAACTGAACCGGAAGGGCCGCTCCTCGGAAACCATCGCCGAGGGCGAACGCCTCGCCGCCGAACTCTGGAAGAAAGTGAGGCACTGATGAGCGTCGCTAGTTTAGTAAAATCTGCACCGTGTGTTCATCTGCCGAATGCCAATGTAGAATGGCGGCAGTTTAAAAGCCTCATTGCTTCGACTTTCTTCACTAACCGCATCCCATGATTCCCCGCCGAAAATTCCTCCACACCCTCGCCGCCGCCGCAGTTGCTCCAGCACTCGCAGCGCCCGAGCCGTTCAAGCTCCGCTACATCCTTTCCTCCGCGCTCTACGGCGAGATGCCGCTCGATGTGATTTTGCCCGAAGTCGCGAAGGCCGGCTGCGAGGTGATAGACATCTGGTGTAAGGTCCACGGCAACCAGCGCGAGCAGATCACCGAGATGGGCGACGAGGCGTTTGCGGCGCTTTTGAAAAAGCACGGCACGAAGCTAGGCGTGAGCACGCGGTATCCGCTCGGGCCGCTGAAGATCCAGGACGAGATGGCGTGGGTGAAAAAGCTCGGCGGCAAGATTGTGCTCTCCGGCAGCACCGGGCCGAAGGATCCCGAGGGCGACGCGGCGAAGGATGCGGTGAAGAAATTCATCGAGGAGATGAAGCCGCACGTCGCGAAGGCGGAGGAACTCGGCGTGACTATTGCCATCGAGAATCACGTCGGCCAGGCGATCTATCATCCGGACTCGCTGCGCTATTTCGTGGAGTTCAACCGCTCGGCGAATCTCGGCATCGCCTTCGCGCCGCATCATCTTTTCCGATGGGCGAACGAGATACCGAAGCTCATCCGCGACCTCGGTGCGAAGCAAATCCCGTTCATGTATTTCCAGGAGCACTCCGAGGGCATGATGAAGAAGACGAGCAAGGAGATCGAAATGCAGCAACTCCCCGGCCTCGGCACGCTCGACTACCGGCTCGTCGTGAAGGCGCTGCGCGACATCGGCTACACCGGCTTCGTGGAAATTTTCATGCACCCGACGCCGCGCGGCATCCCGATTTTACCAACGGCTCCCGAGATTACGGCAGCGATCAACAAGTCGCGTGCCTACGTGGAGAAGTGCCTGAAGGAAACCGCGTGATGCGATGCGGAGTTGCTGCCTTTGCCGTAGCGCTGCTTCACGTGGCAGCCTTGCGGGCTGAGCCGCTGGTTGTCGGGTTCGATCGTTTTCATGCGGCGCAGCCGACGGTGGAAGTTGGACGGCTGCTCTTCAATGAACTCGGTTGCGCGAACTGTCACGGTGGTGAAACCGGCCTGCCGCCGCGTCGTGGTCCGGGACTCAATGATGTGACTCAGCGTGTACAGGCCGAATGGCTGAGGAAATTCCTCGCGAATCCTTCCGCTGCACACGAGGGCACGAACATGCCGCACCTGCTCGCGAAGTCGGACGTCGAGCCGGTAATGCATTACCTTGGCTCGCTGAAGCCAAAGCCCGCCGCAAAACCGAAACCGCTGCGTCATGTGAATGCCGTGCTCGGTGGCGAGTTGTTTCACACGATTGGTTGTGTCGCCTGCCATGCACCGGATAAAAAATTCCAGCCACCGGATGGTTTGCCGAAGGACTCCGATTTCACGCATCGCTCCGTGAGTTTTCCAAAACTCGCTGAGAAGCACGTGCTGTCGTCGCTGGCGGACTATATCCGAGATCCGCTGAAGGTTCGTTCCGACGGTCGGATGCCGCGAACGGTAATGGATGAGCAGGACGCGGTGGATATCGCGGGATGGCTGCTGAATTTCGAGGGGAGCGACGGGACAATCGCGCCGAAGATTGAGCCGTTTGTTTCGGAAAAGGCGCTCGTGGATCGCGGACGCGCGCTCGTCGCAGCACTGCGCTGTGCGGCATGTCACGACTTGCCGAAGGATGTGGCTGCGAAGCCGGTGCCGCTGCAACACGCGAGTGGTGGATGCCTGAGTGATTCAAAGACCGTGGGCATCCCACGCTACGATCTTTCCACATCGCAGTGCACGGCGCTCCAGCGTTTCATCGAGAAGCGCGCCGAGCCAGTAACGCCGCCGCAACTCGCGACGCTCACGTTTGAAGCGCTGAACTGCCTCGCGTGCCATGACCGTGACGGACGTGGCGGGCCTGATTTGGCGCGCAAGGCGTACTTTCTTGGGGATCACAATCTCGGCGACACGGGCCGGTATCCGCCGCCGCTCACAGGTGTGGGTAGGAAACTTCAGCCCGACTGGCTCACCAAAGTGTTCACTGGCGAGTTCCGCGTGCGACCTTACTTGAGGACGAAGATGCCGGTTTACGGAAACGCGACTGCGCTGCTCGGCGTGTTGCTCGCGAAAACGGACGAGAGGAAGGAGATGCCACTGCCTGGGGGCGACGACACTGCGGGTCGCAAGTTGATGGGCACGCTCGGCGGCGTGGGTTGCATCACGTGTCATCGCTGGGGTGAGCACGCGGCTCTTGGCATTCAGTCGGTCGATCTCAGCAATCTCGGCCAGCGCATCCAGCCCGGTTGGTTCCGTGAATATGTTGTGAATCCCGCGAGCTATCGGGCTGGGACGCTGATGCCGTCTTTCTGGCCTGAGGGAAAAGCGGCGAATCGCGATATTCTCGGCGGCGATACGGATAAGCAGATCGCCTCCATTTACTCGTTTGCGAAGAGCGCGAACGGTGAGCCGGAGGGCTTTCCTGTGACGGCGAATGGTGCGTTCGAACTTATCCCGAAGGAGCGGACGATCGTGCAGCGCACGTTCATGGAAGGTGTCGGCACGCACGCGATTCTTGTCGGTTTTCCAAGCGGCGTGCATGTGGCATACGATGGAAAAAACGCGCGGCCTGCACTTGCTTGGAAAGGGAAATTTTTCGACGCCTACAACACGTGGTTCTCACGGTTCGCGCCGTTCGAGAAACCACCGGGCGATTCGATCGTGAAATGGCCCGCGCCATCGGCGAGCACGAGCAACGTGCGTTTCGACGGCTACCGTCTCGACGCGCAGGGCGTGCCGACTTTTCTGCTCAGCGTCGGCGGCGTGCGAGTGGTGGAGCGATTTGTCGGAATCGAAGACGGGCTGCGCCGCACGATTGCCGCGGATGCCGCGGTGCTGAAAGATTTTCCCATCGCGCATCCCGAGGGTGTGATTGTCGCGGAAGATTCCGCCGGCACGCCGACTGAGCGCAGCTTTACCTATTCATGGAAATAAAAACCATTTTGCTCACCGCACTCTGCTTCACCACCGGCATTCTGTTCGGGGTGGATGAGCCTTACGAAATCACGGACATCCTCACGGCGAATTCGCCGTCGGCCTCGCGCAGCGCGGACTGGAAGCCGGGCGAGGGGATTGCACTCGAAGTCAGCGGCATGGATTTCATGCCGGACGGCAGGCTCGCTGTGGCGATTCGCAAGGGCGAGGTTTGGCTGCTCGACGGCGTGCTCGGCGGGTCTGCGGACAGGGTGAGCTACAAACTTTTCGCCTCTGGCCTGCACGAACCGCTCGGTGCGTTGCGCGATGGTGACAGCCTGCTCGTGACGCAGCGCACGGAAGTGACGCGTTTGCGCGACACGAATGGCGACGGCGTCGCGGACGAGTATCTCACCGCCGGGCGCGGCTGGAATGTCTCCGGCGCGTATCACGGTTACGCCTATGGGCCGAAGCGCGACGGTCGCGGCAATCTCTGGGTGACGCTCAACGTGGACATGGGTGATCACGCGGACAACAACGCGCCGTGGCGCGGCTGGGGTGGCATCATCACACCGGGCGGCGATTTCAAACCCATGGTCGCGGGGATGCGTTCACCGTGCGGACTCGGGGCAAATCTCGCGGGCGAGATGTTCTGCGTGGATCAGCAGGGCACGTGGGTGCCGGCGACGCCGATCTACCACATGCGCAAAGGCGCGTTCTTTTTGAACCCAGAGGGCATCGCGTCGCAGAATCTGCCAGGCTCGCCGGTGAAACTTTCCGCGAAGGTGCCGCAGAAAGTGCCGTATCCCGACGCCGTCCACGCGCTGCCGGAGATGCGCCCGCCTGCCGTATGGCTGCCCTACAACAAGATGGGTCGCAGCGGCACCGACCTCGCGGTGTGCAATGCGGGTGGAAAGTTTGGGCCATTCGACGGGCAGTTCATGGTTGCGGAATTCACCGATGCGAAGATTAGCCGCGTCTTCCTGGAAAAAGTGGACGGCGAATATCAGGGCGCGACTTTCCCGTTTCTCTCGGGCTTTGCGTCGGGAATCGTACGGTTGCTGTTCGCGGACGATGGGAGTCTTTTCGCCGGCATGACGAGCCGCGGCTGGTCATCGCTCGGCACAAAGTCCTACGGCCTTCAGCGCGTGCGGTGGAAAGGCGTGACACCATTCGCCATCCGCGAAATGCGCGCGAAGCCGGACGGTTTCGAACTCGTCTTCACCGTGCCCGTGGATGCGGTGAGTGCGGGCAATGCCGCGTCCTACTCGATGAAGAGCAACACATATTTCTACTCGTCGGCTTACGGCAGCGACGAGATTGACATAAGGCCGCTGAAGATTCTTACGGCGACCGTCGGTACGGATGGTCGGAGCGTGCGGCTGAAAGTGGACGGACTGCGCGAGCTGTATGTCCACGAACTGCATGCCGATGGCATCAAGTCAGCGAACGGCGAGAAGCTCGATCACGCCGCCGCATATTACACGCTGAATCGGATTCCGAAAAACTGAAAAACGTCACCCGATTTTCTCCGCACCAAAATATTGGCGGAGCGGCTCGGGAATGGCGATGGTACCCTCGGGCTGCTGGTGATTTTCCAGGAGCGCGACATAGAGGCGGGCGAGGGCGGTGCCGGAGCCGTTGAGCGTGTGGCAAAACTGGTTCTTGCCGTTCTCGTCCTTGAAGCGCAGCGCCATGCGGCGGGCCTGGTAGTCAGAAAAATTCGAGCAGCTCGACACTTCGAGGTAGCTGCCCTGGCCGGGTGCCCAGACTTCGATGTCGTAGGTTTTTGCGGAGCCGAAGCCGAGGTCGCCGGTGCAGAGCTCGATGACGCGGTAGTGGAG
>Ga0209698_10004989_pt1 | contig 14420 bp, 9 predicted proteins | sample LitLauG_LLR_2012_FD_187203 | JGI IMG/M metagenome (GOLD analysis project Ga0209698, IMG submission 187203) | Freshwater sediment microbial communities from Pennsylvania, USA - Little Laurel Run_MetaG_LLR_2012 (SPAdes) (version 2) | ecosystem: Environmental > Aquatic > Freshwater > Creek >...
CCTCCAAGGCGCAGGATTTCGCCAAGCAGATCAAGGAAGCGCTCGGCGACAACAAGAATTCTTCCATCCGCATCAATGAAGTGAAGTTTGTGGCGGCCGATCCGTCCACCGGGGAAATCTCGATCGCGGCCCAGATTGCCGCCCAGTCGCTGGGGCCGGAATTCAAACAGTGGCTGAACGATCCGCAGAAGCTCCTGCAGTTGATCGCAGCCGCCCAGGGAGCGAACTCCGGCGGCCCGGGCGAACCCGGCGCGGCACCGTTGGGCGCGGCCCCTGGCGGCGGCACTGGAACCGGAACTGGCGGCAATGCCAGCGGGGCAGCCTGGAAGGGCGGTGTCGTACCCTTGCAGGAAGAGGAAGTGATCCAGACCATTCGCCTGCTCACGCATTTTGGCCAGGCCATGCAGGATCCCAACGCTTCCCCTGAAAATCTTAAAGTTGAACTCAGCAAGGCCCCGGAAGGCGCCAAAGTCAACCTGGCTGGCCTGCTCGAGTCGCTGGCGGCGCAAGTTTCGACCGAAGAGGAAACCGATACTCCGCTGCTCATGAAAGCCGCCGAGCACATGGCGATCAAGTTCGCCCTCGACCGCTATCAGAAGGGTGAAGTCAAGGTCAACGCCGTGCACCAGATGATGGAGCACATGAGCCGGCAGATGGATACACTGCGCCAGATTCTGCGCGTCCAGGAAGACAAGATGGGCAAGGCCGGCATCCTGATCGAGTCCCACGCCGACATTCTCGATCGCATGTTCTGGGCCGAGGTTCCAGAAGCCGGCAAGAAAAGCGTTCTGCTCTCCGGCGAAGCGGCCTGCGTGCCGCCGCGCAATATCCGCCAGTTCGTGGAAGTGCTTCTGGAACGTGGCGACCGCGACTTGGCCGCCAAGATCCTGACCAACTACTGTGGCTGCCTCGACGCCAAGGACGCGGAGCCCCGGCGCAAGACCGCCATCGGCCTTTCGCAGATCGCGGACCTGTACGCCAGCGCGCCCGATGAAGTCATGCCCAGCTCGATCGCCCTGATGGCGGAAAAGCTGGGCAAGGAAAACGACCCGGAGATTCAGAGCGTGCTGGGCGCCGCCTACACGCGCTTCGGCCAGGAAGCCTGCTCCCGGAAAAAATACAAGGCGATTGCCGAAGTCTGCACTTCGCTGGAACGGATCGCCGATGTGCGGCCCCTTCTGGTTCAGGATTTGCGCCCCCGCGTGGGCGTCGAAAACCGCTTGCCGGAAATGATCGAAGAGGCGATCAACGCACTCGAGGTTCCCGAAGAACTCGTTGACGTCCTGCAACGGCTTCCCAAACCAGCGGTCGAACATCTGGCCGACCGGTTCTTCCGCTCCCAGAAGCGCGTGGAGTGCGATCGCATCGTGGAGTTGGTGAATGAACTGGGACAGCCTGGCGTCGCCGATCTGCGCGAGATCTTGCGCACGGGTCAGCCGCGGCAGGCCGCGTCCACCGTCGGCTTGCTCAGCCGTCTCGCAGTCACGACTCTGCTCGAGCTGCTGCCCTCGCGCATGTCGGAGTTTAATCGCTTCTATCAGGACATCATCGTGCGCCAGATCGCGTATGGCGCTGCTCCGGATCGCGGACGCACGCTTCTGGAATTGCTGGAAATGCTCGATCCTTTGATCTTGCCGGAGACGATCGACGAAATCGGCATGAGCCTGGACCGCAGCGCCAACTCCAGTTTGATTGCACTCGCAGCCTCGGGCGAAACGCGCTCCCGTCCGCCGTTCGTGCAACTGAAAGCCGTCGAATCCCTGGGCCGTCTGCGTGAGACGGAAGCGGTTCCGGTGCTCCGCACCATCCTGGAAGAAAAAAAGATGTGGGGATACAGCCAGCACCGCGAGCTGCGGATTGCAGCGGCACAGGCCCTGTCGAAAATCGATCCCCGCTACGGCGCGCAAGCCCTGGGTGACAGCGGCTTGGAATCCGCCGAACTGGCGATCTCTCCCCTCGATCCGGCCCCGGCCTGCTCCTGGGTCCGGCAGCGCCGCTATGATCGCATCGTTCTGCCGCGCACCCTGAACGCAACGCTTTCCAGTTCCTGGGGAAAATCGAATATTGTGATGCGCGAAATGAGCCTGGGTGGAGGAATGGGTACGCGTACTGATAATCTGCGCGTCGGCTCCGAAGCGAACGTTGAGATCTCGCTGGGCGTGAAGAAGATCCGCGGCCAGATCCTGCTGCGCCGCGCCCGCGTCAACGAAATCGGCTTCGAGTTCGTCAGCATGGACCTGGACAGCCGCCACCGCCTGCGCCGCGTCCTCATGGAAGCCCTGGAAAAGGCCCCCGCCAATCGTTCCGACACCTGGGACGGGGAACGCAAGGGGTAGAGCAGGTCTCAGGTCTCAGGAAAAGCGATTCCTTAGCAAGGCGAGTGCCCACTCATCGCGCACTTTGCGATGAGTGGGATTCAGTAACGCCGGCGCGTTCTACGCGACTTTCACAAAAATAATCACGAGCGTGAACAGCACCAGGGACTCGATGAAGGCGAGACCCAGGATCAGCGCCACCTGAATGCCGGCGCGCGCGGCCGGATTGCGTCCGAGCGCTTCGCACGCCGACGAGGCGGCACGCCCCTGGCCCTGCGCTGCCAGCCCGGCCGCGATCGCGATCGCGAAACCGGAAGTGATTGCTACCCAGTTGGTGGGACTGGCCGCGCTTCCGCCGGTCTGCGCGAACGCGGGCACAGCCAATACCGATGCCATCATCATCACGAACAACAACAACACGATCTTCCGCATTTGCTTCTCCTTTATGAATTGCCCCCAGTGGGTGGTTGACGCCGTGCTCAATTGAGCCAGCGCCCTCACGCTGAAAGGCAGGTGTCAGGTCTCAGGTCACAGGTGACAGGAAAGGCTCTTCCTGAGACCTGTGACCTGACACCTGAGACCCTGTTTAGTGCTCATGCGCTGTCGCCTCTCCCAGATACACGCAGGTGAGCAGCACAAAAATGTACGTCTGAATAAACGACACGCCGATGTGCAGCGCCTCAAACACAATGGGGATACCCAGCGGCACCAGCGAGAAAAATACCAGGGTCACCATCTCGCCCGCGAACATGTTTGCGAAAAGACGGACCGTGAGTGACAGCACCCGGGCCATGTGACTGAAGATCTCAATCGGGAACAGCAAGATCGGCAAGAACAAGCGGACCGCCAGCGGCATGCCCTCTTGCGGCCCGATAAAGTGTTTCAAATATCCGATTGGACCGTTCTCTCGCACGCCGTAATAGTGGTAGTAGAACCACGTAAACAGCGCGCAGCCCAGCGGCACCGCCGGCACCGCCGTGGGCGACTCCAGGCCCGGCACCAGCCCAATCAGATTACAGGACAGGATGAACAACCCCAGCGCCGTAAGATACGGGACGAACCGTTCCGGATGGTGTGAGATCGTCTCGCCGGCCAGGTTATTGACAAACCCGTAGATGCCCTCCATGGTGTGCTGCAGCGCGCCCGGCCGCTCCACCGAAAGCTGCGAGCGCACGACGACGAACAAGACCGTAAGCAGCAGCACTACCAGAATTTCCATCGCCACCGGATTGGTGATCGGCGTAGCAGGGTGCTTCGGATAAATGTGCAGGGCATGCAGCAGCGCCAGCACGGGCGCGCCGAACAAACGGTTCAGGAATGCTGTAAAAGCCAGTTGCTCCATACGAATAACACCAGCTGCGAGCTTCGAGCTTGAATCTTCTCGCTCGAAGCGCGCGGCTCGTAGCTCGCAGCTCAATCCCGTCGAAACGCTGCGTACGTCTCGACTCCCGCCTCAATCATCATGGCCGCTACCGGCAGGCACAAGCCCCACAGGAAGCCGCGAAACGCCAACGAAGAACCTTTGAATATAGCATAGGCAACGACGGCGACCAATCCGTAGCGCGCGATGAAACGCAGCACGATCCTGCGGCCCTTTTCCTGACTATGCTGATTCACGATGCGCCCAGCCAGACCCTCCACGCCGCGCGCCAGTGCCAGAAAATTGATGTAGGAAACCGCCGCCCCCGCCGCAAATCCAATCGCGCCCGCCCAGCCGTAGAACCGGAAAGCAGGCACCAGCAACACGGCACTCGCCCCCAGCATGATCCGCAACATGCGTGGAATCGCGCGTGCCGAGAACGCCTCCAGCCGCAGGTCGGGTGCGGGCGTCTCCGGACTCCCCTGATCATTCATCTTTGAAAGCGCCCAGCGCCATGCGAATCATCTGCGCGAATCCCACCGCTGCGCCAAACAGCAAGCCCACCAGGTAGAGCCACTTGGTGTGCAGCCAGTAGTCGAGAAGCTTGCCGAGAAAAAAACCGAGCAGGACCGCCCCGGGAATGATGAACCCGATTTCGGAGTAGCGCGCCAGCGAGACGAACGGATCTTTCTTCTCAGAACCCTTGTCCGGCATGCCGGGATTCTAAACCAACCTGTGTCAGAAGCTCAGCTTCACGCCAAACTGGATTTGGCGCGCGCCGGTCGTGAGGTCGGGTTGCCGGACCTCGGTGGTGGACTGCCCGAACGTGCCGGGATTCGACGTGAGGTCCCCGGGTGGGCCGAACTGGGCGCGGTTGAACAAGTTGTAGCTCTCGGCACGGAATTGCAGGTTGAAACGTTCGGAGAGGCTCAAGGTCCTTTGCAGAACCATGTCCCATTTGTTCAATCCGGGGCCCCGGTAGTGATTGCGACCGACGTTGCCGGCGCTTCCAAAGGCCGCGTCAGGAAAAAACGGATTGGCCGCAGTACCCAGGTTCGGTCCAGTTTGCGTGCGCGGGTTGCTGACCGGCGCTGGCGTGCCCGCGGGATTGAAGTCCGGACGCTGCTGTTGACCGGTGTGTGCCGTATCAGTGGAGGTAAAGATGTCGTACGGAAGGCCGCCGGAGAAGGTCGTAATCCCGGACACTTCCCAACCCCCGAAAATGTTGCCTGCCAGCCCCTCGGCCAGGTGGTCATGCCCGCGACCAAGTGGAAGCGCCCAGGAGTAGTTGATGACCAGCCGTTGCCTGACATCCAAGTCGGAATTGCCGCGCTCGGCAGCCAGATTCAGCGAGTTGCGCGGGAATGACTGGTTGCTGGATGCGGGCGTCAGCGGGTCGGAGGCGTTATCAATGGCATGCGCCCACGTGTATGCCCCCTGGAACACAAGGCCGTGCGACATCCGCTTCGTGACATTGGCTTGCAAGGCGTGATAGACGGACGAAGCTGCGTTGTTGAAAACCTCGGCGTGCAGAAACGCCGTGTTGTTCGCAGCACCCAGGAACCAGAGATTATTAAACTGCAGTTGATCGGGCGGAACGCCACCCGCAAGCAACTGTGTCACCAATGCTGGTTGAGGAGGATTGCCATCCACCAGACGTAGCAGGCGCGTGCCTCGCGACCCCACATAGTTCACTTCCATCATTACATTGCCGGGCAGATCGCGTTGCAGTCCGAAGTTCCATCCCTGGGTGTAGGGCATGCGCAGATGCGGATCAATGATGAACGGCAAAATAAACGATCCATCATTCACAACATTCGCGCCCGGACCAGAGCTCAGAGACGGAGGCGGAAGCAACCCAGTCAGAGGCGGTCCGACGCACAAACCCGACGGGCTCTGAATGTCTCCCGGACTGCAGGCAGGTGGTTGGGCGGAAGGAGGACCGGGGATGAAAGGCTGGAAGAAAACCTGCTGGAAGGGCGGGTTCCCGCGCACGAGTCCCAGCAACTGGCCGAACAGCCGGTCGTGGAAAATGCCATAGCCCGCGCGAATCGAGGTCCTGCCGTCCCGGGAAGGATCCCATGCGATTCCGACTCGCGGCTCAAAGTCGTGCCAGTCGTTGTTGTAGAGAGGTGGCAGGCCACTCCGCCCGGCACCCGTGAAGGTGAACGGTGCGGGTCCGCTGGGATCTTCATATAGCGTCGACAGCAGGTTGTTCACTTCGTAAGGAACGCCATTGAACTGGTACCGGAGTCCATAGTTCAGGGTGAGGTTGGAGAACACCTTGAACGTATCTTGTCCGAAAGCAGCGAAATCTTTTTGACGGAATCCGCGAAGATCATCGGGAGTCCGAGTGCCGCTCTTGTCGAAGAACTGCGCCTGAGTCACCGATCCCACGGCGCCGAAGATCGACCACACCATGTTCTGGAGAGTTGCGTTCCCATCCACTCCTGGGTCGCCGGTCGCAAAAGCAGGGAATCCGCCATAGTTCGAGAAGTTATTGAAATCGAGCAAAGGCCGCGAGACAAAACCATTCGTGTTGTTGGAGTAGACATCGTGGGTTTCGACGCCGAACTTGAAGGTGTGGCGGCCCCGGGCCCAGGTCACGTCGTCCCCGATCGTATAAGTGCCGCTCAAGCGCTCCGAACCGTTTCGATCGTTGATGAACAGGCAGCCCAACCCGGAGACGCCGGGCAAAGGAATATCGAGCCCGCGTCCATACGGATCCAGCGGACCGAAACTGTCGAGCACGCTCGTTCCCTGGCAGGTAAGCGGGAAGTTGATGCGATTTGCGCCCAGGCGGAAGGTGTTCACCAGCCTGGGATCGATAACCGACGTCAGTTGAACGGAAGCATTCTGCCGCCGCTGCGAAGTGCCAGTACCGCCCAGGCCCGGAAGGTAATCCGTGTGATCGAAGTTGGGATCAATGTAGCGGTTAAATGTGTAGCGCACCGCCAGGGTTTCTTTCTGCGAGAAATTGTGATCCACCCGGACGCTCACGTTGTCGCCGGTCGCGGTCGAGAGGCTGGGGTAGAAAAGCAGGCCACGCACGTCGTCGACCGCAGGACCGTTCGGCGCGGGGTAGAGCGCCAGGATCTTCTGTATCGTTGGATCCAGCGGCAGGCCCAGGTAGTTCTCCGGTGAGCTGAGATCAATCGGAATGGGGTTGCCGCTTGAGTCGTGGACGGTGAAGACGCCGGTCTTGAACGCCTGCGTGGGCACAATGCTGGTGTTCGTGAGCGTCGTGGAGAATCGTTCGCCGTCGTAATTCGCGAACCAGAAAGTCTTGTCGCGCACCAGCGGGCCTCCCGCGGAAACCCCAAACGTATTCCGGGAGTACGCATCCTTGGGCGCAACGTGCCCCGACATATCCACCTGGTGATTGAAATAGTCGCGGGCGCCCAGCGCGTCGTAGCGCCCGAACCAGTAGACGTCGGTGTGGAGGTCGTTGGTGCCGCGCTTGCTTACGATGTCAATCACCGCCCCCATATTGCGGCCAAACTCGGGAAGAAAATTGCTGGTGATGACGCGGAATTCCTGCACGGAATCGGGATTCAGGGAGGTCAGCCCGGGCTGCGGCAGCGTCAAGCCGGGAATCTCGGTGTCGTTGTTATCGGTGCCGTCCAGCAGAAAGTTGTTGCTGACCTCGCGGGAACCATTCACCGAAAGGCCCTGCAAATCGGAATTGCTCTGCATCGCACCCGGAGAGAGCAAGATCAGCTCATACGGATCGCGCAGAATCATCGGCAGATTTTCGATCTGCTCGCGTCGGACCAGGTTCCCAATCTGGGCGTCGTCCAGGTCCACCGGCGCAACCTGCTCGCCGTGCACCGTCACCGTTTCCGGGGTCGCGCTCGGAACCATCGCCGGGCTGAGGTTCAGAACCTGGCCAACCGTCAGTTCCACCCGGGAATATTCCACCGTCTTGAAGCCCGCCCGTTCCACCAGCACATCATAAAATCCTGGGACGAGGCTCGTGATGCGGTAGCTGCCCGACCCGTCGGTCACCGTGCTGCGGGCCGCGTTGGTAGCCAGGTTGCGGGCAGTGACTTTCACCTGCGGCACAACCGCCGCGGTCGCGTCGGTCACCGTCCCGCTGATGGAAGAGGTCTGCGCCCCGGCCAGCGGAGGCAGACAAAAAGACAAGAGAAGCAGTATCGAAGCGGGGGGTAGCCTCATAGTTAGCCTTCTCGTTCGCAAGAATATATTACCTATGGGACTACGACGAAACAAAAAAGGTTGCCGAAAATGGTTAGGGCATGAGGCCAGGGGATCGGGGTTGCTGGTGTGGCGCGGACACTCCTGTCCGCATGTGGCACCAGATAAAAAGTAGGAGCAGACACGAGTGTCCGAGCCACACCAGTCTATTTCAACAACGCCGCGACATGCGGAGTCTGCGCAATTCCCAGCGACCAGTTCACGCCGCGGATAAAGGGCTCGGGATAGATTCCGATCACGAGGGTCGCAAGCGCCGTGACTCCGAGCGCGGCGCGCATTCCCGCGCTGACCGGCAGCCTTTCCGTTTCCATCGACTCGCGCATGAACATCGCGTTCGCAATCTTCAAATAGTAATAAAGCCCGAACAGCGCGTAGAACACGGCCGCAGCGGCAAGCCAGTAGTGCTGGCTCTCGATCAGGCTGAGGAAGATGTAGTACTTGCCGAGGAATCCGGCAGCCGGCGGAATGCCGGCGAGCGAAAGCAGGAAGAGCAGCATCAGCACGGCTTCGACTGGCGCGCGCGAGTACAACCCGGCGATGTCATCGAGTTCGTCGCCAATCACGTTGCGGTTGCGCAGTGAAGTGATCACCGCGAACGCGCCCAGGTTCATGAACGTGTACACCAGCAGGTAAATCAGGATTCCCTTGAAGCCGTCGATGAAGCCGGGGCTGTTGGGATCGGAAGTCCCCATGGCCACGAACGCCAGCAGCATGTATCCGACATGCGCAATCGAAGAGTAGGCCAGCAGGCGCTTGGTGTTCGTTTGCGTGAGCGCGGCAAAGTTCGCGCCCGTCATGGTGGCGATTGAAACGAAAACAATTACCGGCGTGTAGATAGACCGCAGTGGAAACAAACCAAAGGTCAATTGGCCGTAAACCAGTGCCGGAAATGCCAAAATTCTGAGCAGCATCGCCCATGCTGCCGCTTTGACAGCCACCGACATGAAACCTGTGATGCTGGTAGGCGCGCCTTCGTAAGCGTCAGGCGCCCACTGGTGAAACGGAATCGCCGCGATCTTAAACAGCAGCCCGACCATGGTGGTGAGCAGCGCAATAATCACCACTGGATCGTGCGGATTGCGAGCTGCGATCTTGTTCCCAATTATCACGAGGTTGGTGCTGCCCGAGAGTCCGTACAACAACGAGAGCCCGTAGGCAAAGATGCCGGACGAAAATGCGCCCAGTAGCAAATACTTCAGGGCCGCTTCGTTCGAGCGCCGATCGCGCCGCAGAAAGCCGACCAGCACGTAGGTCGATATCGCCATCAGTTCCAGACCGATGAAGATGAGTACGATGTCGATGCCTGCGGCCATGCACATCATGCCGATCACGGAGAGGAGCAGCAGCGCGTAATATTCGCCGTGATGTTCGTTTTCCACTTCGAGATAGCGCACCGACATCAGAATGGCAATCCCCGCACCCGCCAGAAACAAATACCAGAAGAAGATGGCGAAACGGTCGACCAGCAGCGAATGAGAGAATCCGATGTTGCCCCGCGGAAACAACGTCTGAATCTGCCAGACGCAGAGCGCCGAAAACAGTACGCCCACAAAAGCGCCCACAGCGTTCAACCACTTCCACTCGCGCGGAATCATCAGGTCGATCAGCAGAATGCCGAGCGCAAAAATGCCCAGTTCCACCATGGGCAGCATGAGCCGGTATTCGACAGGCGAAAGGCCGAGCACTAGAAACTCCCTTTCGGTTTCGCGGCAGCGGCCGGGTGTATTGGCTCGGCGGCGGGCTTTGGCGGTGCTGTTACAACCGCGGCTGCGGGTTGCACCGGAGCCGCCACGGGCGCGGCTTGCGCATTCACCAGCGGATTCGGATTCTGGTATCCAGGAATTGGATAGTCCGGACCCCGAACTGTTCTTACAAGCTGGTTCACCGGCTGTTCCAGGATCTGGAAGAACGGTTTCGGATAGAGGCCGATCCAGAACGCAGCAATGATCAGGGGAGCAAACGTCAAGATCTCGCGCGGCGTCAGGTCGTGCAGTTTTTCATTCTTCGGATTCGTAACCGTCCCGAAGAACACACGCTGGTAGAGCCAGAGCAGATACGCGGCCGCCAGCACCACGCCCGGCGCGGCCCACGCCGCCCACTTCCAGTTCTCAGTGAACGTTCCCTGCAGGATGGTGAACTCACCGACGAAGCCATTCAGTAGCGGCAATCCCATTGACGACAGAAACATGATCATCGTGATGGTCGCATAGACCGGCATGACGTTCGAAATGCCGCCGTACTCCGCGATCTCGCGCGTGTGCCGCCGCTCATACAGAATGCCGACAATCAAGAAGAGCGCGCCGGTCGAGATGCCGTGATTGATCTGCTGCAGCACCGACCCGCTCAGTCCCGCCGGATTCAGCGCGAAGATGCCCAGCGTGCAGAAGCCCAGGTGGCTGACCGACGAATACGCCACCAGCTTCTTCATGTCCTTCTGCATGAGCGAGACGAGCGCGCCATAAATAATGCCGACCAGCGAGATGCCGATCATCCACCCGCGCGTCGTCACATTCAGGAACGTAGCGGTACTGGAAAGCACTTGCGGAAAGAACGGCAGCGAGAAACGCACGAATCCATACGTTCCCATCTTCAGCAGGACGCCCGCCAGAATCACCGAGCCCGCCGTAGGCGCCTCAACGTGCGCGTCCGGCAGCCAGGTATGGAACGGGAACATCGGGACCTTGATCGCGAATCCCAGGAAGAACGCCAGGAAAAGCCAGATCGCGGCGCTAAAGGGAATCTGCGGCGCGGTCTTATAGAGTTCAGGAATACTGAACGTGTAAACTCCCGTCAGCGAGTGATGGTGGAAGTACAGGAACAGGATGCCCAGCAGCATCATCACCGAGCCCAGCAGCGTGTACAGGAAAAATTTGATCGCGGCGTAAAGCTTGCGCGGACCGCCCCAGATGCCGATCAGCAGGTACATCGGCACCAGCATCGCTTCCCAGAACACAAAGAAGAGGAAGAAATCAAGCGCCATGAAGACGCCGAGCATGCCCGTCTGCAGCACCAGGAACCAGACGTAGTATTCCTTCACCCGGTTCTCGATCGCGGTCCAAGACGACAGGATCGAAATCCATCCCAGCAGTGTGGTCAGCATGATCAGCAGGAACGAAATGCCGTCGATGCCCAGGTTGTAACCCGCGCCAATCGAGGGAATCCAGTTGTTCGCCGAGCCTTCCAGGAACTTGAACTGCTGGGTGGCATCGAAGCGCTGTGCCCAGAACATCGGCACCAGCGGGATCGAAACCAGGAGGCCGGCAAGCGCAAAGATGTTCGCAATCCAGCGGATCGCGTCTTTGTTCTCCTTGGGGACAAACAGGAGAACGAATGCGCCCACCAGCGGCGTGAAGAGGATGATCGAAAGTATGTGGCTCTGCATAAGCTAGTTCTCAGTGCTGCGAGCGATCAGCTTCCTTGTAGCGCCGCCGCCCTCGGCGGCTGTCGCGAGGGCAATTTGCCCTCGCCGGTGGGGGCGAGGCGCCCCCACGACAGCCGGCGGGTCGCCGGCGCTACTGTCACTTCCACACGTAGTACACAGCAAATCCAAGCAATCCCGCCACCATCACCAACGCGTACCACTGCACCAGGCCCCATTCGAGCAGGCGCGTGGGATACGAGATCATGCGCGCCAGAATCGCCGGGCCGTTGACTCCGACGCCGTCGATGATCCACTTGTCCCACCACGTCGACAGCGTGGCCACGGCGCGCGTCGTCCAGCCTGCGCCATTCACGGTTCCGTCGATGATCTTCTCGTCGAACCATGACGACGCTTCCCCGGCGCCCATGACCCCCAGGCGAATGTCGCCCACCTTGCGTCGTCCCGTGAACGCGTAGTCGTAGGCCTCGTCGACAAACCATTTGTTAAACAGCACGGCATAGAGCGACGGAGCCGCGACTGCGATGGGCTCGGGGTAATCCTTGCCGGCGCGCGCGTAGTGGTGATAGGCCCATCCTCCACCCACCACCGCCGCTCCGACGGAGAGCGCCATCAGCCCCCACTCCAGGCCACGATGTTCTTCGCCTGCGGGTTCCTGCGGTTCGGCCGGCAACGCTGAGGCCCCGTGCGCGAATACCGGATCCAGAAACTTTCCGAACGCGTTGCTTCCGCCTAGACTCGCCGGAACGCCCAGCCACCCAGCGCACACTGAGCAGATCGCCAACACCACCAGCGGGCCAGTCATGGACTTGGGCGACTCGTGAATGTGGTGCTCCACCTCATGACTCATGCGCGGCTGCCCGTAGAAGGTCAGGAAGATGAGTCGCGCCATGTAGAACGCAGTCATCAGCGCCGTGCCGAATCCGATGAGCCAGAGATACGGGATGCCGCCCTCGGCGGAGCGCCACGCTTGCCAGAGAATCTCATCTTTCGAAAAGAACCCGGCCAGCGGTGGTATGCCCGCGATCGCCAGCGTCGCAACGAACATCGTTTTGAACGTAGTCGGTATGCGCCCGCGCAGGTTGCCCATGTTTCGCATGTCCTGTTCGCCGCTCATGGCGTGAATGACCGAGCCCGATCCCAGGAAGAGCAGCGCCTTGAAAAACGCATGCGTGAACACGTGAAACACGCCGGCTGCAAATGCGCCGACACCGAGCGCCAGGAACATGTATCCCAGTTGCGAGACAGTCGAGTAGGCGAGCACGCGCTTAATGTCGTTCTGTACGAGGCCAATCGACGCGGCAAAAATGGCGGTCAGCGCGCCGATGATCGCGACCGTCTTCATCGCCGTGGGCGCCAGCACAAAGATGGCGTTCGAGCGCGCCACCATGTACACGCCCGCCGTGACCATGGTGGCCGCGTGGATCAGCGCGGAAACGGGCGTGGGGCCTTCCATCGCGTCGGGCAGCCAGACATACAGCGGAATCTGCGCGGACTTCCCGCAGGCGCCTACAAACAGCAGCAGGGCGGCGGCCGTAAGGATGGGATCGCCAATCGCGAAATGCCCGCTGCGTGCCGCGGCGTTGACGTCAATGAAGCGGAACGATCCCAGGTACCACACCAGCGTGAACATGCCGAGCAGGAACCCTGCGTCCCCAATGCGGTTCACGATGAATGCCTTGTTTGCGGCGTCGCTCGCCGACTTGCGATGGAAGTAGAAGCCGATCAGCAGGTACGAGCACAGGCCCACGCCTTCCCATCCGACGAACAGCAGCACGTAGTTGTTGGCCAGCACCAGCGTAAGCATCGAGAACATGAACAGGTTCAGGTATCCGAAGAAGCGGTAGTAGCCGCCTTCATGGGCCATGTACCCGACGGAGTAGATGTGGATCAGCATGCCCACGCCGGTGACGAAGAGCAGCCAGATGGCGGAGAGCGGATCGAGCAGGAAGCCGACATCGGCGTTGAACTGCGCGGCCGTGCCGTCGCGCTTGAGGAAACTGAGGTGCGCGTCGCCGGATCCGAGCCACGTGTAAACGACTTTTTCGAAGGGCTGTCCAGTGCCGTGTGCGAGTTGCGTGTATTCGACCACCGTGAAGCACGCAAACGCGAAGGCCACCACAACCGCGCCCACACAGACCGCGCTGACCGCCGCCTTCTGCATGCGGCGGCCGAAGAAAAACATGACCGCGGCCCCGAAGGCCGGGAACAGCGGGATGAGCCAGATGTGGTTAAGAAATAGCATTTAGCTCTCAGCTTTCAGTTATCAGCTTTCAGTTCGCAGCTTACAGTTTTAACTGACAGCTGATGGCTGATAGCTGCTCTTCTACCACTTCAGCAAATCAATCTCGTCCACATTAATCGTCTCTTTGTTACGGAAGAAGGCGATCAAAATTCCCAACCCAACCGCCGCTTCTGCGGCGGCATCGACGACAATAAAGATCGAGAACACCTGCCCATGAAGGTTTCCCCACATGCGTGAGAACGCGACCAGGTTCAGGTTCACCGCGTTCAGGATCAGCTCAATCGACATCAGCACAATCACGACATTGCGGCGCGTAAGCACACCGATCACGCCCAGCACGAACAGTGCCGCCGCGACGACGAGATAGTGCAATGTTGAAATAGGAACCATCGTTGGTCCTTGGTTTCTGGTTGCTAGTTTCTGGTTTCTCGGAAACTCGGACGACTAGAAACAAGAAACTAGAAACAAGCAACTGCCTTTCAGATCCTCTTCTTCGCCATAATCACCGCCCCCAGGATCGCCACCAGCAAAAGCAGCGACGCGATCTCGAAAGCGAACATGTAGTTGCCGTACAGCAGGACGCCGATCTGCTGCGTGTTGTTTTCTTCGGCGAGCGGCATCCCGTGGTCCGGGAACAGCGCTTTCCCTTTCACGTAAACCGAAACTAATAGTCCCAGCAGCGCCGCGGCAGCCAGCACTCCCGCGGGCCAGATGCGGTTGAACTGGCGCTCTTTCACGGTGCGCTCAATGTTCACCAGCATGATCACAAAGAGAAACAGCACCATGATGCCGCCGGCGTACACAATGATCTGCACGCCGGCAACGAACGGCGCATAGAGCATCAGGTAGAGGCCCGACACAGCCAGCAGCGTCACAATCAGCGCCAGCGCCGAATGCACGGCG
>Ga0209698_10004990_pt1 | contig 14419 bp, 16 predicted proteins | sample LitLauG_LLR_2012_FD_187203 | JGI IMG/M metagenome (GOLD analysis project Ga0209698, IMG submission 187203) | Freshwater sediment microbial communities from Pennsylvania, USA - Little Laurel Run_MetaG_LLR_2012 (SPAdes) (version 2) | ecosystem: Environmental > Aquatic > Freshwater > Creek >...
CTTCACCATCTTCGAGGGCACCAGCGAGATCCAGCGGCTCATCATCAGCCGGGCGATCTCCGGGGTGCACGTCAAGTAGCCCACCTCCGGCAGCCGCACGAGGCCCCTGCCCCTCGGGGGAGCGGGGGCCTCGTCGCGTCCGGGGTCACCTCGGGCCGGCGTGGGTGACCGCGCTCCTGTCCGCGGTCCGGTTCGCCGGACGGACCGTCCTCGGAGAGGAGGCGTTCGTTGGCGGCACCGCCGGTGTGCACGCGTCGCGGCTCGTGCTCGATCGCACGCGGGTGGCACCGGAGGGCATGCGTGCACCGGCCGCCTCGGGCGATCGGGACCGGACACCTCGATATTGCACTGACGGCGCTCGATGCGCACGGGGAACGGCACCTCCCGGCCTGACGGTGCTGGACCGCCGGCCGCCGCACACCGCAGATGATCGGCCCGGACCCCGCGGCGGCCGGCGTCGACCTTCATCTGGGCGGGGGTGACGCCTTCGGGTACCGTGACCCGGTGTCGAGCGACGGTGCGTGGACAGGAGCCACTGACAGGCGAGGTGTCACCCTGGTGACCCTCTGCACCGGCAACGCCGCCCGGTCGGTGATGGCCGGCGCCATGCTGCGCGACGGGCCGCTGCCGGTCGTGACCGCCGGCACCCACGTCATCGAGGGCCAGCCGATGAGCCGTCGCACCCGGGCCGCGCTCGAGGAGGTCGGGTTCTCGGCTGACGGCCACCGCAGCCACCAGATCACCGAGGCCGACATCGACGGCTCGGTGCTGATCCTGGCCATGGCCGCGGAACACGTGTCCTACATCCGCCGCAAGCACCCCGAGGCGGCCCATCGGACCGCGTCGATCAAGCGCCTGGTGCGCGACCTGCCGCCCGGACCGGAGCCGCTGGCCGACCGGCTGGCGGCACTTCGTCTGGGCGACGTCGAGGTGGAGGCGTGGGAGGACGTGGAGGACCCGGCCGGGGGGGAGGACCCGGTCTACGTGTCGTGCGCCTCCGAGCTGGCCGAACTGTGCGCCCGGCTCCTACCCCTGCTCGCCTGAGCCCGGACGGCGCGCTCATGGCGGACCGCGTCCGGGCGGGACGCCCTTGGTAGGTTCGCCCGGTGGACACCGCCCCGACCGAACGGGATCCGCCCGCCCGGCAGTCGGGGGGCGGAGGGCTCCGGGCGTGGCTGACCGCCAAGGACCCCGGGCTGCGGGCGCTCAAGCGGTCGGTGCGGGCGGCCGTGTTCGTACCGGCCGTGTTCGCCCTCGCCGTCTACGGGACGTCCAACCGCCAGACGCCGCTGTTCGCCGTATTCGGCGCGGTCTCGTTGCTGCTGCTCACCGACTTCGGTGGCCCACGTCGGGTGCGGGCCCGTGCCTATGCGGTGCTGTTCGCGTGCAGCCTCGTCCTCATCCCGGTGGGCACCCTCTGCTCGACGAACCCGGTGGCGGCGGTGCTGGGCATGGCGGTCGCCGGGTTCCTGATCCTCTTTGCCGGTGTCGTCAGTCCACAGGCGGTGGCCGCGAGCACGGCCGCGCTGTTGACCTTCGTGCTCCCGGTGTCCGAGCGGGCGCCCGTGTCGGCCATTCCCGACCGGCTCCTCGGATGGGTCCTGGCCGGGATCGTCTGCATCCCGGCGGCACTGTTCGTCTGGCCGGGGCGATGGCACGACCCGCTCCGACACGCACTGGCCGACACCGCCCGTGCGCTCGCCGACCTGTGTGACGCCGCCGCCGCATCCGACGGTTGGACCGCCGACCATGCCGTGGCGGACCGTGCACTGGTGGGGCTGCGGGTCCGGTACGAGGCCACCCCCTACCGTCCGACCGGCGCCGGGCCGAGCGATGTCGCCCTGACCAACCTCGTGTCCCGCATGGAGTGGGTGGGTTCGCGCGCCCGGGAGGCCATCGGTCGGCCGCCGCCGACCGGTGAGCGCGAGCGGGTCCTCGCCGTCCAGGCCGCGTCGGCCGGGGTGCTGCGGTCCGTCGCCGCGGTCGTGGTGTCCGACGGGAGTGACCGTCCTGAGCTGGTGGAATCGCTCCGCGGGTCGACTGACCGCTTGGAGGTCGCCCGGCTGGCGACGACCGACGCCGCGGTCGCCGAGCTGGTGTCCGGGGCGGGCGCCCCGGGCGGTGGCGCGCTCGGCCCGACGACCGACCCGGCAGCGGCACTCGCCGGGGTCGACCCCACCTTCCCGGTCCGGATGCTGGCCTTCGCCCTCGAGATGCTCGCCGAGGTGGCCCTGCACGCGCTCGGGCCACCACCCGGGCAGGCGGGGACCCTCGGCCGGGCGGCGGCCACCGTCCGTTCCTTCGTCCGCGTGGGTGTCAACCACCTCACCTTCCGGTCGGTGTGGTTCCGCAACAGCCTGCGCGGCGCGGTGGGCCTCGCCCTGGCCGTGCTCGTCGTCGAGGAGACGACCGTCGAGCACGGGTTCTGGGTGGTGCTCGGCACCCTGTCGGTCCTCCGGTCGAATGCGCTCGGTACCGGTGCGACGGCGGTGCGGGCCGTGCTCGGGACCGCCCTCGGCTTCCTGGCCGGCTACGTGGTCCTGCTCGCGCTCGGGCACCACGACGCCAGGCTGTGGCTGGTCCTGCCGGTCGCCGTCCTGGTGGCCGGCATCACGCCGACGACCATCTCCTTCACCGCCGGCCAGGCCGGGTTCACCGTGCTGGTGGTGATCGCCTTCAACATCATCGATCCCGTAGGGTCGCGCATCGGCCTGGTCCGCATCGAGGACGTCGCCATCGGGGCAGGGGTGAGCGTCGTCGTGGGCCTCCTGTTCTGGCCCCGGGGGGCCGCATCCGAGCTTTCCCGGGCCATGGCCAGCGCCTACGCCACGTCGGCGGCGTGGCTGGCGGCCGCCGTCGACGAGGTCGCCCGTCCGGTGCCCGACGGCTCCGCGGCGACGGTGCCGTCCCTTTCGCCGCAGCACGCCGACGCGCTGGCCGCGGCCCGCCGCCTGGACGACGCCTACCGGCAGTACCTCGTGGAGCGGGGGGCGAAGCGCGTGCCGCTGCCGGTCATCACCCGGCTGCTGACGGGAAGCGCCCGCATCCGACTGACGGCCCTCACCCTCGACGGACTCCCGGACCTGACGGCGCCGGGCGGGCCCCCTCCGCTGCCCGAGGTGGTGACCGCCCGGGCTGCGGTGTCGGCCGAGTGCGCCGCCGTCGAGTCGTGGTTCGACCGGTGTGCGGCGTCGCTCGGCCTCGGGAACGCCCCGCTGTCCCCGCCCCCTCCGGTCGATGACCGGCTGGCCCCCGAGGTGGTGGCGTCGTGGGACGCGGCGTGCCGGTCCGGGCGCCGCGACGGCGTCATCGCCGTGCTCCGCCTCCTGTGGGTGGAGGAGCGGATGGCGGACCTCCGGCTCCTCCAGTCGGACCTCGCCGGGTCGCTCCCCGGGGCGGACCGCTAGGTCGGCTGACGGAGGAGGCGCCGCATGGCGACACGTGGCCCGAAGCCGTCGTCGCCGAGCTCGCGCTCGTGGGCGCGGATCGCCGCCAGCTCCGGCCCGAGGTCGGCCACCTCCCGGAAGCCGAGCGTCCGGTAGAAGGGGGCGTTGAACGGTACGTCGCGGTAGGTGGTCAGTGTCAGCTCGTCGTACCCGGAGGCTGCGGCCCAGCCGACGGCGGTCTCCACGAGCGCCCGTCCGATGCCGCGCCGTCCGTGCTCGGGCAGCACCGACAGCTGGTCGATGTGGGCCTGACCGTCGACGAGCTCGACGCACACGAACCCGACGGCCGGCTCGCCCGCGGCGAACACGGCGGCGGCGGTGGGGAGGTGGTCCTCGGACTCGTCCTCCACGAACGGTCCGATGCCGAACTCCTCGAGGAGGCGGTCCGAGGCCACCTCGATCGAGCGCAGGTGGTCGTACTCGGACGGGTCGGCGGGTCGGACGACCGGTGAGATGTCTGCGGGGGGTCCGACCGGTTCGGCCGGCAACGGCATCGTGCCCGTAATCGTCGCCGACCGGTTCGGCTCAGCGACCGGTGGCCTCGGCCAGCTGCGGGTGGCGCTTGGTCAGGTCGGCGCACTCCTCGCAGATCGACTCGGGGATGACCCCGAACCGCATGAGCAGGGCGAAGGCCTTGCACCCGAGGCAGATCCCGAACGCCGCCTCGAGGAACGCGGCGCACGTGAGCATGGCGAGCACCACCCAGGCGGCGGTGGTCAGGCCGAAGCCGAAGGCGAGGACCAGGGCCGTGGTCGAGAACACCACGCCGATGCCCTGGGCGAAGCGCTTGGGCGGGCCGGGGACGGGCTTGGGCGGCCTCCCGATCCAGGGGACGATCACCCGGGACGCCACCAGGGCCAGGGGACTGAAGCGCGGCCCGCACAGCACCCGCGCCCAGAAGCCGAAGGTCAGCGGGATGAGGATCCACGGCTGGTCGAAGGCGATGGCCGCCACGCACATGACGACCACTCCGGTGGCGACGGTGCGTCCGACATTGTCGTTGACAGGGTTCGGGTACGTGAACACGGAGATACCTTACCTGTTCGGTCGGGTTTCGGCCACGGGGTCGTGGGCAACGGGGTGGGTCTGCCTCATCCGATCCGACGACGGCTCCGAATAGCATCTGTGCTGATGGACCTGGAGCAGGCGAGCGACGCCAACCTCGTGGTCGCCGTGGGGCGGTGGCACGAGCCGGCCCTCGCCGAGGTCTACCGCCGCCACGGCGGGGCCGTCCACGCCCTGGCCCGCCGCATCCTCCGCTCCGAGTCCCCGGCCGAAGAGGTCACCCAGGAGGTGTTCCTCGACCTGTGGCGGAACCCCGAGAAGTTCGACGCCCAGCGGGGGACCCTGCGGTCGTTCCTGCTCGCCCGCACGCACGGCAAGTCGGTGGATGTCGTCCGGTCCGAGGAGTCTCGCCGTCGACGTGAGGAGCGCACCTCACGCGAGACGGCCACGGCCGCCTACGACCTCGAGCGTGAGGTGTGGGACATGGCCGTCGCCGGGCAGGTGAGGGACGCGCTGGTGGCCCTCCCCGACGAACTGCGCCAGCCCATCGAGCTCGCCTACTTCGGCGGCCGCACCTACAAGGAGGTGGCCACGCTGCTCGACGAGCCCGAGGGCACGGTCAAGAGCCGGATCCGGTCCGGGCTGGGTCGACTGCGGGTGAACCTGATCGAGCGGGGCGTCGAACCGGCGGGGGCGGACCTGTGAGCGCGCCGACCCCGCCGATGCGCCATGCCGAGATCGAGGAGCTGCTGGGGGTCTACGCCCTGGACGCCGTCGACCAGGAGACCGCAGCGGCCGTCGAGGAGCACCTCGAGGAGTGCGTGCGCTGTTCGATCGAGGTGGGCCAGCACCACGAGGTGGCCGGGCTGCTGGCGAACTCGGGAGGCACGGCTCCGGCTGCGCTGTGGGGCGGGATCGCGGAGCAGCTGGGCGGCACCACCGACCAGTCGTGGGGCCGCCTGGCCGCCCGGCTGGACGCACCCGGCGACATCCGCGAGATCCCGTCGCCCACCGGGGAGGGCGGGTCGTCCCGGGTGGTGCCCATCGGCTCGCCCGGCGGTGGCCGTGGTCGCTGGATGTCGGTCGGGGCGGGTCTGGTGGCTGCGGCGGCCGCCGTCCTCGCGGTCGTGTTCGGGTTCCAGGTCCACCACCTGCATGGCCAGGTGAGTGCCCTGCAGAGCGCTCCGCAGCTGTCCGCCACCGAGCGGGCGGCGCTCGCCTCGCCCTCCACCCGCAAGGTCCCCCTGGCGGCGACGGACGCCACCGGCCCGGGCAGCACGCCGGCGACCGTCGTGCTGACCGCCGCCGGGACCGGGTTCCTCGTCGACGACGCCGGTGACGGGCTCGCTCCACTGCCCGACGACCGGACCTACCAGCTGTGGGGCGTGGTCGACGGCCGGACGATCTCGCTGGGCCTGCTCGGGCCACGGCCGGGCATCGTCCCGTTCAGCGTGGCCGGAAGCGCCCCGGTCACCGAGTTCGCCGTGACCGACGAGGTGGCGGGCGGGGTGGTGGCGTCGGTCAACCGTCCGATCGCCGTGGGGGCGCTCCGGGTCTGAACGGTCTGCTCGGGTCGGCGTCCCGGTGCGGCCGCTCCGACGGTCGGGTGACTCAGGCCAGATTGCGGGCGAAGAGCGCGTGCAGGCGTTCCCAGTGACGTTCGGCGGCGACCTTGTCATAGGCCCCGTCACGACCGGGGAAGGCGAACCCGTGGTGGGTGCCCGGATAGCGCTCGACCCGGGCGTTGGCGCCGATGTCGGCCAGGTACCGCTCGAGCTCGTCGACCGTCCCGGACGGCACCCACTGGTCGAACTCGGCGCAGGCGAAGTAGAGCTCGGCGGTGGCCCGCTCGGCGTGCCGGGCGGGGGAGTCCGGGCCGAAGAGTCGCACCCCGTAGAGGGAGGCGGCGGCCCGGATCCGGTCGGGGTATGCGCAGGCGACCGCGATGGAGAAGGGCCCGCTCATGCAGTAGCCCATGCAGCCCGTCCGCGAGGAGTCGGCCGCCGGGTCGGCGTCCACGAAGTCGAACAGGGCCGCCGTGTCGCTCACCACCCGCTCGTCGGTAAGTGACTCCATCAGGGTGAACATGGCCTCCCGGGTGTGGGCCGGGTCCCCCGAGAAGACCGAGAACTCCCGGGTGTCGCGGTAGTAGAGGTTGGGCAGCACCACGAAGTACCCGGCCGTCCCGAGCCGACGGGCCATGTCGTGCAGCTCCTCGCGCTTGCCCGGTGCATCCATGAAGAAGAGGACAACCGGATGGGGTCCCCCCTCTTCAGGGTGGGTCACGAAGGTGTTCATCGTGCCGTCTGCGGTGGGGACATCCACCTCCCGGTCGATCACGGGTGCACCGTCCTCCCGGGTCCCGCCATGCCGGTCACCTAGATCCTGTGGACCTGGCGCAGTCCGGCCCACGCGAAGTCGGCGAGCTGGGCGGCCAACCGGGCCGCCTCGGCGGCGCGGTCCACCTCCGGGATGGGTCCCCCCGCTCCGTCGGGTCCGACGACCGGGTGGCGCTGGGACTCCAGCCAGTGCCTGCTCGCCCCCTCGGCCATCCCGACCACGGCATGGGCGAGCAGGAGGCGGTGGGCCGGGTCCAGGCCTGCATCGATGAGCGGGTCGATGGCCTCGGCGATGGTGGCCTCGACACGGTGGAGGGCGGCTCCCAGCTCGGGGTCGTCGGGGGCGTCACGGCCGTAGAGGAGGCGGAAGGCGTCCTCGTTGTCGACCATCAGCTCGAAGTAGCCGGCGAAGCCGAGTTCGACCTGCTGGCGTGGGCCCTCGGCTGCGGAGGTCGCCTCCACGATCCGGTCGATCATCTCGTCCGAGAACACGTCGAGCAGCTCGAGGTAGAGGGCCCGCTTCGAGTCGAAGTGCTGGTAGACGAGCGGCTTGGTCACGCCTGCCGCCTCGGCGATGTCGTCCATGGTGGTGGCGGCGTAGCCGTGCTCGGCGAACAGGGCCAGGGCCACGTCGAAGAGCTGGCGCCGCCGGGCGTCGGCGGTGAGCCGGCGGGTCCCGTGCCCGCCGGACGGGGCTGCGGGTCCCCGGCGATGGGTCGTTGCGGTGGACGGCATGGCGGTCATGGTAGCCCCGGGGAGGCGGCTCACCCGGCTACGGGCGCCATGGACCCCGACGCCCGTCGCCCACGGTCGTCAGAGGTCGGGCAGTACCGCCGCGATCCGACCGGGGAGCCCGTCGAGGGAGAAGTGTTCCCTGGCCACGGCCAGGTTCCGCTCCAGGAGCCCGGGGTCCGGGTCGGCCAGCCAGGCGTCCAGGCGGCCGAGGTCGTCGAGGCCGAACCAGTCGAAGCCGAACGAGGCCAGCTCCCGGGCGACGGGGTACGGGCCGATCACCAGCGGTCGCCCATGGGTCACCGACTCCAGGCTCGGGTTGCCGAAACCCTCCCAGGTGGAGGGCAGCGCCACGACGTCACAGGCCCGGTAGCAGTCGTCGATCCCGACGGCGGGACCGGGCGGACCGAGCACAACCGGGCACGGGGCCCCGGCGACGAGCCGCTCGAGTTCGGGTCCGTAGCCGTCCTCAGCCGGGCCGAGCAGCCAGAAGGTGGCGCCCAGGCGTGCGGCCGCGACCATGCCGGCCCCGACGTTCTTGCGGGCCAGGGCCCGGGTCGGCTGCAGGACGAGACGGTCCCCCGGGCCCGTGCCCAGCGCGTCGCGAACCGAGCGGGCGGCGTCCGTCCGGGAGCCGACGCCCCCGACGTGCGCGGCCGGTGCCGTCGGGGGCACCGCGAACGAGTTGTAGACGGTCGTCGCCGCGATCCCCCGCTCGGCCAGCTCGTGGCGGCTCAGTTCGTTGATGGTCACGTGACGCCAGCGGGGGTCGTCGGGCGGGGGCGGATGGTCGAGGAATCGGGGACGCTGCCAGGGGAGGTCGTGGTGGTGGAGTACGGCCGGCCTGCCGGCCAGCGCCGCGGCGACCGTCCTGGCGGCCGCCGGATTCAGAGGGAGGGAGCAGAGGTTCTCCACGAGCACCAGGTCGGCCCCGGCCAGGGCTGCCTCCACCTCGGCCGTGGTGGGCCCGGCGGGGGCGTCGATCGCCAGCCCGGGCACCGTGACGTCGACGGGGCCCGATCCGGCCACCGTATAGGTGGCGAACCCGAGGGTCCCGAGGGCGGTGCGCCATTTGGCGGCCTCGACGGCCACGCCGTCGGTGCCACCGAGGCGGAAGGAGAGCAGGGCGACCGTGGCGATGGCGCCACCGTACCGGGGTGGGGGGCGGCGACCGGCCGCCGACTGCCGGGAGGCGTTCCGGCGCCCCCGCCGACGCCGGTGCGACCGCGGGGCCCGGGGCCGAGTACCGTCGGGACGTGTCCGCCACCGAGCCGTCCAACGCACCGCTGCCGCCCACCGGCGACCTGCTGGCCCAGCGGGAGGGCACGGTACTCACCCTGACCATCAACCGTCCCGAACGGCGCAACGCCATGACCTGGGACGTCATCGCCGGACTGCGGCGCGAGCTGGCCCGTGCCAAGGTCGACCCGGAGGTGCGGGTCGTGGTCCTCGCCGGTGCCGGGGACAAGGCGTTCTGTGCCGGGGCCGACCTGTCGGGCATGGTCCCGAAGGACCCCGGGGGGACGTCCGACGAGTACCTCGACCACCACCTGGCCCGCGGCTGGCTGGCCGAGCTGTTCGAGGAGATGTGGGCGCTCGGCAAACCCACCATCGCCAAGGTGCAGGGGTGGGCCATGGCCGGCGGGTTCGGCCTGGCACTGTCCTGCGACATGGTGCTGGCCTCCGAGGACGCCCGGTTCGGGGCCCCCGAGCTCAACGTGGGACTGTGGCCCTACATGGTCACGATCCCGCTCCTGCGGTCGATGCCGCCGAAGAAGGCGCTCGAGCTCATGCTGACCAGTCGGGTCGTAGGGGCGGAGGAGGCGGATCGCATCGGCTTCGTCACCCGGGTCGTGCCCCGGGACGAACTGGACGGGGCCGTGGCCGAGCTGGCCGCCGTGCTGGCCTCCAAGCCCCCCGGGGTGACGAGGCTCGGGCGCGATTCGTTCTACGCTGTGATCGATTCAGCGGCCACCGAAGCCCTGCCCTACCTCCACGCCATGTTGACCGTCACCAGCCAGACAGCGGAGGCGAGGGAGGGGATCACCGCGTTCGCGGAGAAGCGTCCCCCGTCGTGGCAGGCGCCGTCGGCGGACGACGGCACGGCCTGACAGACGGCCGGACAGCAGGACCAGAGGCGGCAGACGCAGACCGCACGGCATACACCCCACACGCGAGATCGACGAGGAGTACCGACTAGATGACGAAGCGAGCACTGATCACCGGAGTCACCGGGCAGGACGGCTCCTACCTGGCCGAGCTCCTGTTGGACCAGGGCTACGAGGTCAGTGGCATGGTCCGGCGGTCGAGCACCATCAACTTCGAGCGGATCGCCCACATCCAGGACCGCATCAACCTGGTGGCGGGCGACCTCCTCGACGAGGTGTCCATGATCAACATCCTGAAGGAGGTCCGTCCCCAGGAGGTCTACAACCTCGCGGCCCAGTCCTTCGTCCAGACCTCGTGGAACCAGCCCGTCCTGACGGGCGAGACGACCGCCCTCGGAGTCACGCGGGTCCTCGACGCGGTGCGCACGGTGGACCCCGAGATCCGCTTCTACCAGGCCAGCTCGTCGGAGATGTTCGGGAAGGTCCAGGAGGTCCCCCAGGTGGAGACCACCCCCTTCTATCCGCGGAGCCCCTACGGGGTGGCGAAGGTCTACGGCCACTGGATCACCGTGAACTACCGAGAGAGCTACGACCTCCACGCCTCGTCCGGCATCCTCTTCAACCACGAGTCCCCTCGTCGGGGCCTCGAATTCGTGACCCGGAAGGTGACCCACGGAGTCGCCCGCATCGCCGCCGGCATCGACGAGACCCTGGCGCTCGGCAACCTCGACGCCGAGCGGGACTGGGGGTTCGCCCGCGACTACGTGCGCGCCATGTGGCTGATGCTGCAGCAGGACCAGCCCGACGACTACGTGGTCGCCACCGGCGAGACCCATTCGGTCAAGGAGCTGGTCGAGCTGTCGTTCGCCGCCGCCGACCTGGACTGGGAGAAGCACGTCGTGATCGACGAGCGGTTCCTGCGTCCCGCCGAGGTCGACCTGCTCATCGGTGACCCGGGCAAGGCCGAGAAGGTCCTCGGCTGGACCCGCGAGGTGGAGTTCCCCCAGCTGGTCCAGATGATGGTCGAGGCCGACCTGGCCCTGGTGAAGAGCCAGCAGGCCTAGCCGTTGGCCGTGACCGATCTGGCGGCGATCCACGCCGACCCGCTCGGTCTGCTCGTCGCCTTCGGCGCCGGGATGCTGTCGTTCCTGTCGCCGTGTGTGCTCCCGTTGGTCCCGGCGTACCTGTCGATGGTGTCGGGGCTGACCGCCGCCGAACTGGCCGAGCTCGCCCCTTCCCCGGCGCCCCGCGCCGGGCCGGTGGGGACACCGGTCGTCGAGCAGGTCGGGGCACGGGGTGCCGGGCCGTCCCCATCGGCCGGGCTCTCCCAATCGGAAGGGCCGTTCCCATCGGCCGGGCTCTCCCAATCGGAAGGGCCGTCCCCGTCGGAGGGGACCGACCCCGGACCCGACCCGTCCACCGGGATCGATCCCGAGCAGCTCCGCCGTCACCGGAGCCGGCTCCTGCGGGGGATCCTCGCCTTCATCGCCGGGTTCACGGTCGTCTTCACCATCCTCGGCGCCTCGGCCTCCTCGGTGGGGCGGCTGTTCCTGACACACCAGCACGCGCTCGAGCGGGTCTCGGGTGTGCTCATCGTGCTGTTCGGGGCGGTTCTGGTGGCCATGGCCGCCGGAGTGACCCTTCCCCTGGCGCTGTCGGGCGAACGCCGGTTCCTGGTCCGCCCGTCGACGCTCGGGGCCTGGGCCCCGCCGGTCATGGGGATGGCCTTCGCCTTCGCCTGGACACCGTGCATCGGGCCGGTCCTCGGGAGCGTGCTGGCCCTGGCCGCCGGCACGGGAGGCTCGGCCGCGGGGGGGATCGCCCTGCTCCTGGCCTACTCCCTGGGACTGGGCGTCCCCTTCCTGCTCAGCGGCCTGGCCTTCGGACGGATGACCGATCTCCTGGCCCGTGTCCGGAGCCGGCTGCGCGTCGTCGACCTGGTCGGCGGGGTCATCCTGGTGGCCTTCGGAGTGCTCCTCCTCACCGGCAACGTCGACATCGTGTCGGCGCACATCTCGAACTGGCTTCGTGACCTCCACCTGAACCGGCTGTCGACCAGCTGAGCGCCGGAAGGTGCAGCGCCGGGCACGGGGTGCACGGGTCCGGGCGCCACGCCGCCGCCGGCCCCCCGTCTGGCTCCGGCCCGTCCGCCCCCGTAGCATTGTCCGCAGCCCATGGCCCCCGTTGCCCCCTCCCTCCCTGCAGTCTCCCTCCGTGGCGCGGTCGCGCTCTCGGGTCGGTTCCCCCTGCTCGCCGGAGTCGACCTCGAGGTGGCGGTGGGGGAGACCGTCCTGGTGGAGGGTCCCAACGGTGCCGGAAAGACCAGCCTGCTGCGGGTCTGCGCCGGACTGGTGCCCCTGGCCTCGGGGACCCTGACCGTCCTCGGGCTCGACCCGGTCCGGCATCGGACCGCGGTGCGCCGCCGGGTGGGCCTGCTGTCGCACGCCTCCCACCTCTACGACGACCTGACCGTCCGTGAGAACATCCGGTTCGGCGTGCGGGCGGCCGGCGGCGACCCGGCCCGCATCGATCCTGCATGTGCACGCTGGGGGTTGACCGGACGCCTGGCCCGAACCCCCGCCGTCAAGCTGTCGGCCGGGCAGCGTCGCCGGGCAGCCCTCGCCGTGCTCACCGCCCGGTGGCCGGAGGTGTGGCTCCTCGACGAGCCCCACGCCGGCCTGGACGTCGCTGCGCGGGCGCTGCTCGACGAGGCCGTCGCCGAGGCGTCCGCCGCCGGGGTCACCATCCTGATCGCCAGCCACGAGCCCGGCGCGGCGGAGGATCTGGCCCACCGGGCCGTAACGGTCACCGGCGGCCGCGTGACGGCCGACCGGGAGCTTCGTCCCGCGTCGCCCGTCGTCGATGAGGGGCGCGCCACCGACGGGCAGCCGTCCGACGGGCAGCCGTCCGACGGGGGAGCACGCCCCGGGGCGGGGGAAGGTGCGGGCCGGCCGGCCGGCACCGACCGACCGACGGCCGATGTGGCGTCCGGCGCGGCCCCGCAAGGGCGGGTGGCCCATGTGGCGTGACGCCGCCCTCGTCGCCGGCAAGGACCTGCGGATCGAGGCCCGCTCGCGCGTGGCGCTCACCCAGGTGGCCCCCTTCGGCATCGTGGCCCTGGCACTCTTCGCCTTCGCGCTCGGCCCGGACCGCGCCACCATGGCCAGAGGTGCGCCCGGCCTCTTCTGGGTGGCCGTCCTGTTCTGCACCGTGCTCGCCGTCCAGCGCAGTGTCTCCGTGGAGTCCGCCGACGGGGCCCGTGACGGACTCCGCCTGAGCGGCCTCGACCCCGCCGGACTGTTCCTGGGAAAGTCGGTGGCCGTCGGAGCCCAGCTGGTCGTCCTGCAGGCCGTGCTCGCGGTCGGCGTGGTCCTGCTCTACGGGGCGAGGATCCAGGTCCCGTGGATGATCGTGGTCTCCTGTGCCCTGGGGACCGTCGGCCTGGCCGTCACCGGCACCCTGTACGGCGCCCTCTCCTCGGGACTGCGGGTGCGCGAGACGCTGCTGCCCCTCCTCCTCCTCCCCATCGTCGCACCGGTGCTGCTGGCCGGGACCCGGATCTGGCAGGCGGCCATGACCGGCGGGACGCCGTCGGACGGATCCCAGTGGCTGCGGCTCCTGGTGCTGTTCGACGCGGTGTACGTGGCCGTCGGCGTGGTGCTGTTCGGCTCTATCCAGGAGACAGCATGAGCACCCCCTCGACGGCCGTGCCGGTCCATCCGGCGGCGCCTTCCGCCACGAACACCGGTATGACCCCGCCACCGGCCCAGTCGGCCCGCTCCCGGACCACCGAACGGGTGATCGGCCTCCTGGCCCTGGTGGGCACCGTGTGCACGGTGTGGCTCGGACTGTGGGTGACGCCACCCGACCGTACCCAGGGCGACCTGGTACGACTCGTCTACGTCCACCCGGGGGTCGCCTGGGTCGCGCTCTACCTCGCCTTCGGCCTGGCCGCCGTGTCGAGCATCCTGTACCTGTGGCCCCGGACCCGCTCGCTGTTCTGGGACCGGCTCGCCGCGGCCTCGGTGGAGGTCGGCGTGGTGTTCAACATCTGCACCCTGGTGTCGGGCTCGATCTGGGGCAAGCCGACCTGGGGCGTCTGGTGGGCCTGGGACGCCCGGCTCACCCTGACGGCGGTGCTGCTCGTGCTGTTCCTCGGCTACCTGGCGCTGCGCCGCATCCCGGCAGAGCCGGAGGTCCGGGCCCGACGGAGCGCGTTCGTGGCCCTCTTCGCCGTCCTCGACGTCCCCCTCGTCCACTTCTCGGTCAACTGGTGGAACACGCTCCACCAGGGGGCCACGGTGCTGAATCCCGGTCTCACGCTCAAGATCCACGGCTCGATGGCCTGGACCCTCCTGCTGGGCTTCGTGGCCCTCACCCTGGTCTTCGTGTGGATGCTCCTGGTGCGCTACCGGATCGGCGTGCTCGAGGACTGGCTGGACGCCAACGAGCTCGACGCAGCGGTCGCCGAGCGCCAGGCCGAGGGTGCCACCCCGGCCGGCGGGGCCGGAGCGGGTGACCCCCTCGGGTCCGGCCGTGATCCGGGCGACGGTGCACCGAGCGAGCGGGTGGGGGTGGCCTGATGCGCTACGTCAACGCCGGCTACGCCGTCATCCTCACGCTGCTCTTCCTCTACTCGGTCCAGCTCGTCTGGCGTCGACGCCGCCTCGATCGGGCCGTCGCCCGCACCGCGTCGGTCGGGCACGGGGGTTTGGAGCCGTCGCCCGACGGGGAGCGCGGCGCATGACCACCGCGACCCCCGCCCCGCCGGGACCTGGAGCTTCACGAC
>Ga0209698_10004991_pt1 | contig 14419 bp, 12 predicted proteins | sample LitLauG_LLR_2012_FD_187203 | JGI IMG/M metagenome (GOLD analysis project Ga0209698, IMG submission 187203) | Freshwater sediment microbial communities from Pennsylvania, USA - Little Laurel Run_MetaG_LLR_2012 (SPAdes) (version 2) | ecosystem: Environmental > Aquatic > Freshwater > Creek >...
CGCCAAAGCGCCGCTCGACGGCCGCCACGGCCCCGCCGCGGCGGGCGCAGGCGAAATGCACCAGCCCCACCGGCTTCTCCGCGCCGCCGCCGCCGGGACCGGCGACGCCCGTGACGCTGACGGCGATATCGGCGTGTGAGTGCGCCAGCGCGCCTTGCGCCATCTCGCGCGCCGTCGCTTCGCTGACGGCGCCGTGGGCGGCGAGCGTTTCGGCCCGGACGCCGAGCATCTCCTGCTTGGCCTCGTTGGAATAGGTGACGAAACCGCGCTCGACCACGTCCGACGAGCCGGCGATCTCGGTCAGCAAGGCGGCGACGAGGCCGCCGGTGCAGGATTCGGCGGTTGCGATCTTCAGGCGGCGCGCTCGGCACAGGTCGAGCAGCGCGGCGGCGCGGGCGATCAACTGCGGAGCAAACATCAGATCCACCTCTTCCAGCGGAACCACAGCCACGGCACGAAAGCGGTGAAGCAGATCATGAACAGGCCGTAGGCGTAGCCGTAGGGCCAGTCGTATTCGGGAATATTCTTGAAGTTCATGCCGTACATGCTGGCGATCAGGGTGGGGGGAACGCCGATCACGGTCACGACTGTCAGCACCTTGAAAATGTCGTTCTGCTCGATGCCGATCAGCCCAAGAGACGCGTCGAGCAGGAACTGGATCTTGTCGGAGAGCCGCGTCTCGTGGGCCGACAGCGATTCGATGTCGCGCTTGATGCGGTCGAACTGGGCGCGCACGGGCGCTTCCAGCTTGTCGCCGAGCTGGCTCTCCAGATACCCGACGCCGCGCGACAGCGACAGCAGCGCCTCCTCCATCAGCGAGTGGAACAGCCGCTGGCGGCCGATGTCGCCGATAACGTGCTGCAACAGCGGCCCACGCAGGCCCCGGCGCGCGGTGCGCGGTGCGAACACTTCGCGAGAGTGCTTGTCCAGATGCGTGGTCAGCCCCTCCAGTTCGTCGGTGATATGGTCGATCATGCCGTCGAGCACGCCGATCAGCGCGCCCGCCGGGGTCGGAAACTCACGATCGACGCCAATCTCCGCCAGATATTCGGGCGAGCAGGCTTTCAGAGCCTCGTAGCGCACAGTCAGCAGCGCCCTGGGGGCGAGGATGAGGGTGAGCGGATGGGCGACGGCGGCGCCGCCTTCCTCGCGAACGGGCAGGGGCACGTTGATGCAAATGGCGGGGCCGACGCGGTAAAAGCGGCTGGAATGGGCGATCTCCTGCATCGAATCCAGCGAGGGCGGGCGCACGCCGAGCGCGCGCTCCAGAAAATCGGCCTCCTCGGGCGTCGGGGCGTTGGCGTCGACCCAGGTCGCCCCCTCGGGCAATTGGGCGCCGCCGGGCCAGGGCTGGTAGGTAGCGTTGGCGAAATCGTGGATCGTCAGCATTCGCGCTCTCCCCCTGTGCGCTTTCCTCTGCCCCGGTTTTCCGATAGGCAGCGCCGCAGTTACCGTGACATTACGACGAGACAGATAAGCCCATGCACCGCTACCGCTCCCACACCTGCGGCGCCCTGACGCTGGCCGAGGCCGAGCAAGACGTCCGGCTTTCGGGCTGGTGCCACCGCATCCGCGACCACGGGGGCGTGCTGTTCATCGACCTGCGCGATCATTACGGCATGACGCAATGCGTGGTCGATCCCGATTCACCCGCTTTCCCCGCCGCCGAGAAACTGCGCGCCGAAACCGTGATCCGCGTCGACGGCCTCGTTCGCAAGCGCCCGGAAGGCACCGGGAACGCCGAGATGGCGACCGGCCAGATCGAGCTTTATGTGCGCGAGATCGAGGTGCTGGGGCCGGCGGGCGATCTGCCGCTGCCGGTGTTCGGCGACCAGCCTTACCCGGAGGATACGCGGCTGCGCTATCGGTTCTTGGACCTGCGCCGCGAGCGGCTGCACAAGAACATCATGCTGCGCGGCAAGGTCGTCGACTCGATGCGCACGCGCATGAAGGGGCAAGGGTTCTCGGAGTTCCAGACGCCAATCCTCACCGCCTCCTCGCCGGAGGGCGCGCGCGACTTCCTTGTGCCGTCGCGCATCCATCCCGGCAAGTTCTATGCGCTGCCGCAGGCGCCCCAGCAATACAAACAACTCCTGATGATGGCGGGCTTCGACCGCTATTTCCAGATCGCGCCGTGTTTCCGCGACGAGGACCCGCGCGCCGACCGGCTGCCGGGCGAGTTCTACCAACTCGACGTCGAGATGAGCTTTGTTGAACAAGACGACGTGTTCGCGGCGATGGAGCCGGTCATTCGCGGGGTGTTCGAGGAGTTTGCGAATGGCAAAGCCGTCACCCCCTCGCCGTGGCCGCGCATTCCCTATGCCGAGTCGATGAGGAAATACGGATCCGACAAGCCGGACCTGCGCAATCCGATTGTGATGCAGAACGTCAGCGAACATTTTCGCGGCTCGGGCTTCAAGGTGTTTGCGCGTTTGCTGGAGACGGCGAAGAACGAAGTCTGGGCGATCCCGGCGCCGGGCGGCGGGCAGCGCACGTTTGCTGACAGGATGAACGGCTGGGCGCAGGGCGAAGGCCAGCCGGGGCTTGGCTACATCCTGTTCTTCGACAAGGCCAAGGACGAGACGACGCAGAGCCAAACGCCCGGCGCGAGCGGCGTCGGCGGGCGCGGGCCGCTGGCCAACAACATCGGGCCGGAGCGCACGGAGGCGGTGCGCGCCCAGTTGGGCCTGCAAGCCGGAGACGCGGCGTTCTTCGTGGCGGGCGATCCGGACGTGTTCGCCAAATTCGCAGGGTCGGCGCGCATCAAGGTTGGGGCTGAGTTGAAGCTGGTTGACGAGAACAAGTTTGAATTTGCGTGGATCGTCGATTTCCCGATGTTCGAGCACAACGAGGAAGAGAAGAAGATCGACTTCTCGCACAACCCGTTCTCGATGCCGCAGGGCGGGCTGGAGGCGCTCCAGACCATGGACCCGCTCGCCATCAAGGCGTTCCAGTACGACATCGCCTGCAACGGCTATGAACTGGCCTCGGGCGGCATCCGCAACCATCGCCCCGAGGCGATGGTGAAGGCGTTCGAGATCGCCGGCTATGGCGAGGAGACGGTGATTGAGCGCTTCGGCGGCATGTACCGCGCGTTCCAGTATGGCGCGCCGCCGCACGGCGGCATGGCGGCGGGCGTCGACCGCGTCGTCATGCTGCTGGCGGGCGAGCAGAACTTGCGCGAGGTCGCGCTGTTCCCGATGAACCAGCGCGCCGAGGACTTGTTGATGGGGGCGCCGAGCGAGGCGAGCAACAAGCAGATGCGGGAACTGAGCTTGCGGGTGAACCTTCCAGCCAAATGACGGGTCGCGAAGAACCGGATACGGATTGATGCGGTTTTTGGTTGAAGAACCCGGGGAGGGCGGAGTCGAGGAGCGCCCCTCGCACGAGAGGGGATTTTGCGGGGGCCCCTCATCCGGCCTTTGGCCACCTTCTCCCCCGAGGGGAGAAGGGCTTTATTCGGCAAAGGGCGTGTCTCTTTGACGCCCGCCGCTCTAGGCGTTTCTGGCTCAAGGCGGTGCGGTCGGCCAGGGCCGGAGATCGCCCTCGCGAGCCGGTCAGCCGGAGCCCCCATCAACTCAACGCAGGCGCTCCTATGTCCTGGGCAAAAACTCCGCCCCGCGCCGCCCCGCAAACTCCACGAAGGCGCGGGCGGCGGGAGACAACGTCCGGTCGGCGCGGTGAACGACGAACCATTGGCGCACGATCGGCAGGCCCTCGACGTCTAGCGTGACCAGGCGCCCGTCGGCGATCTCGGCGGCGATGGTGTGGGCGGAGATCAACGCGAGGCCCAGGCCCGCCATCACCGCCTGCTTGATGGTTTCGTTAGACCCCAGTTCGATGCCCGGCTGCGCTTGACGCACGCTGAGATCGCCCAGGAAATAATCGAACAGCGAGCGCGTACCTGAGCCCTTCTCGCGAAACAGGAACGCCTCACCGGAAAGCGCCTCGCGATTGAGGCCCGACTTGCCGGCCAGCCGATGCGACGGCGGCGCGACGATCACATAGGGATGCGGCCCCAATAACGCTTTGACGATGGGCAGATCGGCGGGCGGGCGGCCCGCCAGCGCCACATCCGCCTCCTGCGAGCGCAGCAGGCCCAGAGTTTCGTCGCGATTGCCGATCAGGAATTTGAGTTCAAGCTTGGGATGTTCCCGCACAAACGCGGCGATCAGGCGCGGCGCAAAATATTTGGCGGTCGAAACGACGGCGACTGACAAACGCCCGCCGCGCCCGTCGCGCAAATCCTCCATCGCCTCGAGCATTTCGCGCACTGCGCGCTCGATGCCCTCGACATGGGCGAGCGCGGTTTCGCCCGCCGGGTTGAGTTTCAGGCCGCTGGGCGTTCGCGTGAACAGCGCCAGGCCCATCGCCTCCTCAAGCCCCTTCACGCGCGCCGTCAAGGCGGCGGGCGTCATGTTGAGCGCGTCGGCCGCCGAAACCAGAGACCCCGCCTGCGTGATCGCCAGCAGGGTTTGCAATTGCGCGAAGGTGATCTGCTTCACGCGGGTCTGATCGAAGGCATTGCTCATTGTTGCGCCGCAATATTCGAGGTTTTTGAAGGCGGATGAAATTTAATTCAGTTTTCTTGAGGAGGGAAGCGATTTAGTTAAAAATCATTGAAACAAGTCGCCCTGAGCGGCAGGAGGAAACCGATGGACATGCGAAGGCTCGACCTCCATCATTTTCTCGACGGCCACGCCAAAACCGAGCTGGCCGAATTGATTGAAACGATGGCCGACACGGCCGCCAAAGTCGCTCAGCGCATCCGGCAGGGGGCGCTCGGCGGCGAGTTGCATGCGGAAGTCGGCATCAACACCGACGGCGACACGCAAAAGTTGCTCGATATTTTCGCCGACGACGCCTTCGAGGCCGCGCTGGCCGGCTGCTCGGTGGCGGCGCTGGCCTCCGAAGAGCGCGACGACGTGACGCCGATGAAGCCGGACGGGCTTTATTTGGTCGCGCTCGATCCGCTCGACGGCTCCTCAAACATCGAAGTCAACATGACCATCGGCACGGTGTTCTCCGTGCTGGACGCCCATGCCGGCGTCGCGCCGCAGCGCGACTTTTTGCAGCCGGGCCACCGGCAGCGCGCGGCGGGCGTGGTGCTTTACGGGCCGCAGACGCAGATGATCTTCACCGCCGGCGCCGGCACGCATGTCGCGACGCTGGACCCCATCAGCGGGCGCTTCTTCGTCAACCAGCCGCATCTGGCGATCCCTGAAGGCAAGCACGAGTTCGCCATCAACATGTCGAATTCGCGCCACTGGCCGGGGCCGGTGAAGGCTTATGTCGACGACGTCCTCATGGGCGCCGAGGGGCCTCGGCGCACCGATTTCAACATGCGCTGGGTCGCTTCGATGGTCGCCGACGTCTATCGCGTGCTGGTGCGCGGCGGCATCTATCTTTATCCCGACGACGCGCGCCCCGGCTACGCCAAGGGCAGGTTGCATCTGCTCTATGAGGCCAATCCGGTGGCGTTCCTGATCGAGCAGGCGGGCGGCCTCGCCATCGACGGCGTCAACCGCATCCTCGATCTCGATCTCACCGACCTGCACGCGCGCACGCCTTTGATCTTTGGCGCGACCGACAAGGTGGAGGTGGCGCGCGGCTATTTCCTCGACGGTCACCGTTCGGCGGCGCGATCGCCGCTGTTTGGTCGTCGCGGCCTGTGGCGCGTGTCCTGAGGAGGCGGGTTGATGTCGATCAAACATCCGATCATTGCGATCACGGGATCTTCGGGAGCTGGGACCACCTCGGTCAAAAAGACGTTCGACCAGATTTTTAGGCGCGAGAAAATCAACTCCGTCTATATCGAGGGTGACGCCTTCCACCGCTGGAACCGCACGGAAATGCGGGAGAAAATGAAGGAAGCCGGCGCCCGGGGCGACAACCACTACAGCCACTTCGGCCCCGACGCAAATTTGTTTGAAGACCTCAACAAGACGTTTTCCCACTATGCGAAGGACGGAACGGGTCTGACGCGCACCTATGTCCACGATCATGTGGAAGCCGAACAGCATAACGCGCCGCCAGGCACGTTCACGCCGTGGCGGGAGTTCGAGCCGGGTTCCGATTTGTTGTTTTATGAGGGCCTGCATGGTTGCGTGGAGGCCGGCCCCCTCGACGTCAGCAAACACGTGGATTTGAAGATCGGCGTCGTGCCGGTCATCAATCTGGAGTGGATTCAAAAACTGCATCGCGACAAGGCGTCGCGCGGCTATTCCACCGAGGCCGTCACCGACACGATCCTGCGGCGCATGCCCGACTATATTAATTTCATCGTGCCGCAATTCACCAAGACCGACATCAACTTTCAGCGTGTGCCGACGGTGGACACTTCCAATCCGTTCATCGCGCGCTGGATACCCACTGCGGATGAATCCATCGTCGTCATCCGCTTTCGCGATCCCCACGGCATCGACTTTCCTTATCTGCTGGCGATGATTCCCGATTCCTTCATGAGCCGCGCCAATTCCATCGTCGTGCCCGGCGGCAAGATGGAATTGGCCATGCAACTCATCCTCACCCCGATGATCCTCAAGCTGATCGAACGGCGCCGCCGCTCGCTATAAACCCAGGGAGAAAACCAATGAACGCACCCGTTTCCGGCCAGGAGCGCTATCGCGCCGGCGTCATGGAATATCGCAAGATGGGCTATTATGAGCCCGACTACACGCCCAAGGACACCGACATCATTGCGTTGTTCCGCATCACCCCGCAAGACGGCGTCGACGCCATCGAGGCCGCCGCCGCCGTGGCGGGCGAAAGCTCGACCGCGACCTGGACAGTTGTTTGGACGGATCGGTTGACGGCGTCGGAGAAATATCGCGCCAAGGCTTATCGCGTCGATCCCGTGCCGAATGCGCCGGGCCAGTTCTTCGCCTATATCGCCTATGATCTGGATTTGTTCGAGCCCGGCTCCATCGCCAATCTCACCGCGTCGATCATCGGCAACGTGTTCGGCTTCAAGCCGCTGAAAGCTTTGCGTCTGGAGGATATGCGCCTTCCCGTCGCTTATGTGAAAACCTTCCAGGGCCCGGCGACCGGCATCGTGGTGGAGCGCGAGCGTCTCGACAAATTCGGCCGGCCCGTGCTCGGCGCGACCGTCAAGCCCAAGCTGGGCTTGTCAGGCCGCAATTATGGGCGCGTCGTCTATGAGGCGCTCAAGGGCGGCCTCGACTTCACCAAGGACGATGAGAACATCAACTCGCAGCCGTTCATGCACTGGCGCGACCGGTTCCTCTATTGCATGGAGGCGGTCAACAAGGCCCAGGCGGCGACCGCCGAAGTCAAGGGCACCTATCTGAACGTCACCGCCGGAACGATGGAGGAGATGTACGAGCGCGCCGAACTCGCGAAGGATCTGGGCTCCGTCATCGTCATGATTGATCTCGTCATCGGCTATACGGCGATCCAATCGATGTCGAAATGGGCGCGCAAGAACGACATGATCCTGCATCTGCACCGCGCCGGCCATGGCACCTACACACGGCAGAAGGCGCACGGCATCTCATTCCGCGTCATCTCGAAATGGATGCGGCTGGCGGGCGTCGATCACATCCACGCCGGCACGGTCGTGGGCAAGCTCGAAGGCGATCCGGCGACGACGCGCGGCTTCTATGACATTCTGCGCGAGGACTTCAATCCTATGAGCCTGGAGACCGGCATCTTCTTCGACCAGCATTGGGCCTCGATGAACAAGGTGATGCCGGTGGCGTCGGGCGGCATCCACGCCGGCCAGATGCATCAGTTGCTGCATCATCTGGGCGAGGATGTGGTGCTGCAATTTGGCGGCGGCACCATAGGCCATCCCGGCGGCATTCAGGCGGGCGCCATCGCCAATCGCGTCGCGCTGGAGGCGATGATTTTTGCGCGCAATTCTGGGCGCGATTATCTGCACGAAGGTCCCAACATCCTGGCCGACGCCGCCAAAACCTGCACGCCTTTGCGCCAGGCGCTCGACACCTGGGGCGAGGTGACGTTCAACTACGCCTCGACCGACCAACTCGATTTCGTGCCGACGGCCAGCGTGTCCTGACTCTCGTGAGGCGTCCGGCCCGTCCTTGGCGGGGCGGGGCGGGGCGCTTCGACGAGCCGGGGAGAGGCGTTGGCCGTCTCTCCCCGAACCCCTCAACTTCGGAGACCTTCCATGCGCGTCACTCAAGGCTGCTTCTCATTCCTGCCCGATCTCACTGACGACCAGATTCTCGTGCAGGTGCAATATTGCCTGCAAAACAACTGGGCGGTGAACCTTGAATATACCGACGATCCCCATCCGCGTAACACCTATTGGGAGATGTGGGGCCTGCCGATGTTCGATCTCAAGGACGCCAAGGGCGTTTTGATCGAGCTCAACAAATGCCGCGAGAGCCACGGCGACAAATATATTCGGCTGTCGGCTTTCGACTCGACGCACACTTGGGAATCTCTGCGCATTTCCTTCATCGTCAACCGGCCCAAAGTTGAGGACGGCTTCCGGCTGGAGCGCACCGAAGGGCGGGGCCGTCAGCAGCATTACGCGACGCGCGCCTATTCGCTCGACCGTCCGGAAGGAAAGCGTTACTGATGACCGATTCCCCGACGCCGCAGCGGGTCAATCTCGCCGAAGAGTTTGCAAACTCCGGCGTCGGACCTGTGCTCAAGCAACTCGACGACGAATTGATCGGCTTGGCGCCGGTCAAGCAGCGCATAAGGGAGATCGCAGCGCTGCTTCTGGTGGATCGCGTGCGGCAGAAATTTGGCCTGACCGCCGAGGCGCCGACGCTGCACATGAGCTTTTCCGGCAATCCCGGCACCGGCAAAACCACGGTGGCGAGCCGCATGTCGGAGATCTTGCACAAGCTGGGCTATGTCCGGCGCGGGCATCTGGTGTCGGTGACGCGCGACGATCTGGTGGGGCAATATATCGGCCACACCGCGCCCAAGACCAAGGACGTGTTGAAGCGCGCGATGGGCGGCGTGCTGTTCATCGACGAGGCGTATTATCTCTACAAATCCGAGAACGAACGCGATTACGGCCAGGAGGCCATCGAAATCCTGTTGCAGGTGATGGAGAACAACCGCGACGATCTGGTGGTGATCCTGGCGGGCTATGCCGACAAGATGGACAAGTTCTTCCAATCCAACCCGGGTTTTCGCTCGCGCGTCGCTCATCACATCGACTTTCCCGATTATGGAGACGGCGAGTTGCTCGCCATCGCCGAGGGGATGGTGGGCAAGCTGCATTACAAGCTGAGCGAAGGGGCCAAGGCGGCGCTGGCGGAATATATTCCGATCCGCCGCCAGCAGTCGCATTTCGCCAACGCGCGCTCGATCCGTAACGCGATTGATCGCGCGCGGCTGAGGCAGGCGAACCGATGCTTCTCGGCGAACGCGGAGATCGACCTGGAGGCGCTCATCACCATTGAGGCCGAGGACATCCGGCAGAGCCGGGTGTTTGCTCAAGCGGGGTGAACGCGGCGGGGACCCCTCACCCCAACCCTCTCCCGCAAGGGGAGAGGGAGTCCGGCCGGCGCTCAGACCTGGCTTCGAGGGTCATCCGACGATTTCAAGCGCGAGGCTGCCTGTCACGACGTCGGCGTATTCGTTCGTCGCCTCGATGACGACCCGATGAGCGCCCACGCTGAGATCGGCGGGCAGGCGCGCCGTCCAGATATGCGACGACACCTCCGCCTTCACCCAGGGCTTCGTCACAAGGGGATGCCGCGCGAACAGTTCCTCCACGAACGGGTCGGTCGTGATCTCGCGTTTCATCTCGACCGGCGCGCGCTCGCCGATCCGCATGACCACCTTCGACCTCGGCCCCGTATCGAAGACGTTGGCGATCAGCCTGGCGGCGCCGAGCGCGGCCTTGGCGACGGGCGAGCGCAGGAGCTGGCCGGGCTTGAACTCGTCGAGAATTTCCTTGTTGGCGCGATGGAAGCGGCTGTCGACGCTGAGCCGCATGGGCCGCCCGTTCGGCTCCTTGGCGGGGATGAAGCGGGTCTTGTAGGTCAGCCCGTCGATCGACAGCACATGGAAGCCGTTGGGCGTGCCGTCGCGCGAATCCGCCACTGCAACGCCGCGATGGTCGAGCGGGCCGCTCCACCACGAGCCCGACACGGCGGTCAGAATGTGGTGGTGGTGCGCGCCTTCGCCCTTCCAGCCTTGCGAGGCGTCGAAATAGATGTGCTCGGTCGTGTGCGTGTGGCCAGCGAAGCTGACGGTATATTTGCGGCCCTCGAACAACGCGAACAGAGCGTCGCGGTTGACGAGGCGGTCGTAGTTCTCGTTGGGGTCGATCACGTTGACGAGCGGGATGTGCAGGACGATGACGATCAGCGTCTCGGGCGGCGTGTGCGCAAGCGTCTGTTTGATGAATTCCAGCTGGGCGTCGTCGATGCGGCCTTCGTATTTGCCCGCGCCCTTGGGCTTGGCGGAATCATGTCCCAAATAATCGACGTCGTCGAGCATCAGGAACAACGTGCGCGCGTAGTTGAACGCGTAGTAGGAGGGGCCGAACACGCGCTTGAACGTTTCGCGCGACATCCGCCTGTCGGAGGCTTCAAAGTTCAAATCGTGATTGCCGCCAATATTCCACCACGGAACGCCAATCGTGCCGATCAGCCGGTTGAAACGGTCATACAGCGACAGATCGTCAAACATGATGTCGCCCGCCGTCAAGCCGAATTGCGCCCCCACTTGTCCCGCCGCCGCCAGCACGTCCTCGCGGATATAGTCGATCTCGACTTCGGTCTCGGGCTGGGGGTCGGTGAACAGGACAACCTCGAAGGCGTCGGGCTCTTTCTGGGGCGTCAGGGCGAAGTCGAGGGAGGCAGGCAGGGGGCCGGTGGGCGCTATGCCCGCAAAAGTCAGATCGGGCGGCGAGCCTTCGGGGCTGTGCAGATAATAGAAGCGGGGCGAGCCGGTGACGGGATCGACGGGCGGCATGTAGCCGGCGGGCTTTATGACGAAGAACGCGCAAGGCGCGGGCGCGGGCAGGGTCCAGCGCCCTTGCGCGTCGGTGGCGGTCACCTCGCGGCCGTTGGAGACGAGCACGCCCGAGAGGCCGGGACGGCCTTCGCGGTCTTCGAACACCACGCCCTGCGCCAGCGAGTCCGCGCTCGCCGGGGCGGCGACGAGCAAGCCGCCTGCAAGCGCCAGCGCCTCGCGGCGGGTGAACTCGATACCGACCATGTCGCCTCTCCCTGCTGCTCCTCTAGGCTAGCAGCACAGCATGACAGGCGCGTTTCCTCAACGGCGTGCTCGCCGTTTCAATCGTCGCGCGGCGCGCCCAGCCGATAGACGCCGCGAAAGTCGGAGGGATCGACCGGTTTGCCCTTGCGATAGATCACCAGCCGCCCCTCGCCCGCGAGCTTCACCGCCGTGCGCCGAACGTCCTGAAGATGCGTGCGCCAGGCCATCGCATCCTCGCCGCGCGCCTTGGCGAAGGCTTGGGCGGCGTCTGTAGGACAGATCGTGCGCTCGCGGTTGGCGGCGCAGAGCGCGAGAATCGTTGTCGGCAGATCGTCGGGCATGGGGCGTCCTTGCGCGGAAGCGGCCAAACGGTCAAGAACTTGACGTGGCGCCTGCGCGGTCCAAGGATGACCTCATGACCGATCCCATCTGCCGCTTTCCCACGCCCGACATCGCGCAAGTCCCCGAGGACGTCCGCGCCCGCATTCTGGCCGTGCAGGAGAAGTCGGGCTTCGTGCCCAATGTCTTTTTGGCGCTGGCGCGCCGCCCCGACGAGTTCCGCGCGTTCTTCGCCTATCACGACGCGCTGATGGAGAAGGCTGGCGGCCTCAGCAAGGCCGAGCGCGAAATGATCGTGGTGGCGACCTCCGCGCACAATGATTGCCTCTATTGCGTGGTTGCGCATGGCGCGATCCTGCGCATTCGCGCGAAGAATCCGCGGCTCGCCGACCAACTGGCCACCAACCCGCGCCGCGCCGAGATCACGCCGCGCCAGCATGCGATGGTGGCGTTTGCGCTGAAGGTCGCCGAGCGCAGCGCCGACATCGGCGATGTGGATTACGCCGCTCTGGCCGAACAGGGTTTTAGCGCGGAGGACGCGTGGGACATTGCGGCGATCGCGGCGATGTACGCGATGTCCAACCGGCTGGCGAACGCCTTCGGGATACGGCCCAACGACGAGTTTTATGCGATGGGGCGCTGAGCCTATCTGTCGATGACTTCCAACGCCTGCTGCATCGAGGCGCCGGGGATGCGGAACAGGCCCGAGAACGGCTCGTTGAGGTCGAGAATGAGAAGAACGGCGCTGCCGACCGCGAAGGCGCCGATGAAGGCGGCGACGACGGCCGTCCCGTTGAGCCGCGCCAGCACGCCATAGCCTGCAAATAGAAGCATCCCCCACGACACCACGACGCCGAGCAGCGGCCATGAGATCGGGCTGGCGAGTTGCAGCGACATCAGGAGACGGGTCTGTTCGATCACCGCGATGCTGAGGTTGATGGTCGGCGTCGCCGCGAGTTGGTCGGGCGTCTTGGGCTGCAATTGCGCGGCGCCGAAATTCAATTTCTGGAAGTCGTCGACCAGATTGGAAATGTCGTACCCGCGCGGGTCGAGGTTTTCGATCCAGATCGCCTTGTAGGCTTGCCCGACCGCCGCCTTCAATCCGGCGCGGAGCGGATCGGCCGCCGGGCCATATTGGCGTAGCGCCATGTCGAGCTGGATGGAGCGGGCGGCCAGAACCTCGACGTTGGCTTTTTGGGTGGCGTAGAAGCCATAGGCCGAGCCGACCAGCGTGCCCAACACCAGAGCCAGCAACAACGCGATCAGGCCCATCACGGCGCCGATCATGTCGCGCGCGCCCGATTTCATGTGCGCTTCCGGCAGAAGTTTTTCCAGCCACATGCCAAGAAAGCCGCTCGCGAAGGTCACCGCGCCGACTTCGAGCCCAATCGCCAGATCGCCCATGCCGCCCCCCATTCCCCTGATGGGAATGTAAAGTCGAAACCGGCGCGATTGTCCACGCATGACGGCGCGGCCATACCGGCCTATGATGGGGCCGGAGGAAGCCATGAGCGCACGCGCCGAGTCCCGCCTGTCCACGCACGAGGTCGTCAACCAGCCGCACGCCCTGGGCGACACTAACCTGTTCGAATCGGACGCCGCGCTGCGCGAAAACGTCGGGCCGTCAGCGGACCTCTCGCGCTTTGGAGGGAAGGCGGGCGCGGCGGATTATCTCGAACTGGGCGCGCTCGCCAACCGGCATCCCCCCGAGTTCGACACGCATGACCGTTACGGGCGGCGCGTCGATCTCGTGCGGTTTCATCCCGCCTATCACGAGTTGATGCGGGTCGCGGTCGCCGAGGGGATCGCCGCCTCGCCGTGGGACCATCCCGGCGCGGGCGCGCATGTGGCGCGCGCCGCAAAATTCTACATGCAGAGCCAGGTCGAGCCGGGTCACGGCTGCCCCATCACCATGACCTTCGCCGCCTCGCCGGTGATCGCCCGCGAGCCGACGCTGGCGCGGGAATGGCTGCCGCGCCTGCACGCGCGCGTCTACGACCCCGCCAATGCGCCGATATCCGAAAAACAAGGCGCGACCTGCGGCATGGCGATGACCGAGAAACAGGGCGGCTCGGACGTGCGCGCCAACACCACGCGCGCCGTCGAGGCGGGCGGCGGGACTTATGAGATCACTGGCCACAAATGGTTTGTTTCGGCGCCGATGTGCGACGCGTTCCTGACTTTGGCGCAGACGCCCGCCGGCCTCACCTGCTTTCTCAGCCCCCGCTGGCGGCCCGACGGCGAGAAGAACCAAATCGAATTCGTGCGGTTGAAGCGCAAGATGGGGAATGTCTCCAACGCCTCCTCGGAGACGGAATGGCGCGGGGCGCTGGGCTGGCGCGTCGGCGAGGAGGGCAGGGGCGTCGCCACCATCATCGAAATGGTGGCGCTGACGCGGTTCGATTGCATGATCGGTTCTTCCGCCGGGATGCGCCGCGCGCTGATCGAGGCCATCGACCATTGCCGCCAGCGCCGCGCGTTCGGCGCCGTGTTGATTGACCAACCGATCATGCGCGCCGTGCTCGCCGATCTCGCTCTTGAAGCCGAAGCCGCGTTGGCGCTGACGTTGCGGGTTGGGCGCGCGCTCGACGCGGGCGAGACCGCCTTCGTGCGGCTCGCCACAGCGCTGGGCAAATATTGGATCTGCAAGCGCGCGCCGGGCCACGCCTATGAGGCGATGGAATGCATCGGCGGCTCCGGCGTGATGGAGGATTCGCCCATGCCGCGCCTCTATCGCGAGGCCCCCGTCAACGCGATTTGGGAGGGCAGCGGCAACGTGCAATGTCTCGACGTGATGCGCGCGTTGGCCAAATCGCCCGAGGCTCTTTCAGCCGTCTATGCCGAGATTGACGGCGCGCGCGGACTCGCCCCGGCGCTCGACGCCTACGCCGACGCGCTCAAG
>Ga0209698_10004992_pt1 | contig 14419 bp, 14 predicted proteins | sample LitLauG_LLR_2012_FD_187203 | JGI IMG/M metagenome (GOLD analysis project Ga0209698, IMG submission 187203) | Freshwater sediment microbial communities from Pennsylvania, USA - Little Laurel Run_MetaG_LLR_2012 (SPAdes) (version 2) | ecosystem: Environmental > Aquatic > Freshwater > Creek >...
GGCGGGTTCTGCGGGGCGTGGCGGCGATGCACGGCCTCGTCGTGGCAGGCCAGGCGCAGCGACACGGAATCGGCGGCGCCGCGCAGGATCGCGGCCTCACGCGCAGTGGGCTTGCGCGGCGGCTCGGGCAGGCGGGCGCGGGCGCCGTCGGGGCCAGTCATCAGGCCCGGCTTGTCGGCGGAGAACTGGATTTCGAGGTCGGGACGGCGCGACATGGCGCGCGCGCAGGCGGTCAGCGCGCGTTTGAACGGCTCGTTGGCGGCCTCGGGCTTTTGTCCGGGTTTGCGGTTGCTGGGCTTGACGTCGACGGGGGCCATTCCCGAGGTATAGGACGCCCGCGTCCCGCCCTACAAGCGGCTGTTCAGCGCACCCCGCGCCGGCCGAAACCACTCTCGCCGGCATAGGCCGAGATCGGCGCTGCGACGACTTGCGACGGCGGGTCGAAGGGCGTGGGTTCGGACTTCAGCCGTTGCATGCGCTCATCGAGCGCGGAGGGCATGGATTTGGCGAAAAGGCCGCCCCCGCCCGCAGGTTTCGCCGCGCGCTTCGGGGAGTCCAGGGTGATGTCGCCCATCATTCGGGAGAACCCGTGGCCGAGCAGGCGCCGGATCCCGCGCGAGACCTGCCGGCGCATCCACCACGCCAGGAACACAGCGGGCAGGCCAACGAGGCCGCCATAAGGGCCATAGGCGCGCTCGTCTTCCGAAAGGGCGTCGTCGCCGTCCTGCGCGTCGTCGGAGGCGGCGGCTGTCGACAGCGCGGGGTCAGGCTGCTGGCTAATATGTGCGGCGGGGAAGGCCGAGGCAGCGCGCGGCGTCAGGGTGGAGGCGCCCAGCGTCAACAAGAGGGCGCTCGTCAGCGCGATCGCGGTGTTCCGAAGGGCCGGCCGCATGGGGGAATTTCCGCAGGGTTTCATCGGGTTCGAAGGGTCGGCGGGCCCGGTAAACAAAGACTTGTTTTTTCGCCGCGAGGTCAAGGTGGCAGGAAACTAGAATTTTATGCAGTTAACGCCGCCTTGCCGCGAATGGGTCGGACGGCTCGGACGCGGCGCCCGCGGCTTAACCACGATTCGTCATCGCGCTTTCACGGGCGTTAACGGAGCGTTAAGCTTAGACTTGAGGAGGCCGCCTCACCCAAGGAGCGCGTATGAAAGCGTCGCCTCTCATTGTGGCTATGGTTCTGACCTTCGCGTCGGCGCAGGCATTTCCGGGCGGGGCGGGACCGCATCCCGGCGGTCAAGGGATCGTCCATGCTCTGGGACGCTATGGCGGTTACGCGCTCGTTCCCGACGTTCCGCCGCCTGTCGAGCCGCCAAGTGCGCCCTCCGACGTGCAGTCCGCCGTCGAAACGCCAAGGTTCGCGCCCGCCGTTCCACAGCCCTATTACCTCCCCGCCGCGCGCCCGCGCCGGCCCAAACCGCACATCCTCTATGTCGGCAAGCCGCTCAAAGGCGACGGGCCGCGTATCGTCTATGGAACGGACTGAGCCGCGATCTCGTGTGTGAGGCTGCCTGAGGTTCTGTAAAGCGGGATCAGGCAGGCTTGCAACGCGTGGTAGATGTCGGGCTTGCCATGGAACAGGTCGGGGATGGGCCGCAACTCGTCGTCGAGCTGGTGGCGCCAGCCGCCATACTCGGCGTCGATGAAATGTCGCGCGGCGAAATTCCAGAACTTGCGATATTGCAGCTCGACCGAGGGCTCCCCGGCGGTGTGCGCCAGAAAATGGGCGGCGCCGATGCCTTCGCAGACCGGCCACCACAGCCGGTCGCGCACCTTCGGGTCGCCGTCGTAGGCCAACGTGTAATAGAAACCGCCGCGCCCCGTGTTCCAGCCCTGCGCGACAGCTTGCGCGAACAGGGAAATCGCCGCCGTCTTCAGCCAGTCCAGCCTTTCGCCGCCCAGCGTCCAAAGTTGCAAAGCCAGCCGCGTCCATTCCAGCGCATGGCCCGGCGTGTAGCCGTAGGGACGGAACATGGGGTCGCCCTTATAGTGGGAATCGACTGTCCAGTCGGCGGTGTAATGCTCGGGCACGCGCCAGCCTGCGCTTTGCGCGTGGCGATGCAGGATGAGTTCGGCGACGCTCTCGGCCTTGCGCAGGTAGTCCGCTTCGCCGGTCGCCTCGAAGGCGGCCATCAGCGCCTCCGTCATGTGCATGTTGGCGTTCTGGCCACGATATCTGCTGAACGGCGTCCAGTCCGCGTGAAACTCTTCAGCATAGGCGCCCGGCCCCGACTCCCAAAACTTGGCGTCGAGAATCTGCGAAACGTCCGCTATCAGCTTGTGGGCGTCGGGGTGGCCGGCGACTTTGGCGCTGGCGCCCGCCAGCAGCACGAAGGCGTGACCATAGGCGAGCTTGTCGCGCTTGAGCGGGCCGTCGGCGGTGAATGACGTGTAATAGCCGTCGTGGTCGTTGTCGTGATGGTGCTTGCGGATCGAAAACATCGCGTGGTCGAGCAGGTCCTGCGCGCCGGGGCGGCCGAGCAGCACGCCGATGGCCGCGCAATGCGCCATGCGCGCGGTCAGGTGAAGCTCGCGGGCGGTTTCCTCCCTTGGATGGCCGGCGTCGTCGAGCACGAAAAAGCCGCCGTGCGGGTCAAGCGAGTGGGGCTCGTAGAAACTGAACAGGGCGTCGGCCTGGGTCTCCAGCCAGCGGCGGTGGGCGGGGCGCGAGGTCCAGGGGCTAGAGTTAAGCAAACGTAAACTCCTTGGGTGGCGTCGCGAGGCCGAGGCTGGCATAACATCCCGCATGACGCGAATCGAAACCCGCATCGAATCCGTCGCCGCGATGGCGGATTCCGCCGCCCTCGGCGATCCCGGCTTCGCGGTTTACGTGCATTGGCCGTTCTGCCTGGCCAAATGCCCGTATTGCGACTTTAACAGCCATGTGCGCTCGGCGCCGCCCGACGAGGCGCGCTTTATTGCAGCCTTTCAGCGCGAACTGGCGCATCGCGCCGCTTTGACGCCGGGCCGAAAGGTCCGCTCGGTTTTCTTCGGCGGCGGCACGCCTTCACTGATGCAGCCCAAGACTGTCGGGGCGATTCTGGAGGGGATAGCCAAACTCTGGCAGGTCGAGCCGGGCGCCGAGATCACGCTGGAGGCGAACCCGACCAGCGTCGAGGCGTCGCGCTTCCGCGGATACCGGGAGGCGGGGGTCAACCGGGTCTCCATCGGCGTGCAGGCGCTCAACGATGCCGACCTCAGGGCGCTGGGGCGCCGGCACTCGGTCGCCGAGGCTCTGGCGGCATTGGAGGTCGGGCGCTCGATCTTCCCACGCATGTCGTTCGACCTGATTTACGCGCGGGTCGGGCAAACGGAAACGGCCTGGCGGGCCGAGCTTGAAGAGGCGATGAAATACGCCGGCGAACATCTGTCCCTGTATCAACTGACCATCGAGCCCGAGACAATCTTCGAGCGGCTATGGCAGGCGGGCAAGCTGGCGTTGCCCGACGAAGACCTCGGGCGGGCGTTGTTCGACGCGACGCAGGAGATCGCCGAGAAACACGGCATGCCGGCTTACGAGACCTCCAACCATGCCAAGCCCGGGGCGGAGTCGCGGCACAATCTGATTTACTGGCGCTATGGCGAATATGCGGGCGTCGGGCCGGGCGCGCATGGACGTATCGTGACGGGCGGCAAGCGACGCGCGCAATCCACCGAGAAACATCCGGAGATGTGGCTGGGGCAAGTTGAGATCGAAGGGCACGGGCTCGTCACCGACGATCCGTTGTCGCCGGAAGAGCAGAGCGACGAATATCTGTTGATGGGGCTGCGTCTGCGTGAAGGCATCGACATCCACCGTTACGAGGCGATCAGCGGACGGCGGTTGGCGCGTTCGCAGATCGAGTCGCTGGCGGCGGACGGGTTCGTGACCGAAGCGGACGGGCGGATCATGGTGACGCCGATGGGCGCGCCGCTGCTGGATACGATTGTAGCGGATCTGGCGGCCTGAGCAGGGCGGACGGGCCGTTTGCTCACGACCCAAACCCCGCTATGGTCCCGTCCCAACGCCCCGGCTCCAAGCACGAGGACGCACAGGGAGGGTCTCATGATCGATCTCGAAGGCGTGACCGATGTCGCCGACATCGCGCGCATGCAGGCGCGCAAGCGCGGCGCCGAGACCGCGCTGATCGACGACGGGCGCCGTATCGCCTTCGCGGAAATCGACGAGACGGCCTCACGCATCGCCCAGCGCTTTCTTGAGCAAGGAATTCAACGGCAAGAGCGCGTCGCTTATCTCTCCAAAAACAGCGAACACTTCTTCACATTCCTGTTCGGCGTCGCCAAGGCTGGGGCGGCGCTGGCGCCGGTCAATTTCCGGCTCGCCGCGTTGGAGATCGGCTACATCGTCGAAGACAGCGGCGCGCGCTGGTTCCTGGTCGGTCCCGACTTCGCCGAACTCGCCGAGAAAGCGGTCGCGGGAATGAAAAACAAACCGCAGTTGATCGCGCTCGGCTTCAACCGTCCGGGCTTCGTTAGACACGACCTGTGGATCGGCGACGCCCCGCAACGCGATCCGCAACTGAAGCTGGGCGCCGACGACGACGTGATCCAGCTTTACACCTCAGGCACGACGGGGCTGCCCAAGGGCGTTCAACTGACGCACGGCAATTATCTAACCGCCTGCCGCCTCGCGCAGGGCGCGCCGGGCCTCGCCTATGACGAGGGCGACGTCGTGCTGGCCGCCATGCCGTTCTTTCATGTCGCGGGCGTCAATATCGCCATTTTCGCCATGGCGAGCGGCGCGGTGACGGCCATCGTGCGCGATGTGATCCCCGCCGCCGTGCTCGACATTATCGCGCGTGAAAAGGTCAATCACGCCTTCCTCGCGCCCGCGATCATCCTGATGCTGATGAACGCGCCGGAGATGGCTGACGCCGACCTTTCCAGCATGAAATCGCTGTCCTACGGCGCCTCGCCCATCTCCGACGACCTTTTGTTGCGCGCCAAGGCGCGGTTCGCGTGCAAGTTCACCCAGTTCTACGGCATGACCGAAACCACCGGCGCCGGAACGCTGCTCGCCGATGACGCCCACGATCCCGCGCTCGGCAAGCTACGCTCATGCGGCAAGGCGTGGCCGGGGCTCGAACTGAAGATCGTCGATGGCGCGGGGCGGGAGGTCGGCGTCGGCGAGGTCGGCGAGATCGTTTTGCGCGCGCCTGTCGTCATGCGCGGCTACTGGAACAAGCCTGAAGCGACCGCGCAGGCGATCCACAACGGCTGGATGCGCACGGGCGACGCGGCCTATCGCGACGAGGAAGGCTACGTGTTCATCTACGACCGCGTGAAGGACATGATCGTCTCGGGCGGCGAGAACATCTATCCGGCGGAAGTCGAGAACGCGATCTTCGGCCACCCGGACGTCGCCGACGTCGCCGTGATCGGCGTGCCCGACGAGAAATGGGGCGAGGCGGCGAAGGCGATGGTCGTCTTGAAGCCGGGCGCCTCGCCAAACGCCGAAAGCGTGATCGCCTGGGCGCGCGAGCGCATCGCGGGTTTCAAGGCGCCCAGATCGGTCGATTTCGTCGCCGCCATTCCCCGCAACATCACGGGCAAGATATTGCGGCGCGAATTGCGCAAGCCGTTCTGGGAGGGGCGCGACCGGCAGGTGAACTAGGGCGCGGTGAAGAACCGTTGCGCCGCTTCAACGAACGCCTCGCGCCTATCGTGATGCGCCCAATGCCCGGCGTCCTCCAGCGTCAAGACTTCCGCGTTGCGGAAATGCCGCGCCCGCCCGTCCTGAATCGGGTTTGACGCCCACGATTGCGCGCCATAAATCAGCAACGCCGGCGCCTCGACAAGCGACCATAGCCGCTGGGCCTCCTGCGGCGTCATCTCGACCGGCGGGAACAAGCGCAACGCCGGATCGAATTTGAAACTCACCGTGCCGTCGCCGTTGGCGCGCACGCCCTGCGCCGTCAGGTGGGCGGCGAAAGCGGCGTCGAGGCGCGGATGCTCGGAGGCCAGCCGCGCAGCCGCTTCTTCCAACGAAGCGTAGCGGCGCGGCGGCTTCGTCTCGGCGGCGCGGGCGATCCAGTCGCGCAGCCGCTCCTCGACGGGCCGCTGCTTGACCACCATTGAGGGCGCATGACTGAGGCCCTCAATGGCGACGACGCGCCGGATCTGCGCGGGGAACAACGCCGCATAGCGCAACCCGATATTGCCGCCGAGCGAATGGCCGATCAGGTCGAACGGCGCGAGCCCGAACGTCTCGATCATCTGCGCAAGGTCGAGCAGATAGCTCTCGCTGGGATAGAACCCGCTCCAGGCGCTGTCGCCATGCCCGCGCAGGTCAGGCGCGATCACGCGGCGGTCGGGGAAGGCGGCGGCGATGCGGTCCCACGAGCGCGCATGGTCGCGCACGCCATGCAGCAGAACGAGCGGCGGCGCCCCGTCGTCGCCCCAACCCCAGGCGTTGAGGCTGAGGCGCTGCGAGACGAAGGGGAGGCGGCGAGGCTCGGTCACAGGCCCTTGTAGGCTGCGTCGGGAGGCGGTGAAAGGCGGCCTTGCTTAAATCCGGCTTGCGTACTAGCTGCCCGCAGCCGCAGGATCGTGGCGGAAGGGGAGGAGCGCGAATTTGGCCGACCTGGAGGCTTCCCCGCGCGTGCTGAGCGTCGCCCTTGGCAATTATCCCCACACGGCGGCGCTGAAGTCCGGAGAGATCGGCTCGGACTTGTTCGCCTTCGACTTTCCCGAGATCAAGCCGGTCAACCGCGCCTTCGCCCCGATGGCGCGGGAGCGCAAGTTCGACGTCAGCGAAATGGCGATCGCCACAGTATTGCAGGCCATCGCCTATGGCGTCAAGATCGCGCTGCTGCCGGTGGTGACGGCCTCGCGGTTCCAGGAGGCGGCCTTGTTTGTGCGCGCCGACTGCGCGCTGACCAGCCCCGCCGAACTCAAGGGCAAACGCGTCGGCGTGCGCGCCTACAGCCAGACGACGGGGCTTTGGCTGCGCGGCATCCTCAAGGACAGTTTTGGCGTGGCGCCGTCCGACATCGCCTGGACAACCTTCGAGGGCGCGCATGTGGCGGCCTATCAGGACCCGCCTTTCGTCACCCGCGCCGAGGCCGGCCAAGACCTCATCGGCATGTTGCGCGCGGGCGAACTCGACGCCGCCATCGTCGGCAATGACGTGCCGAACGATCCCGGCCTTCGATTGCTGTTTCCCGATGCGGCGGCGGCGGGCGAGGCTTTTTATGCTCGCTATGGCTTCGTGCCGATCAATCATATGGTGGTGGTCAAGACGGAACTCGCCCGCGAGCCCGGCGTAGCGCAAGAGCTTGTGCGGCTGTTCGCCGCCTCCAAGGCGCGCGCGCCGGCGCAAGCCCGCGACCGCGCCCCCATCGGCCGGGCGGCGGTGGCGGCTTCGGTGCGGGTGGCGGCGGATTTCGCGTATGATCAGGGTCTGCTGCCGCGCCGCATGGCGGACGACGAGATTTGGCGCTATGGGCCGCAAGACTGAGCTGGGAGGAAATCCATGAGAACGGGTGTGTTGACGGTGGCGCTGACGCTGGCGCTATCGAGCGCGGCTTGGGCCGAGGACGTGACGTTGGGCATGATCCTGCCGATGACCGGCCCCTCGGCCTCCACCGGCAAGCAGGAGAAGGCGGGCGCTGAACTCTATATGGCCCAGCATGGCGCAACGGTGGCGGGCAAGACGATCAGGCTGGAGATCAAGGACGACACCGGCGCGGCCGACGTCACCAAGCGCCTCGCGCAGGACCTCATCTCCAACGACCACGCCGCCGCGCTGCTGGGCTTCGGCCTGACGCCGCTGGCGCTCGCCGTGGCGCCCATCGCCACCGAAGCGAAGGTGCCGCAGATCGTCACCGCCGCCGCCACCGCCGTCATCACCGAGAAGTCGCCGTTCATCGTGCGCACCTCTTACACGCTGCCGCAGGCCTGCGCGCCGATGGCGGACTGGGCGTTCAAGAACGGGATCAAGAAGGTGGTGAGCATCGTCATCGACTACGGTCCGGGACTCGACGCCGAAAAATGGTTCGGCGACACGTTCAAGAAGGACGGCGGCGAGATCGTCGAGGCGATCCGCGTGCCGCTGAAGAACCCGGATTTCGCGCCGTTCCTGCAACGCGTGGCCGACGACAAGCCTGACGCGGTGTTCGTGTTCGTGCCCTCGGGGTTCGGCGCGGTGTTCATGAAACAATTCGTTGAGCGCGGACTCGACAAGGCCGGGATCAAGTTGATTGGCGATGGCGGCGTGACCGACGACGACCAGCTTGCCGGCATCGGCGACGTCGCGCTCGGCGCGGTGACGGCGCATCACTATTCCGCCGCGCATGATTCTGCTGAGAACAAGGCGTTCGTGCAGGCGTTCGTGAAGGCCAATGGATTCCTGCCCAATTTCATGGCGGTGGCGGCTTACGACGGCATGGCGCTGGTCTATCACGCGCTTGAGACCACCAAAGGCGACACCGACGGCGCGGGGCTGCTCGCCGCGATGAAGGGCGCCAAATGGATGAGCCCGCGCGGGCCCCTCGAGATCGACGCCGACACGCGCGAGATCGTGCAGAACGTCTATATCCGCAAGGTCGAGAAGAAGGACGGCGCGCTGTTCAACGTCGAGTTCGAGACGATCCCGATGGTGAAAGACCCTTTTAAGGCGTCGAAGAAATAAGGCGACGCGCTTGGGTTCGCACGACGCTCAGCGACCCCCTCCCCCCATAGGGCGTCGAAGACGACCGTCTAAAGGAGGGCTATGGCGGGGCAGGGTTGCGGTGGGGGGGCCTCGCAGCCTGGATGCGTGTGCGCCATGCTGACCCTCCTCCTAGACGGCGTCGCCTACGGCATGCTGCTGTTTGTGCTGAGCTGCGGCCTAGCCGTGACGCTCGGCCTAATGAACTTCATCAACCTCGCGCACGGCGCCTTCGCCATGCTCGGCGGCTACGTCACCGCGCTGCTGATGAACCGCGCCGGCGTCCCCTTTCTGGCGACGCTGCCGCTCGCCTTCCTGATTCCCGCCGTCGTCGGAATCGTGCTGGAGCGCACGCTCTACCGACGCCTCTACCGCGCGAGCCCGCTCGATCAGGTGTTGTTCACCATCGGTCTCGTATTCATGGCGATGCCGGCGGCCAATTTTCTGCTCGGCGATCAACCGCAGCAGATACATCTGCCAACCTATCTGCAAGGCCGCATCGAGATCGGCGGCGTCGGCATAGGAATCTACCGACTGTTCACGATAGCGCTATGCGGCGCCATCGCGGCGGCGTTGCAAATTTTCCTCGTCGGCACTCGCTTTGGCGCGCGGTTGCGGGCGGCGGTGGATGACTCTCGCGCCGCCTCGGGGTTGGGCGTCGACGTCGACACTCTGTTCGCTGTCACCTTCGCCGTCGGCTCAGGGCTGGCCGGGCTTGGCGGTGCGCTGGCGGCGGATGTGGTGGGCGGCATCGACCCCAGCTTCCCGCTCAAATATCTGGTCGTGATGCTGATCGTCGTCACCATCGGCGGCGCCAACGGGATTCTCGGCGCCCTGTTCGGCGCGCTGCTGCTCGGCATATTGGATGTCGCGGGCAAATATTACGTCCCCTCCATCGGCGCCTTCATCATCTATGCGGTCATGGTCGTCACGCTGATTGTGCGCCCACGCGGGCTGTTCGCCAAAGGCGACGGGCGATGATCGACGTCGCACGTCACCTGCGCCGACGCGAACGCTGGCGCCTTATCGAGTTCGCCTTCTGGCTCGCGATTGTCGCTGTGATCGCCGCGTTCCCGGCGCGGGCGGCGCTCATCAACGAAATGCTGGTCGCGGGCCTGTTCGCGCTGTCGCTCGATCTGATCCTGGGGCTCACGGGCGTGGTGTCGCTCGGCCATGCCGCGTTTTTCGGGCTTGGCGCCTACACGGCGGCGATCACGGCCGCCGCCGGCTGGAACGACCCGCTGCTGGGCCTCGTCGCCGCCATCGTCCCCGCCGCGCTGGTCGGATTGCTGACCGCGCCGCTGCTGCTGCGCGGCGCAGACCTCACAAGACTGATGGTGACAATGGGCGTGGCGCTGATGCTGGGCGAACTCGCCAACAAGAACGCCTGGCTGACGGGCGGCGCCGACGGCCTCAATTTTGCGGTCGCGCCGCTGTTTGGACGTTTCTCGCTGGGCTCGATGGGCGTGGGGCCGCGCAATGCGGCGTTGTTCAGCCTCGCTGTGCTGTTTGTCCTATTCGCCATTGCGCGGCGGCTGCGCAATTCCCCGTTCGGCGTGTCGCTGGAGGGCCTGCGCGAGAACCGGCTGCGCGCGGGGGCGCTGGGCGTGGACACTTCGCGCCGCATCGTGGCGGTCTACGCGCTGTCGGCCGCCTATGCAGGCGTCGCCGGGGCTTTGTCGGCGGAGACGACGCAAATCGTCTCGCTCGACCTGTTCGATTTCCATCGCTCGGCCGACGTGATGCTGATGCTGATCATCGGCGGCGCGGGCTGGCTTTATGGCGGGGTCATCGGCGCAGCGATGTTCATCGGCGTGCGCGACGTGGTGTCGTCCGCGACGCCGGAATATTGGGAGTTCTGGATCGGCCTGATGCTGGTCGTGCTGGTGTTGGCTGGCCGCGAGCGTCTGACCGCGAGGTTCCGGCGATGAGCGCCCCGGCGCTGGAGGCGCGCGGCCTCATCCGCCGTTTCGGCGGGCTGGCGGCGACCGACAATGTCAGCTTCTCGCTGGCGGCGGGCGCAAGGCAAGCGTTGATTGGGCCGAACGGCGCCGGCAAGACCACGCTCATCAACCTGCTGACCGGGGTGCTGAAGCCCAGCGAAGGCGCGGTGTTGCTGGAAGGGCAGGACATAACAAACCTATCCTCAGCCGCGCGGGTGCGGCGCGGGCTGGCGCGCACGTTTCAGATCAACCAACTCTTTCCCGATCTCTCGCCGGTCGAATCGCTGGGCCTGGCGATCTCCGAGCGTCTGGGGCGCGGCGCAGATTTCTGGCGCCCTGCCGGCAAACCGGAGATCGTCGCCGAAATCGAGGATTTGTTGCAACGCTTTGGCCTCACGGATGTCTATGACCAGCCTACGCGCGCGCTGCCTTACGGCAAACAAAGGCTGCTGGAGATCGCGCTGGCGCTGGCCTGCCGTCCGCGCGTGCTGCTGCTTGACGAACCCGCCGCCGGCGTGCCGGAGGAAGAGCGCCACGATATTCTGGCCGCGCTGGCGCAGCTTCCCGCCGACGTCGCGATCCTCTTGATCGAACACGACATGGACCTCGTGTTCACCTTCGCGACACGCTTGTCCGTTCTGGTGGCGGGGCGGCTGCTGTGCGAGGGTACGCCGGAGGAGATCGCCAACGACGAGCGCGTGAAGGCCGTCTATCTCGGCGAGGACGCCCATGGCTGAATTGCTGCGTGTCGAGGGTTTGTCAGCGGGCTATGGCGCGGCCCGTGTGGTCAACAATGTGAGCTTTGCGCTTGGGCAGGGGCAGTCGCTGGCGCTGCTCGGGCGTAATGGCGTCGGCAAGACGACGCTGCTAAACTCGCTGATCGGCGTCACCACGCGTCAGGGCGGCGCCGTGTTCCTGCATGGGCAGGAAGTGACGTCTTTCAAACCCCATGCGCGGGCACGCGCCGGGATTGGCTGGGTCCCGCAGGAACGCGACATTTTCCGTTCGTTGAGCGTCGAGGAGAACCTCACGGCCGTCGCGACGCCGGGGGCGTGGACGGTTGCGCGCGTCTTCGAAATGTTTCCTCGCCTGAAGGAGCGGCGGCGCAACGGTGGGCGGCAATTGTCCGGCGGCGAACAGCAGATGCTGGCCATCGGGCGCGCTTTGGTGCTGAACCCTTTGTTGTTGTTGCTCGACGAACCGACGGAAGGGCTGGCGCCGATCATCGTTGACGAATTGCTGGCGGCGTTCCGGCGGCTGGCGGGCGAGGGGTTGTCGATGATCCTCGTCGAGCAGAAGCCCAAGAAGATTTTGCCGTTCACCGACGAGGCCATCGTGCTGAACCGCGGCGCCATCGCCTATGAGGCGAAAAGCGCCGCCCTTATCGCCGATCCGGCGGCGCTGGAGGCGCACCTGAAGGCGGCGGTGTAGGAGCGGCCGAGATGGCGGCGCTCTGCGCCCGTGCGGCCTCGGTCTCCGCAAGCACCTTCAGCAGCGTATCTATGCCGGCGGAAGAGAGGCGGATGAAGCCGGTATAGGGCTGGCTCAGTTCGAGGATCAGAAAGATCGCACTGCCGATGGCGGCGGCGCCGGCCAGATGTGCGGTCACAGTGACAGCATTGATCGCCGCGACCAATCCATTGCCGAAGAACAGGACGGACGCCCAGCAGACCACGACGGTTATCACATAAGGCGGGAACGGATTGGCGAGCTGGCGGGCCATCAGCATCTGCGTGTCGTTGAAGCGCTTGACCAAATCGCGCGCCGTGGCCAGCGCCCCGCGCTGCTTGTCCGTCGCAGGGGTGAGGCTGTCGAAATAGCCGCCCAGACCCTTGAGCGTGTTGCGCGTCTCCTCCAGAGTCCAGGGTTGCGGGCCGCGCTGGAGGTCGCCGAAGAAGCGCTTGCGCGTGCGCTGCAGCGAGGCTCGCAGGCCCGCGCGTCCGGGCTCGCCCCCCTCGCCGTAGTTTTCCAGCGCGACGTCGAGTTCGATCAGCAATGGTCCCAGCGATTGCGCCTCCGATTGCTGTCCCGAAAAAACCGCGAACGCGGTGAAAACGAGGAAGCCGAGCACCAGCGCCAGCAGCAGCGTCACCAGCCCGACCATCGCGCCGACGGTTCCCTTGGCTTCGGTCAGCATTTGCGCGGGCACGATCAACTGAACGAGCATACCGAGAACGCTGGCGCCGAAGGTCGTCAACACCACCGCCAGCGTGCGTTTCAACGCGTTCATGCCAACCTCGCCCCCATGCTGACCGTGGGTTTGCGACATACCCGCACCGGCGGCAAGCGCCGTCTATACCGGCGCCTCCGCCGCTTTCAGAATATGCCGCGTTAGGACCGCCACCGCCCGTTCGACGTCCCGCGCCAGCGCCGCGTCCAGCAATTGCCGATGCTCCAAAGCCGATTGCGAGCGCGGAAACGGTTTCGTTTTCAGCGACAGCATGCGGTAACGCAGCGAGTGGTCGTACATCGAGCGGCGGTAAAGCAGCAGCCAGCGCGAACGGCAGTTGGAGATCAGCGCGTCGTGAAACTCCCGGTTGTAGCGCTCCCATTCGGGGCCGAAGCGCTCGGGATCGGCTTCCAGCACCGCCTCGACGCTCGACAGCTTGTGATAGGCGGCGATCACCCGCGCCTCCCAGTCGAGATCGGCGGCGGCGAAAGAGCGGCGAAGGGCGTCGCATTCCAGCAATTGCCGCATCTCGGTGATCTCGCGCAGGTCCTGCGCGGAGACGGGGAGCACCATGAAACCCTTCTGCTCCTCCGCCACCACGAGGCCGTCCGCTGATAGACGCGACAAGGTTTCTCGTAGAGTATTGACGCTGGCGTCGTATCGACGGCTCAAGGCTTCCAGCTTAAGCTTGGTTCCCGGCGGCAGGACGCCCAGGATGATGTCTTGGCGCAGCCGCTCGCGCAGCGACTCGGTCAATGTGGTGGGCGCGTCGAGACTCATGCTTGCCTATTTATGGCAGATGTCGTAGCAAAAGAAAAATCTAGGAGATTTTTCGGATGATGCGATGGTCCATCGCCACCGTTTGCCTCGGGGGAGGGTTGGAGACGAAGCTCTCCGCCGCCGCGCGCGCGGGATTCCGCTGCGTGGAAATCTTCGAGAACGACCTCACCTTTTATCCGGGCGCGGCGCGCGACGTTCGCCGTATCGCCGACGATCTCGGGCTGACGATCATTGCCTTGCAGCCCTTGCGCGATTTCGAGGGCGTCCCCGCTGCGCGCCGCCAGCGCAATCTTGACCGGGCGCGGGCCAAGCTCGAACTCACCGTCGAACTCGGCGCTCCCCTTTTATGCCTATGCTCCAGTGTGGCGCCGGACGCGCTCGGCGAGCCTGCCCGCATCGCCGACGACCTTTCGGAGTTGGCCGAGATCGCGCGTGGCGCGGGTCTGCGGATCGGCTACGAGGCGCTCTCGTGGGGCCGCCATGTCAAAGACTGGACGGCGGCGTGGGAGATCGTCGCCAGGGCCGACAAGCCCAATCTCGGCATTGTCCTCGACAGCTTCCACATCTGCGTGCGCGGCAATTCCATCGCGCCGATCGCCGATCTGCCGGCGGACCGGATCGCGCTCGTGCAAGTCTCCGACGCGCCCGATCTGACCATGGACCCTATGTCGCTGAGCCGGCACTATCGATGCTATCCCGGCCAGGGCGATTACCCCATCGTCGACTATCTGGAGGCGGTGGCGAAGACGGGTTACGCGGGGCCGGTCTCGTTGGAGATTTTCAACGAGCAGTTTCGCGGCGCCTCGGCGGCGTCTGTCGCGGTGGACGGCATACGTTCGTTGCGCGCCATGGGCGAGAAGCTCGGCGCCGGCGGCCT
>Ga0209698_10004993_pt1 | contig 14418 bp, 10 predicted proteins | sample LitLauG_LLR_2012_FD_187203 | JGI IMG/M metagenome (GOLD analysis project Ga0209698, IMG submission 187203) | Freshwater sediment microbial communities from Pennsylvania, USA - Little Laurel Run_MetaG_LLR_2012 (SPAdes) (version 2) | ecosystem: Environmental > Aquatic > Freshwater > Creek >...
ACATTCGGACGCGGGGCGATGACCAACGGCTGGGTCGACATCAAGAACACCGACATGATGTTGATCATGGGCGGAAATCCAGCCGAAAACCATCCCTGCGGATTCAAATGGGTGGTCGAAGCAAAACGCAACCGCAACGCGAAGATCATCGTCGTCGATCCGCGCTTCACACGTACCGCCACACAGGCTGACCAATTTCTTCAGATCCGCGCCGGATCCGACATTGCTTTTCTGGGCGGGATGATCAACTTTGCCCTTCAGAACAAGCGCTACAACGAGGAATACCTCGTCAACTACACCAACGCCGCGTTCGTCGTGAAAGATGGTTTTAAGCTCCCCGAAGATGGTCTCTACTCCGGCTTCGATCAGAACGCGAAGACGTACGACAAATCGACCTGGAACTACGAAGAAGCCGGGGCCGCAGGAACGAAAGCAAAGCCGGCTGACGGCAGTCCCGCTCCGCCGCCGATGCTTCCGCCGGATGTTGCCTATGACGTGTCACTGCAACATCCGCGGTGCGTGTTCCAACTGCTGAAGCAGCAGTATTCGCGCTACACGCCAGAGATGGTCGAGCGCATCACGGGAATTCCGAAAGACCAGGCGCTTAAGGCGTGGGATACGTTCACCTCTATCCGCCAGAACGGCGACATGAAGAAGGCAGGCACGATCATTTATGCGGTCGGGTGGACCCAGCACTCTTCCGGCACGCAGACGATCCGCACCGCGGCGATGATCCAATTGCTGCTCGGTAATGTGGGACGCGCCGGCGGCGGTGTGAACGCTTTGCGCGGGCACTCCAATATTCAGGGCGCGACCGACATGGCCGGGGTCTTTGACATCCTGCCCGGCTATCTCAAAATGCCAACTCCCGCAGACACAGACTTGAAGGCTTATCTCGCTCGCACCACGCCCAAGGCCTCGAAGCCGAAAGAGTGGGACTCCTTCAACTACTGGTCGAATACTCCGGCGTTTACCGTGTCGTTCCTCAAAGCGCTTTACGGCGACGCGGCTACCAAGGAGGACGACTTCGCCTTCAACTGGCTTCCCAAGATTGACCGCAAGTATTCCTGGGCGGAGATCTGGGATGACATGTACAACGGCAAAGTCAAAGGCATGATGGCGTTCGGCATGAACGGCGTCATGATCGGGCCGAATGCGAGAAAGAACATCGAGGCCCTGAAGAAAGCAGACTTCCTGGTCGTCTGCGAAATCTATCCTGACGAAACCAGCGAATTCTGGCGCGCGCCGGGCACTACGGCGGAAGACATGAAGAAGATCAACACCACCGTCTATCGCCTGCCCGGCGCAGGCTTCGCCGAAAAAGACGGCACCTTCGTTAATTCCGCGCGCTGGCTGCAGTGGAAGTGGGCCGCAGTCCCGCCTCCCGGAGATTGCAGGCTCGACCAGGAAATTCTGGCGCGCATCTTCTTGAAGGTCCGTGAGAAATATCAGAAGGAAGGCGGTAAGTTCGCCGATCCAATTCTGAAACTCTCCTGGAACTATACGAATCCATACAATCCATCTCTTGCCGAAATCGCGAAGGAACTCAACGGCAAGGCACTGGCCGACGTCACCGATCAAAAGACCAGCACCACGATCAAAGCCGACCAGCAGCTTCCCGGCTTCGCATTCTTGCGCGACGACGGTTCCACCATGTCAGGTAATTGGCTCTTCTGCGGCTCATGGACCGAGGCCGGTGCCCTGACGCAGCGGCGCGGCCCCGAAGATCCTTCGGGCCTCGGCATTCATCCCAACTGGGCCTGGTCGTGGCCAATGAATCGCCGTGTTCTGTACAACCGCGCGTCGTGCGATCTGAACGGCAAGCCTTGGGACCCTGACCGCAAGCAAGTCTGGTGGAGTGAAGCGAAACAAAAGTGGGTGGGCAACGACGTTCCAGATTTCAAGGCCGACTCCGACCCCAAGACTCACATGGGTCCGTTCATCATGAATCCGGAAGGCGTCGGACGTTTATTTGTGCCTATCGGCGCCGTCGCTGATGGTCCCTTCCCCGAGCACTACGAACCGACCGAGAGCCCGATCGCCAATCCATTGCATCCGGGCCAGTCGAACAATCCGCTGGCGAAGCGCTTCAAAACCGACATGGATAAATACGGAACCGTCGAGCAAGGATTCAACATCATCTGCACCACCTACCGCCTCACCGAACACTATCACTACTGGACCAAGAACAATCCCATGAATGTGCAATTAGTGCCCGAGCCGTTCGTGGAGATTCCCGCCGAACTCGCCGACCAGATGGGCCTGCGCGGCGGAGAGAAGGTAAGGGTCACCAGCGCACGCGCGGAGTACATCGCCAAAGCGATGGTGACCAAGCGGATCAAGGGAATGATGATCGATGGCAAGAAGACCTTCCAGATCGGCATTCCCATTCACTGGGGATTCCGCGGAATTGCTGAAGACGCAGGTAAGACCGCGAAGACGCCGGTTAACTATCTCTCCCCGGCAGTGATCGACCCGAACGCCTACACACCCGAGTTCAAAGGCTTCCTCGTGAAGCTGGAAAGAATTTAGAGGAGGCCTGAGATGAGCGATCGCAAGACGCTGCAAGTTCAACGAATCTCGGGCCACCCCGGCCCCGTCGCCGGCGAGGGAACACAACGCCAGGAGAAACTCTGCAAGCTGATTGACACCACCACCTGCATCGGATGCAAGGCGTGCGAAGTCGCCTGCGTGGAGTGGAACGACATGCCGTTCCAGCCCACCATGTTCGACAACACCTACCAGACGATGCCCGACACGAGCTGGAACTACTGGAACCTGATCAAGTTCAATGAGGTCAGCTCCGACGACGGATCGTTCCAGTGGCTGATGCGCAAGCACCAGTGCATGCACTGCGCCGACCCCGGGTGCCTCGCGGCGTGTCCGGCAGATGGCGCGATCGTGCAATATAGCAACGGCATTGTCGATTTCGAAGAGGCCAACTGCATCGGCTGCGAGTTCTGCGTCTCAGGTTGTCCCTTCAATGTTCCCAAGTTCAATCCGTCCACGAAGAAAGTTTATAAGTGCACCCTGTGCTCGGACCGCGTGGGTCAGGGCCTGGAGCCCGCCTGCATCAAATCGTGTCCGACCGGATGCCTCCATTTCGGCACGAAGGACGACATGCTGGAGCTAGCCAACAAGCGCGTGGTCCAACTGCAGACGCATGCCGGACTCAAGGACGCCGGCGTCTACGATCCGCAGACCATTGGCGGGACCTCCGTCGTTTACATCCTGCACGACGCTACGAATCCGGAGAAGTATGGCGGGTTGCCGAAGAACCCCCGCATCCCGCTCAGCTTCACTCTCTGGAAGAACTGGTTTAAGCCAATTGGACTCATCGCGTCAATGATGGCGTTTGCCGGGGTCATCCTGCACTACGTGACCGAGGGCCCGCGAAGAGTGCAACCCCAACCTCCGGTGCGAGAGATCGACGGCGGCGAGGCGAGGAAGGAAAACTAGATGGCCACACCTGCGAATCGAATCGCGCGCGGCCCCGACCACTTTATCAATCGGATTGGCCTGACCGTCGTGTATGTCGGAGAACTTCTGCGCCATCGCGCCTACACGCGTTTCCTGCACTGGGCCTACGGAATCTTCTTCTTCCTGGCGTTGGTCTCGGGCTTCGGAATTTATATGCCATGGATCTTCCGCTGGTTCACTCCCCTGTTCGGCGGCGGCGCCATGACTCGGATGCTGCATCCGTGGTTCGGACTCGGTTTCGTATTCTTCTTCGGCCTTCAGGCTGTGAATTGGCTGACCTTGATGGCCTGGGGACCGGGCGATACTCGCTGGATGAAGCGGATCAAAGACTACGTGACGCACCGCGACAGCATTGAACCGCCCGACGTAGGCTTCTTCAATGCCGGCCAGAAGGGGCAGTTCTGGGAAATCGTGGGCGGCTCCATCGCCTATGTGATCACCGGCGTCATTATGTGGTTTCCAGAGATATTCGGCCGCTGGCCCGTCGCCGTCAGCTATGTCGTTCACGACATCTCGGCGTTGATCATGCTGGCCGGTATCTTCATTCACATTTACCTCAGCACGATCGGCGAGCCGGGGACTATGCAGGCCATGACCCGCGGCACCGTAAGCGAGGCCTGGGCATGGACTCATCACCCCGCCTGGTACAAAGAAGCTACTGGCCGCGACCCGCAACAGGCCATGGAAGAAGCGCGCCGAAACCTCAGCGCGACCGTTGGTGACGCAGCGACGACAAAACAAGAATGAGGAAGAAAGGCTAAAGTTCTCGAGAATTTGGCTGCCCCCCAGGGATTCGAACCCCGATAACCTGCTCCAGAGGCAGGTGTCCTAGCCGTTGAACGAGGGGGCAACTCGATTGGCAGGCATCTTGATTGTAAGTGGTGGACGAACCCTCGGTCAATTTGAAGGCGGTGAGCGAAGCGCAGTCAACAGCGAGCTCCACTGGTCAGCTCAGTTCTCCAATGCCGCCGATCGGCTCTGCGTTCTCTGCGGGTTTTCTCAGCGATCTCTGCGGTAGGCTTTCGCACCGCACTTCGCCAAAGTAGGGAGATGGCATGGAATCGCCGCAAGCGCGCCTCCCCTTTCGGCGGTAGAATCCTCGAAGACTCCAACCTCTCCGAGAGATTTATATGATCGTCGCTACAGAGAATACCCCGAAAACTTCCGACTACGCCGAACTCGCGCGCCGCCCGCTCGAGGCCGATCAGTGCGCGCTCGTCGTCATCGACATCCAGCAAAAGCTGCTACCACCAATCTTTCAAAAAGAGCAACTCGTGCGGAACGCGCAGTTGCTGATCCGCGCCGCGGGCATCCTGAAGATCCCAACGCTGATAAGCACGCAGTACGCCAAGGGATTGGGTTCCACGGTTCCCGAGATCTCTTCCCTCCTCACCGGCACTGAACCTGTCGACAAGACGCTGTTCTCCTGCTTCGGCAGCGACGCCTTCTGCGCGCTCCTCAAGCGCCTCCCCGGGGAGCGCAACACGCTGCTGCTCTGCGGCATGGAGAGCCATATCTGCGTCACGCAAACCGCACTCGGAGCGCTGCGCGAAGGATTTCTGGTGCACGTCGCCTCTGACGCGGTCAGCTCGCGCACGGAATGGAACTGGAAGATCGGTCTCGACCGCATGCGCGCCGCTGGCGCCGTCATCTCTTCGACGGAGATGATGATCTACGAGCTGATGCGCTCGTCATCGTCAGCGGCATTCAAGGAACTTCTCCCCCACTTGAAGGGATAAAAGCGGAAACCACAAAGGGCACGAAGGGCTTCTGAGAATGGTTTCCTTCGTGCACCTTCGTGTCCTTCGTGGTTGATGATTTAAGCTTCGGCCTGCTCGGCTGGTTCCGAGTCTTTCTTCTTCACCCGCACCACGGTGATCTTGGCGAACCCTTCCTGAAACGACGGCGGCTTCAGCTTGGCCGCCATGCGCCGCATCACATCTTCCGGGACCACGCGGTCGCGCCGCTGATGCCGCTCGAGGCACACCTCCAACGGCACGTCGAAGAACACGGCATGCACTTCGTAGTTGTAATCTTTGGCCAGTTTGATCCAGTGTTGTCTCTCTTGCGGAGTCAGATTTGTGGCGTCCACATAATTCATCGGCCGCTTGGCAATCAGCCGCGCCTTCAACATCGACCGGAGATTGGAGAACACCAGATCCTGAAACCGCTGCTCGCGAACGTCATCAAACAGCAGCGCCCGCACCATGTCACTGGAGAGCGGGACCACATTGTGCCGCTTGAACCATGAACTCTTCCCCGAACCGGGTAGCCCAATCGCGAGCACGACAATTCCCTTGGGTGGACGCGAGGGAGCGCTTGGCACAACGCCGGGAATCGCTGGAGCGTGTGGTGCAACAGTCGGTTGAGTTTCGGCCTCAGCGGGTTCTGCGGTGGCAGGCTCGCCTTCCAAGGCTTCAGGCTCGGCTTCCTCAGGTTCCACGGCCGGCGCCCTAGGGACGCCCTTCGGAGTAAACGCCTGAGCTACGGCCTGCTCGCGTCCGCGCCCGCCTCTTCCCCGACCCCCACGACGACGGCGTCCGCGCGTACGCTCTGCCGATTCGCCGGACGTCGCCCGCGATCTCGGTTCCGCGCTCGCCTGTGCCGGCACAGACTCTTCCCCGGCAGGTTGCGCTTCGATTTCTCTCTCGCCGGCGACGCTTTCCACAGCTTCGCCGCGACTCTCCGGCTCAGATCCCGACGGCTCGTCCGCATCGAAGTATGCGGGCTGCAAAGGCGGAGGCGCGGGCTGACTCACCGGCTCCTCGGATTTCTTCTTGCGGCGCTGTAAGCGCTCGCGCATCCATTTACGCATGTTCAGGCTTGTAACACAGATTACAGGATAAGAGCAATCTGCAGAGCCACTTGCGAACCAGCCATGTCAGCTGGAATGCCGCCGCGAGGCCGAATCCAGACAATCGCCGCCTTCAATCCCGGCTACAATGTTCGCCATGGCAAGCCAAACCCCTTCCGCTATCGCCGGACAGAAATACATTTCGCTGACAACCTTCCGCAAGACGGGCGCCGCTGTCGCCACACCCGTCTGGTTCGGAGAAGACGGCGGCAAGCTCTACGTCATGACCCGCAGCGACATGGGAAAAACTAAGCGAATCCGCAACAATCCCCAGGTGAAAGTTGCGCCCTCCACCATCCGGGGAAAGGTTACGGGGCCGGAGTTCGCAGCCACGGCCCGCATCCTTCCGCCCGAGGAGCACACGCACGCGCGCAAGACGATCAACAACAAATATTGGATGGCGCGGATTCCGCTGATCTGGGCAAGAACGGATACGTACTTCGAGATAAGTTTCGCGTGAGGGTTCTGCAGGCCGCCATCCATGCGGTTCGAAATCACGGCAACGCAACGGATCGCTGACGTCCTCTCACTGGATCACTTCGAGGTGCAGATGGTCTGGACCGTCCTGAAACATCCGGTTCATGCGCGCTCCCGGGTTCTGTGTGAGAGCATCGTTGATGGCCTTGGCTGCGTCTGCGTTGCGGAACTGGGGCGTCGGGTTGTTTAAGGGAAAGCCGACTTTATAGATGTCCGCGGACGTCTTGACGGGAAGGAACACGTCCTTGTCCGGCATCGGCGGCCCTTCAGCTCGTACGCTCGGCCGCGTCAACCCGAGGGCATACAACCCGTCCGGCAACGCTCCGATCACGGACGAAATCCCCTTGATCGTGTTGTCGACATTGCCCCCGCTAATCAGGTTGATCGGAAACTGGCCAAATTGCTGAATATCCATGGCAGAGCAGATCGCGGTGCCGTCAACCTGCACTTTTCCATGCGGACCTTCGTTGTAGCGCATCAAGCTCAGCAGGTTGACTTTGGCACTCTTCGCGAGAGCGGCCAGCACCCGGACCATGGGTCCGGACAAGGTTATGGTGATGTCGTTGATCTCCATATACCCGTTATTGCAAACGGCCGTAAGTTGCTGGGTGGCTCCGACGATCTGGCCTGACTGCACCGCCGCCAGCACTGCGGCGCGGTCGGCATCGTTGCCCGGACTGTTGGGAGGAACCGTGAAAACAAATTCCACCCAACTCCACGTCACTCCTTTGCTCCGAGCTTCAAGCCGCACTTTTTGACTCGCCGTGCAGGTGACGTTCCAGATGCGGGTATCCCCACCTACGATTTTCCCGGGCTGCAGCGTGACACCGCCTAATTCGCGGGTGGTGTCCCAGGAATCAACGGCAACGACGTCCAATTCTTTCGAATCGAAATCGAGATATCCGTCGAGCCCGACGGAGATGGAGTTCCGGATGGCCGGAAGTGTGCGCCCATGAATGTCGTGACCGCTGGGGAAACCCTCAAAATTCGCCATGAGTTGCTCCGTTGAAAGATTGCAGGATGGTGATGGCGCGACTGCCTTCGCCGAATTGAAGCGGAGCCGTCCCCGCCCAACCAGCTTCGTGATATCGGAAGGCCAGATTGATCTCGAACCCGACAGAACCGACGGGAGTATATCTCATTCCGAACGCGCGCGAATCCGAAATCGGTAGTGCGAATGGAGACCTCAGACCCATGCGGCGGGTTCCGCTGAGTAAGAGGTTGAGAAATGCAATTCACTCCGCAGGCCGCAGCAGCCGATCCTTCGTTACGCTAACGATGCGATCACCACTCCCCGGTAGTGAGGTACGTGTGAATCGAATTCGCCGCGCGCCGGCCCGCGCCCATGGCGAGAATCACGGTAGCGGCGCCGGTCACGATATCGCCCCCGGCAAATACTCCCTTGCGCGTGGTACGCTGCGTTTCTTCACTGGCCTGAATGTAACCACGCTTGTTCGTGCCCAGGCCAGGCGTGGTGCTTTGCACAATGGGATTCGCAGTGGTTCCAATCGCAATCACAGCTACCGACAGCAGCAGATCGAACTCCGATCCCTGTATCGGCACGGGACGCCTGCGGCCGGACGCATCGGGCTCGCCCAATTCCATGCGCACGCAACGCGCCGCGGTGAGCCATCCTTTGCCGTCCGTGAGAAATTCGACCGGAGCAGTCAGCATCTGGAAATCGATCCCCTCCTGCCTCGCGTGATGCACTTCCTCGGCACGAGCTGGCATCTCGGCATCGCTGCGCCGGTAGATCACGTAGGCCTTGCGGGCGCCCAGCCGCAACGCCGAGCGGATCGCATCCAGCGCCGTATTGCCGCCGCCGATCACCGCCACATCCTGCCCGTGCAGGTCGAGCATCGGCTCGTCATACACCGGGAACTTGTAGGCCTTCATCAAATTGATCCGCGTCAGGAATTCATTGGCCGAATAGACGCCGTTTAGATGCTCGCCGGGAATGTTCATGAACTGCGGCAGCCCAGCGCCGGTGCCAATGTACACGGCGTCGTAACCCTCTTCTTCCAGCAGTTCGTCAATCGTCACCGTGCGGCCGACGACTACATCGGTTTCGAACTCCACCCCCATCTGGCGCATGTAATCGATCTGCTCGCGCACGATCTGCTTGGGCAGACGAAACTCGGGAATGCCGTAAACCAACACGCCGCCAATCTCATGCAGCGCCTCGAATACGCGGACGCTGTGGCCCTTCTGGATCAGATCTCCCGCGACGGTCAGGCCCGACGGCCCGCTCCCAACGATCGCGATTTTCTTTCCCGTGGACTCCACGTTCGGAACGATGTGCGTTCCCATGCGCTGCTCGTAGTCGGCAACGAATCGTTCCAGATAACCGATCCCTAGCGGCTTCACTTTCTTCGACAGCAGACACTTCCCTTCGCACTGATCTTCCTGCGGACACACGCGCCCGGTAATCGCTGGCAGGACGTTGGCCTCACGGATCTTCGCCGCCGCGCCGAGAAAGTCTCCAATCACAATTCGCTGTACGAATTCTTTAACGTCGATGCCCACGGGACAATTGTCGGTACACGTTGGCTTGGCGCATTCCAGGCAGCGCAGCGCCTCCTGCTGTGCGAGTTCCGCGCTGTAGCCCAGATTTACCTCTTCGAAATTGCGAGCACGTGCCTCCGCCGGCTGCTCGGGCATAAGTTGCCGCGGGACTTTAATACGTTCCTTGGGTGAGAGCGGATTCTTTGATTTGCTTGCAGCCGGGCTCATCGTTGCGCTCCTCGCCGTGCGCCGGACGTGGCCGCACATACCTCGCCCTCTTCCGCTTCGGCTTTCTGCAAGCGCTTGAACTCCTCCATAGATTGCTGCTCGGCCGTGCGATACATCGCGTTGCGTTGCACCAGCACCTCGAAGTTCACCTTGTGCCCGTCGAACTCGGGGCCGTCGACGCAGGCGAACTCACTCTTGCCGTCGATCAGCACGCGGCACCCGCCGCACATGCCGGTGCCGTCGATCATGATCGGGTTGAGGCTGACGACGGTGTGAATGTTCTCTTTGCGTGTCAAATCGCAGACTGCTTTCATCATCACGATCGGCCCAACCGCGACGACCAGGTCGATCGGCATCCCGTTCTCGATCAGCTGCCGTAGCTTGTCGGTGACGAATCCCTTGTCGGCGTAGCTGCCGTCGTCGGTCGTGATCAACAGGGCATCGCTCACCGCCCGCATTTCTTTTTCGAGGATCACCAGGTCCTTGTTCCGTGCCCCGACGATCGAGATCACGCGGTTCCCCACGCGCTTTAACGCCGCCGCCGTTGGATACGCCATCGCCGTACCCACTCCCCCACCAACCACAACCACCGTGCCGTAATCGCGGATCTCCGAAGGCTTGCCCAGCGGACCAACAACGTCAAGGATTGAATCGCCGGTCTCGAGCGTATTCAGCAGGCTGGTGGTCTTCCCTGCCGACTGCACCACGATGTTGATGGTTCCCTTTTCCGGGTCGGAGTTCTCGATGGTAACCGGAATCCGCTCGCCTTCCTCGTAAATCCGCAGGATGACGAACTGCCCCGGTTGCTGTTTACGCGCGATCCGGGGCGCTTCGATGACAAAGCGCTTGATCCCCGGAGCAAGAAATTGTGCATGGACGATCTTGAACACAGTCCCTCCGCCACACGAAAGGCTGTTTGATTGTGGGCAGAGGGCGATCACAGCGGCTGTGACTACGATCACACGCCGCTGTGCGGACAAAAGTGATTTTAGTTACTTGCGGAATATCCGCTGGATCGCCACGGGAACGCCCGAAGCCGCCAGTCGGATCGTCATCGTTCTCGATGCCGAGCTCAGCGGGCGCTCGACAATGGCGTAGCCATCCACTTGCACTCGAAGCGTGCATGGGCGATTGGGCACGTAGAACGTGAAATCCCCCGACTGCACCGTGGACCGGCCAAGCACCTCGCCAGACTTGGCGTCGAGCAGTGTGTATATCGCACTGCTCACGGCTTTTCCGTTGTCGGTTTGCAGATGGATATCCACGGGATAACTCGCGTTACTTGCTGGCGCGCTCTGCGCGTACACTTGCCCGGAAATCATCAGCCGGTCCCACCAGCCTAAGCTGATGGGCGCCGCAGCGCCCTTTGCGGTTGGAATCGTGCTCAAACTCGGAGGGGCGTTGTAGGGCACAGCCGTCATCATGATGGCTAGGATGCTGGCCCCTATGTAGAACGCTTTTTTGTTGGAATCCGCGCTGAAGATGAAGCTCAGCGCGACCGCCAGCACGACCAGCATAAGGACCACCACCGCGGGATAGGTTCGAACCCCTAACACCCCCGTGAGAGCCGACTTCAAGTGCTCGACCGCCGATGCATCCTGCTTCTGCGCAATGTCCGACAAAACTGCCAGGAGCCCGCCCGTTGCGGCCGACAGGCCGAGGCACATCGATTTTCTCAGCGCGTAAAGTTCTATGGCCATGGCTACCTCCTGACCGATGGTGAGTCAGGAGGCGAATTCGTTTCAGGGATAACGCTGGAATCGGGTCGGCTGGTGGCGCGACGATTACGCTTGAGGTTTGAGAATCACTCCCTGGCTCGTCCGGCTATTCATCACGATCCGCATCGGCTGCGTGAATTGCAGGTGCCGCACGCATCCTCGCTCTTCCAGGGCTGGCTGCTCGGCGAGCCACTGCCAGTCAAGTGATCCTTCCCCGGCATCGGGATTCACCGTGAAGTATCCGACCTGAAATGCCGTCAGGTTCTGGAAGAAGTGACTGCCCTGCGAGGGCGTGACGCGGAAGTCGCGAAAGCCAGCCTCGACAATGGCGCGGGCGCCAGCGATTTCGTCCCATTCGACCGGAATTCCCAGCCACGGATCATTCGATCCCCAGCGGCCGACGCCGATCAACAGGTAGGAACGATTCTCCGCGCTGAGAACGGCATTGAAGTGCGCCACGGCCTCCGCGACCTCGCGGCTGCGGCTGCGCTCGAAGCGCTGCAAATCGACGACCACAACGTCGTGCAGATTCTCAATGCGCCCGTTACCAAGAACCTTGGTACTGCGGCAGATCAACTGCCCGGGGTCAATCTCCCCGATCATCAGGTCCTCGGGATCGCGCGCCACGGTCAGCGGACGGATCTGCAGAAATCCGAATTCGGCGGGTTCCTCACCCTGCGGCAGGCGCACTGCGAATTCAATCTCCACCGGATTCCCCAGCGCATCCTCACCGGCGTGCACCAGCACCTCCAGAATATTTGCCAGCGGGAAAATTCCGTGCTTGAGCATGGGTGCAAACGTCACCACGCGCGCTCCCGGACGGCTGAGGCCGTCGTACACCGCGTTGTTATCGGCGGAGTAGGTGGAAGCGACCGCGTGCAACGTGCCATCGGTCTCGGCCACATCCAGGCTGTAGCGCACTTCCCGCAGGTGGCCCGGACCTGCACCGTGGGGAACGCCGTCGAGTTCGAGCGCGCAGAATTCCGTTTGCGTGTTTGCGAGGATGTCTTCCACCGAAGAGAACTGCAGCAGGTTTCGCGGATAGCGCGGACAAAAGCTCATACACTTGCCGCCATCCACCACGGTGCGGCCCAGTCCCAGCGCCACCGCGGCGATGCCGTCGGAGAACGTCATGGGCTCAATCGGATAAAAATTGTGCGACCGCACTACCCCGGAGAAATCCGGATAGAACCTCGGGCCATGCGCGGTCCCTACCACCTGCTGGAGAATGACTGCCATCTTCTCTTCTTCCAGTCGGTAGGGCGTGGCTCGCACATACGCCTTCGCGTGCTGGCTGAAAGTCGACGCGTACACCAGCTTGATCGCCTCGCAAAGTTCATCGAAGCGCGCCTGCACGTCGGCCTGCTGATTGCCCAGCATGAATGTCTCGTACACACCGGTGAAGGGCTGGTACTGCGAATCTTCCAGCAGGCTCGAAGAGCGCACGGCCAGCGGGTAGCGGACTTCTGCCAGGAAGGACCGCAGGTTCTCCTGCAGTGTGACCGGCAGCGAGGAATCGAGGAAGCGCTGCTGTATCTCGCTGTCGTCATCGCAATGCAGCGCAAAATCGCTGAGATTGTTTTCAGCCAGGAATTGCTCGAACATGTCCGTCGCGATGACGACCGCGGGAGGTACCGAGATGCGCACTCCCGGAAAGCGCTTCACGATCCGCCGTGTACGCAGCAGGTGCCGCACAAACGCCAGTCCGCGCGCTTTGCCGCCCAGCGAACCCGCTCCAATCCGCAGAAAACTCGATTGCGCCGGCTTGTAGGTATCGCCCTTGAAATCTCCGATCAGGACTTCGTTCTGCTCGCGCCGGTAGTCGTTAATCGATTCGATCAGATCGCGGCGCAGGTGCTCGGGACCGTTGAAGTCGGATACTTTGCGCGGGCGCAGCTTGGCCGCCAGCGCGAACTCGGTGCGCGCCATCAGCCAGTGTGAGAAATGATTGCGCTGCGCGTGGTACATGAGGCTCTCGGCGGGAATAGTCTGCAGCTGTTCCTCGAGTTCGTTCAGATCCTTCGCCCGGCCCACTTCGTGCTGATCGGGCATGCGGAAGACGAAATCGCCGAAACCAAACGAGTCGGTGAGAATGCGCCGCAGATCTTTCAGCAGCGTGGGTGAGCGCTTGCGCAGAAACGAGTAGCCTTCCGCTTGCGCCCGCGGGCGAAACTCCGTGCGGCTGGTCTGCAGAACCACAGGCACATCCGGAGTGAGGCTCTTCACCATGCGCGCCAATTCGAATCCAGCTTCCGGGCTGAGCTTGCCGTCCCAGGGAAACTCCACGTCTGACACGATGCCGAAGATGTAGTCGCGGTACTTCTGCACGAGTTCAGCGGCGTCCTCGAAATTGGAGGCGAGCAGAATCTTGGGTCGCGCCTGCATGCGCACCAGTTTGTGCGCCACATTGATACCTTCCTGAATCACGCGCCGCGACTGCTTGATCAGCTCGGTGTAAATCACCGGTAGAAATGACGAGTAGTATCGGATGTTGTCTTCCACCACCAGCAGCACCGGCACACCCATAGCGCGCGTGTCGTGCAGCACGTTGTACTTATCTTCGACGTACTTGACGATGGCGATCAGGATGCGCGCCGTCCCCTGCCACAGGAAGACGCGGTCGATGTCGGTGACCGGATTGCGCGCAACGAAGCTCTTGATCTCGCGGTAGTTGTAGCCCAGCACCACGACAGGAATGTCGAGCCCGGCGCGGCGCACCGCGCGCGCCAGATCGGCGGCATTCGTATCGCCCACCGTCAGGTTGGTGACGATCAGATTGAACTGTGGATTGGCCCTCGCCAGATCGAGCGCTTCGGCGCAGCTGGAAACGTGCGTGATGCTGGGGATCTGCCGCATATTCAGCTCAAGCGATTCATCGATGAGCAGTTCGTTAAGCCGGCCGTCTTCGCGCAGGATGAAGGAATCATAGAGGCTTGAAACCAAGAGAATGTTCTGCACGCGAAACGGCATCAGGTTCTCGAAGCCTTCAAAGCGCTCTTCGGCATCGAGAATTGGTTCGGCAATACGAGGGAGAGACATGGAATTAACGCACAATCATACTAGTGCCAATGCCGTGTTCGGATAGAGGATCACTCGAGATAGTCCTCAGCGGCGTTTGGCGTCGAGTTTTGGTTTGGGGTTCATTCCGGTAGAACC
>Ga0209698_10004994_pt1 | contig 14416 bp, 10 predicted proteins | sample LitLauG_LLR_2012_FD_187203 | JGI IMG/M metagenome (GOLD analysis project Ga0209698, IMG submission 187203) | Freshwater sediment microbial communities from Pennsylvania, USA - Little Laurel Run_MetaG_LLR_2012 (SPAdes) (version 2) | ecosystem: Environmental > Aquatic > Freshwater > Creek >...
TGGGCGACCAGCTTCTGGAAGTGCTTGCGCTCGAGGTCGAGGAACCACTGCTCGTCGACCGGCGTGCCGGCGTCGAGGTCGCCGCCGCACAGCACGTCGGCGATGCAGCCGGCGAGAAAGTCGTCGTGCGCGCTGATGAAGCCGCCGTCGCGCATGTTCAGCAGCTGGGCGCGGATGGTCGCCGTGGCGCTGCGCCCGGCAACCGCGACCTGGCGCGCCGGGTGCGGCGGGCGGTAGCCCAGGGCATGCAGGGCGTAGGTCTCGCCGATCGCCGCCCAGAGCAGTTCATGGCGGTGGAACACCACGGTGTCGGTCGGCAGCAGGTAGCCCATGCGCTGCGCCTCGAGCGCCGAGGTGGAGACCTTGGCCATGGCGGCGTTCTCGAACCAGCCGCGCAGGAAGGGCAGCAGGTCATTGCTGCCGATGGCCGCCGCGGCGCTGGCCGCGCGCAGCGCGCCCTCCTTGAGGCCGCCGGCGCCGGGCACGAGGCCCACGCCGACCTCGACCAGGCCGACGTAGGATTCCAGGTGCGCGACGCGCTTGGCGCAGTGCAGGGCCAGTTCGCAGCCGCCACCCAGCGCCATGCCGCTGATCGCCGCGACCACCGGCACCTGGGCGTACTTGACGCGCAGCATGGCGTTCTGCAGGTCGCGCTCGGCCTGGCCGATGGCCTTGGGGCCGCCGCTCATGAAGAGCGGCATCATGGCCTGCAGGTCGGCGCCGGCCGAGAACGGGTCATCGGAGGACCACACGACCAGGCCGCGATAGCCGGCTTCGGCCAGATCGATCGCCTTGGCCAGGCCCAGCCCCACGCCGGGCCCGATGGCATGCATCTTGGTCTTGATGGAGAAGATCAGCACCTCGGAAGCCATGCCGCTGTCCCAGTGCCAGATGCGGCAGGAGTCGTCCTCGTGCAGCGTGGTGCCGGCCTTGAGCGGCGCGGCCGCCCCGTCGCCGAAGAGCGGCGCGCGGAACAGCTGGCGCGCGTAGACCGGCAGTTCGGCCCGCGGCACGAAGGCCTTGGCGGTCGGGCTCCAGGAGCCTGCCGCGGTGTGCACCGCCGCGGCGGCGGCCACCGGGCCCTGGCCCACCCAGCGGGGCAGCGGCGCGCGGCACAGGGCCTCGCCCGCGTCGATGTCGGCCTGGACCCATTCGGCGACCTGCTTCCAGCCGGCGGCCTGCCAGGTCTCGAAGGGGCCGGTCTCCCAGCCGAAGCCCCAGCGCAGCGCGAAGTCGAGGTCGCGCGCCGTGTCGGCGATGGCGTGCAGGTGCACCGCGGAGTAGTGGAAGGCGTCGCGGAAGATCGCCCAGAGGAACTTGGCCTGCGGATGGTCGGTGCTGCGCAGCAGCCCGAGGCGCTCGCCGATCGGCTTCTTGAGGATGCGCGCCACGAGTTCGTCGGCCTTGCCGGCGCTGTCGACGTATTCGCCGCGCTTGGGATCGAGGACCTGGATCGCCTTGCCCTGCTTGCGGTAGAAGCCGGCGCCGCTCTTCTGGCCCAGGGCGCCCTTGGCGACCAGGCCCTGGATCACGGCCGGCATGGCGAAGTGCGCGGCGAAGGGGTCCTGGTCGGGGCCCAGGGTGTCCTGCATGGTCTTGATGACGTGCGCCATGGTGTCCAGGCCCACCACGTCGGCGGTGCGGAAGGTCGCGCTCTTGGCGCGGCCCAGGCGCGACCCCGTGAGGTCATCGACCACGTCGTAGGACAGCCCGTACTTGGCGGCCTCATGGATGGTGGCCAGCATGCCGAACACGCCGACCCGGTTGGCGATGAAATTGGGCGTGTCCTTGGCCCGCACCACGCCCTTGCCCAGCGTGGTGGTGAGGAAACCCTCGAGCTGGTCGAGGATCGCCGCCTGGGTCGACGGGGTCGGGATGAGCTCGACCAGGTGCATGTAGCGCGGCGGGTTGAAGAAGTGCACGCCGCAGAAGCGGCCGCGCAGGCCGTCGGGCACGCCGGCGGAGAGCGCGGTGATCGACAGCCCGGAGGTGTTGGTGGCGAAGATGGCGCCGGGTGCGACGTACGGCCCGACCTTGCGGTACAGGTCCAGCTTCCAGTCGGTGCGCTCGGCGATGGCCTCGATGACCAGGTCGCAGCCGCGCAACAGCTCGAGGTGCTCTTCGTAGTTGGCCGCGTCGATGTAGCGCGCGTCTTCGGCGCGGCCCAGCGGCGCCGGGCTGAGCTTCTTCAGGTTATCGATGGCGCGCCGGACGATGCCGTTCTTGTCGGGCGACTTGGCGTCGGGCAGGTCGAAGAGCACGACCGGCACGCGCGCGTTGACGCAATGGGCGGCGATCTGCGCGCCCATGACCCCGGCGCCGAGCACGGCGACCTTGCGGACGATGAAGTTTTTCATGGGAGGTTCCTGGAGCCCGTGTTTCGGATGAGGATCTGGGTGTTGCGCGTTCGATTCGGGGCCGGACCGGCTAGAACCAGTCGACCTCGAATTCCATGAGGTTCTTCGCGCCCGAGCGCGCGGCGCGGATGGCAAAGGCCGTCTCGGGCAGCAGGCGCTCGAAGTAGAAGCGCGCGGTGGCGAGCTTGCTGCGGTAGTACGGGTCGACCTTGTCGCCGTCGGCGGCGACGCGCGCCGCGGCGATCTGGGCCATGCGGGCCCAGAAGTAGGCGAAGACCAGGTGGCCGACGACGCGCAGGTAGTCGACCGACGCGGCGCCGACCTCATCCTGGTTGCCCATCGCCTTCATGCCCAGTTCCATGGTCAGCTTCTGCACCTTGTCGCCCAGGTCGGCCAGCGGCGTGACGAAGGCGCTCAGCGCCGGATCCGTGCCGTGCTGCTCGACGAACTGCTGCACCAGCGCCCCGAAGGCGCGCAGCTTGGCGCCGTTGTCCATCAGGATCTTGCGCCCGATGAGATCGAGCGACTGGATGGTGTTGGTGCCTTCGTAGATCATGTTGATGCGCGAATCGCGCACCAGCTGTTCCATGCCCCATTCGCGCACGTAGCCGTGGCCGCCGAAGACCTGCAGGCATTCGGACGCGCGCAGGAAGCCGTTGTCGGTGAGGAAGGCCTTCACGATGGGGGTCATCAGCGCCATCATGTCGGCGGCGAACTTGCGCTGCGATTCGTCAGGGTGGTGGTGCTGCTGGTCGGCCATCAGCGCGATCCAGTAGGCGAAGGCGCGGCCGCCCTCGGCGTAGGCGCGCGCCGTGAGCAGCATGCGGCGCACGTCGGGATGGACCACGATGGGGTCGGCCGGCTGGTCGGGCGCCTTGGGACCGGTGAGCGAGCGGCCCTGGATGCGGTCCTTGGCGTAGGCCACCGCGTTCTGGTAGGCCGCTTCGTTGATCGCCAGGCCCTGCACGCCCACGCCCAGGCGGGCGCCGTTCATCATCACGAACATGGCGTTGAGGCCCTTGTTGGGCTCGCCGATGAGATAGCCGACGGCGTCCTCGAAGACCATCTGGCAGGTCGAGTTGCCGTGGATGCCCATCTTGTGCTCGATGCCGCCGCAGTACAGGCTGTTGCGCCGGCCGACCTTGGCCTGCGCGCCGCTGCCCTCGGGCAGGAACTTGGGCACGATGAACAGCGAGATGCCGCGCGTGCCTGAAGGCGCGTCGGGCAGGCGGGCCAGCACGAGGTGGACGATGTTGTCGGCCATGTCGTGCTCGCCGGCCGAGATGAAGATCTTGCTGCCGGTGACGAGATAGCTTCCGTCGGCCTGCGGCACGGCCTTGGTACGTAGCATGCCCAGATCGGTGCCGCAATGCGCTTCGGTCAGGCACATCGTGCCGCACCATTCGGCCGAGGCGAGCTTGGGCAGGTAGAGGTTCTTCTGCGCGTCGGTGCCGTGCTGGTGGATGCATTCATAGGCCCCCAGCGTCAGGCCGGCGTACATCGTCCAGGCCTGGTTGGTGGCGCAGCGCATCTCGTCAAAGGCGATCTGCAGCAGCTGCGGCAGCGCCTGGCCGCCGTAGGCATCATCAGCCGTGAGCCCCTGCCAGCCGGCTTCGCGGAACTGGTCGAAGGCGGCGCGAAAGCCCGCGGGCGTGCGCACGTCATGGGTCTTGGGGTCGTAGGTGCAGCCTTCCTCGTCGCCGGATCGGTTGAGCGGCAGCAGGACCTGCTCGGTGAAGCGGCCGGCCTCCTCGATGACCTGGTTGACCGTGTCGGCATCGAGCTGGGCGTAGCGCGGCATGGCGCGCAGGGTGTCGACGCCGTGCAGCAGTTCGTGGATGACGAAGTGCTGATCACGCAGCGGTGCCTTGTAGATGGGCATGCGGGTCTCCGGTGGTCGTCAGGGTGAGGAGGTGCGGGAACGCTTGGAGGGACTGCGCCGGCCCGTGCCGGACGGTGCCGGCGCGGCGGCGCGCGGTCGCGGCGCGGCGGCGGGCCGGACGCTGGCCTTGCGCCGGACGCCACGCGAGGAGCCGGCGCCGGCGCGCGCGCCGTCGACGATGCGCTGCAGGCCGCTGCGCGCGCGGCGCACGCTGTCCTTGCCGCGCAGCAGCCGGGCGTCCTGGTGCAGCATGAGCATGAGGCCGTAGATCTCGAAGACCAACTGCTCGCAGTCGATATCCGGGCGCAGGTGGCCGCAATCGCGGGCCTGTTCCAGGGCCCGGACCAATTCGCCCTTCCAGGCCGCGACGATGGCGGCGAGGGCGTCGTGCAGCGGCCCGGGGCGATCGTCGTATTCCGAGGCGCCGCCGACCAGGATGCAGCCGGCCTCGATCTCTTCGGCCAGCAGCACCAGCCAGCGGTCGACGATGGCCTGCAGGCGCGGCAGGCCGCGCTCGGTGCGCACGGCCGGGCGCAGCACCCGATCCACGAAATGCAGCGCGTATTCGCGCAGCACGGCAAGCTGCAATTCTTCGCGCGAGCCGAAATGGGCGAACACGCCGCTCTTGCTCATGCCCAGCCGCTCGGCCAGGCCGCCGATGGTCAGCCCTTCGAGGCCGTCGCGCCGAGCGATGGCCTGGGCCGACTCGAGGATGGCCGCCCGGGTGAGCTCGCCCTTGCGGGCCCGCGCGGGCAGGCGCAGCGCGGCGGGCGACCGGTCGGGCAGGAGCGGGACGTGTTCCATGGATCGGCGCGGAGCGGCGGCGGGTTGGGGGAAAAGCGAACGATCGTACTAATTTTCGGTATTGTCAAGCACCGCGGGCCTTCGGCGTTGACCGTAAAAATGTAGTCCGTCGGAAAAGATGCCGGCCGTCGCGATTTTCCGGGTTACAGAACGCGGGAACGCGAGCTCGGTACGACACCGCCAGGATGGTGATGTCAAATTAGGATCGGGAACCGGGTATGTCGCGCACTATGGTCAGGGGCACCCTTACGAACCGAAGCATGCGTCAGAGCACGTCCGCTTCCGAGGACAGTCCGCACAACAATGCGAGGCCCATCTAAAATTGGTCAAACTTGTCTCACGTGCGTCTTTGGCGATTCCACACAAGAGCAGTTGTCAGCGTCGAAACGAGCGCCGGCCCAAAGACCAATGTGACAACGGCAAGCCAGCCATTCCAGCCATCCGGGTGAACCAGAACGGACAGCTTGACCGCCGTCACCTCATAAATAGCGCTTGTTGCTACCGACACGACAAATGCAGCGACGAAGAAGCCAAGTCGTTGTCTCTTCAGGGAGCTAACGAATGCCGCAACAACAATGGACGGAATGAACGCGGACACGAAGATCAGCAGAAGCGCAATCAGGAAAAGCGCGCCGTCGCCGATCATCCCTCCGTGCATGGCGATCCTTTCGAGACCATCAAGGGTGCACCTACAGCGATCGCGAAGCCAAATCGATCTCGTCGTCCATACGGCAGACCCGATGCTGCCTCACGCCAACCAGACGAGCGGGTCAACCAGCGGGATCGTCGGCATCGACGCCGCAACCATTTCGGCGGTATCGGACGTGGCGTCCCGTCCTTGAACCTGGCGCGATCGAACGCGACCGCGTTCTCTAGCGAAGTCGCAGACGATGCAACGGCCGCATGGGATTCTTTGCGGCTACGGGGTGATGGCAATTTTTCCGACGACACCGCCCCGGTCGTGATCGATGAACGCCTGTTTGGCCTCTTGTATCGGGAAGCTCCTGGCGATCGTTACCCTTAGCTTTCCCCTTTTCACCAGCGACACCAATTCGTCCAGGTCTGCGCCGCGGGCAACCGTCTGGAGCATCAGGTGCTTTTGCTTCCGAAAGGGATTGGCCAGGAGACTGCCGATGAATTTCGGAATCGAGGGCGAGGCCTCTATGAAGCGGCCGGCGTCCTTCAGGTATCGTCTGGCGGCGGCAAACGGGAAGTGACTGGAAAAGTCGACGATGACGTCGAACTTGCCGCTCGGCGCGACGGAGCCGGATTTGTAGTCGATCGCTTCGTCGGCACCCATCGCCTTGGATGCCGCGACGCCGGCCGTGCCGCTCACGGTCGTCGTGGCCGCACCCAGCGCCTTGGCGATCTGGATCGCGAACAGCCCAGCTGCACCGGAACTGCCGTAGATCAGGACCCGATCATTCGGCTTGACCCTTCCGAGGTCGCGCAGTGCGTAAAGGGCCGCGAGACCGGTCGTGGGCAGTGCGGCGGCCTCCTGGACTGTCATGAAATCAGGAATCAAGGTCAGTGCACTTTGCGGCACCGCGACGTATTCCGCGAACGCGCCACCCTTGAACGCGTTGGTCGCCCCGAATACACGGTCCCCGATCTTGAATCTGCTGGCCCGCGAACCCGTGGCCGTGACGATCCCTGCTATGTCGGTCCCCGGGATCTTCGGGAATTTTCTGTCGACGAAGGGCGCCATGAGGCCCTTGAGCGAACGAATGTCGATCACGTTCAGCGAGGATGCTGCCATCGCGAGGACGACACCGTCTTCCTGCGGCACGGGCTCGGGCAAGTCTTCGACCCGCAAGCGATCGGGGCCGCCGAACTGACGATACGTGAGAGCCTTCATGGTCGGATTCCGGCAGGTTTTCGCGCTTATCACGGGGACTCGACCATCCGGGGTCGGTCGATTGCCTGGTACGTCCGGTGGTCCCGATCGCTAGAGGTGCGCGCTCCATTGGTCGATTGCCTGACCGATCGCCGTCGGCTGGGATTCCTGGATGAAGTGCAATCCCGGGCCAATATCCACCGTCTTCATGGCTGGCAGATTGGTGCGCAGATCTTCCAGATACTTGCCCTGCACGATCGCTCCGGGCTCGGCGTACAAGAGAAGCAGGGGAATCTTCGTCGCCTTCAGCTTTTCGAAGTTCTCTGCAACGCGTCGATGGACTCGGGCGGGTTCGCCGTCGAACGGAATCTGCTGAGGGAAGAGCGCAATCAGCTTCCGATCGGAAGGCTTTTGAAACGGGGCCCGGTATGCGGCCATTTCCGCCTCGCTCAAATCCCGCCCCGAAAAGGCAGGGATCAACTTCTCGACAAAATAGTTCTGCTGGACATTGAGTTCTTCGCCGGTTTGTGGATCGCGCAGCTGCTTGAACAGGTAGCGGGTGAAGATGTCGACTTGATCCCAATGCATCGGCGCAACGATCGTCTCCATCATCGCCAAGCCCTTGACCTGGTCCTGATGTCGCATCGCGTAGTCGATGCCTATGGGACCGCCCCAATCATGGACCACAAGAATCACCTCTTTGAGGTTCATCTGCGCCATGAAGCCGTCAAAGTAGCGGATGAAATCCTCCACGCTGTAGGGAATATCGGGCTTGTCACTCCTGCCCATCCCGACCAGATCGACCGCGATGGCGCGATGATCCTTTCCGACAACGGGCAGCACATTGCGCCACAAATAGCTCGACGTCGGATTGCCGTGCACGAACACGACCGGCGTGCCGCCGGCGGCTGCACCGGTCTCGATGTAGTGAATCCGTGAACCCTCGACGGTCACGAACCTGGACTCATACGGGTAGGCCGAACTGATATTCGCCTCGGCCTTCACGGTGGGCACGAACTTCGGGATCAGTTGCGTGCAGGCGCCGATGCTCAAGGCCGCCAGGCATGCCGTCGCACCGCGGCGAACAAGTTTTGTCGGAAGCACTTTTCGTCCTCTCCTGCATAAGGAAGGTCGCCCCAGCGACGATGGTTATTCGAGACCGTATCGAATGCTAAATTTGCGGTCATGATGGAACTAGTCGGCCAAATTGCAACGTACTGTTGCACTATTGGAACAATGCCTTCAGATCGAGGTTGAAGTGGGAAGAAAGCTTTCGAGTTTCGATGTCCGCCTTTTCCTGGCCGTCGCGGACCAAGGCGGCATATCCGCGGCGGCGCGCCAGCTTGGATTGCAGAAGTCGTTCGTCAGCCGGGAGCTGGCGGCATTCGAACGGGACGTGGGTGCGCGGCTATTTCAAAGAACAACGCGCCGTCTCTCCCTTACAGACGCCGGAACGATCCTGCTGGCCTACGCTCGCCGCGCGGTGGAAGAGCTGGACAACGCAGAATCCGCATTGGCTTCCCTGAGCGAGACGCCGCGAGGGGTATTGCGCGTGACCTTGCCCTACGCATTCCTGCGCATCATTCTCGCGCCGCATCTTGCGGAATTCCAAGGGCGATATCCCGACCTGCGCATCGCGTTCGATCCGAATACGCGAAACATGGATCTGGTCCAGGAGGGCGTCGACGTTGCCATTCGCATCGGGGATATCGTGCCGACCACCATGGTGGCAAAGCCGCTCGGTCGCGTACCGATGGTTCTGGTCGCTTCTCCCGGCTACGTCAGGAAGCACGGATCGCCAGCAGGACCGGAAGAGTTGAGCCGCCATTGCCTCATCGAGAGCGGACCGAGTGTCGAGACAAAGACCTGGAAGCTCGAGTCCGACGGCGTTCCCCCCATCGAAGTTCCGGTCGCTCCACGCGTTGCCGTCGCGGAACCCGGCGTCTTGCTGGATCTCGCAGTGGGCGCGCTGGGCATCGCCGTCGCCCCGCTGATCTATGCCGAACCATTTATTGCGTCCGGCTCGCTGGTGCACGTCCTTCCCGCTCTACGGCGAGGAACGCGGCCCATCCATGTCATCTATCCTTCGAGGCAGCTGATGACGCCAAAGCTCAGGAGTTTTGTCGATTTCGTCGACGACTGCTGGCGCTCGACGAACTTCTCGACGTCGCGGTACCAGACTGCGGCAGGATCCGGTTCACCCGGCGTCGGTGTCGACAGATGAGCGTTGTCGAACCATGCGGAATGAAATGACGCCGCGAGTCTGTCCTCCCATGCTCATGCCTCTGCGCGAGGTCGGCCAGCAACCATCCAAGTCAAGACCAGAGCGAACAGGAGGAAGCCGGCAAGCGGGAAATACAAGAGCCACTGGTAAGGCAGGCCCGACGGGTCGTGCACAAGAAATGCCATCGCCGATATGACGGCCAGCGAGAACGTGGAAAGCACGTAGCCACCGTGTTGTACCCATATCGCCGGACGCGTGAGCGCGCAAAAGCCGCCCCAAGCGAGGTGAGGCGCGGCATAGAAAAAAGCAGATTCGATCTGTACAACCAGTACGTTGCCACCCAAACCTTCTCTGCGGAGGGCCGCGATAAATCCCCATAACGTCACCAACGCAGGGAAAGCAAAATAGCCAAGAAGATATGCGAACTTCATGAGCTTTTGCCGCGCCCTGCATCCAAGAAAAGCCACCAAGGCCCACGCCTCACTCGACTGTACCGGTCGCAGGCAAAGAGTCGACGCAGCAAGGCATGCCGAGCCGACAAGGTCATGGCCAAGATGAAGGCCAGGGAGAAACAAGCTTGCGCACGATCAACGCGATGTGGCCGTCTTGTCCGGCATGCCATCCAGTCCGAGCAGTTGCGCCGCGTTGTCATGGAAGACCTGCCGCTGCTCGGCCTCGGACAATCCGAGGCGGCGCACGGCGTCGACCGCGGCGCCCGGCGTGTCCACCGGCCAATCCGACCCGAACAGGATCCGATCGATTCCAACCGTGCGCAGGGTCCAGACGAATTCGGCTTGCACGGGCGAACCGGCATAGGTCGTGGCGATGGCCGAGATATCGAACCAAACATTGCTCGATATTCCCAGCTTATGCAAGGTTGCGAAGGAAACGGCTTCCCGGAAATGGGTGTAGCCCATGTGGGCGAGCACGAGTCTCGTCTCGGGATGCCGCACGGCAAGCATCAGGAGCTTGCCCATTTCATTCGCATCCCACGGCTTGTAGGAATCGAACAGCACGACAAGACCGAGGTCGCCGCACTTCTTCACGACCGCCGCGACGCTGGCGTCGGCAACATCGAAGTTCTGCGTATTGGGATGCAGCTTGACTTCCCTTGCACCCAGTTTCGCCAGCCGCTCTAGCTCCGCAAGCGCCGCCTCGGCGTCGGCCGGGTGTACGGACACTACGGGAAAAAACCTGCCGCCGGACGCCGCCGCGGCGGCGAGCACGGTGTCGTTCCGTTCGCGGGTCTTTTCGGGTTCGCCCTTGCGCGCAATGACGATCAAGGCGCTTTTCGTGATGCCAGCCTTGTCGTCCAGCGCCTGCAAGGCCGGCGTCCCCATGGGCTGGGCCGGCGTCAGGCCATCGGCCTCGCCGAGGCGCAGGTGTGCGTGGGTGTCGATGATGGGCCCCGCGTAGCCCTCGGCGATTGCCGATTGAGCGATCCCGAATGTCAGAATTGCCCCGGCGATTGCGGTGCGGTCGAGTTTCAATTTCATCCTGGATGCTCTCGTCTGCCGTTCCCGGCACAAGTGTGAGGTTCGCAACGATTGGTCTAAGCTGCCCGTGCGTCGATGGGCCGCTCATTGCGTTTTGGTCCATCATCTGGAGTTGGCCGGGGCATTTTGCCATCGCGCGCGCGGGAAGGCGCAAAACGGGATCACCCTTCCCAGGCCCTGGCGCCAGGCGGCAACGACGGCGGGGAACTTCTGGCCCCACGCGCTCCGCTCGAAGGCGATCAGCTCAGCCTCAGCGGCCACGGCGCCGTCCCGGACAACATCCTTGACGATCGCGATCTGGAGCGGATTTACAGACTGCGCACTCTCTGAAAGGGGACTCGCATATGAATATGCCTATGCAATTCGCCCTTGTTCAATGAGGCAACATCGGGACACAACGCGGCCGCGCGTCTCGCTGGATTCGTGGGCTGCGGCGAAATCAATCGGCCGATGCGATCGTCGCGGGGTTCTCGCCTGCAGCTTGCTTCTTGCCCAGATCGGCCTGAATCCGTCGCGCCCACTCGATCGCGGGAATCTCTTTTCCACCTTCAGGGTGCGCCTCGACCCATTCAAGAACAGACACAAGCAGCATCCAGCCGCCAGAGCCGTCTTCCTGGCCAAGGCGCAGGATGCAGTCGGAAACGCTTGTTGCGATCGGTACGCGCTCAATGCGTTCATAGTCGAGCGCGGCACAATCCGACGGCGGATTGGTGACGAGGTATTCGCGACAGATCACGGGACGATCCGGATGTATGGAGCAAGACTCCTACTCTAGAAACGGGCAGGGAATCCTTTGGTCGAAATATCGCCTTGCCAATTGCCGGCCATGCTCCGCTGACCGCGCGCCGCTCTCAGCAGCCGAGAAAATCTCCAGTTCGCGCAACAGGCCAGTCGATTTGAGCTGCTGCAGCGCCGCGGCGAAGCGCTCGCGAACCAGCGCGCGACGCGGCTCGGGAAAGGAGTCAACCAATGCAGCCAGGCGACGAGCTTCGGCGTGACCGATCGGCACCGGTTGTCGGCAACAAGCACCGCACCCAGGCCCGCAAGTAATCGCCTTCGCTTTGGCCTGCTAATCCTCGAGCGCCCAACCGATCACCGTAGCCGCTATCCGGCGCGCAATTGGGATGACTTCTCGAATAGGCACGTCACCGCGCGGCGCGGTGACGTGCAGCCTTGCCTGCCGCTCGCCGACGCGAAGATCGACAGCTCCCTTCAGAGGATCATCTTTACTTTTGGCCATTGTCACGGTCCCGCACAGACCAAGGAGTACCGGTCCGCAAACGGCACGGTGTTGCCGATGCAGCGGGTCGGTTCAACACGTTGCTAATAGATAATCTTGAAATGGCAACCGCCACCAACCTGCATCAATTGAGATTCATCAAGTTCGATCACGATGGTGAAATCCTGATCCGCATCGCCTTCCTCGCGGGCCCACGTACCGTTGAATGAATCCGCATTGGCGTCCATGGTCTTCATGGTCATCTCCTAGTTGGGTTGGGTCGGCGCGTCACGATCGATTGCTTCATTTGCATAGACACGCCCTTGTGTCCAGATCCGACGCGGATTGAGACTATTCCGACATTCCATAAGCAGCCAGTGCGAAAAGTCACTCGGACGGATGCATCCGACGAAGGCGCGCAGCATCGCCACCAGGCTGCATACCCTCGAACGGAAGAATCCGGGCACCACGGCTTCCGGCTTCCGGCCGTCCGGTGACATGACCCGGCCGCCAAAAAGCCGACAAGTTCCCAGAGCGGCCAGCAGGAGGACGCAACGCTGGCAGTCTATCGATCCGACGGGGACATCGGGGCGCGTCCGATTTGCAACGTAGCCATGAACCCGATTTCCGCCTTCGCCCTCTTGGCCGCGCAATTTCATCTTTCGCTACTTGCACGCTTCGCCGCGGGCGGGAGGTCCGTCCAATACGTCTCCTGGATGATGCCGTACAGGGCGGCTGTGAGGCGCGGCCTCTCATGCGCAGCAATGTGCGACCACTCGGGGATTTCAAAGCCTTGCAACTGCGGATGGTCCTGGAAATGCACGCCATGGGCGCCGGTCTTCTCCAGCAGGAGGTCCCAAGTGCTGCCTCGCGGCAGGACGCTGTTCTCATATTCGAGGTACGGGCCCGCCGTGGGCAGGCGGACGAAAATCACGTCGACATGGCGTTCCCGCAAGGTGGCAACGACCTTGGCGGCCCGTTCGATCTGCTTGATGACGGCATCGTCCAATTCGGCGCGCTCCTTGGCATCAGGAGGATCGAAGTCCTGCTTCCATATGCTTTGGGCAAGGGCGCGGTATGCCGGATCCTCTTCCACCTTGCGCCACATGCGCGTGTTCCGGTCGGCTTCGGATACCGACAGCTTTCGAACTCGCACGTTGGGTGTCATGCCAGGGCGCAGCGGCCAGTCCTGGCGCTGCAGCACGGTTGCCAGGGCGAAATCGCCGTCGTCGAAGGCGAGGAACGGTTCGACGAAGTGCATCGACAGCCACTGTCCGACCTTCTGGCCAGGGCTTTCATGATGAAAGTATTCGAGCGCCTTTCCTCGATATTCAAATCCGGAGAAGAAGACGTCGGGCGCGACACCCACCAGGGCTCGGCCGGTAAAGTTGGGGTCCTTGGCCAGATCCTCCAGGAATGGAAGCGGTGAAGTGCCTTCCAGCGCCAGCTGGATCGGCCGTGAACCGGAAAGCCTTTCCCAGGTGTCCAAATCAATGTCGAACAGCACGCGCGACGCGCCCAGCAGCACCGTGCGGCGCCCGTCAACCTTGTCGATGCGATTTCGCTGGATCGACCACAAGCCAAAGCTGTTGGCGATGGCGGGCTCGACACCGAACCGCCGCCAGTGCCATTCCCAAGCGCCCACCAGTGCGGACGAGACGAGAAGCGCCGCCACGAACAGAGCGGTCCAAGGCAACGGCGGAATATCGCGCTGCGGAACCGGCTGCGCGATGCCCGGCCGGTCGGCGGCCGTGAGCCGCTCAAAACTGAAAGTAGATGAAGGCATTGCCGCTCCCCTGCGCGATGACGACGCAAAAAGCCATGAAGCCCCATGCAAGCGCCACAACCACGGAAGGTGTCTGGGCAAGCACGCCTTCCAAGGTTCGACGCCGCATGAGCCAGTGCGTGCCGACGATTCCCGTCACGATGAGGCCAACACTAACGAGGGAATAGGTGTCCAGCTGCGGCTTGGTATCGGCGTTGGCGCCGAACATCCCTCCGAGCATCGTCCATGCCTTGGCAAAATCCTTGGCACGGAAAAAGACCCACGTGATATTGATCAGGGCGTAGGTCAGCAGGCCGGAAGCGAAGAGTGCCCATGGCCCAGGACGGTAACGCGCATAACGGGTACGCAGGACTCGTTCAACCGAGAGGTACAAGCCGTGCAACCCTCCCCAGGCAACGAAGGTCCAACTCGCACCGTGCCACAGCCCCCCTAAGAGCATCGTTCCCATCAACGCGAAATACGTGCGCGCCGGGCCATGCCGATTGCCACCCAGCGGAATGTAGAGGTAGTCTCGCAGCCACGCCGACAGCGTGATATGCCAGCGGCGCCAGAAGTCCGAAAAGCCGATCGCGGCGTACGGAAAGCGGAAATTGTCGGACATCGCAAAGCCCAGGCAAAGAGCGGCGCCAATTGCCGTGGTGGAATATCCGGCAAAGTCGCAGAATATCTGCCCGCTGAATGCGAGCGTCCCGAACCACGCGTCCACAGATCCAGGAAGTCCGCCACGGTCGTAGACGCGTTCGGCAGCCTTGGCCAAGAAGCTGTCGGCCAGGACCACCTTCTCGAACAGCCCCAATGTCATGAGCGCCAG
>Ga0209698_10004995_pt1 | contig 14413 bp, 8 predicted proteins | sample LitLauG_LLR_2012_FD_187203 | JGI IMG/M metagenome (GOLD analysis project Ga0209698, IMG submission 187203) | Freshwater sediment microbial communities from Pennsylvania, USA - Little Laurel Run_MetaG_LLR_2012 (SPAdes) (version 2) | ecosystem: Environmental > Aquatic > Freshwater > Creek >...
GCAGGTGCGCGGAACCTCATTTCCGGCAATCGGAGCGATGGCGTTCAGATCGACAATTTCGGAACGATCACCAATTCCGTCAACGGCAACTTCATCGGTACCGATGTGACAGGCTTGAATGCCTTAGCGAACGGCCGCGCGGGTGTTTATCTCTGGGCGGGCACGAGTGCAAACATAATCGGAGGTTCAGGCACCGGCGCGGGGAACGTGATCTCGGGAAACGCGGCACAGGGAGTAATCATCGACGCGGCGAGCTCGAACAACTTCGTGCAAGGCAACACGATCGGTCTGAAAGCCGGCGGCGAGGGGATTCTTCCTAACGGCGGAGACGGGGTGTTCATCAACAACCTGTCGACCAACAACACCATCGGGGGCTCAGTCTTCGGTGCCCAGAACCTCATCTCAGGAAACAAGGGGAACGGCGTACGGATCAGCAACTCGAACGGCAACACGGTCGCCGGCAACTACATCGGCATCGACAAGACAGGCAATTTCGATCAAGGCAACGCGCTTGACGGCGTTCGGATCGAAGTCGGCTCGAGCGGCAACACGATCGGCGGAGGCGTCCAGGGTTTCTCGCGGAACGTGATCTCGGCCAACGGGCACAATGGCGTCGACATCGACGGCTCGAACGCCAACATTGTACTTCAGAACTACATCGGGACGGTGGCCAGCGGCGCGGGGCCGTTGGGAAACCACTATTACGGCGTGTACATGGCCTTCGGGTCAACGAACAATACGATCGGCAGCACGAACCTGAACTTTCTCAACATGATCGAGAACAACCTCGACGGCGGCCTCTACATCAGCGGAGCAGTGAACACCACGATCGAAGGGAACATCATCGTCCTTAACGGCCAGAACTCGCCCGTGTCTATCCTTGGTGACGGCATATACATCGTCGATTCGCTCTCAACTTTTGTCACCATGTGCACCATCCAGGCGAACCGCGACTGGGGCATTTTGATGGTCGGAAGTCCATCAAGCGTACTGCTCAACAATAACTTTGGAGGTAACGGACTGGGGGATGTTCAATCGATGTAAGCGTTCCAAGTTGACGACGGATTGAAACACCGGACGGCGCGGGCACTTTAGTTTTGGTGCCCCGGGCTGTCCGGTTTGATGTCCTTATACTATGTTGGACTCGTAACGTTCGTCATGTGTGATTACGATGATTTGCTCATCTGATCTGATTAGAGCGGCTGTAAATGATCGTCGGGAATCCTTGTCTCGAATCCTTCGCGATTGCCATCCCAATCGATCCGCCGAGTTCTGGTTGGGAAGGGGTAACCCTTGAGTCCCTTCGCAATCGAGTTCACCACAGACTCTCGATAGTTGCAGCCTTGGTCGTTTGGAAAGACTGATGGACAAGAAGCCCTGGAGCGCATTCGTCCTTGTTTTCAACTCAAGCCGACACCGTCTGATAATAGTAATAATGGTAATGTCTACATCTCAAACAAACGCGGCATCGATTATAGGTTCGTGTCACGAGCCGTTTATCACCGATGAAGGAGTGGCAAATCGCTCTCATCGGAACAGAAGTCCAGTCGAAAGTGCTGGAATTCGGGCTGTTTGGTTCCAAGTGGCGGCTTTGGTTCTGGGCCATCCCGACCTGCGCCGCCTGGTGGCGAAGGGGTTCACCCAAGGCCGCGACCCATCCAATCCCGCCACGTAGCGGACGTTGTACCGAGGCGTCTGCCCCTCGAAATTCGCCCGGCGGTCCTTGGCCTCGGGCACGGGGTTGTAGACCATCGCCACGGTTACCATCCGCCCCTCGGCCTTTGCGCCTTGAGGGCCTTGTTGGCTGACATCGGTGGCGTCGATCGAGAGAGAACCGCGGGTCTTGCCGTCGCCGTTGATCCTCGGTCAAGTCAAGGCCGGCCAGACCGTGACCAACACGTTGCTCGTGCGCTCGTCACAAGCGTTCAAGCTCTCAAGCGTCAAGCCGAATCGTGAGAGACTGAGCGTGGCGTCCCTGGACGAGGTCGCGAAGCAGGCGCATATGGTGATCTTGAGCTTCAAGGCGCCGGAACAGTCCGGCCCCTTCAACGCGATCGTCGACATCATGAGCGACCTCAAGGACAAACCACCGGTGAAAATCTACGCGTTCGCCATGTTCGTGCCTTGATCGATCGGTCGGTCGGTGGAAATCAAGCCAAGATCCGGCGCCGCGACGCGAGCGGCGCCGGATCTTCGCGCGCGTGGCTTCTGGGGAAAGCAGGCGAAGCACGCTCGCCATCAGAGGTTTCGAGCGATCGCGCGAGCATTGCCACACTTTTCAAAAATTTGAGACGACTAATTCTTGACAGACCAGAATCTCAGTTTTATGCTGATTTTTCTAATACGCTGGTCATGGTCGAGCAGCTTGTCTTGAGTCGCGCCGATTTGCTTCGTCGGCCTACGCGAAGGGTTTTACGCATCCGCGGGAAAGCGAGGCGCCACCCGTGTGCGGAGCCAGGCGTGTTGTGGGCTTCATGGCGTTCACGATGGCGACCAACCTCGCGTCGGGCGTTCTCGCCGATCCGGTCGTTCAGTTCGACTCGATCGTCGCCGCGGGCTACAGCTTTTCGAACTCGGACGGCAACAAGTCCGTCAATTCCACAGCCGCTTCCGCGACGATGAGTCCGAGGGACGTCGGTCTGCAAGATCCCAACGCCGATCCGACGGTCACCGGCATGCTCGGCATGCAGGCGGCCGCGAATACGTTGGTCGTGAAGGCGAAACGGTCGGTCGACAACGGATCGAACACAGGCGTCCAATCCGCGACGGCCGACGTCAAGGTGTCCGCGCTGTTCAAGGTGGTCGGAGATCCGGCGAACCCCAATGCGCTCTACAACGTCTCGGAGCAAGACTTGCTCTCAGGAGTTTTGCGGACGACGGGCAAGTCGGCCAGTCCCGGAAGTCTCGCGCAGGGGATCGTACTATTCACGACGACGGTTTCGACGGCGAGCTATACGCAGACCTTCTCCGTCAGCAACGACGGCAAGACGTTCTCGGTGACCCGCGGAAAGCTCGGGGTCGGCGTCGTGAACAACCCGACGACGGACTTCCAGTTCACCGCGGGCTCGAACGAATCCACGATCAACTCCGATGCCGGAGCGCTTTACCTCACGACTGTTCACGGCGACCAGCTCTTCGTGGTGACGGCCGAGCTCAGGGTCGACACCGTCGTGATCGGCGGCGCTTCGGCGGCCTCTTCGAATTTCTTCGACACGGGAAGCCTGACGCTCACCGCCAGCATCGTTCCCGAACCTGGCGTTCTCGTCCTGACCGGATTCGGCCTGGGGTGGTTTGCGCTCGGCCGCTTCAATCTTGGCGGAAGTTCCGGCTCGGAAAGATCCTCTTGACCGAGCGGGGATGGTTCACACGCGTTCGAGTCAAGGCAAGCCAACTTGAATAGGGAGTCCTCAACATTGCGGTCGCTCATGAGGCTCGCGGTCGGGATATGCCTGGGATGGATGCTGGCGCGCCAACCGGTGGCGCGCGCCGACCCGGTCGTTCAGTTCGATTCGATCGTCCTCGCGAAATATAGCTTCCTCAACAAGACCGATGGGCAGACGAAAAGCTCGACGGCTCCATCGGCGACGTACAGCCCCTCGGATATCGGTGTAACCGACCCCAATGGCAATCCGACTTACACCGGCATGCTCGGCATGTCCGCCGCGGGCAACACGCTAATCGTCAAGGCGAAGAGGTCGATCGACGAAGGCGCTAATTCGGGATCTCAACCCGGTAACGCGATCGTGTCGGTGACCGCGCTTTTCGAGGTCGTTCGCGATCCGGCGAATCCCAACGCGCTGTACAACGTATCGGAACAGGATATGCTCCGGGGAATGTTGCATACGTCGCTTAACACGGGGCTCGCGGGCAGCGGCGCAGAGGCGCTTGGAAAGCTTACCACGACCGTTTCGACGGCGACCTACATTCAGAACTTCAGCGTCAGCGACGACGGAAAGACCTTCAACCTGACCCATTTCAAGCCTTCCGTCGGTAATTTGGACAAGCCGACACCGGATTTTCAGTTTGCTCCAGGCGCGAACGATTCCACGATCAATTATGATTCCGGGCCGCTCTTCCTCACCACGGTTCGCGGTGGCCAGCAGTTCACCGTGACCGCCGAGCTCGAGACCGATGTATTGGCCATCGGCGCGGGATCGGTCGCAAGCTCGAATTTCTTCGACACAGGGACGCTGACCCTCACGGCGAGCGTCGTTCCCGAGCCTGGCGTTCTCGTCCTGTTCGGTGTGGGGGCTCCAATCCTGGCCGCTAGCCTCCGCCGTCGTCGGATCTCTTGACGATCTGGCCGATCGGTCTCCAAGCGTTCCTCGGAGGGAGGGAAGACTCGTGCGAACGGTCTCTCGCCTTGCTTTAGGGTTATCGCTCGTGTGCCTGCTGGGATCGGGACAGGTCGCGCGGGGCGACCCGGTCGTGATGTTCGACAAGATCGACAGTGCCACGTACTTTTTTCAGAACCAGAGCGCGGCGCTCGATCAAAGTTCGACGGCGGCTTCGGTTACGTTGAGTCCCGCGGATATTGGCGTCGACGATCGAAAACAAAACCCGATGTTCACCGGAATGGTCGGCATGACGGCCGCCGGGAACACGCTCACGGTCAAAGCGTCACGTGCCGTGGATAATGGAACGTTGACCCGAGCGGTTTTCGGGGTCGCGAAGGTAACCATCTCGGCCGAATTCCATGTGGTCGCCGACCCGAGCGATTTCCAGGGATTGCTCTATCAGGTCTCCGAACGCGACGCACTCGCGGGACTTCTGCGGACCAACGCAACCGGGGCCGGGAATTCCTCGACCGCGCAGATTGTGTTCACGACGCTCGTGACGCCTTATCAGTATTACAGCCAGAGCCTGGGGCTTGACGCGAATTCCGTGGCGACTCTCACGCGTTCCAAGACTGGGGTGGTGGCTGTGAACGCACCGACCCCGGACCTTCAATTCGCGCCTGGCTCTCACGATTCGACGGTGAACTTTGATTCCGGCAATCAGTTACTTACGGTCGTTCATGGGGGAGTGCCCTTTTTCGTGACGGCCACGCTCGAAGCACGCGTTCTGACGAGCGGGATGAATACGTCCGCCGCTTCCGATTTCTTCGACACCGGCACTCTTACGCTTACCGCGAGCGCGATCCCGGAACCCGGCGTTCCGATCCTCATCGCACTCGGAACCCCTTGTCTTGCCGTCCTGCTGCTGAAAAAGAGCGATTCTCCCGCCTTCAAGACAGCGGCTCTGCCTTGGCCGCTCAATCGTCTTGCGTGAAATCGGAAAAGCGAGGCTTCCGCCGAGCCGAGGGCATGCTTGTCTCGCCACGAAGTTCGGCCTCCCGAAATCGAGTAGGCTTATTTAGTGGGCAAACGGGTCAATGGGAAAGGCATAGTCAAGTAAGAGACTCTGGAAGTCGGATCGAGAATGAAGTGAGTCGAGGTCAGTATCTTTGTAAATATGAGCGATGTCTTTAAAACCGACGCGGAGTGCTTCTTGGAGTGAGATCATGGCCTGGTCGCCAAAGTGTTTTCGATCAGCGAGTCCCTTGGCGCTTGGCTCCGTTCGACCTGGTTCGACAAGTGGAATGCATAAGGCGAGTTCACAGGCCGAATTGTAGAGTTCAACTGAATCATCCGGCCAGAGCCCACGCCGTTGGATCGCGACCGAGGCGGCTTCATCGGCCCTGCCGAGTTCTCGCAACGACGCGGCGAGTTCCTGGAGGTTGAGGCTTAGGAATTTTCGGCATTGGACGGCACCCTTCGATGCCGTGAGCGCCTCATGTTGCAAGACCACTCCCTTCCGGAGGCTTTCCAGCGCTTCCTCGGTGCGCTTGAGGTCCTTGAATGTGAGGCCGAGGTTATTGAAGGAACTTGCCAGAAGGGACTTTGCTTCCCAGTCCTCGGGATGATCGCGGACTAGACGCTCACGAAGCACGCGGGCTCGGTCGTGGTTCGCCAATGCCTCATCCAAACGGCCCACGACCTGGTTGAATCGGCCGAGATTGTTGAGGGTTCGTGCCAGTTCGGCCCGAAAAGTGCTGACTGCGGGATGGTCGCGTACGAGTGCTTCCTGAAGATCCAGAGCTTGTTTGTAACTCGATCTTGCCTCGACTTCGTGTCCGCTGCTCCGTAATAGCACGCCGAGATTGGAACACGTGTTGGCAAGATCACTTCGATAGGTTGTCACATCAGGGTATTCGCGTACAAGTGCTTCCTGGAGGCCGCGCGCGCGTTCGTAATTGGCTTGCGCCTTTTCGATCGGCCCGGTGTGGTAGAGAAGCACACCAAGATTCGAGCATGTATTGGCCAGGGCGGCTCGATGCCGGGCAACGTTAGGCTCTTCAAGGACGAGTGCTTCCAGAAGGTCGCGGGCCCGGTCGTCGTTCGCGACGGCTTCCCTCGCGTGTCCGGACATTTCTTCGAGCACGCCAAGGTTGCTGTAGACTCCCGCGAGACCGCGTCTCAGTGTACTGTCTCTCGGCTGAGAACGGGTCCAATTCTCGAGCAAATCGCGAGTGCGCCGGAATCCAGCGCGAGCCTCCGCGAGACGTCCCATCGCCTGGAGAATCACACCTCGATTGTTAGCAGCGTCGGCAAAGCCTTTCACATGATTGACGTTGAGTGGTGAATATTTCATGAGGGCTTCGTAAGAACTAATGGCGCGATCATAGCTGGCGAGAGCTTGTCGCTGCGAACCGGTTGCGGCGGTGATTTTCGCGACGTTCGCCTCGGCGGAGGCGAGTTCCGCTCGGACTGTGGCGTCATTCTCACGCGCGGCAATGAAGCCTTGATAATATTCGAGCGCATGTTCCAGAAGGGCTTTGCGCAAGGGTTCGAGGCCCGGTCGGTCGAGCAGGGCGTTCTCGCTGACTCCGGTCAGGTAGTCGTCCACCGCGTGCCGCGCGTCGAGAAAGCGTTGTTCCGCCAGATTGTAATTATGCTCGGCTCGCAGCCACTGCCAGGTGACACCCAGGAAGCCGCAGGTGATCGCCAGAAGTAAGGCGGCGACCAGCGCCGCCGTCCGTGGATTGCGCTGACAATGACGGACGAGGCGCTCCGCTTGCCCGACCGGGCGCGCAAGGACCGGCTCCCCGTTCAAGAAACGTTTCAGGTCAGCGGAGAGATCGTGAGCCGTGGGATAGCGTCGGGACGGGTCTTTGGCAAGGCATCGAAGTGTGATCGTCTCCAGGTCGCGGGGAATGCGGTCGTTGAGCCGTCGAGGCGCTCGAGGTTCGTCCTCCAGAACCTGAATCTGGAGCATCTGAGAGACGCCTCGAAATGGCAGTTCGTTGGTGAGGAGCAGGTAGAGAATCACGCCAAAACTATAGATGTCGGACCTGCCGTCGACGTGATGCGGGCTTCGAATCTGCTCCGGGCTCATGTAGGCGGGTGTACCCAGAAGTTGCCCGTCCTGTGTCATTGTCACTTCGCCCGCGTCGCGCTTGGCCAGGCCGAAATCCATGATCCGGGGGCGGCCCGAGGCGCTTCCGTCCGGCTCCAGTAGGATATTCGTTGGCTTGAGATCCCGATGGACGACGCCTTGGCGATGGGCGTAATCGAGGGCTTCGGCGGCTTCGGCAACGAGCTTGGCGGCGCTCTCGAATCCGACCTGTCCAAGTCCTTTCCAGTGGGCGAGGCTGGTCCCCCGCACGAGTTCCGAGACGATGTAAACGGTTCCCTGGTCCCGTCCCGCGTCGTGGATCGCGACGATTCCGGGATGCCGAAACTGAGCCGCGGATCGTGCTTCGCGAAGAAACCGCTCTTCCTCCGCCGGGCTGGTGAAACGTCCACCGCGAGGGACCTTGACCGCCACTTCGCGACCCAGTTCCTCGTCCCATCCTCTCCACACGGTTCCGAAGCCTCCTGAGCCCAAGAAGGTACCAAGCACGTAGCGGCCGAGCTTTGGAAACGGCGGCTTCAGATCCTTCTCAGCGACTCTCGATTCGAGCGCGAACGTACCTCCGCAGCGCGGGCAGAGGACTTCCGACGGCGTGTTTTCCGCGGGCTGCTCGATCAGGCCGTTGCAGTGTGGACAACGTAGCGAGAACGCCTGCGGCAGTGTGATCGCGGAGACTTCCACGGAGGAGTCGCGAGCCTCGGAGATCAGTTCGACATCGATTGTCGCGAGCGCCTCGCGCAGCGGAGTGCCTCGACCTCGAAATCGGTCGGCGTACTCGTCGTGGCTTGGCCGGTCTCCCCAGCGGCGGCGGACGCGGTATTCCTCGCGGATCAAGTCAACCGGAAGGATCTCGGGGGTTCCGAGTTCGGGATACCGGGCGGCATAATCCTCCAATCGGGGACGCTCCGGCAGGATGTCGTTCGGACGAGTTGGAGCGCTGGCGGCGACCGAGGAACTCCGCGCCTGTCGCCAACGATATTCCAGATCGATCTTGATCAGCTCTTCCAGAAATTCGCCTCGAGGCGTTCTTTCACGCTCCGAAGAAGAGGACGCTTCAACGAGATAGTCGTCGATCCGGGGTGAATCTCCGTTTCGCCAGGCAACATCGAAGCGCTCGAGGATTTCCGACAAGGGGTTCGTGTGAAGGTCGTGAGTGATCGCGGATGTAAATGGATCGTTCATATGTCGGATCTCCCGGAGACTTACTCGGCCGCGAATTCCTCTCTCCGCTTGTCCAGTAGTTCCTTGGCGACGCTGAGCACGCGCCGAACCCATCGCTCCGAGCGTTCCACTACGGTGGCGATCTCCTCGATGTGGTATCCCTCAAGCCGAAGCGAGACGATCTTGCGGTCGAGCGGTTTCAAGCCTCTCAAGAGGTGTTCGAGTTCCTCGGCCATGGTGATGGCTTCATCAGGTGGTGGTTCCCGCGTCTCCGCGGTGGTCTTGAAATGATCGAAACTATTTTCGTCGCCGAACGCCTGCTCGTTCTTTATCGAACGTTTGAGCGCGTTGTGGCGGCGGATCTGATGCTGAAGCTTGTGGAGCGTGATTCCCGCTAGCAGTCGCCACAAATCGCCGCTCCTCTGAAGCACGAAGCGGTCGGAATCGGCGGCACAGAAGCTACGATAGGCCGACTGCACGACATCCTCGGGGTCGACCCTGCGGGCCAGATTCGTCGACATGCGTCGCTTCGCCAACGCGATCAAACGGGCAGTGTAACGTCCGAAGAGGATGTCCGCCGCCTGTCGGTCGCCGTCGTGCCAGCGTGCCAGAAGTTCCGCGGAAAGGTCGTCTTCCATCACACGCTCCGATTCGATCCCGACTTCGTGTTCGTTGGATTTCTCAGCGGGAACATCGAATGTGGATCGACTTTCATCAGCGTACGGAACGTAATCAGAAGCCGCAACGTTGATCGTGGAAAGTGCTTCGAAAGCGGGTCACCAAAAAAATAGAAAATCGGGTTCCGGTTTCGCGCCGAGAACGGAATCAAACCTCTGGGAAGCCGAATGTTTCGATTCAGTTGCCACCTCCCCCGGGCATGAGGGGCATGCCGGGCTCGCGTCCTTGGGATTTGATCGACATTTCCAAGATTCAGTCTCACTTCACGGCCGCCGTTCAGGCGGATCTCTACCAAAGTAAGGAGTCGACGATGAGAGCCTCAACGGCCTTGATCGTCATGGCGATCCAGTTGATTTTCGGAATCAATTCAGCGCACGGATTCGATCCAATTCTGACGTTCGAGGGAATGAAACAAGGTGAGCTTGTTCATGACTACTACAACGGAGGTTTCGCCCTGACCGGCAACAACGGGCTTGGCGGCCCAGGAAGTGGCCCAGGCGCCGCTTATGGGGTCTCGTTCACGAACGACGGCGTGGTTCTTACCGACGGCAAACATTACGTGGGAGAACCGTCCTCGCCGGGGGTCATGCTGCTGGGGGACAACAGCGTGCCCGGGGGAGCCAGCGTCTCGGTTACGATGAATGCACCCGGCGGCTTCATCAACAACCTTTCGTTCTTCTACGCGTCGATCGACGCACCGGGGCTGGCCCAAATCTACAGCGGCGTGGACGGAACCGGGTCGCTCCTGGCGCAAATCACTTTGCCGATCACGACTCCTTCCGTCAATCCCGCGAATCCGATCGCGTTCTTCAATTCCGCACCCGTCTATATGCAGTTCCTCGGGGTCGCTCAATCCGCCGTCTTCAAGGGCGGGAATCAGCAAATTCTGTTCGACGACATCGGCTTCGTACAGAGCATCCCCGAGCCCGGTCCGCTTACGTATATCACATTGACAGGTGCGCTCCTGATCGTCTGCGTCAAAAGTCGTCGAGCCACTGCCCTTCGCACTGAGCTCCTGCCGTCGAAGAAACACACCTCCGCGACGACGTCCAAGGGATCATCTCATTAACACTGAAGCAACTGCTGGGGACTCACGCCATGCGACTCATGTTCTCTCACGATCGTCATCAACGAACGCTCCGCGAACGCTCCGCTCAAAGCATTCGACGCCGGCGACGCTCGGGGCTTGAGTCGCTCGAAGACCGCACACTCCTCTCAACCCTGAACATCAGCGGGCACGCATTGAGCTACCTTGCGGGGTCGGGCGTCACGAACAAGTTAACCATTTCGACGACCGGCACGTCCGGAGCTTATAACTTCAATGATACCGCCGAGCCCATCACCCTGGGAGCCGGGGCGATCGCCGCGGGCTGGACGGGAGGCGGAACGAACAACGTGACCGGACCCGACTCGTCGGTGACTTCCATTTCCGTGAACACCCTTGGTGGAAATGACTCCGTCTCAGTGCAATCCATAGATGCCCTTACAACCATCGCCTTCACGAACGCGGCGAGCGACCTCGACACGGTCAACCTCGGAAGCTTGGCCAAGGGCGTGCAAGCGATTCTGGGGAACGTGACGATCACGAACACCTCCGGCAAGACCGCGCTGACGATCGATGACTCCGGCAACACGCCGACTTCCGCGAGGAACCCAACGCTCGCGTTCGGCGCGGTCACAAATCTGGCCCCTCGTCCGATCTTTTTCGGATCGGCCAACCTGAGTTCACTGAATATCTTGGGAGGTGGCCTCTTCGGCACGCTGAACGTCAACGCGGGCAAACTCGGCCCGGTGAGCGTCGAGGCGGGGTCGAACTACGGTTCGGGGGTTCTCACGATCGCAACCTCCGCGCCACTGAACTACGCGAATTTCGCGGCGCTCGTCGTCACCAACGCGGCCGACCTTCCCGTGAGCACGATCAATCCCTCTGGAGGAGCCGTCACAACCACCGCGGGGGATCTCGCGCTCTCCGGCAAATCGGTATCTTATCACGTCGCTTCGTTCACCGACGCCGACCCCAACGCCAAACCCGCCAATTTCGTCGCTTCGATCCATTGGGGCGACGGCACACCCGACTCGCCAGGCACGATTACAGCCAATGGCACGAACGCTTTCGACGTCAACGCTTCGCATACGTACGCCCTGGCGGGCAAGTACGCCGTCAGCGTCGCGATCACGGATACCGGCACGACCGCCGTCCCACTGACCGTCGCCGGCATCCCGGTAACGATCTCGGATACAGGAGGCAGCGTCGCGACGCTCGGGATAACATCGCCTCTCAACGTCAATGTCCTCGGCGCGGCTCTGAGGCTGACGGTCAGCAACCTCACGACCACCGAGGGATTGCCCCTCAATAGCGTTGTCAGCAGCGTGGTCGTCGCAAATTTCACCGCCGACAATCCATTCGCCCAGCCAGGAGATTTCACGGCCACCATCGACTGGGGTGACGGCACCACGTCGCCCGGCGTCGTCCAGCAAACCGCCGGTTTCGGGTCGCCGTTCATCGTGACGACTCAACCGAACGAAGCGCACGCCTACCAGGAGGACACCACCAATACGCTCACGAACTTCCGACCTTACACCCTCACTGTCACGATCAACGACACGAAGGAAGGCGACTCGGCAACGGCTCGGGGCACGGCCACCGTAACCGACGCTTCGTTGAACCCCGGCCCGATCCCCGTCGCCGTTTTTACCGAAGGTGTGATGTCTGGTGGTCAGGTCGTCGCTCAGTTCACCGATGAGAACCCCTTCGCCACGGCGAGCGATTTTAACGTTCCCTTTCCCCCGGTGATCAGTTGGGGAGGGGGCAGTTCAAGCATCGGGACAGTGGTTGCCGATCCCGTCGCGCCGCACGTCTTCGACGTCTTGGGGGCTCACCTTTATGCGGAGGAAACCACAGGAGGGCCGCCAAACGCAATCAGTGTGGCGATCACCGACGAGGGAGGTGCGAAGCTGACAGCACTTGGCACGGCGATCGTCAGCGACGCGGCAATTGCCGCGACGAGCGTCAGCGTGCCCACAAATCCGGCGACTCCGCTCTTCGAGGGCAAGTCGTCTACCGGTGACGTCGCCATCTTCACTGATGCCAATCCCAAGGGAGTGACCGGAAACTTCACGGCGGCGATCGACTGGGGCGACGGTACTCCGATCAGCGACGGAACCATCCGCGAGGACGCTACGGGTGTGTTCCATGTTTCCGGAACTCATGTTTATCTCGATGCGGGACGTTACACGATTGGCGTGTCGATCCACGATATCGGCGGAGCCAATGCTGAGGCCTCGGGCATCGTTACCCTCGCAAACCCGGTGCTCGTTTCCGATGGCTCGATCCCGGCCGCGCACACCGATCCGAACTTGGTCAATCCTTGGGGAATTGCAACCGGCAGTTCCGGCACGTTGTGGGTCGCCGACAATGGCAAAGGCCGGTCGAGTCTTTACGACGGCGCGGGAGCGCCACAGTCGCTCGTCGTCGGCATTCCAGCTCCCGGGGGTGTCGGTCAGTCGACCCCCACGGGCATCGTCTCAAACAGCACCGCCGCCTTCGTAGTTCCTGGCGGGCCGAGCCACTTCCTGTTTGACACCCAGGACGGAACGATCGCCGGCTGGAACTCGGGAACTCAGGCGAGCCTGGTCGTGAACAACTCGGCAAGTGGTGCTGTGTATACAGGGCTCGCCCTGACCGGTCAGGGTGCCGGGCCGGTTCTTTATGCCGCGAATTTCCACGCCGGCGTGGTCGAAATGTACAGCGGCAGCTTCACCTATCTTGGCTCGTTCACCGAACCGAACGCACCCGCGGGTTTTGCTCCTTACAACGTTCAAGCCATCGCCGGACAGATCTTCGTGACATTCGCCAAGCAAGATGCCACGAAACACGACGCCGTCGCCGGACCAGGAAACGGATTCGTGGATATATTCACAACCTCCGGTGCCTTCGTTCAGCAATTGATCCCGCGAGGTACGCTCAACGCACCGTGGGGGATCGTGCAGGCTCCAAACAACTTTGGGCCATATAGCAACGACCTCCTCGTGGCCAACCACGGCGACGGCACGATCGATGCCTTCGATCCGGTCTCGGGCCAGATTCTCGGGGCACTTGCCGACGGCCACGGCGCTCGGATCACCGTCGATGGCCTTCTGGGGCTCTCCTTCGTCAATGGTGCCGACACGCTGTATTACACGGCAGGTCCCAACGGTGGAGCTCACGGGCTGCTGAGCAGTTTGACGATCGTGCCCGAACAGGTCACGGTTCTCGACGCGACATTGAGATTGACCGCCACGAACATCACGGCGACCGAGGGTATACCACTTAACAGCGTCGTCCCGACGATCGTCGTGGCGACATTCACCGATGATAATACCCTTGCCGGCGCCGGGGATTTCTCGGCGACAATCAACTGGGGTGACGGCACAACATCACCTGGAGTCGTCCAGCAGACGGACGGCCCCGGCTCTGGCTTCATCGTCACGACTCGACTCGGCGACTCACACGTTTACAAGGAGGATTCCACCGGCCAGACCACGAATTTCCGACCATACACCTTCACCGTCACGGTTACGGATACCAAGGGAGGAGCGACGGCAACGAACAGGGCGACAGCCACCGTGAATGACGCCCGGCTCGAACCAGGGCAAGTTCCCGTTTCGACCTATGTTGAGGGGACCATGTCGGGAATTCAGGTGGTCGCTCAGTTTATCGACGACAATCCCTTCGCCACGGCAGGCGATTTTAATGCGCCGTACCCCCCGGTGATCACGTGGGGCGGCGGTAGCACGAGCTTGGGAACCGTGGTGGCCGATCCCGTCCTGCCGCATGTCTTCGACGTGATCGGCGCGCATCTCTACGCCGAGGAAACGACAGGAGGCCCGCCGAACACCATCAGCGTGACTATCACTGACGAAGGCGGTTCGAAATTGACGGCGCTCGGCACGGCAGTCGTCGATGACGCTCCGCTGGCGATAGTCGGCCTCAACATTCCTACCAACCCGGCGACTCCCATCACCGAAGGCAAGGCGTTCACCTCGGACGTCGCCCTCTTCACCGATGCCAACCCCAAGGGTGTAGCCGGCAACTTCACGGCCTCGATCACCTGGGGAGACGGCACCCCGACCGATGCCGGGACGATCCGCGAAGACGGCACAGGCAATTTCCACGTCTCGGGCTCGCATACTTACGCGG
>Ga0209698_10004996_pt1 | contig 14412 bp, 13 predicted proteins | sample LitLauG_LLR_2012_FD_187203 | JGI IMG/M metagenome (GOLD analysis project Ga0209698, IMG submission 187203) | Freshwater sediment microbial communities from Pennsylvania, USA - Little Laurel Run_MetaG_LLR_2012 (SPAdes) (version 2) | ecosystem: Environmental > Aquatic > Freshwater > Creek >...
GACAAATCCATCGCCAATTGGGTTGTCGGGTCCGCAGCCGTTTTGGTTGGGTCGGCAGTCTGTGGCGAGCGATAGCTAAGTGAGACGTTGGACGCGAAACGCGCCATGTACTCCCGACGACGCAAATCTTGTTTGATCGGATCTTGCTCCGCGGGGGGAGCGGAGCCTTGGTTCACTATGGCCTGACTCGGGTCATCCACACGTCCGGGCTGTTGGCCGAAAAGACGCTGTGCCGGGGTAAGGGGCGTCTGCTGGTCACGCCGTACCTGCTCAAGGCGGGATGCGATTTCTGCAGGGCTGAGTCCAACGACCGTTTCCGTCTTTGCAGTGTCCGGCTTTTGCGATGACTTTGCACCCTTCGCCGGCCCCGAGACCCAAAGCATGATCATGATGACGGCGGTCAGACCCATCACAACCCAAGTTTGAGCATTCTTGGGCAGGACGCCCGGAGCAGGTTTTCGCTTGTCCTGGACGTTGGGCGCCAGATTGGGAGTTTCATTGACCTGCGACATGGCACTACTCCTGCCTCTTGAAATCCATGCGGTGCTTCCCAATTACGAGATAGCCGGAATCCAGGATCTTCGCCACCACGTAGACTCCGTTTCGCAAATCAAAGTTGATGAGATTCGGCGAGCCATCCTTGACCTCGTATAGCGTGGGCTTTTCCTGTGCGGCAGAGCGGATGTACGTGAACCTGTCATCGTGATAGATCGCCGACACGAGGAACGGCTTTTTGTCTTTGTCGAAAACGTAGTCAAACTTCAGTTTGTTGACCGGATAGTCGGCCCGGAAGGTCTCCTTATCCCGTTCCGCCCGAGTGGCGGCAATTGCCGCTTGCACACGCGTCGCTTCCACGTCGCTCGATGGCACGAACTTCGGGGGAGCATTCATGGCCTGGACAATGGATTGGTCTTTGGGCTCAATGAAGACCTTCATGTCTGGATCGTCGCTTTCCCCGACTTCCTTCACGAGAAACGAATACACGTTGCCCGACGCGGTAATCAGCGTCACGTCCGTGCTCGTTCCTTGCTTCGCCGGCTTGATGTAGCAGAAATTCTGCGTCCCTTCGACCACCCAGAAGTCCTTGTCTCCGGTAACGAAATCGAGAATCTTCTCGTTCTGGGGGAGGACAATCAGCGTCGTATAGCGAAGCTTGGCCTTAATCAGAACGATGTCCTTGGCTGCGTATTTGACTGTTCGTGCCTCGCGATTCTGGGCCGCAGCCGAAAGCGCCAGGACCGCGAGGAAAGTGATTGTGATTGCTCGTTTCATAGGGAACTCCTTGCCAAAACCTCCAAACCTTTTTCAAAGCCATGCTCACGAAACGCCTGCTCGCGCCTGAAACTCTCATTCGGGTCGCTCGTGTACAGCCAGTAGCTCTTTTCATCAACCTCAAGGTTGACGACCTTCGCCAGATCGGGCCGCTTTACCAATGCCTGCCGCTTGGGAATCAGCGTCGAAATCATCTCAATCTCGTTGTCATTCAAGTGAAAGGTGTTCCGGTACAGTTCGCGATCCATGTCCGGGTTCGCCAAAAAAATCTTGGTTGCACAGCTTTCAATCACGACGTTCACAATCTCGGACTTGTCCAACTCATCGAGCGATTGCGTGGACAGGATCATGGCGGCATTTTTCTTGCGCCAGGTCTTCAGGGCTTCCACGATGTAGTTGCGAATTGCCGGATGCCCGAAGAACCGCCAAGCCTCATCAATGAAGAACGCCTTGAACTTTGTGACAGCCTCCGAGCTGTAGATGAATGCATTCGCCCGATGCAGGATGTAGAAGAGCGAGGCTCAATCAGTCCGGGGTAGCGGTCCATCCCTTCGAAATCGAAACACTGAAAGTGCGAAAGCGTCAGCGTATCGTTCTCGTTGTCGAAGACGTGCTCGTATTGCCCGCCCCGCACCCACTTCTCCAGCCGGTTAGCTAACGATTTCTGCAAGGTGTTGGCCAGGACGCTCAATGTCCGCAAGTTCGCAGGCAGGATGTATAAGTTCTGTATCTGTCCGAAGAGATCCTTTTCTTCCGCCTGTGTCAGAGGAATCACACCACGACCTTCGGCGAGCACCTTGACGAAAGAGAAAAGGAAGTTCAGGTTCTCAGGTGTCGGCTCCAGTGAAAACGGATTGATCGTGAATTCCGAATGCTCCGCGCTGACCTTCAGATAAGCGCCGCCAAAGAGCTGTGTAACGCTGCGAAAACTCCCTCCCAGATCGAAAATGAACGTGTACGGGTCGTACTTCTGTAGATTCGTGATGAGGAAGTTTAGGAAAAACGACTTGCCCGATCCGGTTCGGCCCAGGACAACGGTGTGAGCCGTGTCCTGATAGTGCAAGTTCAGGAAGTAAGGTGTTCCGTGATTCGTCTCAAGGACCGCCAAGTATTCGGCTTTTAGGTGCTTGTTCTGTCGCTCCCCAGTGTGCAACGTGAACAGGAACGAATAATCGGCGTAGTTTGCGTTCAGCAACCATAGATACCGAAGATTGAAATGACGGTTTCCCGGAACCGTCGCGAAGAATGCATTCAGCAGGTTGTAGCGTTCCTCGAACAGCAAGCCATCGTGCATGGAAAACACTTTGTAGAACTCAGCGCACGCCTTTTCGACCGCAGATAAGTCCTTGTCGTAAACAACGACCGTGAGCGAGAACTCCCCGAAGTAGTTCCCATTAAGCTCAATTTCCTTCAGGCACTCACCAAGGCTGCGGACGAGCGATTCCTTGGAGTCGTCCACCAGCAGTTCGCCCGGATTCGTTGAGCCGTCGGCCTTGAGCTGGCTAAAGAGCGAGGTCTTGCTGTTGTGGAAGTGACGCCGCATGGACTGAATCCGCTTGCGGGCGACCGTATTGTCCTGGGCCTTCCACTCCGTAACGATGTGGTAGCTGGCCCCGACTTCCAGCAATTGTCGGAAAATCAGGGGCCAGCTCTGCGCGGTGGGCTCTTTTAGGGAGAGGGCTTTCACGTAGCAGTCATCGATCAGGAGATGTCCCGGATAACACTCAAGCGCCGAATCAGCCAGGAAGTAATCCACATGCGTGTCATATTTCAGCCGCGCATCCGCAGTCTTGGCAGGGGAGAAGTTCAGGAGCCTTTTCAGAACCTTGAAGGCCTCCTGCTTGTCACACGTTTCAATCGCCACAAAATCACTGAGTTGAAGAATGAGGCTACGAACTTGATGCCTCAATGTGCGGTGTTGCCTGTCAATCGCACTGCCGATCAGTAGCGTTTGCTTCTTGGTGCTGAGAAATCCCCTCAGCTCTTCTAGCCCTTCCTTTGGCTCCGACGCGAGCCTCGCAATCGCACCCGTGACGCTGCGATGATGTGCCGTTCCTTCGTAGAGGATGACGTAGTAAATCTGGAGGGAGTACAGTTCTCCGGCTTTCCTTTCAAAGTAGGCTGTCCGGTCATCAACCGCTTGTCTCACCACCGGGTTGTCGTATTCGCTGTGGGGAACCCTCTCCCCACTGGACTTGAAGAGGATTTGATAGACGCGGTACTGCGGCCCCAGAAGCCGGAGAGCCGATTCCAGGCGCTTGGTCAAACTGTCAGTCTGCTTGTGATCCAAACACTCGTAATCAACTCCCTCGACTCTGAGTACAACGCCAACGTCACCGCCTTTGGTCAAGAAGACCTGATCATCCAGAAAGCCAAAGACCGCCACATGCTCATTGAGAGCTCCGGTCTCCTTGTAGCTCTTGACGATCTTTGAAAGCCTAAGCATGTTCAATCACCCGAAGATTCGGCTCGAAGAATTTTGCAGGGTCATACTCCCGGCGGAACTTGCCTGAGTTGAGCAGGATTCGCAGGATTTGCGGGTCCGTCCGCGTCGCCCACTGCGCCAGAAGGAAAAGGCACCCGAAGAGCAATATGCCGCCGAATAAACTGCCGAAAAGGTTGAATGCCGCCGCGCCCATGATGAGCGCAACAAAGAACAGCTTTCGTTCCGCGCCCAGAATCGTGAGCGGCTTGTTGATAGCCTTGTGAGTGGCGTTGATGCGGCGTTCCATCGGCATTGCCATCTCCTACGATCCCGGAAAGAGCCAGGACAGAAAGTTCACCGCTGCGATTGCCATTCCAATGCCGAAGACAATTCCGGCAAACATCCGCTTGTTTCCGCCTTCACCGAAGGCAAACATCAAACCGCCAACCACGATTGCGACAAGGCTCAGACCCTTGGCAATCGGGCCAGTGAAGGCCGTTTGAAGCTGCTGGACAGCGTTTTCCCATGGACTGTTGCCGGATTGGAGCAAGAAAACTGTGAGGTAAGGACTCATAGGCCACATCCACCAAGAGCAACTATTCGTTGCTGCATGTAATGGCTGAGACACGTACCATGCGGATGTGGTTGCGTGCGCGGAGTCGGAATGCGGCTTTGCCGGAACGTGTTGAAAATGATTGCAGACTTTGAAAGCCGTGCCGGACGGGCGATCTGGATCGATTAGGGATTGAGGTTTCGATCTAACCTTGCAATCCGCATCCAAGCTGTCAGGTGTCTAAAGCGGAGAGGGTGTGGCTGGTGGCACTTTGAGGTTTATTCCGGTGTCGCTCAGCTGGCCACGCAACTTTCGCGACTGATCGGGGTTGCAAGGGTTAATGTGGGATTCACACCTTCGGGTCCAACTGACCCTGGCGACTGAAAGGGGAGGCGCTTTTGAGATGACCGGTCTGGTTATTCAGAAGTCGAACGGCGATGAAACTCATCGAGATTCTAGAAAATCGGAAAGAGGCTCTAAAAGTTGCTGAGGTCGCAAAAATGCTTGGGGTGACTCCCCAGCACATCTACAAGATGGCCAAGGAAGGCCTCATCCCCTGCTTCCACGTCAAGGGAGCCATCCGCTTCTGTCCATCCGATGTCGCCACCTGGATCAGAAAAGAAATCGAACAGTCGAGTCAAGGGCGAAAGCCTCCAACTGGGGTGAACGGAAGGCAGTTCGGAACTTGAGACAGTTTTCGAACTGCATCCTCTCACCCGCTTGAAGAAGGATTGCCCCGATTGGACGATTTAGTTTGTCCCTCCGGGTGGACACGCTTTCGATGGACCAGCGAATGTGCCATTTGAGGAAAAGGTGCGGCCGGCGCCAGCCGAAGCATCCGTGTCTTTATTGAAGTACCAGCTAAAGAACCCCAACTCCTGCATCTGGTAATCCTTGCCGTTCATGGTGATCGGTCGCATCAATGTTCCCGAAAGTGGGTCGCCCACTTCCCAATTGTTTTGGCAATCCAAGTCTTGCCCAACGCCTCCCCACGGGGGTGTTGGGTTCGTGGCGAGAGGGTCGTCCATCCACTCCCCAATCTCGTGGCTTGCGACGGATGCGTCGGAAACGCCGGTAAAGTCGCCGGAGGTATCCCAGGCTATGGTCCCGTAACTTTGAATCGGGGTTCCGACTGCACTGTGATAACCCAAAACGCAGCAGTTCGACAGAGCAGGCGGATCGGTCTCCGATTGCACCGTGTTCCTGAGGAGAAAGAAAACTACAGATCGCGGCGACACAACGTGTGAATTGGTTAAGGCGGGAATGACCTTGCCTTGGAGAATACCGTCCAGCCAAGTATTTGAGATGATGCCGATTTGAGCGCAACCGTCACCTGTTGTGGTGCCATGACTTCCGACCGCCTCGGCAGTCAGCTCGTAGGGATCGGCGAATGAGAAGGTCATCTCGTTCTGATAGGAGCGAGAGCCTTTGATAGTGGACCAGAACTCAGCCCTGCGAAAGCCATTGATGAACTGGACATTGCCCACATCGACCCCATTCATCGTGAGACTTGGTACGTCATTGGCGAGTGGCGACTGCCGGAAACGTGTCACCGCCGAAACATTGTTGTCGCACGAATCAGGAGCTGTGGGATCGAAGAGAGTCGTACCAATCGTGATCTTCAAGGGCACGACAATCGCACTGATGTTTGACGAGGCAAGCGTTTTGCCGAACGGACTCGTGCCTACCAGTACACCACTGTAGGTGTGACCATCCTTCGACGCGGTGAATGTGTACTGCGACAGAGGAATCGTTTGACCGGCTACAGCCATTCGCATCGCGTCCTTACGTCCGCCACGTTTCCACGGGATGCTGCGGTAATGGCCTTTCAGGTGCAGCCTCTGCTCGACCTTCTTCGCGACGGTTTCAGTCTTCGGCTTTGAACTGCATCCAACTTGTGTCAGAACAGTGAGCGCAAATGCCAATACTACTAATAGAGTCAGTCCCTGTCTCCCCATTTTCATCTCCTCCTTCTAAAATTGCCTCACGCCTTTCAACGTTGATCATTGACCTACTTCTTCAGAGCCTTGGCGACCGCGCTCACGGATACCTTGAATCCAAAGATGCCTTTGAAGGTCGTTCTCTGGGACGTATTGTTCACCGCTGCATTTTGCCGGTCGAACACGATTCCGGCGAATGGCTCGAACCATGGAAGGCCAACGGCCAAACCCGCCATTGTGTGTTGCAGAACCTTGCCCTTAATCGGCAAACCGACAAAAGGGTGAGGAATCCATCGGAATGCTGCCAGCCCTGGCTGTGCCGGCGGGAGGTACACGTCGAAGGTGACGTACACCTTCTGTTGTGTGATGCTGCTTGGCACGAGAGTTCCCGTGCTCGACTGATAGGTCACATCCTTGTAGCTGGTCACCGGCACAGCAAAACTCAGCCCGACGTAAGACGGCTTCTCGTTGGCGTAGGTCTGGGTAGCCAGCGCGTTTGATGCGGCATTCTGAGATCCTGAATCCGCGGTTCTTCCAACAACAGTCTTTTGAGCTGCTGTCAGCGAAGCCGTAATCTTGATGCTCGACGTCGTGTATTGGGAGGTAAAGTCGGAGTATGACCAGTATCCAACCGACAGTGGCGCCTGCGGCGGAGCTGCGTGCACTGCCGCCACTGGTACACCGACGATTCCCAAAACTGTGTGCAGGTCCTGTATGAACTGGGTCTGTTGCTTGGAGACCACGACGTTGTAAGCGACGGGATGTTTCAGGCATGGAGGTGCATATCCTTCTGGGCAGGAAGTGATCGACTCGTCGTCAGTACCGGTCGGATTCAGGTCGGCATTAAAGTGGAGATAGACCAAACGGAACTTACGCTGTCCCGCGATGATTGTCCCCTCCAGCAGTTGTTGTGCGCTTTTCACATAGAGGTCATAAGTGTGAGAGTGCGGATCGTAGACATACCATTTATCGAAGTTAGCAGCTGTGTGATCTTTGTCTTTCCATCCGAGTGTGTGGAAGATGACGACAGTTTCACTGTCGGGCGGAGCGACCGTTGCTGACGGGAATAACGCGTCGATCATCAACCTGACGTCTCCCGCGTTGAGTTCACCCTTCTTCGATAGGTTGTCGGAATTGGGTAATTTCACCAGGTCCGAAGGATAGAGGACGGTGATCCGGCTGGTGATGGCGAACGTTTGCGTGTCGGAATTGGTCTGACACATTGCAAAACTAGCTACGACCAGGGCGAGAATACTTGCCACCACAATGTTTCTAAGCACGTCGATGCTCCTCCGTTGGTTGATCTAAGCAAAGTCGCTTCTAGACCTGAAGACGAGAAACGAAACGGAAATCCTTTTTCTTTGAACACCGCATGTCAGGGCCGGCCGCTAGGGCTAGAAACTCGTTAGTCGTGTAGAATTCGTCGCACTGCGTTTTGGGGTTCCTGTGACACGCCATTCGTCCATGTCTGCGGAGGAGTTGATACGCGCTTGCGCCGAATCTAGTGACGGCGAGGCGTGGGAGGAATTCGTCGCCCGTTTTCAGAGACCGATCAGTCTCTCCATCACGCGCACGGCTTGCAAATGGGGAAAGGACCCAGCGCAGTTCGTCGACGATTTACTGCAAGAGGTCTATTGCAAGCTCTGGGCAGATAAGTGCCGATTGTTGTTGCAATTTGCCCAGCAACATTCTGACGAGGCGGTGCTGGGATACATAAAGACAATTGCGATTAACGTCGCTCACGATCACTTCAAATCACTCCATTCTCAGAAGCATGGCGCGGGAGAGACCGATCAGTTGCACGAAGACTTCGACCCAGCAGCGCAGGGGGGTAGCTTCGGGGGCCCAGAGGCCATGGACCGCGAGGTTTTTCTAAAGCAGGTAGACGACCAACTGCACGATTGCGCTGCCGGCTCTAACCAAGAGCGAGATTGCCTTATCTTCTGGTTTTACTACCTGCAGGGTATGAGCGCTAAAGCAATTGCTGCTTTGGTGACCATCAAACTCACAGCAAAGGGCGTGGAGGCCGTCATTTATAGGCTCACTCGCTGCGTGCGGGAGCATGTGGGAAACTCGGGAATGCCAGACTCCGCGGCGCCATAGCTAGCGGAAATAAAAAGGATTCCGCCCGCCCTTGTCGTACTAGAAGGAGTAGCAGATTTTGACACGGCCATTCGACAAACATCTCGACAGCGACGAACTAAATAGGCTCGTTTCGTTGGAGGAGACGAGTGTGTCCGGTTCGGAGCAACTCTCGGAGCCAGCTCTGGGAGAGGCCCAACGCCACGTTGAGTCTTGCCAGGACTGCAGCCGAAAACTGCAGAGGCACAAGTTCGTGCACAGCGAGATTTTGCGTATGCGGGTGCCTAATCCTTCGCCGCCGACTCCCGAGTGCATGGGAGATGCCGAGTGGCTGGAAGTGGCGGCCGGGCTTGTGCCGGAAGCGAAGACAAGAGAACTGATGAAACATGCCGCACAATGCGGGCACTGCGGACCGCTCCTAAAGAACGCTGCAGAGGCCATCTCGGACGAAGCAACTCCGAGCGAGGAGACACTGCTGGCGTCACTGAGAAGTGCGCGGCCCGAGTGGCGAAAGAATATGGCCGCGACACTGCGACACGGCGTGCGACAAGGGCTGCAGCAGAAGAGGCCGTGGTGGCAGGCGGTGTCTGTATGGCCGACTCCAGCGTACGCGTTCGCCGGGATCGCAGCCTTAGCCATCGTTGCTTGGATAGGCGTACGGACGTTGCATTCACCGTCTGCTGAACAATTACTCGCGCAAGCCTATTCAGAGCATCGGACTTTAGAGGTGAGAATCCCCGGCGCAAAATATGCTCCGATGCAGGCAGAGCGAGGCACCGCGCATTCGGACTTCGACAAGCCGCAATCTTTGTTAAAGGCCGAGGACCTCATTGGTGAAAACCTCAGGAAGAACCCTACTGACCCAGTGTGGCTGCAAGCGCGAGCTCGCGCCGACTTGCTCAATGGCAATTACGACTCGGCGATCAAGTCGTTGGAGCGAGCGCTGGAGACAGAGCCCGATTCGTCCAGTTTGCTCACCGACTTGGGATCGACATACTTCGTTCGGGCTAAGTCTACTGACCGCCAGATTGACTACGGGTACGCGATCAACTCGCTGGGCAAAGCCCTAGTTAAATCTCCTGACGACCCTATTGCCTTATTTAACCGCGCGCTGGCCTGCGAACAGATGTTTCTCTACACCCAGGCGGTGAACGATTGGGAACACTATCTACGAATCGACCCGCAGGGTGAGTGGGCTGAGGAAGCGCGTAAGCGGCTGCAAGAGATCAAAGACAAGGTCAACCAGCACAACCAAAGTATGGCCGAGCCATTGCTCACTCCAGAGCAGATATCTGCCAGGCGAAGTGACGATCAGTTTCTGAGCAAAATCGATAGCCGAGTTGAGGAGTACCTTCATACTGCAATTGCCGAATGGCTGACTAAAGCATTTCCGATGGCTGGACCGCCTTCAAAGGACTCACTTGCCGCTCTTTCCGTCCTGAGCACAATTATGTTCGAGCGGCATAACGATAGCTGGCTGGCCGACATGTTAAGTCAACAGAAAGGAGCTCAATTTTCTGCAGGCATCCAGTCTCTTGCGCAAGCGCTGAGCGCGGACGACGCAGGTAACTACTCTAAAGGGCGCGAAGCCGCTCAACGCGCCGCCCTGATGTTCAGATCTGCCGGAAACCGGGCTGCGGAGATTCGCGCCATCGCTGAACAGATTTACGCTGACCATCTTTCGTGGGAATCGGGGGAGTGCGTTTCACTTCTTCAGCGACTGTCGATGCCGCTGCAAAACAGCCGCTACTGGTGGCTGCGTGCACAGATGAGCCTGGAACGCTCGAACTGCGCAAACCAAACGGCGGACATGGGAACATATTTGTCCGCAATCGATGACGGAGTCAAGCAGGCGAAAGTCCACGGCTATACAGCTCTGTATTTACGGGGCTTGGGTTTTGAAGCACTAGCAGCAGCCTCCATAGGGAACGTCGCCAAAGGGTTTTCCCTTGCGGTCCAAGGCCTCGGCCTTTTTTGGTCTAACCCCGTTGAGGTTATGAAGGGTTACAACTTCTACAGTCACCTGGATGCAATCGCAAATGAACTCGGGCTGTCTCATTTCCAAGTTCGGGTCTGCTTGGAAGGAACAGTGTTGCTGGACACTGGCCCGAACGTGCTGAGGCGAGCTATGGCCCATAGTTTTGCTGGCAAAGCTGCATACTTAGCCAACAACCCAAGTGTGGCAGTCTCCGAATTTTCAAAAGCGAGAGAATTATTCTCCGAAGCACCGCAAAGTCCGGCGACGATGGGTGATCGCTTGGACGCGGAGGTCTGGGTCGCTAATGCCGAGATCAGTAGAGGCGACCTGCGAAGAGCTGCAGATATCCTCACAGCAATCAAGCCAGCTCTATTCGATGCTCCGGGCCTTGACCCTGAAATCGAATACTACACAGCTGAGGCCAATCTTGGAATGCGGAAGGCCTCCGTCTCGGACCTGGAGCCAACACTTCGATCCGTTCTGTTTCTGGCGGAGTGGTCGCTCAAAACCTTTCCCGACGAACAAGGCCGCAGAACATGGGCTGAGCAATCTCAAGACGTTTACCGGGATGTGGTCGAATGGAAACTTCGTCAAGGGGATGCGACGTCATCCTTGGAACTGTGGGAATGGTACAAAGGCGCCGAGATTAGAGCATCCGAAAGGAATGGGGCGGAACAAACAGGCGACAATGCGGGTGCACTGCCTGACCCCCGCAATGCTCCACCGATCCCAGCGCCAACGGCCATCACAGGGTTGCTCCCTTCTCTTCACGATCAGACTGTCGTCGCATTCGCTACATTCTATGACGGCATTGCCGTTTGGATCTACGATGACCGCGGAGTCTTTTCAAATTGGGTGGCGGCTCCCCAGGACAGAGTCCGCGAACTAGCAGTCGGGCTGCGCCGGCTCTGCTCCGACTCAACCTCGAACCTTGCTGATCTGAGAACCACTGCACATTCCCTCTACGATCTGTTACTTCGGCCCATTGAGGGACGGCTTGACCCGAAACGAACGCTACTCTTGGAACCCGACGGATACTTAGCGACAATCCCATGGGATGTGTTGCTGGATTCCGGCGGCCGCTACCTAGCGCAACGCTTTGCAACAGTCATTTCGCCGGGAGCCTATTGGCTGACGCGACGTGGCGCGCCTGCCACGATCACCCCCGCCACTGCGGCCCTCGTCGTCAGCGTGCCTTCTTCTCCAGCAGAGGACTTGGTACCTCTCAGCGAAGCCGAACCCGAAGGGCAGATGGTTGCGGGCACATTCACTCAATCCCTTTGGCTGCGTGGTCGCTCCGCAACGGTTTCCGCTATCCGTGCCGGCCTTCGCAGCAGAGGAATCTTTCATTTTGTAGGTCACGCGATCGCATCTCCGCAACGCAGCGGCTTGGTGCTTGCCGAGGTAGATCCAGCCACAAATCGCTCCCGGTTGTTTACAGCGCAGAGCTTGCGAGGTTCTGAGATCAATACTCTGCAATTGGCGGTACTGTCCGCGTGCCCAACGGATTTCGATGGTAGGGCTGTAGAAACTGCCGAAGATGGATTACCCGGCACTTTTTTGCGTGCTGGCGTGCCGCATGTGGTGACGAGCCGCTGGAACGTGGATTCTGGCCAGGCATCTGTCTTCATGGCGCAGTTCTATCAGCGGCTTCTTGCGGGAGCGGGTGTGTCAGAATCCATACGCTCCGCTCGGCTGGCGCTGGCCTCCCAGCCGGCTTCCTCCCATCCGTACTATTGGTCCGCCTTCGAACCAGAGGGAATGCAGTAACAGAGGAGAAACGCATGAAAAACCGCGTCTCGTTCGCAGTGCTCCTAGTTTTGATCGCAGTTAGTCTTCCATCTGCCGCCCAGAAAAACACCGTCGACATTTCCTTGCGAGGACCTTGGATTTTGTACGTTGACAGCTCTTCCTTCGCTAACTACCCCGTGCTGATTGCTATGGCACCGGGGGTGGACCCGAACAGCAAGTGGGCGCATCAACCCCCCACTATAGGCAATGGCGAAGCGTACTCGGTGAGCGATCCGACTCAGGGATACCCGCCGACAGATAGCCAAATCTATTGTCTGATATTCGGCAGTACGTGTGCGCGACGGGGAGCAAGTACATTGAACCCTGACGTCAACTATCCAAAGTCAAGTGAGGTGGAAGCATATGTTCCAGGCGGGCAGACGAGTTGGCAATGGGTGACCGCGAGCAGAAACTACCACGCCCCAACCCTGATACTACCGGTGCCAGACTCTTATGGCGTCGATACGGTGTGGCCAATGCGCTTTGGGCCCGCGTTTCAGGCGCAAGGCAATGGATACGATCACTATGATACTTACGGCACGGGTGTGGTGCTGCATTACTTCACGGGACCGGCCTCGTTCGACTTGGCGCGCTGCCCCAGCGGGCCGAAACCGATGCCGTCCATCGCCAACTGCACAATCGCTACCAATACAGAGCATACCAACTTGATCAATACCGGCGCGTTGCATATCGAAATGGCTGCGCCTGCTGCGAATTGGTCTTGCGACCCTCATGTTCGGATGATTTATCCTGAGCTACTCAATCTGCTAGGTACGCCAGCTGGACCAAAGGACAAACGCGACTGGGTGGTCATTGATCCGGCTCACGATCTGGGCCAGGGGCAGCAGGGCATCTACGATCAGTTCGAAGACGGCCACCAGACCCCCGACCCAAAACTTGGCCTTGTTCAGTCAGAGTATTGCCTTGAACACGACAGCCAAGGCGGCTACATCAACGACCGCTGGGTTTCATCATCAGGGTCCACACAGAAAATGGATACTCCAAAGCCATGCGATCACGCCCCCGCCAACGTCGACCCTTGGATTGGATGTGTGCAGCAGCTAGTCAAGGCCATACCTCCTAACCCGGATCTGGGTAACATTCGTGATAAAACCAAACGCGAAGTTCTGGGTACAGTTCTTCATGAGATCAGGACTGATGGCAGTGATTCTGCACTGAGGTTTCCCAGGCTGTCACAGTTACGGCGACTTGACGACAACATAGCGTTCCTGGGTCCATTCCTGGGTCAATTATTAGAGGATACAAAGAAAAGGTCGCCTGCTGATCAAGGCTCAGGTGTTTTGCAAGTTTTGCAAACCATTTTTACGTTCCTATCCGAAATCGAACCCTTCCAAGACCAGTACACCAAAACCCACGGGGATTGTGCTGCGCCTGTGATCCACTTGAAGGACAACTAAAACTCCCCGCAGGCGTAGATGAATCGAAAACGTCGTGAGATCCGTTGCAACGGACTCACGGCGCTTTCGTCTCCAAAACACGTTTGCTTCTTGGCACACTTCTCGGTCATTTCTTCTCCTCGGACCTCGGATCATCCGTTGATCTGAGAACTCGTCTCCCCCTCAAAGGATTTTTCCCTTCAAGTCGTCACAGTAACCAACAGGCGTTGGTCCCGGTGCAGGGGCAACGACCCGTAGCGAGCCAGATTCCGAAGAAAGGAGTTTCATCCTGCTTCTCGTCTTGTTTAGTGACGGCGAAGGAGCCGACGTTCCAAGGAGAAAAACATGAAAAACACGCGATTCTTCGGATTGGCGGTGATGATTGTCTGTACGGCTGCGGGAATGCTGTTTGTACTCGCTAGACGAGCCGAGGCGAAGGGGTTAGAACGGATTTGCCATCTCTATGGCGAGTCTAACGCCGGCAACTACGAGCAGACTCAAGTGTGCGACTTACCGGAAGGCTTCAGGCTTGACCGAAGCTACCAGCAGGAAGACTTTCGTTGTTGCGGAGGAGGCGCGACATCCTATATCCAATCGTCCAAGGAGATCCCGCAGGGAATACGAATTGAGACGGATGGGGGACACTACTGGGCCGTGCCCAAAGCGCCGTCACTACAGCCGCTCAAGATGGATGACGACGACAGGGTACTTCAGTGGCGCGTGCTGGTCCCGATGTATTGTGGGCCGAATCCGCCGGTCGGATGCAATATCAAAGTTGATGTATACGCGGCTAGGCGTTAACACCACCAGGTGGGGAGGTCGAAGCCTCCCCATTCTTGTCGGTTCGACCTACGAGGATGACCGCTATCGGCCGTCAAGTCCCACTCACCGAAGTCCTTAAACTCCTTCAACCAGATTGTTTCCGTTCAACTCCCCCGACTCATAAAGCAAATTGCTGCGTCTGAGTACAGAGA
>Ga0209698_10004997_pt1 | contig 14411 bp, 14 predicted proteins | sample LitLauG_LLR_2012_FD_187203 | JGI IMG/M metagenome (GOLD analysis project Ga0209698, IMG submission 187203) | Freshwater sediment microbial communities from Pennsylvania, USA - Little Laurel Run_MetaG_LLR_2012 (SPAdes) (version 2) | ecosystem: Environmental > Aquatic > Freshwater > Creek >...
CTTCCGCTCAGCCTGTGTAGACGGCAGGACCATGGGGACAGCTATCGCCCAGTACGTCCTGGAGCATGTAGCTCAACCGGACCACGGAGAACGGCGGGGACAGGTAAGTCATGATCATCCGGAAGGGGAGTTCCTGAGTGTTGAAAACGCGGACCCGGACAATTGACATGCAAGTTGGAAGTTGCAGAAGGCCTTTGTTTCGAGACTCTGGCTCGCAACTGCCGCTATCGTGACTGCAGGCATCAAGGGGAGCCCGGCTGTGCTGTCCTTGAGGCAGTGAATGCGGGGCTCTCAGCGCCGAGAGATTGTCCAGCCTGCACAAGTTGCAGCGTGAACTTGCGTGGCTGAACCATCGGGAGAATCCGATGGCGGACCTGGCCGAAAAGCGGCGTTGGAAGAGCATTCACAAGTCAGCCAAACGCTTCATGAACGAGTCTCCGAAACACAAGTGACCAGGTGCTCCGGCAACCCATTCCGTGCCGGAAGTTTGTCCACAATTCCGGCGCGGAGCTCGGATTTTCGCAGCGTGAGGGCTGCCCGACAGTCTTTGGCGTCAGAAGAATTGTGTGCTAGATGGGTTACGTAGTTCTTTTGGGTCGTGTCCAGCAACTGCGGGCGGTATTGACGCAAGCCTCCGACGGGCAAAACGAGCAGTACTATCATTTCTATAAGGGTGCAGGCAGTGAGTCTGAGATGAGAGCGATGGTTTTCACATCCTTGACGTCGATTTGCATTTCCTCTGAGCGCGGTCGTGTATTTATTGGCGAACTGCTCAATTGTGTAGCCTCGTTCCGCTGTCACCCTATTCCGGCAATGCGTATTCGCCCTCGATGCGGAAATGACCTGAGACACCGGGCGCTCCGGTGTCAGGCTGTCCGCCACCAACGCTGATGGTGTAGTCTCCCGGAGCAATCATCGGATTGCCGTCCTTTGAACGGGATCGCGTGACTTTCCGCTGGAAGGATTACGCCGGCGGCGGCAAGCAAGGTCAGATGACGCTAGCTGCCACCGAGTTCTCGCGTCGCTTCTTTCTGCACGTGCTGCCCAAAGGCTTTGTCAGTATTCGTCACTTCGGCTCTCTTGCCAATCGCTTTCGCGCTTCCCGTCTGGCGCTCGGCCGACAACTGCTGGCCTCCCGGGACTCGACGGAACAGGAAGTTAAAACAAACAACGCCCGCTCCGAGAGTTCTTCTCTCTGGCACTGCCCGCGCTGCGGCGCATCGATGATCTTGATTCAGAGATTTACTGCTGTGGAACTATCAGCATGCATGTATTTCGATTCTTCCTAACCCGCCCCTCGCTCCCGATGCAAGGATGTGCTCCCGCACGCCGACGCATCCGTGTGCTCACCTTATCGAAACAACCCTCTTTGCGGCTTGCCAACTCTCTCGCCTCCGGCTCCCTCGATTATTCCAACAGTACTCTCACTACTCTCTGCAGGTCTCTGATCTCGAAAGTCCATCCCAGACTGACATTCAAATCCCATAGCGCACCGCGTCCGCCGCAAACACCAGCGGCTTCCTCCTAGTCTGCTTATCGAAAACGCCTCGGATCGAGTTCCGCTTCGTTGTGAAAGTGTCCTGCCCGAGGCGTTTCCGATCAAGCCTAGCGACAATGCGGGAACTCTCTCGCGTGGCGGCTCGAATCGGACGCCAAGTGGGGTCACTTCTACGTATGGCGCGTTTTTGGTCCAAGTGAATTGCTTCCGAGTGGCTCGTCATGCGCGCAGTCCTCAATAGACGTGAATTGAGCATCCATCTGCGCGAGGGAAGACAAGGTGTTACTCCTAGGGAACCCGCACGGATACCGTTTACGCCGATGAAAACCCGCCGAAGCGGAAATGCCAGACCTGCTCTGTTCTGGTCCAATTGGATAACGAACTGCCATCTACGCGATGCACAACTACGCGCTTCTCCGCATAGACCTTGAAAGATCCCCAGTAACCGAAGTACGTCCGCCAAGCCTCGGTTGCTTCTTCAGCGCTCGCCCGAAGGATCCTCACTGGCGAAACTTCCGGGCTGCCGACGGACACCTGTGCCGACATGTGGCCGTCGGCCCGATACAGGATCGAACGTAAAGGAAAATCCCCGAAGCGCCTTAACACCTCACCCGAAGGCAGGACGTGCTCGAAGGAAACCAGACCCCATGATCCCAACAACAGCTCGAAGGCCTTCCAGTCATTCGCTTGCGCCGAACTGCCCGAAATCGCATAGCTGCAAGCAACATATGCTCAAACGCAATCTGCAGCTAGACCGTGCTCGCACATATTTCGTAGTGAAGTGCGAATGGCTCAACCTTGGCCAGGAGCTGTCTCGCTTCTGGCTCAAACGTGGCCGCAGAGTAGTCTGGACCGGCGAAGGCTTGAACAGCTTCAACGGAATCAAACAGGTTGATTACGACAAATTCGACTTCGTCGGTTACATTCCGGCGTAGAACGTACCCGCCCTTGTACCCCGGAATATCTTTCAGCTTCGGGAGAATCTTCTCTTTCAAGTGATTCTCATATGGGTCTCCATTTTCAGGTGTTGTCCACCCTCGCCAGTGACGTGCAATCATCATTAACCTCCATGTGAATTGTTTATTGATAGTTCTGCATGCTGACTGTGATTCCATTTCCTTCGATCGGCACCGCACTTCTCAGTTGGCTCGTGGATTTCCGTTTTCGCAAGAAGCAGACAGCGGCCATGCTACCCCAAATCAAATTCGTTACCGCGGACGGCCACGCATGATGCCAGCAAGTGTTTACGATGAGAAGCGCACATCCCGCTACGTTCAGCGCCTGATACGTGTTGCGCTGAGCCGCAAATGGCTGGAACGAGACGAGAGCATATGCTCCAGTCAAAAGGGCGGCCCCAATCCAGCCGCCTGAATCGATCAATGTCGATGCAACATGCACGCGATCCCCCAAGTGACCGTCTGCCCAGCTCTGAAGCCAATCGGAGTTTAAGAGATAAATATTAGTGAGTCAAATAGATGATAATGATTGGCACCATCTATAATGATCATGCATGAAAATTCATAATCTGCGCGCTCTTGTCACCATCGCCGATACCGGATCGTTCATGGCTGCAGCGGAGCACCTTGAAATCTCGCAATCGTCGCTGAGCCACGCCATTGCAGATCTGGAGCAGGAACTTAATCTCCGTCTGCTTGAGAGAAGCTGCCAGGGTACTCAACCCACGGAAGCCGGCCGGCGCATATTGACCCACGCACGACAGATCTTTGTATGTTTGGATTCGATCCGCGCTGAAGCCGCCAATATGGCTGGTTTACTTTCGGGAAGGGTCAGACTCGGGTCCGTCCCCAGTGCGGCCATAGCTTTTCTGCCAAAGGTAATTGCGCGGGTTTCGCACGAGTATCCAAATGTAGATGTCGTGCTCCTCGAAGAGCCGAGCCAGGGCATGCAGCAATTGGTCGAGTGGCTTGATAGCAACATGATTGATCTTGCTTTGTTGGAACTGCCGGCAAAAGGACTTCATGTTGTACCACTCATGCGCGACGATCTCTGCGCCATTGTTTCTGCATCGTCTCCTCTGGGTAAGCGAACGAAGATCTCGATTCGAGCGCTTGCAAGGGAACCTTTCGTGATGTCTCGCTACAACAGCGAACGCCTCATCCGGAAGGCGTATGCCGATCACAATTGTTCGCCGCAGGTTCGATTCGAGGTACAGGATATTGGAACACTCGTCAGTCTGGTGCGAGAAGGGTTGGGCATTTCGATTGTTCCAAAAGTTGCTTTTCCAGTCGCTCCTGATGGAGTAGTGTTGCGTCTTGTCCACCGCCCGATCAGGCGGCAATTGGCTTTCGTCATGAAGTCAGTTGACCGTTTGTCTCCCGCAGTCGAGATGTTTATACGGAAGGCTCAGGAACTGGCAGGTTCAAGCTCCTATCAGTCTTTGGAGACTGCCTGTCTCAATTGCTGAACCAGCATCGCAGCCTAGGGGCAGAAACGACACGGAGGGCGAACGCAATAACAGGCGGCTTCTAGGCAGATGACGGGCAAACCGGACGTTGTAGCCGACTATCCATCTGTAAGCGCGAGGAATAGCCAGTGCTAGCTAATGGATCCGCGAAGTGGTGGCACACTCTGACGGCCGGACCGTAGGTCAATTCCCCTTATCGCATCTCATGCGAGGATCGGTTCAGACAAGCACTCCCAGTCCCGGCCAATCTTAACCCGAAAAACGCAACTTCTGGTGTACGGGCACAATGTCCTCGGGTGGACCATAACCGCGATCGTGTGCCTGACTCGAGACCGCATATAGCTTCAGGTCGCTCCAACTCCATCGACTGGAAATGGGCGGCCTCCCGCAGGCACAGTACAGCGTCCATTCATCAGCGAATCCTTCAGTCAGCGGCATCAAGTACGAGCCGTTACGGTACGGGCTGAAGCCAGGCAAATATCGAGTCAAGCATTTTGGACACTCAACGCAATGGCGAACACGAACCATGGTATGTGTCGGTGAGTTCCTTTGAGGGCTCTTCCCTTAAACATTCTGGGTCACGTCGATATTGGCGTGGCCCAGATTGTCCCGCACATGATTCGGCCATGTGCCTTCGCGCAGCATATGGCCGGAATGCATGGTGCGGATGCTCCGAAAATAGATTCATCGATCGACTTTGCAGTGCGCGGAGTTCTGCATTGCCTGTTTGCCAACATTGGCGGGCAAAGTGATTTTCGGAGACGTACGTATGACGTCCGCAACCGACTTGCCTATCTCTTCGTCTGAAGGGGTTAAAAGGTAGGCGTGGATGTTGCCCGTATGGGGCCCAGTGAGCACCGTGGCCATACCCGAGATTTGTCCGTGGTCATTGATATTGCTAGCCGAGATTATGGAGAGGTTGGAATCCGCGGGAATTAGCGTGTTAAGGTCGGTCATCACTTGGTTCTGCCAAATGAAGCCGTGGGACCAGTTGAAGTTGGGGTCAAAGTCGTTTCCGACGACCTGGCCGCGGTTGTTGATGCCGGTGGCGAAGGCGTCAAGATCTCCCGGCAGAGGTTCGTGGAATGTAAGTGTGCCGTCTGGCTGCCAAAGGGCCGCAACGTAGTGTGTGCCATCAGCGCTTCGGACTTTCCCAGCGATTTGGCCCCGGTTGTTAATGACGAAGGCGATATTGGATTTTGTACCTCCGAGGTCCTTAAGCACGAAAACAGTGTTGTTTTTCCACACTACGGCGTGCGTCGCTGCGACGCAGCTTCCCGAGTAGCCCACCACCTGGCCTTGATCGTTGATGCCGAATGCGACGCCATCTGAATCGCCGCCTACAGTCGGAAGCGGCACAGCTTTTCCTTTTACCCACAATACTGCCGATGTAATCTTGTAAGGAGGGCATCCGGAGTCCACGACAGACGTTTCCGCATAACCTGCGACTTCTCCGCGGTCGTTAATGGCGCTGGCCTGCCCGTTATTTCCGCCCACTGTGGGCAGACCGCTCATGCGGCCGTTTCGCCAAAGAAACGGAACGCAAATAAGTTGCGTGCCGAACCCGCAAACGTCTTCGCCGTCTGGATCGGGAACAGCCGTCTCAGACATGCCGACGGCTTCCCCGCGCTCGTTGATCCCGCCCCAGTTGATCCAACTGTTGCCGTCGGGTTTTCCCAGCGTGCCGAGGTCGATGTTGAGTCCGTCGACGTTGATTACCGCGCGGCCCCTGGCAACAGTTGTATTCGAGTTGTTAATGGGAGGGTTTACGAACCCGTCCATGTTCTCCGCCCAGCCGTGATTATTGAGGCCCATGGCCATGCTGAAGTTGTCGCCGCTGTGGTTAGTGCCCAAATCGGTAATTTTGTAGCTCACCTGAGCGACCGCGTCGCTGAAGCAAGCCAGAAGAATCGTCGCAACCCACGGTGTCCAGAAACTCCGCAAACGTCGAAGCGTGCTCATATTCCTCTTTTCCTCCGGTGAAGTCGTGGTGCCGAAATGACTGGCGATCTACGTCAGGTAGCACTCGGCGCTCTGACAGAAGCATGCAATTGAGAGCGGAGTTGGCTCACAACTTGACAGACCCCTGCTGAGTGAGAACTGGTGGAGCATGTGGTGTTCCACGTTCACAACGATTACGTGAGACAACAGGCCCAACAGTTCAGAGTTCGAAAACGAGTGGCGGAATAACAACCTCTTGGGACGATCCCAAAACGGCTTGAGCGACTGTTTCTCCAACTTTTCATACGTACGGGCGAGACGTTACAAAATTCGAGAGCGTCAGCAGCCAAAAGTCAGGCCTTTCCATTGGGATTGATTTTCGGCTGATTAACATACATACTGGTTCGTATGTTGGCAGCACACAAAAATCCGAAACGTGGAGCGACCAGGCTGCGCGATCCTGAGCGCACGCGGGAGCGCTTGCTGCAAGCGGCATCCCGCGAGATCTACAGATCGGGTTTCCAGAGTGCGAGCCTAGACACAATTCTGGCTTCAAGCGGCGTCACTAAGGGCGCGCTGTACTACCACTTCAGCAGCAAGGAAGCCTTGGGATACGCCGTCGTCGAAGAGGTCATCGCCCCCGACGTCCGCGGCAAATGGGTGCGGCCTCTACAGAGCGTCAAGGACCCTATCGACGCTTTGATCGGCGCCGTTCAACGTATACCCGTACGGCCCGTGGATGTGCGAGGTGGCTGTCAGCTGAACAATCTGGCTCAGGAAATGTCTCCTCTTGACGCGGGATTCCGGAAACGGCTAGCGATAATCTTCGATGCCTGGCGCGAGGCCGTTGCCTCCGTTTTGCGAGAGGGCCAAGCCCACGGAAGCGTTCGCCGCGACGTGGAGCCCGCTGACGCCGCTGGCTTACTGATCGCGATGGTAGAGGGCTATGGGTCGCTCGCAAAGAATGCTCAGGATCCGAAAGTGATGAAAGCGGGGATCAGGAACATCGTGGCCTGGCTGAAGTCTCTTCGCGCCTCTGGCAACCGCAGGAGGGGCTGATCGCATCATTGTGGAAAGGCTTCCTGCATACCAACTGGTTTGTATCTTTCGTTGTTCGGATCAAGTACATGCCCACGAGGGGACAAGTGGAGCGGAGGGATCGCCGGCAAGGAGAAGATCGTCCAGCTGCCCTGAACTAAGAGCTGCGGTGCAAATCCAGCCGACACAGGAGAAGATGATGAATAACAGATTTCAGGCGATTGCTTCTATGTGTTTCGTACTGATTCTTGCCTTGGACGCGGCTGGGCAGGCGCGAGCCCAGGACGCCAAAACTCCGTATCCCAGCATGGCTCCGCTCGATCAATACCTGATGGCGGATCGAAACGCTGAGATTGCACTGGCCCGGACCGCGGCTCCCCCATCCATTTCCCGCGATGCGAAAGTTATGGTCCTCGGAAGTCACGGCTATGAAACGGCGGTTGAAGGCAACAACGGCTTCGTCTGCATGGTAGAACGCGCGTGGATGAATCCATTCGACAGTCCCGAGTTTTGGAACCCCAAGAATCGCAGTCCAATTTGCTTAAACCCAGCCGCCGCTCGAACCGTGCTGCCGATCACTTTGATTAGGACAAAATCGGTTTTGGCTGGAAAATCAAAAGAAGAAGTCAAGGAGAGTGTCAAGGCTGCGATTGAAAGAAAGGAACTGCCAAAGCTCGAAGCTGGCGCGATGAGCTACATGATGTCCAAGGATGCGTACCTTACCGACTTGGGCCACCACAACTTGGCGCACCTTATGTTCTACACGCCGCTGGATACGGTATGGGCCGCAAATCTGGTGGATTCCTCAAATCATGTGTCGGAACCGTTCCCGGGCTCTCCGCTCTTATTGGCTCCAACGTATAAAGGCAACCCCGAACCGATCTATATGTTCTTGATGCGCACTGGCGTGTGGTCGGATGGAACGACGGATTCAATGTAGAGCGTCTCACGGAGAAAAACGCGGGGGGCTGCTCGAGTTTTTCCTAATCAGTCCGGTCAAGACTGGAGTATGAGAGCGATGAAAACCACATTCGAGAGAGCAGAAAGGACAGCCTCGCTGCCCGGGAGGCTTCTGCTAGCCGCTTTGCTTTTGCTCCCGTCACTTGCGCTTGGAGAAGCGCAAACTCCGGCACAGCCGGAGCCCGCCACAATTCGTCCTTTTAAAATGCATGTTCCCGATCAGGTTCTCATCGATCTTCGACAGCGTTTGGCGGAAACCAAATGGCCCGATCAACTTCCGGGCACGACGTGGGAGTACGGCGCCGACATCAAAAAGGTGAGAGAGCTGGCGAACTATTGGGAGAACCATTACGACTGGCGCGCGCAAGAAGCGAAGATCAACCGCTTTGACCAGTTCACCACGGAAATTGATGGACAGCAAATTTATTTTATCCATCAGCGCTCGCCCCGCCCTGACGCGATACCGCTGATGTTGATTCACGGCTGGCCCGGTTCGGTTCTTGAATTTCTCGCGCTGATCGAGCCGCTCACTGATCCCAAAGACAAGAATAGCCCGGCATTCCACGTAATCATTCCTTCGCTTCCTGGCTTTGGATTTTCCGGACCCACGACCACCCGTGGCTGGGGCCCGCAGCGGATGGCGAATGCTCTGGTCGTTCTGATGGATCGTTTGGGCTATTCCAAGTACGGCATCCAGGGTGGCGACTGGGGTTCGGCAATAGCCCAAGACATGGCTTACCAGGCGCCTGCGCACGTGATCGGTCTGCATCTGAACCTGATTTTCGTGCCACCGCCGAACCCTGAAGCAGCCGCGAAAATGAGCGATGCGGAGCGGAAGCGCTACTCGTACTTTGACCGTGAAGAGAGCAGCTTTTTCTTCCTCCAGGCCAGTGAACCGCAGACTCTTGCCTACTCCCTGACTGACTCTCCGGTGGGATGGCTCGCCTGGATGATTAGTAAATTTCAGCTGCTTACGGACAACAACGGCGACTTTCTTACGGCGGTGGACCGCGACACATTTCTGACCGATGTCACGCTCTATTGGGCGACTGCCACGGTTGGCTCCTCCATGCGAATTTATCGTGAGAACCGGCTCACCAGAGAAGAAATGGCGCCGACGCCACGCTTGGAGACTCCCGTGGCGTACGCGGATTTTCCGAAGGAGGTAGCTGTCCCTCCATTTCGCTGGATTACTCAGACGTACAACGTAGTACAAAAAACTGAGATGCCGAAGGGCGGGCACTTCGCGGCTCTGGAGCAGCCCGATTTCTTGCTTGAAGATATGCGGAAGTTCTTTGCAAAGGTCGATCAGAAATAGGCCAAAATTGCGCCCTCATACTTCGATGGTGCGGTCCCGCCAGTCTTCGTGATGGCGCTGGCGTGTGGTCGGACGAAACAGCTGCGCCAGTAATGTAGAGCATTCCATTTAGAGGCAGTGCACTCGTCAATCTCACTTCGGGTACCAGGACGTCGAAACGAGAGAGCAAGGAGTTCCATCATGAGCGCCCGCGAAATTCAAGATCAGAAGACCATTGCACGAGGGATGTTTGTTCAACAAGCTGCTCACGCTCATGCGGACGTTTCGGCTAGCCCACTGCGGGGAGCTACGATTTGCTCCACCAAGAGCAGACCGGGTTACCCTCTTGAATCGACAGCGGACGCGTTTTGCGAGGCTGCAGATACATCATTGGTTCCGGTAATCCGAGGTGATGCTGCAAACCTCATGCGAGTCTTGCGGCAGTTGGAGGTTATAGCAAAACGACAGGCGCCACGAATCGCGTTCAAGGCAAAGGGTAGCATCCTACTCTTGGATTTAGCCGACATCTTGGCTGTGCAAGCCGAAGGCAATTACGTTTCGTTGCAACACCGACCTAATCCCTATTTGGTGCACGAGTCCCTCTCGTCAATGGCGGAAAAGCTCAAACCCTACGGTTTTATTCGCATTCACCGCTCGGTCGTCGTGAATATTTCGGCCGTGGAGCAGATCCAACCCTTACCGACGGGGGAGTACAGACTGCGTGTAAAAGGCGGGAAGGAATACTTGGTAACACGTACATACAAAGACAACCTCAAAGATCTGGCTCAACTGTGGGTAGGCTCAGAGCGCCTTTGCGGCTAACCGGCAGCAAGAGGTTTTACCTCGTCATTCCGTCGCAGCATTCCCGATCGTCCCTTACGAAAAGTCAGACCGTAAACAGGGCGGCAGAATAAGCGCAAGCAGCAAGTCTTGGTCGGGCGGTTTCTCTCAGCAGGTCATACGTCGGCTCTGAAGGCAACTGGCCCTGGAACTTCGCACCCACCTGATCCGACTGTCCGAGCACCGATTTTTCTGTTTTTTGAGCAGCGAGTTCTACGGCAGAAACCGCAGCGAACGTAATATTCCTTGCCGATCTCGATCAGGTAATCGAGTCCGGCTGGGTCAAAGCCCGAACTCTTGCCCCATAGAGAAATAGTCTCGCCGTTGCCAAGGACGAAGATATCGCTACCGTAGAGGGTCAGAGCTTGGAGCCGAGACAGAATCTCCGCGAGCGAGAACGGCAGCGTATCGGGCGGCAGATACAGGTTCTTCGGGTAGGCGAACTGGGCACGCCACCCCAGTTCGTGCTCTACGACGGTGCCCCAAAGGTAGACCTCACCGTAAATTCCGAACTGCTCGTATCCTGCGCCGCGGAAGTGGTGGAGCGTCTTCACCGCGTAGATGCCGCAGGTGCAATTCGATTGCGGGGCATCGTGGTCATCGGCCGCCTCGGAGCGACCAACGATGGGTCCGACGACAGCAGAAGCCCTGCATCTTGCCGCCAGCGATTGGCCGGGATGCCACCGCTCCCCGCAGAGCGACTTCAACCCCTTGGTGTTCCACGTCCAAACACGGTAGCCGACAATCGGCGAAATGTAATCGGGGACGCTCATTGTTTTTCTGGCACCCGTTGCCGTTATAACGAGGAGCCTCCACTTCACATCGTCGTCCGACGGTCCTGGGAGACCTTTAGTCAAGCACTCGTGCTTCAGCTTGTCTCGCTCTGCCTCTACTTCAGCTTCATTGGCGAGATAAACCAAGGCCGGCTCTGGTGCACCTGCAAGTAGACGCCAATCTTGCTCAATCCGCTCCGCCTCCTGGGCTGTAACTACAACCCGCGCATTGTCACGCGCACGAGTACGGACAAAGATGAATTCCCCACAATGAGCACATGTTGTTTTTGTCTTTGGGACCCTGGGAAGGACCTCGTGACAGGATGGGCATTCTGGTCTCCGCTGACCCGATTGAGCCGGACCAATTCCGTCGTCCTCACTTGACCGAAGAGGCTTCGGCGACCTAAGAGCGCCTAACAAAACCCTATTCCCGGCAGCGGCAATTACCGCAATAACAGTTTTCTAGAAGTTGTCCATTATCCAAGTGTCGGCGCTCACGCTCTATTCACAAATTGCCAAGTGACGAGCATACGGAGACGGCACGGCCCAGGGCGCAGAAAGACCGAAGGACCGGAGAAAAAAGGTACCGTTCGGCTCTCGCGCAAGTCAGAGGATGTGAAGGATTTACCGCCTCACCGCCGGTCAGCTACTGAAATGCTGGTTCCCATTCCCAGCGCCGCGCGATCTCCCACGCCGAACCAAGACCCAGCTGTAGGCATATACCCAAAAGCTGATCAGCAACTGCGGGTCGAAGTCCGGACGTCCCCCTCCGCGCATCGACTGAATGCATCCCTAGTACTCGCTCAAGTCCGGCCGCCCGACGAACTCCCAGATCGCGTACGGGATGGTCCTCAAACCACCAACTTCTCTCCATCGACCGACCGTGACTGGCAGGAGAACGGTTTGAGTGTTTGAGTGCCATAGGCCAGGGCAAGAAATGGATTATTAGCTGGGGGTTGGTGTAGGTTTCCGGGCAAGATCTCGCTTAATTACAGTTCCGCATCCGCGCGACCAGGCTTGTCCTATGAGTTTCATAGATCTTGTTCAGCCTTCCATCCTTCTGCAGGGCATTCCAAATCTTGACCGCGCTGCCATATGCAGAGCAACTGCTTTTTGGGTTACTGCTGTTCCGAGACTGCATCGGCGATTGCGCAAGTGTGGCGTATGCGTCCCCGAGCAGCACATAACTGTCTGCTAACATGTCCTTGGCATCCGCGTCGCCTGGGTCAGCCTTGATTCGCTCCTCGTGGATCTTCAGAGCAGCCTGCAAAAATGCGACCGCAGCAGGGCCGTTTCGCATTTTCAGCAAAACCTTGCCCATGTCCTCGTGGTCCAGGGCGAGATACACTTGTGTATCACGATCGGCGCTGTCTTTTCCCACCAATCGCTTATCTATAGCCATTGCGCTTTCGTAGTTCTCTTGAGCCTCCTTGAATTTCTCCTGTTTGACCAGAATATCGCCGAAATTGCGGAAGTCGACCGTGGCATCTCGCAGGTACATGACATTCTCGGGTTCCCGCTGTAGTAGTTGTCGGTCAATGTCGGATGCCAGGCGATAATTGGAAATCGCCTCATCCAGCTTCTTCTGAATCTCCAGCTCGCCCCCGATGTACTTGTATGCGACCGCAAGACTCCGGCGGGCGCGTTTGTTGGCTGGCTCCAAAATTGTGACACGACTGAAGTTCTCCGCGCTTTCTCTGTACGCGTGCAGGGCGTCGTCGATCTTCGCCTCCCTCCACAGCGAGCCACCTCGCTGCCAGTCGATCATGCCGAGGCTGTTCAAGATCGTTGCGTCGTTCGGATGTTCTTCGGCCAAGCGTCTTGCGATTTGAAACGCTCTTTCCAGATATTCATCTCCTTCAATTTGGTTGCCGATTCTCTGTAGAGCTCCTGCCAACCTCTGATAACTCATCGCCAGGTCACTCTGGACGGCCAAGTCGCGTGGAAGTCGCCCCTTCAGCCCCTCACGGAGCTTGACGGCCTTGCGATAGCTCGCGATGCCCCCTGCGCGGTCCCCTACGTTGCCAAGCGAAGTGCTGGCTTGAACATCGCCAAGCTTCTCGTACCCAGCAGCCAGTTCCCTCTGTAAACCGGGATCATCGGCCGATTCCGCCGACAGACTGTCCAAGTACTGAAGACCCTGTTGAACGATCAGCTTTCTCGCAGAGGTGGCCCCTTGCAGAAACTGGATGGAGTCGTGAATTTGGAACAGCAGTGAGTTCGCCAGCACTCGGACGTCATTGAAGCGCCTGTCGGCTCGACGTTTTTGCGCCAGCGTCATGCCCATTCCGGTGAGCAGAGCGGCCACAACAATTGCGGTTGCAACAAGGCCGGCCGTGTGCCTGCGGACGAACTTCGACGCGCGGTAACCAACGGTGCCTTTGCGCGCGGCCACAGGCAGATGCTCAAGGTGGCGACGAATGTCCCCGGCGAACTCTTCGACCGATGCGTATCGTCGCGACGGTTCTTTGCGCAGAGCGATCAGAACAATATTGTCGAGATCTCCCTTCAGCTGTTTGCTGAGTTTCGCAGGGGAGACATCCCCGTGATCGCCGGGTGAGGATTTCTCGTCCTGAGGCGAAACCGGCCGTCGGACGGCAACGCTGGGCTTCTCAGGTTCCAAATCGCAGACCGCGCGCGAGATTTCGTGCGGAGTGCGGGTCGAAACTGGATAGCGAGACCGTCCGGTGAGGAGTTCGTACAGTACGACTCCAAGCGAGTAAACGTCGCTGGCGGTGGTGATCGGCTCGCCCTTAATCTGCTCCGGACTGGCGTAAGCCGGCGTCAGAGCCCGAAATCCGGTCAACGTTGGGTCGGCTTGCCCGTCGACCATATCGGGGTCCAGGATCTTCGACACTCCAAAATCCAGAAGTTTCGGAGTTCCGTCGGCCGTGACGAGGATGTTGCTGGGCTTAATATCGCGGTGAACGACCAGACGTTGATGGGCGAACTGTACGGCAGAACAAACTTGCAGGAACAGCTTCAGCCGGTCATTGATTCGCAGCTTGTGAGCATCACAGTATTGACCCAGAGGCTGACCTTCGATCAGCTCCATAACAAAGTAAGGTGCGCCTTCTTCGGTTGTGCCACCATCAAGCAAGCGGGCGATATTCGGATGATCGAGGCTGGCCAGAATCTGGCGTTCATTCTTGAACCGGCTGAATACAAACTGTGAATCCTGCCCCGCGCGAACCAGTTTGAGGGCCACCTGCTTGCGGTATTGATCGTCGGCCCGGAACGCGCGATAGACCTCGCCCATACCTCCAACGCCGATCAGTTCCGCAGTCTGGTAGGCACCCACGCGCCGTCCGATCATCGAGTCCGGCGGCAGGTCGTCAATTTCCAGCCGGGTTGGCATGGCTGGCAGATTCAAGAATCCCGTACCGGCTGATTCCTCGGCGATTAGCAAGCGCTGCACTTCGCGCTGAACGATTGGGTCGCTGCCGCAGGCTGTTTCGAGGTACGATTCTCGATCCGGAGAATGCAGCTCCAGAGCTTTCCCGAGTATCTCTTTCACCTGCTCCCATCGCTCCGGGGTCATAGGTTTATTCGGCTTCGCGGCTTCATTTCAGCAAACAGCCAGGCACGCGCGGTGGCCCACTCCCGCTTCACGGTTGCAGGGGACATCTCCAGAACGCG
>Ga0209698_10004998_pt1 | contig 14411 bp, 16 predicted proteins | sample LitLauG_LLR_2012_FD_187203 | JGI IMG/M metagenome (GOLD analysis project Ga0209698, IMG submission 187203) | Freshwater sediment microbial communities from Pennsylvania, USA - Little Laurel Run_MetaG_LLR_2012 (SPAdes) (version 2) | ecosystem: Environmental > Aquatic > Freshwater > Creek >...
GCATAAATGTGCAACGCCCGAGAGCTGCCCTCACCTACGGAGATCGACCGCGATGATGCTAGATCGCAGAACCATTCTAACGACTTTCGCTTTGGGAAGCGCCGCCGCCGCGCTGCTTCGCCCGCTCTCCCAGGTCGAGGCCGCCGAGACCTTCGAAGTCACCAAGACCGATGCCGAATGGCGTAAAGTGCTTACACCGGCTCAGTACGCGACTTTGCGCCGGCATGCGACCGAGACTCCCAATTCGAGCCCGCTGGAGCACGAAACCCGCAAAGGCATCTTTGCCTGTGCCGGATGCGACTTGCCGCTCTATGACGCATCGACGAAGTTCGACAGCGGTACCGGCTGGCCAAGCTTCTTCGATCATTTGCCCGATGCAATTCGAACGAGCACGGATTATTATCTGATCGTGCCGCGCAACGAGGTTCACTGCCGCCGCTGCGGCGGGCATCTGGGTCACGTTTTCGACGACGGACCCAAGCCGACGGGCCTGCGCTATTGCATGAACGGCGTCGCCCTCTCCTTCCATCCGGCTGCCAATCAAGGAGCCTGAACCATGCGGTGGTTTGTTGCCAGCCTGCTGGGATTGCTGACCGTGCTGAGCTTTTCCGCGATTTCAGGTCCGGCCCGCGCCGATGGGCCGACCGCCAAGGCGATTCTGGCCGGCGGCTGTTTCTGGTGCATGGAGCATGATTTTCGCGCGTTTCCGGGCGCTGTTTCGGTCGTGTCGGGTTATTCCGGTGGCAGCATAGATCATCCGACCTATGAGAATTACGAAGAGGTATCGACCGCCAATCCGGTTGCCCATAGCGAGGTGATCGAGCTGACTTACGATACCAGCAAGGCCAACTTTGCCCAGGTGCTCGACTATTATTTCCGGCACGTGGACCCGACCGATGGTGGCGGCCAGTTCTGCGATCGCGGGCCGCAATATCGCCCGGTGATATACGTCGCGACCCCCGAGGAAAAGGCAACAGCGGAGGCCAAAAAAGCCGAGGTCGCGAAGTTGCTCAACAAGAAGATCCTAGTCGATATTCTGGATGCCAAGAAATTCTGGCCGGCCGAGGATTATCACCAGGACTATGCCGACAAGAACCCGATCAAGTACAAGTTCTACCGCTGGAATTGTGGGCGCGACCAGCGGGTGAGCCAGGTTTGGGGATCAGTGGCGAAGTAGCGGCAACAGTGTTCGGCGCGCGCTTCCGGTGGCGCGCAAAGTGCGCCGAGCGGTTTTCAGAGCGCGCCCAAGGTGCTCCCAAGGCGTGCCAAAGTGCTTCCAACAATCGCCTATATGCAACCTAGCGGCTCGTCGAGGGGCCACCAGGCTATTCACACTGATTAACCAATCCGTGCTAGCACATGCCCATGGGCTTTCGGGCGCGTGGCAGGAGTTGATAATGGTTAAGTCGGGTTTTGTGGGGGCGATGGTCGGGCTGGCCTTGCTCCTCGGTACGACGGTCGCGTTTGGCGACGTGGTTGCCAAGATCTCGATCGCCCAGCAGCGCATGAGCGTCTATGTCGACGGCGAACTGACCTACACCTGGCCGGTTTCGACCGCCCGCAAGGGTTACACGACGCCGCGTGGCAACTTCCGCGCGCAGTGGCTGGACCCGATGCACTATTCGTCCATCTACGAAGACGCTCCGATGCCCTATTCGGTGTTCTTCTCGGGCGGGTATGCCATTCACGGCACTTACGAGACCCGCTATCTTGGACATCCGGCATCGCATGGTTGCGTGCGACTCTCGCCCGCGAACGCCGAGCAACTCTACTCGCTGATAGAGGAACAGGGGGTTCGTGCCACCCGCGTCATTGTGAAGTAGGGGATGCCGCTCGCGGGGGTCCGCGGCCTCGTTTGGTTGGCGCCGGTCGCCGCATCATTTGCCCTCTGCTCAGTCCTGTCAGGAGCCTTTGGCCACATGACCACGCCCGATGCGCCCGACAGTGGTGCCTTGACCACCCACACCGGCACGGATGCCATCGAACCCGAGCAGGCGCCCTCCCCACCACCGCTCCCTCCACTGCCGCGCCTCGATCGCTATCATGCGGTCACCCCGTGGTCGCCGTGGGGAGGCCTTGGCGCGACGGTCCTGATCGCGGTTCTCGTCGTTGCGTTTCTCGTGGCTGTCGGCGGCATCGCCGTAGCGATCTATCCCGATGTGGTTGATCGTGCCGCCGCGCCGCTGGTGAAATTGCGCATCGAGCAGCCGACCATCGCCTACGCCTTTGCCGCGACCATGCTGGCCTCGCAATTGCTGGGCGTAACGCTCACGTTGCTGTTCGCTCGCGGCTATGGCGGGCGGATCAGCCAAACGCTGGCGCTGCGCCCGCCCATCGCCGGACCTGTCGCCTACGCATGGGCGATCCCGGCATTCGTCGTTTTCGGATTTGGTCTCGGCGCGGTCGTGCAACTGCTCTGGCCGCAGTCGAACCATGCCGACACCCAGCCGATGATGCAGCTTGCCCGATCGCCTTCCGCCTGGTTGATCTTCGTAGTGGCGGTGGTTGGCGCGCCGTTGCAGGAGGAGCTGGCGTTTCGCGGCTTCCTGTTCTCGGCGCTCGCGCAATCGCGCCGGCTAGGCTTTGCTGGTGCGGCGGTCATCACCTCCATCGGCTGGGCGTCGATCCACGGCTACTCGATCACTGGTGATGCCACAATCTTCTGCCTCGGCCTCTTTCTCAGCTTCATTCTCTGGCGCTCGGGTTCGACACGCGTGACCATGGCCTGCCATGGAACTTATAATGCGCTGGCGTTCCTGGCGGCGATGCTCACCACGGGAAGTGCCAGCTAGGTCGCAGGCAAAGGAGGTCGACATGGCGGCGGCGGGAGCCGTTGTCGCGGCCGCGGCGGCCCGGCAGCGCGAGGACGAGGAAATGACAGCCTATAGCCAGGATGATCTCAACGGCGGTTGGGAGTTCAAGATTCTCCGCTCGGCGTCGAGTAAATTCCGCGATCCGGTGTTCTTGCGCGCCGCGTTGGACGAGGAGGCGCGCTCCGGCTGGACGATCCTTGAAAAATTCGACGATACAAGGATACGCCTGAAACGCCCCGTGAGCGCGCGTGCCAACGATGCGAAATCGCCATTCGATCCTTATCGAACCTGGGTCGGCAGGGGTCCAGGCGCCCAGGCGGCCATCGTACTGGCTGCGATTTTTGGAGCGATGGCCGTGGTGCTCGCCCTGATATTCGCGGCGGTATTCTATTTTGGCGGCCCGCCGCGCTGACGTGCCGCCTCGCACAGGCGAACCCCAGTTTCATCAAGATTCCCCCTCACCCGGCAGAGTGCGGTTCCTGGCCAATCGCGGCGAATCGGCTAAACTCGCGGCCATGCGCCAATATCTCGATCTCATCGATCACGTCCGTCGCACCGGCATCGACCGCTCCGACCGCACGGGCACCGGAACGCGCGGGGTGTTCGGCTATCAGATGCGGTTCGACCTATCCGAAGGCTTTCCGCTGCTCACCACCAAGCGGCTGCACGTCAAATCCATCGTCCACGAATTGATTTGGTTCCTAAAGGGGGCGACCAACATCGCTTACCTCAAGGAGAACGGAGTTTCGATCTGGGACGAATGGGCGGACCCCGAGGGAGAACTCGGGCCGGTCTACGGCAAGCAATGGCGCTCCTGGGCGGCCCCCGATGGCCACAGCATCGATCAGATCGCGGACGTTGTTGCCGCCATTCGGTCCAACCCTTACTCGCGCCGGCACATCGTGACAGCCTGGAACCCGGCCGAAGTGGAAGCGATGGCGCTGCCACCATGCCATTGCCTGTTCCAGTTCTATGTCACCCCACCAGTGGCGCCGGGCGGACGTGGCAAACTCTCCTGCCAGCTTTATCAGCGGTCGGCCGATATTTTTCTCGGTGTGCCGTTCAATATCGCGAGCTATGCGCTGTTGACGGAGATGGTTGCGCATGTGACGGAGCTGGACCCCGGCGAGTTCGTGCACACGCTGGGGGATGCGCATCTATATCTCAACCATTTGCAGCAGGCCGAGGAGCAGCTCACCCGCACTCCGCGCGCCCTGCCCAAGCTCAGGCTGCGGGCAGGGGTGACGAGCCTATTCGACTTCATCTATGACGATATAACGATCACGGACTACGACCCCGCGCCAGCCATCAAAGCACCGATCGCGGTCTAGGTCGCGCGCACCTGTTATTCCGTATGCAGAGCAGAAGACCTCCGACTTCGTCCTGAGGAGGCCCGCTTGGCGGGCCGTCTCGAAGGATGAGACGAGGGACCGCCGCGCATTGCCGCCATCCATCGCGACGCGCGCAATGGCGCTCCTCAGGATGAAGTTGGAGGGTGTGTCGCCGCATGAGTGCGGCCGTACGAAAATCAGTTCGCCGCCGGTTGCAGACCCGCGCCCGTGAGCTGTGCCTTCAGCGCGATAACCGTGCTGGCGGCGGTACCGAGGTCCTTGGTCAGCGTAGCGACCTTGGCGGTCAGGTCGTCGCGACTGGCGGTAAGGTCGGCGACCTGTTTGGTGAGGTCGGCAACCTGCTTGGAAACGTCGACCATATCGGCCTTGAGCTTGTCACGTTCCGAACTGACACCGGCAAGCTGGCCCTTGGCGGCGGTCGCGTCCGCCCTTGCAGCGTCCACGTCTTTCATGGCTGCGTCGATCTTGGATTGCAATTCGGTTTGGCCGGACGATGAGGACTGCATATCGGCGGTCAACTTGTCGGCGGCGGCCTTCAGCTGATCGCGCTCGGCGGTGACGGCTTGCAGCTTGGCGGTGGCGTCATCGGCCTTGGCCTTCAACGCGTCTCGGTCGCCTGTCGCACCGCTGAATTGGGTGGCAAGGTCCGCGAGCTTGGCCTTGAGCCCGTCGCGGTCGGTTGTCAAATCGCCAAGCTGCTTGGTCAAGTCCCCGAGCTGGCTTTTCAATTTATCGCCATCTCCCGACGCGGCCTTCAACTGATCGGTGGCCGCGGTGAGCTTGGCCGAAACGTCGGTAAGCTGGCTTTGCAAGGCACCGGCGGACGAGGCGTAATTGTAGGCAACGATGGCCAGCAGCGCGGCGAGGGCAACGGCAATGATGTTGAGATATCGCATGGATTTGATCCTCCCTTGGTAACTCCCACAGCAATCTAACGCCATAGGCTCCGCGATTTCACGCGGATTCTTGGGTCTTGGCGAAATTCTTGCGGAAGGCCAAACGAGAAAGCGCGGCTATTTCTTGCGGAAAGTATCGAGGCGAACGACCTGACCGGCGGGCTTGGCGGTTGGATCGGGAGTGCCTGCAACTTGAGCCGGGTTCGGGTCGACGGCGCCCTGCACCGGCTTTGGCAGCTGCGGCGGCGCGCCGGCTCGCACCCTCTCGGAACTTGCCTCGCGGTTGCGGTCGGCCCTTCCTGGTTCGGCGACGGTCGGCTCGCTCGGGCGCGGGCCTTGAACCGGCGCTCCGACCTCCTTCAAGTTCGACGGACGTTGGCGCTTGGCTGGCGGGCGCTTGAGGGGGCGCCCCTGGGAGTTGCCTTGCTCGCCCGGTAGGGCATCGGCCGACATCGCGCCCGCGCTCTCGAATTGCAGTCCGTAGGGCACGGAGGGGTCGAAGAAGACCTTGATCGCGGTGAATGGGATCACCAGCCTCTCGGGGATCGAGTTGAAGGTCAGGCTCACCTCGACGCGGTCATCGTGCACCTGCAAATCCCAATAGCGGTGCTGCAATACGATTGTCATCTCCTCGGGGTACTGGTCACGCAGTCGCTTGGAGATGCCAACACCCTCGCCGTTGGTGTTGAACGAGATGTAGAAGTGGTGATTGCCCGGCAGTTTGTCGCCGCGCGCCACCCGCGCCAAAACCGTGCGCACGACACCGCGCAGCGCATCCTGTGCTAGGCTTTCGTAGTCGATTTCGGTCTCGGTCATGATCCGGCCTGCAACCGCCCGGCTTCTCTACTCGATACCATCCCCAGAGAAAGCCGGGTCCGGCCGCGAAATGGAGGGCTTCTGTTGCCCGGTGCCCTCCGAACCGCGCCTCAACCCTGCAAGGAGCTAAGGACTTTCATTTGAGGACCAGGACCGCATTACGCGGCCAGGGCGACCTCTGCATAGTTGTCATTGGCAACTATATGTTTGGTCCGATAACGGCGGTACCATGCCGGGCAAAAACACGCTCTTTACACCCTCGTCGATCCTATTTCGCCCCCATCACCAGCCCGCTTTTCGACAGTGCTCGAGCAGGCTTGTGGTGGAGGCGCCGGGTACCGCCCCCGGGTCCGATGAGCTTATTACAACGGCCATTTATCGCCATAGCCGAACGAGTCGGCAACGCCGAATATAGGGGGTGCGAGCGGGTAAGGGAAGGGTAGAAGATCACACCGCCAAAGCCGTTGCCCGCGCGTCGGCGGCCGCGACCGCGCGGGAGAGGAGTGGCTGCAGCCCCTCTGGCGCCATCAGCACCTCCAGCGCAGCCGCTGTGGTTCCCTTGGGTGAAGTCACGTTTTGGCGCAGGACCGCCGGGGTTAGGTCACTCTGGCGCATGAGTTCGCCCGCTCCGCTCACCGTTGCCCGCGCCAGCCTGGCCGCCAACTCCGGCGACAGGCCAACCTCGCGACCGGCCTGCGCCAAGCACTCGGCGAGCAGGAATACATAGGCCGGTCCCGAGCCCGAGACAGCGGTGGCGGCATCGATCAACCGCTCCTCCTCCACGAAGGCGACCTCGCCGACGGCCGAAAGCAGCTCGTCACACAGCAGCCGCTGGGCCGGCGTGGTCGCGGCATTGGCGATCGCGACGGTGATCCCCCGCCCGATCGCGGCGGGCGTATTGGGTATCGACCGGACAATGGCCGTGCCGGGAGCAAAATGCCGCGCGAGGCTGGCGATCGTGCGGCCGGCGGCCACCGAAAGGACCACGGTGCCAGGTCCGACCATGGGCGCCACGCTCGGCGCGACGGCCTCCATCAGCTGCGGCTTGACGGCGAGCACAATGGCGGCGGGCGGCGTCGCTAGCGCTGGCGGCCGCGAGTTGCAAGCGATGGCTTGCGCGGCCAGCATCGCCCGCATGGGCTCGGGCGGTGCCGGATCGATGGCCACCACCAGGCTCGGCGAAAGGCCTCCGGCGATCCAACCCTTGAGCAAAGCGCCGCCCATGTTGCCGGCACCGACGAGCACGAGCGGGCGATCAAGGCTGAGGGTCATGGGTAGGGTCCAGTGGTGAGGGCGGAGAAACCCTGACGTTTATGGCCCCATCGGCCGGTCGGCAAGGGGGCGCGGCGTCTCTGACTGCCCCAGATCGAGGCAAATTTGGAGATCGCGATAACCCTGACCTCGGGTAGGTCGCAAAGTTAGTAAGGTATTTAGTCAGTGCGCGTTTAATATTCGACGTCAGGGCCCCCGCCCTTTTCCAGCGTGGGCAGATTGAATTTGTCGGCGACTAAATTGCAGGGCTGCAACAATGAAATTTGATCGAGCATTACTGGCATTTCAAGGGTCCAGCAAGAATCGCGCCGGCAACGTGTCGATGATCTTTGCCATGATCGCGGTGCCGCTCATGGGGGCATTGGGACTGGCGCTCGACTACGGCACACTGGTGCGGCTGAAGAGCGAGATGCAGACGACGCTCGATGTGTCGGTGTTGGATGCCGTCGCCACCGCCAATTCGCCCGAGGAACTTGCCTCGCGGGCGCGGACAAGGCTGGCCGAGGAGTTCGGGCGACAGGGCCTCTCGCCTGTGGTCAACGTCTCGGCCGATCCCACCACCGGCACGGTCTCGGTCACCGCGGACCTCACTCAACCAACGATGTTCATGGGCATTCTCGGCCATCCCACGAGCACGCTGCACACGTCGTCAAGCGCCGTGTCGGGCGCCGGCGGTGCGATGGACCTTGCCATCGCCTTCGACACCACCGGTTCCATGGCGGGCGCCAAGTTGACAAATGCCCAGCAAGCAGCCAGCGACCTGGTCGACCTCTTGTTCAAGTTACCCGGAAGCAACTCGCCCAATCCCAATGTACGGGTGGGACTCGTACCGTTCGACTACCATGTGAATGTTGGGATGGGGTATCGTAATGCGTCATGGATCTCGGTGCCTGCGGATTACACGTCGAGCAACACCGAATGCGGTACGTACACACCCGTAGTCTCCAAATCAAACTGCACTACGACGACCACGACCAGAACGTGCTCCTCGACCAACGATGGTGTCACCACCACCTGGACTTGCACGGATACCCAGGAGCATTGTGATATCGTGTACGGCTCTCCCGTCTACAGCTGCAATACCGATACCCAGGCCCACGCGTGGAACGGCTGCGTCGGCTCCCAGAACGATCCCGCGGACAGCTTGGTCCCGGCCAGCGGTTCCAACCCGGTTCCTGGCCTCCTCGACACGCACTGCAGCTCGCCGCTCGTCCGACTTATCAATGATCCCGCGGCGGTCAAGACGGCCATCGCGGGGCTGACGGCACAGAACGAAACTTATATCGCGCCCGGCGTCCTGTGGGCCTGGCGGTTGCTCTCACCCGATCCCAGTGGCCCGTTCGTCGACGGTGGCCCGAAGGGCGCCACCAAAAAGCGGCTGATCATCATGACCGATGGCGCCAACACGCACTCGGCGTCCTATCCCGACCACAAGAATACCGACGTGAGCGCCGCCGATGCCAAGCTTCTCGAGGTCTGCAACAACGTCAAAGCCGACGGCGTGCAAATCTACGCCATAGCGTTCGATGTGAGCGATCCGACGATCATCGGCACTCTCACGCAATGCGCATCCGGTCCGCCCTACTTCTACAACGCCTCGACAATCGCCGACATGACCGGCGCCTTCCAGAAGATCGGCAGGGAGCTGACCACACCGCGGCTCACAAAATAGGCCGTTGACGGAATTGCCTCCAGGTTCCTTGAGCAGGCTGCTGAGAAAGCGCGCAGCAGTGGAGCCCTATTCCCCTCTCTCGACGGGGGGCTAGGGGTGGCGTGGACCCGATTGCCAGATGTGGCGTTCGCACGGGTCTCCTGCCCCGGCCCTCACTTCCATTGCCCCGGATTGGTGGGCGATTAGGTTTCGGAGCATTCAATAGTGAAATTCGGTCGAGCACTCCTTGCGTTTCACCGGTCCAGCAAGAATCGCGCCGGCAACGTCTCGATGATCTTTGCCATGATCGCGGTGCCGCTCATGGGGGCGTTGGGGCTGGCGTTGGATTACGGTACCCTGGCGCGGCTCAAGAGCGAGATGCAGTCGACGCTCGATGTCTCGGTGTTGGATGCCGTCGCCACCGCCAGCTCCCCCGACGAGCTTTCCTCGAGGGCCTTGGCCCGGCTCGATGAGGAGTTCCGGCGACAAGGCATCTCACCGGTCGTCAAAGTATCGGCCGATGCCAACTCGGGTACGGTCATCGCTACGGCGGATCTCACCGAGCCCACCATGTTCATGGGTATCCTCGGGCACCCCACGACCACTTTGCATACGATGTCCAGCGCGGTTTCAGGGGCCGGCGGCCCGATGGATCTGGCCATCGCCTTCGACACCACCGGTTCCATGGCGGGCGCCAAGTTGACCAATGCCCAGCAGGCGGCCAGCGATCTTGTCGATCTCGTATTCAAGATGCCAGGTACCAACACGATCAATCCCCACGTGCGGGTCGGTCTGGTGCCGTTCGATTTCCATGTGAATGTCGGGATGCAGTATCGCAATGCCCCTTGGACGTCGGTACCAGCGGATTCGGTTCCCACCGATTTCCCCACCTGTAGCGGTAGCTGGGTGAACTACCTACAGTTGGCGCATCCGGTGCACGTCACAGCGACATGCGATGGCGTGCAAGACTGCTCTTACGATGACTACAACGATTACACCAAGCCCATCAGCTGCGGCACCATCACTTGGCAAGGCTGCGTCGGCTCGCAGCCCGATCCCACCGACGCGCTCGTTCCAGCGACATCGAGCAACCCGGTGCCTGGCATTATGAATGTGTGGTGCAGCGCGCCGCTTGTTCGCCTGACGAACGACCCGACTGTTGTCAAATCCGCAATCTCGAGCCTGACCGCTCAGAACGAGACTTATATAGCTCCTGGCGTGCTTTGGGCTTGGCGGCTGCTGTCATCCGATCCGACGGGACCCTTCGCGGACGGCGGCCCGAACGGCTCGACCAACAAGCGATTGATCCTGATGACCGATGGCGCCAACACGCATTCGGCGTCCTATCCCGACCACAACAACTCCGACGTGAGCGCCGCCGACGACAAGCTTTTGCAGGTCTGCAACAAAGTCAAGGCCGACGGAATACAGATCTACGCCATTGCCTTCGACGTCGCCGATCCAACAATCATTAGTACACTGACACAATGCGCCTCGGGTCCGCCCTATTTCTACAAGGCTGAAACCATCGCCGACATGACCGGAGCCTTCCAGAAGATCGGTCGCGACCTGACGGCACCGCGTTTGGTGCGCTAGGCCTCGGCCTGTTACCCAACCGAGCCGCGAACCGTTGACGGACGTGGTGCCCGGCAACCATAACTGCCTGGCACTAGAAATCGTTCGGCGAGATCGGTTGCGGCAGGGACAGAACATGCGGCTTGATGGTCGGGTGGCGCTGGTGACGGGCGCGGGTGGAGGCATCGGCAAGGCGATCGTGGAGGCACTGGCCGCCGAGGGCGCCATCGTCGAGGTCACCGACGTCGATCTGGCGGCGGCGGAGACCGTGGTGGCGGCCATCGTAGCGGCGGGCGGCCGGGCCCGGGCGGGGCGGCTTGATGTGACCGATGCCGGCTCGGTCTTGACCGGGCTCGCCACGGTCAAGTCCCTGCACGGCAAACTCGATATTCTCGTCAACAATGCCGGCCTCAACGTGCGGGCCGATTTCCGCCATATGACCGACGAGGAGTGGGTGAAAATTCGCGCGACCAATCTCGACGGGGTTGTCCGGCTATCGCGTGATGCCTTCGAGCTGCTGCGGGCCTCCGAGCGAGGCGTCATCCTCAACCTTGCTTCGATCATGGCGACGCGCGGGCTCCGCCAGCTCACTGGCTATTCGGCGACCAAGGGCGCGGTGGCGGCACTCACCCGCGGGTTGGCGGTGGAGTATGCGAGCTTCGGCATCCGGGTGAACTATCTCGCCCCAGGGTTCGTCGAAACCGCGCTTACCGCCCGTATCCTCAAAAACCCGCGTTTGGCCGAGGCACTGATCGAGCAGGCTCCGATGCGCCGCCTCGGCACACCGCAGGACATCGCCAAGGCGGCGGTGTTCCTGGTAAGCGATGATGCGGCCTATATCACCGGCACCGGGCTGACGGTCGACGGTGGGATGAGCGCGGCGCTGTAGAACAGCCAGGGGCCGGCCAAACCCAGCAGCTTCATCCCGAGCTTGGCGAAGAACGTTCGCAATGTAGTCGATTGCCTGCGGCAAACGAAAAGGGCCCCGATCACGGGGCCCTTGGCGATTGACCGTTGGCGATGTTCAGGCAGCGGCCGAATTGTCTTCCGGATTGCGCAGCACGTAGCCGCGACCCCAGACCGTCTCGATATAATGCTGGCCGCCGGTTGCGGCCGCAAGCTTCTTGCGCAACTTGCAGATGAAGACGTCGATGATCTTCAGCTCCGGCTCATCCATGCCGCCATAGAGGTGGTTGAGGAACATTTCCTTGGTGAGCGTCGTGCCCTTGCGCAGGCTGAGCAGCTCGAGCATCTGATATTCCTTGCCCGTCAGGTGCACGCGTTGGCCCTGCACCTCGACCGTCTTGGTGTCGAGATTGACGGTGAGTTCGCCCGTCTGGATGACCGATTGGGCGTGACCCTTTGAGCGTCGGACGATCGCATGGATGCGGGCGACCAATTCATCCTTGTGAAACGGCTTGGTCATGTAGTCGTCGGCGCCGACCCCGAGGCCCTTGACCTTGTCCTCGATGCCGGCAAGGCCCGAAAGGATCAGGATCGGTGTCGAGACCTTGCTCACCCGCAGCGTCTTCAAGACTTCGTAGCCGCTCATGTCGGGCAGGCCGAGATCGAGCAGGATGATGTCGTAGTCATAGAGCTTGCCGAGATCGACCCCTTCCTCGCCGAGGTCGGTCGTATAGACATTGAAGCCCTCGGATTGAAGCATCAACTCGATACTCTGCGCCGTGGCGCTTTCGTCCTCGATGAGCAAGACCCTCATGCTCGTTTCCTTCGTTCGTCGCCGTCGTTGCCCCGATGGATCATCCGTGACCTTCCGGCGCACAGATCAACCAGATTAACCGTCCGTGACCAAAGTTAAGTCGCAATCGTTAACAAACTCCAAATCCTTACCGGCGAGTTTCTCTTTTCCTTGGTCGGCGACCTTTCGGACATGAGAGAGATGCAAAGTCGAACGCGCAAAAAGGCGACCGGGGAGCCGAAGCGGCGATCCCCGGGAATGGCGCACAAAATTGCCGCGACCGGAACCGCCGTTCCGGACCTGGCAATGGCATTTGATTGTGAAGCCCCCCGGCCTTCCCAAAAGACCGTCGAATACCAGTCTTGGCTTGGTTAGAGATTTCCAGCCGCCACCGACGTTCCGACGAATCATCCTGTGGATAAGTGGTAGCAGATTATCGATTCGCCACCTAGGCCCGGAGTGTACTTTGCGGCCCCGGCCGGCGATCAATTCAGTGCCGTGGCCTCGCGGACGCGGCACCCGAACCCTCGGCGCTGCAACTCATCGTTCGATGTTGTCCCCTCACCTTGCGGGGCGATCTGCTTAATGGTCCTTTGCGAACTTTCGAACAGTTGAAGAGGGACTCCCAAGAGTTCGCTTACTGGAATGCTGCGCCCCCCTCCGCCACTCAGCCTAAATTTACCTTTGGCGGGCAGGATGCCCCTCGCGATCGGTTTTGAGAGTGCTGATCGTGCAAAACGACCGGCGCGCCAGCCGGTTAGGCGTGGCAAATCAGTGAGCAGAGTATTATCATGAAGAATCTTTTGGCAAAATTCGCAAAGGAAGAGTCGGGCGCCACAGCGATCGAGTATGCGCTGATCGCCGCTATTGTCGGCATCGGCATCATCACGGCCCTGAACTCCCTGAAGACCCAGCTCAACGCGACTTTCAATCAGGTCTCGACCGACCTCACGACCGCCAACGCCGAATAGTTTATCGGCAGCGATGGACGTTTTGCGCAAGGCCTGTCTCGGCTGCTCCCCGCGGTCGGACAGGTTTTGCCGCGTCCGTCACCTCGCGGCGGTCGGTGCTGATGCGACCGCGGCCTGCTCGGCGCGGCTCGGCTCTGGCGCGCAGAGCGATCCGAGAATACGCATGGCCGACCGCAAGGCAAGGTCGAGGCTGAGCGGTTCGGCGGTCGGACCGCTCGGCTCTGTTCGCCCGAACGCGCCCACTCGGACCGGCAGATGCAGGAATGCGACCTGCCGGCCGAGGCCGCCTGGCGGCCGGCGTTGCCGCATCAGCCATAGGGAGTGAAAATAAATCGCATTGCAGAGATAATTGCCGGCCCTCAGCGACGGGCGGACGGGCAGGCCCGCCCTCATGGCCTCCGAAACGAGTTGCAGCGGGCTCCTTGCCGGCAACAACATCGCGGGGGCCTCCTCGATGAGGCGACCCCTGGCGGGAAGCTTTCCGGTGGCATCCGGTTTGAGAGCGGCGGTGTTGCGCGCCAAGGTCTCGACGATGACGTCTCGCGCCGTGCCCGAAACGCCCAAATGCAGACAGACGCCGGGCTGGTACTCGGCGATCAGCCGATGCAGCATCGATGGCGCACTGTCCCATTCGGTCGGGAGTACGGCCGCGGTCGCCTCGACGGCGGGCCCGAACTTGCCGGCCGCATCGGCCAACATGTGGGCAAAGCCGGCACTGGCGTTGTCGGGCACGCCCGGAAACGGGCCAAAGCCGGTGACGAGGAGACGGACGGGCGCGTTCGGCATGGGTTTAGGCTCCCGGCGTGATTCCGACAAAGGCGCAGCACCCTGGCCAGCTTCCCGCAAGCTGGAAGAGGAAGCCGAGTGCGACGAGCACGAGAGCCGTCAAGTAAAAGCGCCAACGGGCGGTGCGGGCGGTGGCCAGCCGAAGCTGGCGCTGGCTCTCCTCCTGGCGCTGCCGCATCCAATCGAAGACCGCCTGCTGGGGAATATTTGGCTTGGGCATCATCGGGCTCGGCGTCAGCATCGATTTGCGCGCCTCCAGCTCGGCCTCGGTGCGCTCGGCCTTCAACCCGGTCCACCATTCGCGGGAAAACAGTAGCACGCCCAGAAAATCGAGGGAGAGACCGACCACGTTGAGCCAAGCTTGTTGCATGGGTCGTCCTACCGGTTCGCCGGCCATGTGGCGCGGTTGGCTTCTAGCGTCGTCAGCAACTTGGCGGCAGCCTCCGCTATCACCGTGCCGGGTCCGAACACCGCTTTAGCGCCGGCCGCTTCAAGAGCCGGATAGTCCGATGCCGGAATGACGCCTCCGACGGTGATGACGATGTCGGGCCGGTCGAGCCGATCCAGCGCGCGCTTGAGT
>Ga0209698_10004999_pt1 | contig 14411 bp, 11 predicted proteins | sample LitLauG_LLR_2012_FD_187203 | JGI IMG/M metagenome (GOLD analysis project Ga0209698, IMG submission 187203) | Freshwater sediment microbial communities from Pennsylvania, USA - Little Laurel Run_MetaG_LLR_2012 (SPAdes) (version 2) | ecosystem: Environmental > Aquatic > Freshwater > Creek >...
CGCCGACTCTTTCTCTCCCACACGCTTGCTGACCGCGAAGGTCATCTTGCCGGCTCTCTTGTCGGCGTCGACCACGACGTGATCGCCATGCAGGACTTCACCGTCCAGGATCTTCAGCGCCAGCGGATCCTGCACGAACTTCTGGATCGCGCGCTTCAGCGGACGTGCGCCGAAGTTTGGATCGTAGCCCTGCGTGAAGAGCAAGTCTTTGGCAGCATCGGTGAGCTCGAGCGAGATCTTGCGGTCGGCCAGCAGCCGGCGAACATCTTCCAGGCGCAGCTCGATGATCTTGACCAACTGCTCTTTCCCTAGCGGACGGAAGACGATGATGTCGTCCACGCGGTTCAGGAATTCGGGCCGGAAGTGAGCGTGCAGCTGGTTCATGACCTGCTGCGACGCCTTGTCGAAGTCGTCTTCCGAGCGGAGACCTTCCGCCTGCAGGAACTGAGACCCGATGTTCGACGTCATGATGATGATCGTGTTCTTGAAGTCGACGGCGCGGCCTTTGCCGTCGGTCAGGCGGCCATCGTCCATCATCTGCAAGAGGACATTGAAAACGTCGGGATGTGCCTTCTCAATCTCGTCGAACAGCACAACGGCGTACGGACGACGCCGGACTTGTTCCGTGAGCTGTCCACCTTCTTCGTAGCCAACGTATCCCGGAGGCGCGCCGATCAGCCGAGCCACAGAATGCTTCTCCATGTACTCCGACATGTCGATGCGGAGCAACGCGTGCTCGTCGTCGAAGAGGAACTCGGCGAGTGCGCGCGCGACTTCGGTTTTGCCGACGCCCGTTGGTCCGAGGAAGATGAACGAACCGATCGGGCGTTTGGGATCACTCAATCCCGCGCGAGAACGGCGAATCGCATTGGCAACGCGCTCCAGCGCTGCATCCTGGCCGACAACCCGCTGTCGCAGGCGCTCTTCCATCGTGACCAGTTTCTTGACTTCGCCTTCGAGCATTTTCGAGACAGGAATCCCGGTCCATTTGGAGACGATGCGCGCGACGTCTTCTTCATCGACTTCCTCTTTGAGCATGCGCTGTTTGCCCGAACTCTCCATCTGCGTAGTGAGTTTCCCAAGCTCCTGTTCGGCTTGAGGGATCTTCCCGAAGCGGATTTCTGCTACACGCTCGTTGTTTCCCTTGCGCAGTTCCGCCTGCTCTTCGACCTTGAGTTGTTCGATCTGCTCCTTCAAGCCACGGATGCGTGCAATGACATCCTTTTCCTTGTTCCAGTTGGCCTTCAGCGCATTGGATTTCTCGCGGATCTCGGCGAGTTCCTTCACAATCACTCCCAGCCGCTCTTTCGAATTCGCATCGTCCTCCTTCTTCAGGGCCTGCTTCTCGATTTCGAGCTGGGTTGCGCGACGTTCGAGCTGATCAATATTCGTAGGAAGCGAATCAATCTGTATGCGCAGCGAGGCTGCGGCTTCGTCGATGAGATCGATGGCTTTGTCCGGCAGAAACCTGTCGGAGATATAACGGTGCGAAAGCGTTGCGGCCGAGACGATCGCCGAGTCCTTGATGCGCACGCCGTGATGGACTTCGTACTTCTCCTTCAGTCCGCGCAGGATCGCGATCGTGTCTTCGACGTTCGGTTCGCCGACGAAGACGATCTGGAAGCGGCGTTCGAATGCAGCGTCTTTCTCGATGTACTTGCGGTACTCATTCAGCGTGGTTGCGCCGATGGCCCGCAATTCTCCGCGGGCCAGCGCCGGCTTCAGCATGTTCGAAGCGTCAATCGCGCCCTCGGCTGCGCCAGCTCCCACCAGCGTGTGCAGTTCGTCGATGAACAGGATGACCTGCCCCTGCGAATCTTCGATTTCTTTTAGAACCGCTTTGAGCCGATCTTCGAACTCGCCACGATACTTTGCGCCGGCGAGCATGGCTCCGAGATCGAGCGCAACGACACGCTTGTTCTTCAGCGCTTCGGGAACGTCGCCCGAGATGATGCGCTGCGCGAGCCCCTCGACGATGGCGGTCTTGCCAACGCCCGGTTCGCCGATAAGGACGGGATTGTTCTTCGTCCGGCGGGACAAAACCTGGATGACGCGGCGGATTTCTTCGTCGCGTCCGATCACGGGATCGAGCTTGCCGCGGCGCGCCTGTTCGGTCAGGTCGCGAGCATAGCGCTCGAGCGCCTGGTACTTGGCTTCAGGATTCTGGTCGGTGACTTTCTGCGATCCGCGAACAACCGTGAGTGCTTTTAGTATCGCGTCGTAGGTTGCGCCGTGCTGCGCCAGGATCTGCTGCGCCTTGTCACGCTTCAGATGCGTGATGGCCAGAAGCAGGTGCTCGGTCGAAACGTATTCGTCCTTGAAGTTGCTGGCTTCTTTGAAGGCCTGCTCCAGCAGCTTGTTGGTTTCGTTCGCCATCGCTGCCTGCGCAGCTTCTCCGGCCACCTTCGGCAGCTTGTCGATCTCGCCGTAGACTACGCTCAGCACGGCTTGCGGGCCGATGCCGATTTTCTCGAGCACCGGCGGAACGATGCCTTCCTTGTCCTCGAGCAGAGAAGCGAGCAGATGGATTGGCTGCAGCTCCGGATTGCCGTGCTCGGAGGCGAGCTGGCTCGCGCGCTGGACGGCTTCCTGGGCTTTGACGGTAAATTTGTCGAAACGGATGGGCATGAGAACCTCGATTGAGTAATTCCGTAATTTGGTAATTGAGTAATTGGGAATCTGAGCAGCGATTCACCCACGCTTCGCGTCTTGCTTGGGATCGCGTTGGGGAGATTGTTTCCTCAATCCGCTGGCGGCAATCTTCAGACTCCGATCGCGGAGTTTCTCCAGAACTTTTATCTTCTCTGAAAAACTCAGTGCCGCCATCCGACTGCGCAATTTCGAGCTGCTCATTCCTGTTCCTCCAGGAATTTCCTTTTGAAACCGTTCCACTTGGCCTGCAAGGCGTGCTATCCGATCGCGCCATCGGCCTGCATCTTGTTGATGGCCTCCAGAGTCGCTTTCACAGATCCATTGTCGGCCAGCGCGCGCCGGCTGCCAAGGTGCTGAACACTAAACGAAATCGGGAGGCGGTCACCTCTGCCGCCTCCCGGTGTCAGGGGCTATAAATCCGCATTTGTTTACTACCTTTTGCTGCGCTCAAGTGCCGCTCTCCACATTGCTTTACTCAGTGGACTTAGCTCCGGCAGTCACACCGCTCGGCTTCGCCTTCGCGGGGGCGGACGAAGGCGTCCGCCCCTACACGAACATTAGGCGGCTTTGCTGGGGCCCTTGCTTTCCAAGGTCTTCTCGGGGCCGGCGTTCACTTTGATCTGTTTCGGCTTCGCTTCGGCCTTCTTGGGCAGGGTGATCTTCAGCACGCCCTTGTCATAGGTCGCCGAGACGTTCTCGGTGTCTACGGTCTGGGGCAGCGTGAAAGTGCGGGTGAAGCTGCCATAATGGCGCTCCACGCGGCGGTAGTTCTCTTCTTTTTCTTCTTTCTCGATCTTGCGCTCGCCGTGCACGGTGAGGGTGTTGTTCTCCACGCGCACGTCGATGTCTTTCTCGTCGATTCCGGGCACTTCGATCTTCAGTGCGACCTGGTGCTCGTCTTCGTAGACGTCGACGGCGGGGGCAAAGCTCGAGGTGGTCAGGGACTCATCCCGGCCAGCATCGTTGAAGGACTCGCGGAACAGGCGGTTCACGCGGCCCTGCAGGGTGGAGAATTCACGGAATGGCTCCCAACGGGTAAGAACGGTCATGGCTACATCCTCCTTCGGATATTTGTGGTTGATCAGAACTGGGGATCTTAAGTCATCCTCAGTTCCGCTGGGCTTCGCCCTCGCGGGACGGACGAAAGCGTCCGTCGCCACACGAGCTTTGCCAGCGGTCACTCTATTCGATGCATGGTTAGCACATAAGAAGCATAAAAGTTGAGCGCATTATTATCAATATACTAATAATGCCTATTTTCAATGGCTTACGCTGGCTATTACGCACTTTAGGTATGAGGTTTCCGGGACGTTCAACAGAACCGGGTGGTCCTTGGCTTGGCTGCGGACCTCGATCAGGCGGAGGGTGCGGTGTGCGTCGAGGGCAGCGGAGGCCAGCATTTCGAGGAAGTCGGACTGGCCGACGTGGTAGGAGCACGAGCAAGTGACCAGGATGCCGCCCGGGCGGAGCATCTTCAGCGCGCGAAGGTTTAGCTCTTTATAGCCACGTATGGCGGCGCCGAGATCCCGCTTCGCCTTGGCGAAGGGGGGTGGGTCGATAACGATGGTGTCGTAGAGCCGGTTGGAAGAAGCGTAGTCCTTGAGGAGATCGAAGGCATTGGCCTCAATCCACTCGATCTCGGTTTGGTTGAGGGCTGCGTTCTGATCTGCTACCTCCAAGGCCGGTCGCGAACTATCTATGCCAGTGACGTGGTTACACTTCCGCGCCAAGTGCAGGGCGAAGCCTCCCTGATAGCAGAAGACGTCGAGAGCCTCGCCGTGAGCGTGCTGCGCTGCCGCCGCGTAGTTCTCGCGCTGGTCGAGAAAGGCTCCGGTCTTCTGGCCTTCAAGGGCGTCGTAGTGGAAATGCACGCCGTTCATGGTGAATGTGGTCGACGTCTTCGTGCCTTGCAACAGGCCCGACGGGCGAGGTGGAAGGGCTTCGAGTTCCCGTACCCGAGGGTCGACGCGCTCGATGATCGCGGCAGGATTGGTTTGCTCCGTTAATTCAGAGATGACAGCCTCGCGGATAAGGTTGACGTCGAAGGCCTGGGTCAAAATCTGCGCGGAGAGAATGTCGTCGTAGCGGTCAACGATCAGTCCGGGAAGAAGGTCGGCTTCGCTGAAGATGAGGCGGTAAGCGTCTGTGTCGCGGACGACCGACTGACGATAAGCGACTGCGGCGGCAATTCGTTTGCGGACCAGAGCTGCGAGGTCGTGCACCGGTTCACGCGAAAGCATACGGATTGCGATCTGGGAGGAACTGGAATAAAGCGCGCCACCGAACGGTTTGCCGCGCTGATCGGTCACGCATACGAGCGAACCGGCAGCGATGGTATCGTCGGCCGTGACATCGGAGCGGTATACCCACACATGGCCTTGCTTCAGGCGCGCGGCACCGCGCGGTGAAATCTTAACTTTCGGGGCCTCGAACGCTTTCGCAGACTGAGTCATCAGAACATGGTAATGCCTCGGCACGGATCCAAGGAGTTCTGCCGGGAGTGCGGAACGATGGACCCCTGTGTATCCTTAGCTGCTATGAATGGAAACGGCGTCCCGGGCGAGCAGAGTTCGATCCAGAGTTATCGATGGGTTCGCATATGGTTAGGTGTGGGGGTGTTATGCGCTCTTCTGCTTCTGGGCAATTCCATCCGGGATTACTTTTTCGTCTCCCGCATTCTCTCCATTCAGCAGCTCCGTCGGCAAGTGACGCAACGCATCGCGGCCTTCGAACATAACCTGCGAGAGACCTGGACTCCAGGGACATCGCGGCTGAAGCTGCTGACGGATGAGATTGCGGCCGGTCCGCAGCATCCAGTGTGGATTGTGTTGCGTGATGGGGACGGGCAGGTGATCGAGCAATCGGGCACGCAGGTGAGGCAGCTATTCACGCACCAGCAGGAAGCAGACCACTTTCGCGAACGCGAACCGCTGTTCGATACGATCCAGACAAGTCAGGGCGAAGTTGTGGTGGAAGTCTTCCCGGTACGTGCTGGTTTTCCGAGGCCGACCGTGGGCACGGTCACCAGTCCTCCACCGCGAGGCGGGCCGTTCTTCGCGGTGGAGGTGGCGATGCTGCTGAGTTCCGCGGACGCTGCGAATTTATGGCCGATCCGCAGAAATCTTGTAATCAACATTGCTTCTGCGCTTGCCCTGTTGCTTACGGTGGGCCTGACAGCGCGAGGATTCCGTTCGTATGTGAAGGGCAAGCAACTCGAGCAGCAGGTGGAAGTTGCCCGCCAGGTTCAGGCAAATCTGCTGCCCCGACAGACGCTGGCGACTGGGAACGTAGACGTTGCCGTGGAGTATCAACCTGCGCAGGAAGTGGGCGGCGATTTCTATGACACCTTCAACACGGAAAGCGGATGGGCGCTAGTGATCGGCGATGTTTCGGGCAAGGGCATCCCAGCGGCCTTGCTGATGGGGGTCATTCATGGAGCGGTGCGATCTTGTCGGTGGACGGATTCGCGCGAAAGCCACCAGGAAAAGACCGCGGAGCTGAATCGTCTTTTGTGCGAGCGGGCGTCGAGAGACCGGTTTGCCAGCATGTTCTGGAGCTACTGCGACCCCGATCGAAAGGCAGTGCACTACGTGAATGCCGGACACTGCGCGCCAGTTCTCGTCGGCTTGCGGAAGGGGAAGTCAGAGATCCGGCGGCTGGATGCGGGCGGGCCGGTTCTGGGGGTTCTTCCCGAAGCTGCGTATACCCAGGGCTGCGCTGAGATTCAGCCCGGGGATGTAATGGTGCTGTATTCCGATGGACTGGTGGAGGCTACGAACAAGTCGGGGGAAGAATTTGGCGAAGGACGGTTGGTGGGGCTGGTTTCGAAATCATCTGGAGAGACTCCGGAGAGGATTCGCAATTCAATCCTGGCCGGGTTGCGGGACTTTCTTCAGAGCGCGACTGCGCAAGACGATCTGACTGTGGTGGTGGCGAAGTTCGGGGCGCTGTGACCGCTGTCGAGCTACGCTCGACGGACAGCCGAAGGCGGCTGTCCCCACATGATTTGCTGTCTTCACTGAATTCTTTCTAGCTGGCCGCTGGTGAGGGTGCTGCGGGGACGGCTTGCTTGGCGTGGGATCCGCTGGCGGCTTCGTGGCGGGCAGCGTCGAGGTCGGAGTTCAAGGAATCCAGAATGACCATCGGGAGTTCTGCGCCGAAGCCGTCTAATTCGTCTTCCGACCAGTTCCCATTCAGGCGGGTGGAACCGGTGATGTCTTCGGGGAAGGCTTCGCGGTAGTTACCTTCGCGAATCAGGATGTCTCCGATTAAACGTCCGGTGTGAATGTCGTAGACGCGGCGGCTCGCTTGGCCGCCGGTATTTGTAAGGCACAGGAAAACTTCGCCGTCTGCGGCGACCTCAGGCCGGTAGTACCAGGCCTGCGGGGCGTCAATCTTGGGGTGATGCCGCTTGGGGCGGTGGAGGGTTTCTTTTATATCGACCAGCTCTTCCTTGGGATTGAAATAAAGAATGCGCTGGCAGGAATCGCAGATGACGACGTCTTTTCCGGAGCGGACTTCGTTATAGGTCTGCGGACGAAGCATGACCTGGCACGCCATGCATTTGTGGTCGCGCACCTCGGAGATACCGCTGCCGCGGAATTTCGAGACGCGCTCGTACTGGCGCAGCAGATCTTCGCGGATGCCACCGCGTAGCTGATCCCGCTGGGTTTTTGCCTCGGCCAGCAACTTCTCGTCTTCGGCGGTGCGCTGGCGGGCCTGCTCTTTTTCTTTCTCGATCTCGGCGGTTTCGGTCTTGACATCTGCCTGCGCGGCTTTGACTTCTTTGTCGCGGGCGTCGGCGTTGACCATCAGCTCGAGGATCTTGTCCTCGTTCGTCCCAATTTCTTTTTCGGCGAATTCGATCTCGTGCAGCAGAGCTTTGTACTGTTCGTTGGTTTTTACATCGAGGGACTGGTCGCGGTACTTGGAAATCTTGCCGCGGAGGTCGCTGATATTGGTTTCAAACTTGCGGCGAGCGGCTTCGTCAGTTTTTACGGCTGCCTGGGCTTTTCCCAGTTGAGCATTGGTCCCGGCAAGTTTCTGCTCGATGACGTACACGCGTTTGGGGAGTTCGGCGACTTCGTCTTTCAGACGGCGAATTTCCTTATCGATGTCTTGCAGTTTGAGCAGGTTTTCTATGTCGGGAAGCATCCGGATACTTTGATTCTAACATGCGGGACGAGGCGAAAAACCTGAACACTACCCGTCGGAACGGCCACGAGGCTAGCACCCTTTGGGGCGAGGCGCGGTGTTAAACTCGTTGCTTTGTCTGGGGTACAACTCCTGTCTGGTGAGGTTACTTCGTGAAAAGAAAGATGTGCTTACTGCCCTCTTTTGCCCTGCTTACATGTCTCGCCATGGTCGTTGCTCCGAAGCTGGTAGCCCAGAACGCGCCGGCCAAACCCTTGACAATTGAAAGGCTGAATCAGCCGGGAGGGCTCGCCGGACGAGGTCCGGAGACTGTGGAGTGGAGTCCCGACGGGACGATGCTTTCGTACGTCCAACGCGACGAACGCGGGGAGAAGGGGGAGCTGTGGTACGTGGATGTGGCTACGGGCGAGAAGAAGGTGTTGGTGAGCGCGGCCAAGCTGGCATCGCTCGCTCCGGATGTAAATAAGGTGAAGAACGAGCGCGAGAAAGAGCGGCTGACCCGGTATCACGTGGCGGCTTATCTTTGGGCACCGGACTCGAAACACCTGATCTTTGATTCCCAGGGTCAGCTCTGGCTGTACGACCTGGGAAGCCAGACGGCGGTGCAGTTCACGTCGGCGGGCGATCCGAGCGGAGATCCGAAATTTTCTCCGGACGGGAAACATCTGGCGTACGTTCGCAAACACAATCTGTATGTGAGTCCCGTCAGCAATAAGGACGGGAAAGACGAAAAGCAGCTGACGAAGGACACGGGCGATAACCTCTTTAATGGAGATATCGATTGGGTATACGCCGAAGAGCTGTTCGTGCGGAGCAATTATTTCTGGTCGCCCGACAGCAAAGAGATCGTTTTCCTGCACATGGACGAGACGAATGTGCCGGCGTACCCGATCACCGACTGGATGCCGACTCATCCGACGGTTGACCAGGAGAAGTATCCGAAGGTAGGCGATCCGAATCCGGTAGTGAAGCTGGGCGTGGTGGATGCGGACAAAGGGAAAGTGAAGTGGATCTCGCTGACTAGTGATGCCGACTCGTACATTCCGCGATTCGGATGGGTGCGGGAGGGCGTGATCTGGGCGGAAGTGCTGAACCGGACGCAAGACAAGATGGATTTGTACTTTGTGGATGCGCAGTCGGCGAAATCGCGTCTGGTTCTCACCGAGACCTATGACGGTGCATGGTTCGATTTCGAGCACACTGAGGTTCGCCTTCTGAAATCGGGCGGACAGCTCCTGTGGCCGAGTTGGAGAGACGGCAACATGCACATGTATCTGTACAGCTTCGATAAACAGAACCCGCTGGCGGCGGATGCGAAGCTGGAGCGGCAACTGGAGAAGGGCGATTACGCGGTGCTGGCCATCGCGGGGGTCGACGAGACTGCAGGGACCGTGTTTTTGCAGACGAACAAGGACGATCCGCGGCAAACGCAGATTTATTCGGTTAGGTTGGATGGCTCAGATTTCAAAGCTCTGACCGCGGAAGAAGGCCAACATGTTGCAACCTTCAGCGACGATGGAAAGCACTATACCCACATGTACTTCGGACCGCACGCCGCACCCTCTCTGAGTTGGTGCGCTGTGGGAGGAAGCTGCAATCCCATCTGGAACGCGCACGACGAAATTGGCGAATACGGACTGCGGGAGCCGAAGTTCCTGGAGTTTAAAGCGGACGATGGGACTACGTTATATGGACGCTTACTGCTGCCTCCCGAGGGTGCGGCGAGCGAAAAGGTTCCCCTCATCGTGAATATCTACGGCGGCCCAGCCGCGCAGATGGTGAAGAAATCCGTGCCGGATCCCTTTGACGAGATCCTGGCTCGCAAAGGATTCGCCGTCTTCGCCGTGGACAATCGAGGCACGCCGGGGCGGGATCGGAAGTTTCAGACCGCGATCCGGCACGAGTTCGGTGCGATTGAGTTGCAGGATCAACTTACAGCGCTAGATCAGCTGTTGACGCAGTTTCCGCAGTTGGATAAAGATCGGATCGCAATCTGGGGATGGTCGAATGGCGGATCGATGACGCTTTACGCGATGACGCATTCGGACCGATTCAAAGCCGGGGTGGCTGTCGCTCCCGTGACCAACCAGGCCAATTACGACTCGATTTATACCGAGCGCTTTATGGGGCTGCTCAAGGACGACAAAGCCGGATACGAGGAGTCGGATGTTACCAAGTCTGCGGATAAGCTCCACGGCGCGCTGCTGCTGGTGCATGGCACGAGCGACGACAACGTGCACTTTCAGAACAGCATTCAGATGATCAACGCTTTGATCAGTGCGGGGAAGCAGTTCCGGCTGATGGTCTATCCCAATAAGACGCACGGCATTTCAGGCAGAGACGCGCGGGTGCATCTGTTCACCATGATTGCGGAGCATTTTGAGAGGGAGTTGAAGAACTAGTGACCAGTGATTGGTAGGCAGTGATCAGGAAGAGCATGGCAAGAGGCGGCTTTCTCAATGGAAGCCGCTTCATTTGTGCCGGCCAGAACCTCGGCGCGGGGTTTCCTTCGGGGCGCTTTCTTTGGACGAACTCTCTTTCGTGGTGCTTTCCTTGGACGACCCCTCCTTCGAGGAGCTGTCCGATTTCGGCTTGTCGTCCTTCTTGTCTTTCGATCCGGAGTCGCCGGAAGATCCGGGCGAAGAGGATTTCCTGGCGTAATCGGTGACATACCAGCCGGAGCCTTTGAACTGCACGGCTGGCGCGGAGATCATCTGTTCGACCACGCCGCCGCAATCGGGACACTTCTTTACCATCTTGTCGGAGAACTTCTGGATTTTCTCGAAGCGGTGGCCGCACTTCTTGCATTGATATTCGTAAAGGGGCATGAGTTGAGTCAGATCGATTCTAGGGTGCAGGTTTCCGTGCCGTCAATCTTTGCGTTATCTAGGGTTGGTATTTGCAGCTGGAGAGACTGCGGCGTTGACCGAAAAATGCTGGACAATTTTCCACTCGTCGCTGATCTTCTCCATCACGATCAGGTACTGTCCCAAGTGGAGTTCGGAGCCCGCAATCCTTCTTGATCGCCCGGTCCCGTAAGCGAGCGCTCCAGAACTTTTTTCCAGGCCTGGTTCGATGGCTTCCAGGCGGCTTCCCTGATCCAGACCCGACTGGACCCACTTGCGAATCTCGTTTCTCCCGTGGAAGGTACCGCCATCGCTGACCAGCGTTGCGTCTTCGGCGTAGAGTGCGACCACGGCATCCACATCTTTCGCATTGTAGGCACGGAGGAATTCTTGCCTGATCTGCGCACCGGGTTCGTTGCGGGACTGCTGCGCCCATGCGGTCAAGCTGAAGATCAGTGACAGCGCGAAGGCTAACATCTTCATCGCTTTCTTCTCCATTGCTGACGAGGCTCCACGAGATGTGCTTCCAGCCGCGACAGTATATAGGCTTACAGTTCGCTTAAGTCCTTTTCTGGGTAGGGTGTTTTGGGGCGGTGTTGCGCCAGGCGGCCTGGATGGCTTTGGCGAGGACATCTTTCTTCGCGGCCTTGAGGCGGACGCTGGTGGCGCCGCGGCGTCCCCAGGTGCCTTTCACTGGGGTGAATACGTCGGGATGATCCTTCGAGAAGTAGTGCTGGTCTTCAGGCGACAGCTTGACCATGCCGCGGGTCTTATCGGGATAGCCGAGAGTGGCAAAGATCTTTCCGGCCACGCGGAAGTCGGGGTGGTCCATATGCTGGCGCTCTTCGGTTTCGGGGAGCGCGAGGGCGAGCTTGCGGAAGGCGGCTGGGGTCATGGGGTCTCCGTTTCAGATCTCCAGATTCGTGTTGCTGGCCTAACAACTTTGGTGGCGATCTTATCCAAACTCAAGGTCCCTCCACTACGCTTGCGTTCGCTCGCTCCGGTCGGGATGACAAGGGTTTGTGGAACGAGCGAATTTGGGCGAACAGTATAACGGCTGGTCGGCGTCGAAGTTACGATTACGGCGGTGGTAGACTCCGGCCATGAACGCAGAGGCATCACTGGCGCGGCCCGCATTGTTTCTCGTCGCGACGCCGATTGGGAATCTTGAGGACATCACCTTGCGGGCGTTGCGCACGCTAAAGGAAGTCGACGTGATCGCTTGCGAGGACACGCGGCAGACGCAGAAGCTGCTGAATCATTTTGCGATCTCGACGCGGACGACCAGTTATCACGAGCACAACGAGATGACGAAAGCGGCGGAACTCGTCAAGGAGATGCAGGAGGGCGCGAGCGTGGCGCTGGTGACCGACGCTGGGATGCCTGGGATTTCCGATCCGGGATACCGACTGATCACACTGGCAATCCAGCATCATGTGCCGGTAGTGCCGGTGCCGGGAGCGTCGGCGTTTCTGGCGGCCCTGGTGGCGAGCGGGCTGCCTACGGATTCATTTCGGTTCAGCGGATTTCTTCCGGCGAAGCGTGGAGAGCGGCGGGCGGCGCTGGAGGCGGTGAAGAGTTCTCCGCGGACACAGGTGTTTTACGAGGCGCCGCACCGGATTGTGGAGACGCTGGAAGATGTGGTTGAGGCGCTAGGCGGGACACGGCACGTCGTGGTGGCGCGCGAGGTGACAAAGATTCACGAAGAGTTTCTGCGTGGGCGGGCGACTGAGGTGCTGGAGTCGCTGAAGGCGCGGGAGGCGGTGAAGGGCGAGATCACGCTGCTGATCGGTAAGGCCGAGGAAGGCGATGCTCGTGTAGGGACGGACGCATTCGTCCGTCCTTCGGTGCGGCAGCGGGTGGAACAGATCATGGCGGAGGAGAAAGTGGATGAGAAAGCCGCGCTGAAGAAAGCGGCAAAGGAGCGGGGGGTGTCGAAGAGCGAGGCGTATCGGGAAATGCAGAGAAGCAGGTAGAAACTGCGGGATCGCCTAGAGCTGCGCGGCTTTTTTCTCCAATCGTGACGCCGCCTCACTCTGCCTCATGGCTGTCTTTAGCTTCGCGTACTCCAATAGAGTCTTTTTCAGCCGGGCCGTGTTAGTTGTCTTTCAAGTCCGGCAAATTCACGATGGCTGCTGGGGAAGTTTGCCTACAGCAGCATAGGCGCGGGCAAGGCTGGCATTTCCGACGCGAAATCATTGTCTGAGTCGATTCGGCCGGAGACTCAAGCACGTCGTGCGTTCGCTCGACGGACAGCCGAAGGCGGCTGTCCCCACATGGCTCGCGCTAGTTTCCGGCTAACTCTTTCTTTACCGCTTCGCTGACCATCTTTCCATCCACGCGCATACCGGACGCGTTGAACTTCGCCATGGCGTTCTTCATGACTGTGCCCATGTCTTTCATGGTGGGCGAGCCCATCTCGGCGATTGTTGCCTTCACTCCGGCGGCGATATCGGTTTCGCTGGCGGCTTTGGGCAAGTAACCCTCGATTACGATGATCTCCGCGGCCTCTTTGTCGGCCATCTCCTGGCGTCCACCTTTGGTGAATTGCTCGACGGAATCTTTGCGCTGCTTGATGAGCGTGGCCAGAACGGCTTGCGATTCCTTGTCGTCGAGCGGGGACATTTTCTCGACAGTCTTCAGTTGCAGGGCGCTCTTCACCATGCGGAGGGTGGAGAGGCGGGCTTCTTCTTTCGCCTTCATCGCGGCGACGATATCTTTTTGGATCTGGTCAACTAAGGGCATAAGGGGATTATACGAGGCTGTGGGCTGGGGCTGAAGCCCAGATCTGCTCGTGTGCGCTACGCGGCCCTTAAGGGCGCTCGTCCACGTTCTTGTCCTGGTCGTTGCCAATTAATGGTTGACGCTGAGAGCCTTCAACGACCGCAGCAAAATCCCCACTTCTGGCAAAACCGGCCAGAAGTGGGGCACCCTTGGTATCTGAGCTTGATCGGAATTCGATTCCTAATGTGATTAGAATCATTGCAATCGAGGAATTTCGGGTCGATCATTTTCCGCTGAAGGGTGCTTGGGACGCGGGGTTTCCTATAAACTGGAAGACTATTCCTACACCCAAGGACTCCGCTTATGTTGCATAAGAATCGTCTTTTTACTCCAGGCCCGACGCCACTTTTGCCTTCGGCGCAAACGGCCATGGCTTCATTTACTGCCCACCATCGCACGGCCGATTTCAAAGCGCTGTTTCAGCGGGTGCTGGCCGACATGAAGGACTTCATCGGCACCAGGAGTGATGTGCTGGTGCTGGCTTCTTCCGGCACGGGCGTGATGGAAGCGTCGGTTTCAAACCTGACATCGCCGGGTGACAAAGTGCTGGTGCTGACCGCTGGCAAGTTCGGCGAGCGCTGGACGGGGCTGGCCAAGGCATTCGGCTGCAACGTGGACGTGCTGAGCAAGCCCTATGGCGAGACGTTTTCCCTCGACGAAATTCGAGCGCGCGTGACGCCAGATATCCGCGCGGTATTCGTGCAGGCTACCGAGAGTTCGACTGGGGCCCGGCATGATGTGCAGGGGATCGCAAAGATCGTGCACGCGCAGGGTGGCGACGCGCTGTTGGTGGTTGACGCCATCACTGGTTTGGGTACGACGCATCTTGATGTCGACGGCTGGGGCGTAGATTTCATCATCGGGGGATCGCAGAAAGCGCTGATGATGCCTCCGGGGCTGGCGTACTGTGCGGTCAGCGAGCGCGCGTGGAAGCGGATGGATTCGACGACGTCGCCTCGCTACTACTTCGATCTG
>Ga0209698_10005001_pt1 | contig 14408 bp, 14 predicted proteins | sample LitLauG_LLR_2012_FD_187203 | JGI IMG/M metagenome (GOLD analysis project Ga0209698, IMG submission 187203) | Freshwater sediment microbial communities from Pennsylvania, USA - Little Laurel Run_MetaG_LLR_2012 (SPAdes) (version 2) | ecosystem: Environmental > Aquatic > Freshwater > Creek >...
CATCTGCGTATTCCAGCTCTCCACCCGGTCGTCGAGCCCCGCCGCCAGAATGCCGACGTTGATCGATTCCACAATATTTTCGCTGAACTCCTTCAGCCGCTCGTATTCCTCCACCTTCTGCCGCAGCGAGCGGTAGAGGCCGGCGTTTTCCGCCGCAATGCCCACATAGTTCGCCAGCGTCAGCAGCAGTTCCACGTCGTCGCTGGAAAGAAATTCGCCGGTCTCGGTACGGCTCACGCCGAGAAACGCGATCGTGCGCCCGCGCACCGTGCACGGCAGATAGTAGTTCAGGTCGAGGTCCGCGATCGTCTGGCGGATGGTGAGCGGCCACGACGCGGCCACCGCATCGAGGTGGTAGCGCGTGCGCTCGAAGAAGATGTATGGCGAGCGCCGTGGCCAGTTCAGGAACTGCAGGTCCAGCGATTCCGACGCATTCAGCGGCCGCGCGCTCGAACCCATCGACATGCGCAGCTTCCAGCCCGTGTCCTCAGCCTCGGCAGGTTCCGCCGCCGATTCCCCCGAATCCCCGGAAGCCGCTGTGTCAGCCAGGAAGAACGCCACGTGGCGAATCGAAAGCGTCTGCATCAGGCGGTCCGCCACCGACTGCAGCATGGAATCCAGATCGGTCTCCGAATTCAGTTCGCGCGCGAATTCGATCAGCGTCCGGCGGTAGTCGTAACGGTCGCGATAAAAATAGCGGTCCAGCCGCTCCTGGATCCAGTTCCGCAGCGGCTGAAACAGGAACGTGGCAATCAGCATCACGCTGATCAGCCCGGTGCTGCCGAGGTCTTTGAAATTCTTCTGCACCAGGCTGCCCAGAGAGAACACCAGCGCATAGAACGCCGCCAGCACAATGAGCGTCGCCAGCGTGTAGGCATAGCCGCGCCGGAAGATCACATCCACGTCCATCAGCCGGTAGCGCGCAATCGCGTACGCAATGGTCAGCGGAATCAGCGGCAGCGTGATCACCGAATAGTTCAGATACGGGCTGATCGGCAGATCGAACACGTAGGGGATCGCATACAGCGCCGCAAACGGCGCGAAACCGAACACCATCCCGTTGCGCAGCCATTTGAGCTGCTGACGGATCACCGGATCTTCAGACTGCCGGTAGCCGGATTGCAGCACCGCACCGCACGCGAGGTAAGTCAGCGTAAGCACGCCCATCCAGGAGCGGTCCAGCGCCTCGCGGATTACCAGCGTGGAAACACCGGGCATCACCAGCAGCCCCGATGCGAACCCCGCGGCAACCAGCGTCAGCAGCGTGCCCGGAGCGTAGAGCAACGTCCAGGTCCAGCGCCGGTACCAGCTGCGCGGCTCCGGAAAAGTGAGGCAGAAGTGCAGGAAGAGCGCCGGAGCCAGCCACCCGCACACCAGATTGCCCCAGTAAATCACCTGGTCGAACGCATTCAGCTTGCCAGTGTAGTGGAAGCAGTAAAAGATAAACGAGACGAGGCAGAAAATATAAAAATGTCGGGCTTTCACTGCGCTGCCACGCCGGAAATAGATAAACAGGCCAATCGCAAGATAGGCGAGGCCCACCAGGTATTGGTAGGTGATGGCAACGCCCCGCGCCGCTTCGCCCACAATCACCGCCGCCGGCACGTCCACCTGAGCGCGATGCACAATGTATGCCGCTTTGGCCCATGCGCCCACATAAGCGAGCCGCCGCGGCACGTCGCTGGTGTCACGGACCGCCGCGCCCTGAATGGATTCCAGCACATCGCCGGCGCGGATTCCCGCCCGCTCCGCCGGGCCACCGGCCAGCACGCGCTGGGCAACTACCCGGTTCTCTCCGCCCGGCACAATCCGGTCTTCCCAGCTCACGCCGTCGTCCGGCAGCCGGAAGCGCTGGATCTGCTGATAGTTAAGGGCCGCTGCAATGCACGCCGCGATCGTGAGCACTGTCAGGATCGCGGTTGAGAGCTGAAATTTCAGTTCCTGCAACATGGCCTTGGTGGCGAGAACCGGCGCGAGCACGGAAACGCTCCGGCGGACACCCCTCCGTGTCTTTCTCCTAGCATCTCAGATGCCACTTTGAGTCTGTGAATTCGATTCTTCGTCTTTGAAAATAAACAGTTTAGCAGGACGCTAAACGCCTCGATTCCATTTTTGGAATTCGCATCTGGCAAACCCCACCGATAAACAGGAGGAGCCTGCCGATTCCGCTGGAATCGTCTCCCGGCGTTATTGCGCTAACTCGATTGCGCTAACTCGCCGGTATGGACTAGATTTATCCGAAAATCCCGCGCTTCGCGGTCTCAAAACCCAGCGTGCGTCAAAAATCGGAAGCTTTCCGCTTCGCCCGCATCCACTGCACGAACGCGGCCGGCGCCTCCATGGTCGAAAGCCGGCTCTGCTTCACCAGCGACCAGTCGGCGAAGAGTCCGCTCTCTTTAATTTCCCGCAGGGTCACCGGCGGTTCAATGGGACAGCGGTAACGGAAATCCACTACAGCCAGCTTCGGATTTGCGGGGTCAGGACGGCCATTTGAAACCACGTCTGCAACGGCTACGATCGCTGCGTCACCCATACTATGGTAGATGAACACCCGGTCGCCCGACTGCATTGCCCGGATCGCCCGCAACGCCTGCGGATTGCGCACGCCGTCCCATACCGTCTCGATTTCCCGGGCTAATTGTTCGGCAGAATACGTTTCGGGGTCAGTCTTGGCGAGAAAGTATGCCCCTTTCCAAAGTGATCTACCCATCGCTAACCTAAGTATATTCTTTCCGGCTTCGCAGCTTGCTAGGATTTAAAGAGGAGCCATGACGCTGTCGCTTAGGAAATTGTTCCCGATCGTATTTGCCGCACTGCTGTTCAGCGCAGCGGCATGTATGGCCCAGACAGCGGAACAAACGCCACCCGGCGCGTCCGCCAGCCACGCGCCAACCGGCGCTGCAGACACGAAGACCGGCATAGCGGACGCGAGTAATAAGGCCCCGCGGATTTCAGCCGCCGTACCCCCTGCCGCAGAGGCCGCGAAAGCGCCCGATGCAGGCCCGGACGCGCTGTTGCCGCCGTCTCGCCGCGCTGAAGCCGGACCCTCCGGAGCGCCGGTCGCGTCCGATGGCGGAGCCCCGTATCTCATCGGTGCGCTCGACGTTTTATACGTGCGCGTGTGGGGCAATAATAACCTGACCGGGCTGGTGGACGTGCGGCCGGACGGCATGATCTCTATGCCGCTGATCGGCGAGATTAAAGCTGACGGCACCACGGTCGGCCAATTGCGTGAGGCCGTGCGGGCGCGCCTCGAAGAGTTCCTGATCAAACCTGAAGTGGACGTTCAGGTTACTAAGGTCAACAGCAAAAAATATTATATTTTCGGAGAGGTTGGGCGGCCTGGCGAGTTCTCTCTCATTGGCAACCTGACGATACTCGACGCCCTTTCCAACGCGGGCGGCTTCCGCGATTTCGCGAATCAGAAAAAAATCTACCTGCTGCGCGGTACCCAGAAGTTGTTCTTCAATTACAAAGATGTAAGCAACGGGAAGCACATGGAGCAGAACATCAGATTGCAGAACGGAGACCGGATTTTCGTCCCCTGACCGGTGCGGCCTGCGAAAGGGTTGCGCACCCCCGTGCCGATCTCCGGCACCGGGCGGCCAGACACGAAACGGCGGAAAAAGACACGGGAGTGAGGAAGCAATGACAGCTACAGCCCAATCCGGTTACGTCGCCATTTCGCGGCGCCCGCTGGACCTCGAAGATTACGTCGATGTCGCCCGGCGGCACGTCTCCTGGATCGTTGGACCCACCTTCGCCGGCCTTGTGATCGCCATCGTCACCGCATTTCTGCTGCCCAATACCTATATCTCCACGGCTGAAATGCAGATCACGCCGGCGCAGATTTCGCAGAACATCGTCGCCACCACGATCAACCAGCAACTCACTGAGCGGATCATGCAGATGGAAAACGAGATCCTGAGCCGCACCAGTTTGTCCGGGCTTATTCAGGATCCGCGCCTCGATCTCTACAAGGCGGACCGGCAGAGCAAGCCTCTCGAAGACGTCATCGAAGAGATGCGCAACAAGGACATCAAAATTCAGATCGTGTCCCTGCCCGGCGATGAGCGCCGCCGCGCCTCGGCCTTTACCGTGTCTTTTTCCTATCCCGACCGGCTGAAGGCGCAGCAGACCGTGCAGGCGCTCATTACTAAGTTTCAGGACGCCAACCTGACCTCGCAGCGAACCCAGCAGGATGTAGTGAAATCGTTCGTTTCCGATTCGCTGGCCGAATCCAAGGCGAACCTCGACAAGCTGGATGAGGAACTGACCAGGTTTCGCGTCGAAAACCAGGGTAAGCTGCCCGAGCAGTCGCAACTCAACATGGCGCAGTTGACGGCCCTGCAGACACAGGCGAACGCCATTAACGATGCGCTGAACCGGCTGGCACAGAACAAAGTGCAGCTGGAAACACACATGCAGACGCTGAAGAGCCAGAAGGAAATGCTCACCCTGTTCGATAAGGACATGCAGGTGCTGGAAGTGCCGGCCTCCCTCCAGGCGCGGCGTCAGAATGAACGCCTGGTCGCGCTCGACCGGCTCATTCAGGACACCGAATCGCAGTTGAATCAGTTGCACCAGGTCTACAAATCGACTTATCCCGATATCCGCGATGCGGAGAACCGGCTGAATGTGCTGCGCAAAGAACGCGACGATCTGAAAACGCTGCAGGAAGCCGAAGAAGCCGCCCAGAAGGACGCCGAGGCCAAGGCTCTCGCCGAGGCGCAGAAGGCGCGGGCCGACGCCTCCAAGCGTGCCACCAACTATGCCGTGGCCAAGTCGGAGAGCGAACTGCAGGGGCAGATCGACGCCACCAACGCACAGCTGCAGTCGCTCGAAATGGAGCGGACCAACCGCAGCAAGGAACAGACCGGTATCGAGAAAAACATCACCAGCTACCAGGAGCGTCTGGCGGCGACTTCCGGGATTGAAGCCAAGTATGCCGACCTTGTGCGCGATGAGCGTTCCGCAGCGGAGAAATATCAAACCCTGCAGGTTAAGCAGCAATTGACCGATCAGAATGGCGAACTGCTGCAGCGCAAAGCCGGAGAGAACCTGGACGTGCTGGATCCGCCATCCCTTCCCGTGGCGCCGGCCAAGCCCAACCGCTGGATGATCGTGGGCGCGGGAACGGCGCTTGCCTTTGTACTGGGCCTGGCGCTGGCCGGCGTGCAGGAAGCCAAGGACACCTCGCTCAAGAATCTGAAGGACGTGCGCGCGTATACCAATCTGCCGGTGCTAAGCAGCATTCCACTGCTCGAAAACACCATGGTAGTACGCCGTAAGAAACGAATGACGTATCTGATCTGGTCGGCGGGCGTGATTATCGGGGCCATCGCGGTGGCTGCGTCCCTGTACTACCACTACACGTATGCGGTCTAAGCGGGCCGGAAGGAGAACGGATCGGGTATGAGCCGCGTTCACGATGCATTGCGAAGGGCGGAGCAACTGCTGCACGCTCCGGAAGGTGCGGCGCCGTCTCCTGGAGACGATACCTCGCTGATTTTGCAGGAAGAAGGGGAAATTGCCGAACGTCCCTCCGTCATGGAGGTTCCGGCCAGCAACTATCCCTCGGGCGGCGGGCAGGGTGTCATTCGTTCTGACACCAGAGTCATGGATGTGGACTGGCGGAGCTTTCTCGGCCGCTGCCGTGTCATCCCGTTCTCGCCGGCGCCGGAAACTCATTTGATCAGCAATGAGCGGCCGCATGACGTACCCTCGGAAGAATTTCGCAGCCTGCGGACGCGCCTCAACCATCTGCAGAGCCAGCAGGATCTGCACTCCATCGTGGTCACGAGCGCCTCCCCCGCCGAAGGCAAGACCTTTACGGCCGTGAATCTCGCCCTCACCCAGGCACAGCTGGAATCGCCCGTGTTGCTCGCCGACCTCGACCTTCGGCGCCCCGTGGTGCACAACCTGTTCCAGTGCGAACGCTCCCCCGGATTTTCCGACTTCCTGCTCGCCGAAAAGCCTCTCGAAGAGTGCGTGCGCCGCATTGGCGGCACCAATCTCTACTTCCTTCCGGCAGGTTCCCAGGTGAAAAACCCGCTCGAACTGCTCAACATGCGGCACGTGCGGCATACGCTCGAAGGCCTGCGTAAGATCTTCAACTGGGTGATTCTGGACACCCCGCCGCTGCTCTTCTCGGCGGACGCCAATTTGCTGGCCACCCTGACTGACGGCACGCTGATCGTGGTGCGTATCGGATCCACCACCTACGACAACGTCATCCGCGCCATGCAGACCCTGTGCGAAAACAACGTGCTCGGGATCGTGGCGAACGGCGCCCGCGCCGGCGAACTGTACAGTAAGTACACCTACTACTATTCAAAGCAGGAAACCGAAGACACACCAGCACCGGTTGCCCCGGAATCCGAAGAACAGTAAACCTACCGGCCGCCGGCTAAACCCTGCCCCCGGACCTGAGGCCTTTGCAGTGGAGCGGAGTCCTTTGCCGGAAAGACTAGACCCGGCGAAAGCCCAGCGCCATAATATGTGCCACATGATGATCGCCGTGCCACGCATATAACGCGAGGTTATTTTCGAGCGATACCGGCCCGAGTTCCGGATGCACAAAGCGCCGCTTCCAGCCCGTTTCCGCTATTCCGTCCAGCAGCACAACCCACCGCTCGTGCAGGCTCTCCAGCAGCCGGAGCGACGTCTCCACGGGTGCGTCAACCGCATCGTTCAGACGCGCCCAGCTTGCTTCATCGTACGGTTTGATCACGGGTTCGTCTTCCGTCAGTGCCAGCTTGAAGCGAATAAATGCATTCATGTGGCTGTCGGGCACATGGTGGATAACCTGGCGCACTGTCCAGCCGCCTTCGCGATACGGCGTGTCGAGTTGCGCCTCTGTGAGTCCTTTAACGGCGTGACGGAGCCGCTCGGGCGCCGCCGCGATGCGGGCGATGAAAGCGGCACGGTCGGCTGCCGAAACCTCGGCGGGCCACGCGAACGGGCCGATCGGATAGCGCGGGTCTCTGCTCATCTGTGCCTGGGTCATACAGATTCTCCACGGATCAAATCGTCATAAGATTCGCGCCGCCGCACGACGCGCCAGCTGTTGCCTTCCACCAGCACTTCGGCCGGGCGAGGGCGCGAGTTATAGTTCGAAGCCATCACGAAACCGTACGCTCCTGCCGAGCCAAGAGCCACATACTCGCCAGGCTGCACGTTCGGCAAGTCGCGGTCCAGCGCCAGGAAGTCGCCCGATTCGCACACCGGACCAACCACATCCACAATCGAGCCGCCGCCAGCCGGCAAATAACGCAGCGGCAGAATCTCGTGATGTGCTTCGTAGAGCGCCGGCCGGATCAGATCGTTCATCGCCGCATCCACAATCACGAATTCCTTCGCCGGAGTCTTCTTCCGGTAAATCACACGCGTGAGCAGCGCGCCCGCGTTGCCCACAATGGAGCGGCCCGGCTCCACCATCACGCGCAGGCCGTCGTTCGCCAGCCTTGTACTGAGGTCGCGGATGAAGCACTGAATGCCGGGTGCGCGGTCCGCCGCCTGGTAAGCGATCCCGAGTCCTCCGCCCAGATCCACATGGTCGATCGCCAGCCCCGCTGCCTGCAGGCGCTCCACCAGCGCAAGAACTTTCCCGGCCGCTTCCAGAATCGGCGCGTAGTCGAGAATCTGCGACCCGATGTGGCAGCTCACACCCGCCGCGCGCAGGTTCCCGTACCCGCGGGCACGGTGATAAACGGCTTCCGCGGCTTCGATGTCGATGCCGAACTTGTGGTCCCGCATGCCTGTGCTGATGTACGGGTGCGTAGCGGCGTCCACATCTGGATTCACGCGCAGCGAAAACCGCGCCACCTTGCCCAGGCGTCCCGCCACTTCATCGATCACCGCCAGTTCGCTTTCCGATTCGCTGTTGAAGTTGCCCACGCCTTTTTCGAGCGCCAGTTCGATCTCGGCCGCGGTTTTGCCGACGCCGGAGAAGACGATGCGCGCGGGATCGCCACCCGCCGCGAGGACCCGGTGGAGTTCGCCGCCCGAGACAATATCGAAGCCGCTGCCCGCTTTGGCAAGCAGCGAGAGAATGGCCAGCGTCGAGTTCGCCTTCACCGCATAGCAAACCATATGGGGCAAATTGCCGAACGCCGAATCGTAATCGCGGTAGGCGTTGAGGATAGCGCGCGCCGAGTACACATAGCACGGCGTGCCGGCCTCGCGCGCGATGGCTTCGAGCTCCACGTCTTCGCAATATAGCCGGTTGTCTGTGTAGCGGAACATCAGGATTTTACCCGCATGACGATAAGCGTCTGGTCGTCGAACCGTTCGGTGTTGAATTGGTCCAGATCGGTGAAGATTTCCTCCACGATCTGCTTCGGCGCAAGCTTGAGCTCGTGCGCCTCGCAGCGGCGTATCACTTCGGCCAGGCGGTGGCGGCCGTACTCTTCGCCCGTCGGGCTCATATGGTCGGTCACGCCGTCGGAAAACAATACAATCAGGTCGCCAATGCGGGCTTCGAAGACGATCTCATCGTATTCGCGACCGGGAAGCAGCCCTAGCGGCACGCCTTCCGCGCGCAGTTTATGGATCTCACCGGCGCGGCACACCAGCGGCGGCGAACCACCGGCATTCGAGATCGTGAACGTGCCTTCGTGCGCGCTCCAGAGCACCAGTAACAGCGTGACGTAGCGGCCTTCCACCTTGCGCTGCATCAGGGCGTCGTTGAGGGCCTTCATCAGTTCGGCGGGGCCACGGCGTCGCGGCGCCAGCGTTCGCATACGTCCGTTCACCATAGCTCCGTAGAGAGCGGCGGCGGCGCCCTTGCCGCTGGAATCGCCGAACGCTATGACGTAGTGCGCATCGTGATGCTCGAAAAAATCGTAAAGGTCACCGGAGATTTCGCGCGCCGGGCGCAGCCCGATTGCCGTATCGAGCCGCTCCATCGGCGGCGCTTCGGCGGGCAGCAGCACGGTCTGCAGATCGAACGCTGCGCGCAGGTCGTCCTGCATGCGGCGCTCGCGGTCGGCGATTTCCGCATAGAGTCGCGCGTTCTCCAGCGCAATTGCCACGGATGGTGCCAGCAGCGTCAGAGTGCGCGCGTGCTCTTCGGTGAAGTAGCCAACACGCTCGCTTTCAAGATTGAGCACGCCAATCACGCGGTCCTGCATGATCAGCGGCACCGCGACTTCGGACCGGATGCCAGGCAGCGCGTCTATGTAGCGCGGGTCGCTGGATGTGTCCTGCACACGGATCGTTTCGCGCGTTGTGGCCACCGCGCCTGTTATCCCGCGGCTGAGCGGGATCGCATCCAGCGTGACGCCTTTATCGAAGCGAATACTGAAACGGTGCCGAAGCACCCGCTGCGCTTCATCCACCAGCAGGATACTGAACGCGTCGTAATTGATCAGCGTCCGCACCGACGACGCGACCTTCCCCAGCAGTTCATCCAGGTCCAGGATGGAAGAGAACTCCTGCGAAACCTTCGAGAGCGTACGCAGCGTGCGGTACTGCCGCTCGGACCGGCGGAAGAGGCGCGCGTTATCGATGGCGCTGGCGGCGCGTCCCGCGATCAGTCGCAGCATCGCGCGGTCGTAATCGGCGAACGCCCCGGACCGGGTAGATTGCACGTCGATGACCCCGACGATGTGCCCGCGGGCAGTCATGGGGACGGCGAGTTCGGCCCGCACAATGTCGGAGCCGCCGAGGTATCGGGGATCGGCTTGCACGTCGGGAACAAGCACTGCATCGCGCGTTGCAGCGGCCGTTCCGACGATGCCTTCGCCCACCAGGACCGAGAGATGGCGGACAACTTCTTCACGGTGTCCGACGCCATGACGGATGCGCAGGTCGCGTGTCTTTTCGTGATAGAGCAGGATCGCAAACAGGTCGTAGGGGACCACGCGGCGCACCAGTGCCGCGATGTTACCGAGCAACTGATCGAGATCGATCGTCTCGGAGGTGACAGAGGCGACCTCCAGGAGAAAATCCAGCAGTTCGCTGCGTTCCTTAAACCGGACCGCCGGTTTGGTGCGAATAGGAGGCATGCCTTATGCCTCCGTTACAGTAGCTTCCACGATGGCAACGCTGGCACTGGCGCCCACCCGGCTCGCCCCCGCCGCAACCATCGCGCGGAGCGATTCGAGCGTCCGTATACCGCCCGAGGCTTTCACGCCCATCGACAACCCAACCGTTCGCCGCATCAGGGCAATGTCTTCCGCGGTTGCGCCGCCCTTGCTGAACCCGGTGGAAGTCTTGACGAAATCGGCGCCCGCTTTCTGTGCAAGCCGGCAGGCAAGAACCTTCTGCTCGTCATTGAGCAGCGCGGTCTCGATGATGACCTTGAGAATCGCACCGCCCGAATGCGCAGCCTGCTTCACGGCCGCGATATCCGCTTCGACAATACTTTGTTCCCCGCCCAGCAGCGCGCCGATGTTGAGTACCATATCGACTTCACGCGCCCCGGCGCGGACGGCGATCAGAGTTTCCGCGACCTTCGATTCCGTGCTCGTGGCGCCGAGCGGGAACCCAACCACCGTGCACGTCAGCACCGGCGAGCCGTTAAGCTGCGCGGCCACGAACGGCACCCAGAAAGCGTTGACGCAAACGCTGGCGAACTCGTAGTGGCGCGCTTCGTCGCAAACCTGTCGAACCTCATCGCGAGTAGCCTCCGCGCGGAGGATAGTGTGGTCGATCAGGCGCGCAATGGAGCGGTCGAAGGGCATGGCTTGGACAGAAAAAGGCTGGAAAGACTAGCGTAGCAGAGGTTCGCCGAAGGGACTGGGAGCCTTATCCCCCGCGCGCTCCCCGTCTACTCGGCCTCTGCCGTCCTGCGCGGCCGATCCTTCTTATTCTGCTCGTAGGCTTCCGCGTACACCGTCTGTACATCCCGCAGCCACTTCTGCACCTCGGGGTGTTTCTCCCCGTTCATCAACTCCCGCATCGCCGGCGTCAGCGTCTTGTGGCTGTCATCCAGCGTCTTCTTTATCTTCCGGCCCTTCGCCGTCAGGTAAACCCGAATGGCCCGCCGGTCCCGCACGTCCGTCTTCCGCTCCACCAGCCCCCGCTTTTCCAGCAGCTTGAGCATGTTGGTCGTCGTATTGGCGTCCGAATAAGCTTTCTGGCCAAGCTCTTTCTGTGTGATTCCGCCCTCGTCCAGCAACAGGCTTATGAACACGAACTGATCCGCCGTCACCCCGGCCGCCTCCGAATAACGCGCATGGGCATTCCGATGCAGCGAAAGATAGGCTCCCCGCAGCAGGACCGGCGTGGAATTCCGAAAATCGTACGGTTTCGACACTTTATACGTTATAGCGCAACCGATGCCCGCCATGTTAATTTGCGTGTATTCAAAACTCTTTATCACACAAAGGGTTACGAATACCTATCAGCCTGCGCCCGCTAACCGCCAGCAGCCTCCCGCGTTGCCTCCCATCCGTTTTTCGCATACCTTAAAAGGCATGGAAGTCCATTTCACACCTGAGCAGGAAGCCCAACTCTCTCAAATGGCTACCCACGCCGGTATCGACGCCGAGCGCCTGGTGAAGGACGCAGCGCTGCGCCTCCTGCAGCAGGAGGCCCGTTTCCTGGCCGCCGTTGATCGAGGTATCGCCGCCGCCGAAAGAGGCGAGTTCATCGAAGAAGACGAAATGGACGCCCGCCTCGAAGCAATGCTCAAAGCCTGATGCGCATTCGTTGGACTGTTCCAGCCGCCGACGATTTAGCGAGCATCAAGAACTATCTTCAACTGCACCATCCCGGATTTACGGAACCAACCGTGCGGACGATCTATGAGCGAGTCCGTTCACTCAAGGCCGCGCCATACACAGGCAGACCGGGACACCGCAGCGGCACGAGAGAATTGCCGCTGACGCCGCTTCCCTATGTTGTGGTCTATTCGCTTAGGCCCGATTCCGTCGAAATCCTCCACATCCACCACGGCGCACAAGACTGGCGTTAATGCGGAACCGGCACTGCGCGATCTGTCGCGTGGCCATATCATATAGCTTGGATCCTGCTATACACTGAGCGAATTGAAAGCATGAACACTATCCGCATTCTTCTGGTTCTTCTCACCACGTACCCGGCTGTTTTGTCTCAGCAGGCACTCGCCGCCAAGCGAAAAGATGTGCCGCTCGCGCCGCTTCCAACCAAAATTGCAGCTGCGAGAACGGTGTTCGTAGTAAATGGCGGCGGAAATGACCTCGCCTATGATGCGTTCTACGCTGCAGTCAAGGAGTGGACGCGATACGAGATTGTGGAAACGCCGTCAGCGGCAGACATAATCATGGAAATCCGTTACGTTACCGAAGATCACGGCACTCGCGTTTGGAGCACGACTAACCCGTCGACCGGAGCAACGAACGTGCATAGCCGGGAACTGGTTGATCCACAACTCGTGTTAACGGTGTTCGATCCAAGTTCAAAAGAAGCCCTGTGGTCTACGGTGGAGCACCGCCGACTCGCCCGCCTTGGAAAGAATCGCGACAAAGAGACAATCAATGCCGCAGAGAAGCTTGTCTCAAGCCTGAAGGCTCGTTTGCCAACGAACTAAGAACCGCCGTGTCCTTATGCGACGCGAAGATAAAATCAGCGCCGGAGATTGCGAATATCTTGGGCGAGTTGTTTAAGTTCGCGGTCGTAGTCTGGCGGGATTACACCGACGACACCGCCGCACGATGAACACTGAATAAGCCACACACCGGCAGTGGTGTCGAACTTGCGTTCGAACTGGCCACTGTTGCATTTGATACACGTCGATTCGGCCATGGTTCAAAATATATTTACAGAAGCTCGCCGGTCGCTGTCATTTCAGCGATTAGCCGATTGGCGAATGTTACATCGTTGCCTTCGGTGTCGGGTGCCCTCCGCCTTGCGCCGACTCTCTTGTGATCGCACCTCACTTCATACGCCATGCCTTCATGGTCGAAATAAACGCGGATTTCACATTGCTTTCCGTGAAGAGCGAAGCGCCAGATGGAATCTGGTGTCGTAGTCAGTTCGAGAATCTCGGTTCTGCTGAGATCTTGTCCGTCGACTTTCGCGTATATCATCGTGAGGCTGCCAGAAAGCCCGCCCACTATGTGGCCATCTTCCCTCAGAACGGCTAGCGCGGCCTCAAATTTAACATCGCTCATTGTCTACATTATAGCCCGGAAATGTTTCGGGCGAGACGCACCACCGCCGTGCGGACCTCGCGAGAGTTAGTCCCTCTCCCTGTTCCCGCAGGCTTCTATTTTCCAGGTATGGTGGACACGCGGGGCTCCCTCAAATGGCGCGTTTGAACGTTCAGGGCCATCGTTCACAATAGGTGCCTCAGATTACACGTACCTTTAGACGAGACACAACGCTCCCCACCGCCCCCCACAGCGGTAATCGCACAGCGATAATAGTGTTCAACGGTCAGGCGCATGATCGGCCAAATCTCCCATAAATTAAGGACGCTTATGAAAAAGCTCTTCCTCGCCGCTCTATTCGCAGCCCTGTCCACCTCCGCCGCCCCGGCCCAAATCCCCTCCATCGACTTCGCCAACCAAAAGCCCGAATTCCTCAACCTCTACCGCTCCCTCGTCCAGATCGACTCCACCGCCGGCAACGAAACCAAAGTCGTCGACTTCCTCCGCACCACCCTCGAAGCCGCCGGCATCCCCACCCAAACCTTCGCCCTCAACCCCGACCGCGCCAACCTCGTCGCCCGCCTCAAAGGCAACGGCTCCAAACGCCCCCTCCTCATCCTCGCCCACACCGACGTCGTCCCCGTCCAGCGCGAAAAATGGTCCCTCAACCCCTTCGGCGCCATCATTACCGCGGACGGCTACATCTGGGGCCGCGGCACCCGCGACGATAAGGACAAGCTCGCCGCCAACCTCATGGTCATGCTCCTGCTCAAACGCACCGGAGCTCCACTCGACCGCGACGTCATCTTCCTCGCCGAATCCGGCGAAGAGGCCGACGTCACCGGCGTCGGCATCAACTTTATGGTCGCCCAGCACTTCGACGCCATCGACGCCGAGTTCGCCATCACCGAAGGCGGCGGCGCAAAGCTCGAAAACAACGTTGTCACTACCGTCAACATCGGCACCGCCGAAAAGGTCCCGGCGCGCGTCCGCTTAGTCGCCACCGGTCAATCCGGCCATGGCTCCGTTCCCCGGCTCGATAACCCGCTCGTCCATCTCGGCGCCGCCGTCGAAAAGGTCGGGACATGGGAGCCGCCCATGCGCCTCAACGACACCACCCGCACTTACTTCGAAAGGCTCGCCACCATCAGCCCTCCCGATAAAGCCGCGCGCTACCGCGATCTCGTCATCCCCGCGCGCACCGTCGCCGCTCAGCGCTATCTGCGCCAGTACGAGCCGGGCCTCTATTCCATGCTCCGCACTTCCGTTGTCCCCACCATGCTCAAAGCCGGCGTCGGCGCCAACGTCATCCCTTCGGAAGCCGAAGTC
>Ga0209698_10005002_pt1 | contig 14403 bp, 11 predicted proteins | sample LitLauG_LLR_2012_FD_187203 | JGI IMG/M metagenome (GOLD analysis project Ga0209698, IMG submission 187203) | Freshwater sediment microbial communities from Pennsylvania, USA - Little Laurel Run_MetaG_LLR_2012 (SPAdes) (version 2) | ecosystem: Environmental > Aquatic > Freshwater > Creek >...
CCTTGATGTTGTACGTCGGCACGAACGGCAGGCCGTTGTTGGCGTTGTAGGAGAGGAACACGGCGACCACCGCGATCAGGACCGTGATCGCGCCGATCAGCAGCGGGCTGCCCATGATCGAGTTGCTGCGCCGGCGCCCCATCAGGGCGTCTCCGAGGGGTCGCAGTTGAGCAGTCCGCCGCCGATGAACGGCGAGGAGCCGTCGGCCGCCGGTTCGGTGGCGGCGCCGGGGCAGCGGCGCAGCTGGCCTGTCTTGAGCGCCTGCAGCGCCTGCTGCGGGTTGCTGATCGGCGTCAGCGTGTTGTTTTCGCCGAGCTTGAAGTCGGGCAGCACGGGGCTGACGTGCGCGTAGTGGCCGTCGGCATCGTAGAAGGAGCCGGCCTGGCCGAAGGTGCGCAGGGTGCCCGCGAGGTCGGGCGCGTACGGGCCGAAGAACGCGGTGATCGGCACCGATTCCTGCAGCGCCGTCACCGTGCTCGGGGAGGCGCTCTCGAGCGTCTTGGCGAGCGCGGGCAGGTCGCGCGCGAGGTCGGTGAGGTCGTTGTTGGGGCCCGACCGGTTGAACGCGAGGCTGAGGTCGTGCACCGGGGTGGTGCCGGCGAGCACGAGTCCGCGCAGGCGTTCGAGCAGCGTCGTCAGCGGCTTGGTGGTCGGCCTCGAGACGACCACGAGTTCTTCCAGGGACCTGAACGTCGCGGGCAGTTCGGCGAAGGTCCGGTTGCCCTGGTTCAGCGTGACGGGCAGCTGTTTGAGCCCCTGCGCGAGCGCCGTCTGCTCGGAGCCGATCGACTGGAAGGTGTGGTTGGCGTTTTCGATCAGGTCCGCAAGCTGTTCCTTGCGCGCCGCGAGCGTGGTCACCGCCTTGGATGATTCGAGCAGGAAATGCGTGAAGGTGGGCTGATCGAGCGTCAGCTCGCTGAAGACGTGGTTGAACGCGGACAGCGCCGGCCCGAAGTATTCGGTGGATTCGCCGAGCGCGCGGCCCGCGCCCGCGTACTGTTCGCCGGTGCCCCGGATGAACTGCTGCAGGCCCTTGCGGGTCTTCGGGTTGAACGCGTTGAAGAGCTGGTCGAGATCGGTCACCTCGCCCGTGACGCTCGAGGGCAGCGTCGCGCCGGCGGAATAGGCGGGGTAGTTGTTCGGTCCGAGGCTCAGCAGGATGTAGCGGTTGGCGACGCTCGACAGCGAGGGCACCCTCACCTGGGCCGTCGTGCCGTGGTGCAGCGGCGCCAGCGAGGACTTGACTTCGATCGTCACGCGCGCCTTGTAGTCGTGTGTGAGCGCGATGTTCGTGACGCTGCCCACGGGCACCCCGCCGACCTGCACGGTGTCGCCCCTCACGAGGCCGTCCGCTTCCGCGAACACGAGGTGGTAGCTGACGGCGCCGGAGCCGCCCAGCGCGAGGATCGCGACGATCACGATCACGACGAGCAGCGCGCCGATCGCCAGCGCACGCCCGAGCGGCGAGGGTCTGCGTGCGCGCACCGGTCGCCGCGGCGGGCCGGGGGGCCCCGGCGGCGGCTGCGGCGGCGAAGGCGGGCTCGGCGGGCTAGTGATCGCCACGGCCGGCCCCCTCCTGCGCGCGCGCGCGGTCGCGGACGCGGCGGGCGCGACGGGCAAGACTCTGGCGGTCCGCGGTGCTCATTCGCCGCCCAGCAGGTAGTTGAGCAGCAGGCTGCCCGCCCGCGTGCTGTCGGAGGACGGCGCCGGCGTGCCACCGACCGTGGCGGCGGTGGCGCTGCCGGCGGCGGTGGTTGACGTCCTGCGAGCGCTGCCGGCGGCCGGCGCGCCTGAGCCTTCAGCGCCGCCGCCGTAGCGGGCGATCGCTTCTTCGGGCGTCTCGCCGGCGATCACCGCGAGCGTCTCCTTCATCACGAGGCTCTGCGAGGACGCTGCGGCCGTGCCCGAGGCGCTCGCGGCGGAGGCGGTCGTGGCGGAGCTTGAGGTGCCCGCGGCGCTGTTGTTGAAGAGGTGGCGGTTGCACTTCTCTTCGACGGCGATGTTGTAGGTGAGGCACGCGGTGCCGAGTCCTTCGGTGCGCAGGAAGTGCCCGAGCGCGTCATAGCCGTTGGATGCGCCGGTGCCGAGGAAGATGAAGTCGAGCAGGCGCTCGAGGCCGCCGCTCTTGCCGAGGCTCGAGAGCAGTTCAGCGGCGTTGTCGGCGAACGGCTTGCCTGCGCTGCCGAGCGCGCCCAGACGGCGCAGCAGCGGTTTGATGCCGACCAGCGCGGGCCCCGACACCTTCGCGCTGCTGCCGAGGCTTTCGAAGTACTTGGTGGAGCTCTGCGAGAAGGCGGGCAGGCTCGTGAAGGCCTTGTTGAGGCCTGGCGCGGCGATCCCGAGGTTGGTGAACACGGGCTTGGTTTCTTCGGCGAAGCGCCCCAGCCGCTGCACCGCGGGGCCGAGCTGTTCGAGGAAGGGCGGGAAGTCTTTGAGGTTCCTCGCGAGCGCGGGCAGGTGGCGTGCGCTGGCCTGCGCGACCTTGGCGCTCTGCGCGATGAAGTCGGCGACCCTGCCGCGCACGCGCGCGAACGGCGCGAGCGCCTTGTCGGAGTCGACCGCGAGCTGGGCGAGCACCCTGTTCTCGCCCGCGAGGATGCCGAGCACCTTGTCGAGTTCCTGCAGTGCGGGGTTGGCGCGGCGCACCACGGCCGCGAGGTCGCTGCCGCGCCCTGCCAGGCCCGCGCCGAGTTCGTTGAGGATGATCGTGAAGCGCTGACGTTCGGGCAGTCGCGTGATGTCGCCGAGCAGGTCCTGGTCGACGGGGCTGTGGGTGTTCTGCACCGGCAGCAGGTACTCGCCGGCACCTTCCTGGCCGCGGGGAATCTTCTGGAGCGCCGGCCGCAGCTGGGAGCCTTCGGCGCGAGGCTGCGTGGGCGTGCAGTCGACGTACTTCTCGCCGATCAGCCCCTGCGGGCGGATCGTGCAGCTGGCGTCGTTGCGGAAGTCGCGGAAGCCGGGATCGGAGATGTCGAGCACGACCGCGGCCTTCGCCTGCGGCGTGGGCTCGACGGAGCCGACGGTGCCAACCTTCACGCCGTCGATCTCGACGTTCTCCCCCGCGATGATGTTGGCGGCGTCATCGAAGATCGCGCGCACGGTGTAGGCGCTGTTGGAGCCCCCGGCGGAGGTGGCGAGCAGCACGGCCGCGAGGATCGCGGCAACGCACAGGGCACCGGCTATGCCGGCGCGCGCGCCCCCACTCCGAGCCCTCTCTTTGCTCACCCGATCCTCGCTTAGCGTTGCAACTACGCGGGCGACCCCACCTCGTCGATGGGGTCGCCCGTGAGACCTTTGTGGCTCTGAGCTTACGCCCTCGGGCGCCCAGACGCCGAGCTGTCCGCTACTTGCGCGGGCAGGGCGACTTGTACGTCTTCAGGACGTGGATCGGTTTGGTCCTTTCGCCGTTTTCGGCGAACGTGAGTTCTGTCTGGATCGGGAAGCCGCCCTTCGGGCACTTCTTGGGAACGCGCCCGTAGTAGATCGTCTTGCCTTTGGACTTGTAGGCCGAGCCGGCCTTCACCTTGATCGAGGAGACCGACGCGTAGGGCGCGCCCGGCACGCTCGGAACCAGCGGGATTTCGGTCACGAGCTTCGGGCCGTAGCCTTCGCCGCCGCCGAGGTTCGTGTAGACGCCGCCGGAGAGGATTTCAAGCGACACCGGCGAGTGCCCGTCGGTGAAGAACTCGATGCCCCCACCGGGAGCGTAGAACGAGGACAGTTCGGAGTCCTCGACGACCGGTTCATGGCCGAAGTTGACGAAACCGGTGACTTTCCCGACCGGTCCTGCCGCGGAGCCCTTCGGGCATTTGGCGGGTCCGAACTGTTCGAGCGTTTCTTTCGAGCACGTCGGGAAGCCCGTCGTGTGCAGCACGGTGCCTTTGGGCAGCCAGAAGGTGACGCCGATCAGCGGCGGCGGCGCACCCAGGTATTCGGTGCCCGTGATCGTGTATTCGGCTTCCACGGCTGCACCAGCGCCGAGGATGTTGCCGGTGTGGGGGAAGCCCGGGATCGGGACGGCCTTGGCTTTGAACGTGACCACCGGCACCGCCGAGGCGATGCCCGGCAGGGCGAGCAGGGCGAGGCCCAGGACGGCAAGGACTGCGGATGCTCTACGCATCAGATCTATCTCTCCTCTATTGCTGGACAGGTCCGCCTCGATCCGGTTGGCAGCGGGGCCGGACACGGCCCCGCGACATCGAGATCCCCTGCGATACGCCGGGGAACGGTGGCGAGTGGTGGAACCTTATCCGCCACGCGCAGGCCGTTCAAGCTCGGAGGCCGCTCGCGGCCGCCCGCGTGGGCGCCGTCTTGCAGGCCGTTGCCCGGGGATTCCCGGGCCCTCGCTCGCTGCATCGCATGAAGAGGCATTACACCCCCTCAACACGCGCGACCGACGGTCGGAGCTATGTCGCGGAAAGCTCGAGCTGGGAGCCGTCGTATTCGACGTCGACCGGCTCGAGGATCACGCGCCGCGGCCCGCGCTCGACGGCACCGGCGAGCAGCGCGCCGTAGCCGAGGCTCTGCGCGAGCGCGACCACGCCGGAGCCCTCGCCGGGCGCGCAATAGACGGCGAAGCCCGCGCCCATGTTGAACGTGGAGTACGCGGCGGCCGCATCGAGCGCGGACTGCTCGACGAGGAACGCGAGCACCGCGGGCACGGCGGGCAGCGCGGCGATGCGGTACGTGAAGGCCGCCTGGGGGCGCATCAGCTTCAGCAGCCCGTGGCCGGTGACGTGGCTGAGGTAGTGCGGCGAGGCGCCCTGCGCGAGCAGCGCGGCGATCAGCGGCACGTACATCACGGAGGGCTCGAGCAGCGCGCTCCCGAGCGCGCCGCCGTCGGGGAGGGCGGTGGCGTAGCCGTCGGGCAGGCGCTCGGCGACCATGCGCGCGAGCGAGGCGCCGTTGGCGTGCAGGCCGCTGGAATCGAGCAGCACGATCTCATCGCCGGGCGCGAGCGCCTCGCCGAGGATCGCGGCGCGGCCCTCGGGCAGGATCCCGACGGCGGCGCCGGCGAGCTCGATGTCCTGCGCGGCGACCATCGCGGGCAGCGACGGGGACTCCCCGCCGCCCCACGCGCAGCCCGCGTCCGCGCACGCGCTGCGCCAGCCCTCGAGCAGCGCTGCGCTGCGCTGCGGCTCGCGGTACCACTCCGATGAGCCGGTGGCGAAGTAGGCGTTGACGACGAGCGGCAGCGCGCCCACGCAGCAGAGGTCGTTGAGGATCGCGGCGACGGTGTCGTAGGCGACCGCGTCGAAGCGGTTGATGCCCTGCTGCTCGAGCACGGCACGCGCGATCAGCGACTTCGTGCCGAGGCCCTCGAGCACGAGCGCGAACACCCGCCCCGCGATCTCGAACACGAACGCGGGCTCGCCGCGCGAGGCGTCGATCGCGCCGGCGCCGTGCGCTGCGAGCAGCGGCGAGGTCGAGAGCGCCTTGGCCATCGCCAGGCGCTTGGCCGCATCGAGCGCCTCGTAGTCGACGCCCGCGGCGCGGTAGCTGACGCCGGGTCGGCTCATGAGCGATGATCCTAGGCGGAACTCACCGCCACTACAGGAGACAGCCATGGACTTTGAGCCGAGCGAGCGATGCAGGGAGTTCAAGGAGCGCCTCGAGGCGTTCATGGACGAGCACGTCTACCCAGCGGAGGCGGTGTACGACCAGCAGCTGCTCGATGCCGGCGATCCCCACCACCACCCGGCGGTGATGGAGGACCTGAAGGCGCGCGCGCGCGAGGCGGGGCTGTGGAACATGTTCCTGCCCGACCCCGACCACGGCGCGGGGCTCACGAACAGCGACTACGCGCCGCTGGCGGAGGTCCTGGGGCGCTCGCGGATCGCCTCGGAGGCGTGCAACTGCTCGGCGCCCGACACGGGGAACATGGAGGTGCTGCACCAGTTCGCCACGCCGGAGCAGAAGGATCGCTGGCTACATCCGCTGCTGGAGGGCGAGATCCGCTCGGCGTTCGCGATGACGGAGCCGGCGGTGGCGAGCTCGGACGCGACGAACATCTGCATGAGCATCGACCGCGACGGCGAGGAGTACGTGCTCAACGGACGCAAGTGGTGGACCTCGGGCGCCTACCACCCCAACGCCAGGATCATGATCGTGATGGGCAAGACGAGCACCGAGGGGCCCATCCACAAGCAGCAGAGCATGATCCTGGTGCCCTTCGACACGCCCGGCGTGACGATCGTGCGCAACCTCACCGTGTTCGGGTACGACGACCAGGAGGGGCATGCGGAAGTGGATTTCACCGACGTGCGCGTGCCCGCCTCGAACCTGATCGCGAGCGAGGGCGACGGCTTCATGATCGCGCAGGCGCGCCTCGGGCCGGGGCGCATCCACCACTGCATGAGGGCGCTCGGCGCGGCCGAGCGTGCGCTCGCGGCGATGTGCGAACGCGCGGTGGAGCGCGTGACGTTCGGCCAGCCGGTCGCGACGCGCGCCAACGTCCAGGACTGGATCGCGGAGTCGCGCATCGAAATCGAGATGGCGCGGCTGCTCACGCTGAAGGCGGCGTGGCTGATGGACACGGTCGGCAACCGCCAGGCGCGAACGGAGATCTCGGCGATCAAGGTGGCCGCGCCGCAGGTCGCGCTGAGGGTGCTCGACCGCGCGATCCAGGTGCACGGCGGCGCCGGCGTGTCGCAGGACTTCACGCTCGCGGCCGCGTACGCGCACCTGCGCACGCTGCGCCTCGCTGACGGACCCGACGAGGTCCACAAGCTCTCGATCGCGCGCCGCGAGCTGGCGCCGTACGTGTCCCGCGAGCAGCCGGCGCCCGCCTAGCACGCGGTGACGGGCCCGCAGGCTCAGGCAGCCCCGGGCGAGGGGTCGAGCGCGCTCGCTTATCGCGAGCGGGAGGCGGGCGGCAAGCCATCCGGCCTGCTGGTGCTGCACCACGGCCGCGGCTCGAACGAGGGCGACCTGATGGCGCTCGCGGCGGTGCTCGACCCCGAGCGCAGGCTGCACGTGGTGAGCCCGCGCGCGCCGATCGAGCTGCCCGGCTCGCCGGGCTATCACTGGTATCTCGTGCCGCGCGCGGGCCACCCCGACCCGGAGACCTTCGGAGAGGCGTGCAGCGTGCTCGGCACCTTCCACGACGAGCTGTGGCGGCGCACCGGCATCGAGCCGGCGCGCACCGTGCTGGGCGGCTTCTCGATGGGGGCGGCGATGAGCTACGCGGTCGGCCTCGGCGCGGGGCGCCCGCTGCCCGCGGGCATCCTCGCGCTGTCGGGCTTCCTGCCGACGATGACCGGCTGGCGCCCTGACCTCGCGGGGCGCGCGGGCCTGCCGGTGCTGATCGCGCACGGCGCGCGCGACAGCGTGCTCCCGGTGGCGTTGGCTCGCGAGGCGGAGCGCGCGCTGCGCGAGGGCGGGCTCCCGGTGGAGTACCACGAGTCCGAGAGCGCGCACCACGTGGACCCGCGCCAGCTGCACACGTTCCGCGCGTGGGTGGATGCGCGCCTGCCCTCCAGCGCATAAGGTTCCGCGAGGGTTCTCACTAGGAGGAGCAGGAGTCGGATGTCGGCAGCAGCCTCGCCAGGCGCACCCTCGACGCGACGCGGCGTCGCCGTGATCGTGGTCGGCGCGGGCTTCGGCGGGATCGCCGCGGCGATCGAGCTGCGCAGGCACGGCATCGAGGACGTGACGATCCTCGAGCGCGCGCCGGACCTCGGCGGCACCTGGTACTACAACACCTACCCGGGCTGCGCGTGCGACGTGGCGAGCCAGCTGTACTCGTTCTCCTTCGCGCAGCGGCGCGACTGGAAGCGGCTGTGCTCGCCGGCGGCGGAGATCCACGAGTACCTGCGCGAGGTGGCGCGCGACTACGGCGTCGAGGAGCTGATCCGTGCGGGCACCACCGTGACGGGCTGCAGCTGGGACTCCGAGCGCTGCCGCTGGGTCGTGGAGACGGCTGAGCGGGGAAGCTTCGAGGGCGACGCGCTGGTGCTGGCGACGGGGCAGCTCGACGAGCCGGCGATCCCTGCGATCGAGGGCGCCGAGCGGTTCGCCGGGCACAGCTTCCACTCCGCGCACTGGGACCACGACTACGACCTCGCAGGCAAGCGCGTGGCGGTGATCGGAACGGGCGCGAGCGCGGTTCAGTTCGTCCCGCTGATCGCGCCGGCGTGCGCGCGCTTGAGCGTCTTCCAGCGCACCGGCAACTGGTTCCTGCCGCGCGAGAACAACCCCTACCCGCCGCTGCTGAGGCGCGCGATCGAAAGGGTGCCGGGGCTGCAGGCCCTGCGCCGGCGCTTCATCTACGAGTACGCCGAATCGCTGACGCTCGCGATCCGCCACCCGCGCACCGTGGGCCGGCTGTACGCGGCGGCCTCGACGGCGTTCATGCGCAAACAGCTCCCCGACAGGGCGCTGCGCGCGAGGGCCTGGCCGAACTACGTCTTCGGCTGCAAACGCGTGCTGTTCAGCTCGGACTTCCTGCCCGCGTTGCAGCGCGCGAACGTGGAGCTCGTGACCGAGCACATCGAGGAGCTCACGGCGGAGGGGATCCGCACCGCGGACGGCGAGCTGCGCGAGCTCGACTGCGTCATCTGGGCGACCGGTTTCCAGACGAACAGGTTCATGGTCGGCATCGAGGTGCACGGCGCGCGCGGGGAGAGCCTGCGCGAGCGCTGGGCGTCGGGTCCGCACGCGCACCTCGGGATGACGGTGCCGTCGTTCCCCAACATGTTCGTGATGTACGGGCCCAACACGAACACCTCCGGCGGCTCGATCATCGTCTACCTCGAGGCGCAGGCCGCCTACATCCGCCAGGCGCTCGAGCAGCTGCGCGACCGCGGCGCGGGCGCGATCGAGGTGCGCGAGGAGGTCGAGGCGGCGAGCGACCGCGCGGTGCAGCAGCGCTTCGCGGGCACCGCGTGGCTGGACTGCCAGTCGTGGTATCGCGACGAGAATGGGCGCATCGTGGCCAACTGGCCCGGCTACATGCGCGAGTACGTGGAGCGCACGCGCACGCTCGACCCCGACGAGTTCCGCTTCGCGCCCCTGCGCGAGCGCGTCACCGCCGGGTCATGAGACGAACGGACGGCGGCGCGTGAGGCGAGCGGGCGGCGGCGCATGAGGCGAGCGGGCGGCGGCGCATGAGGCGAACGGGCGGCGCCGCGGCGCACGACTACGTGATCGTGGGCGCGGGCTCGGCGGGCTGCGTGCTCGCGAACCGCCTCTCGGAGGACCCGTCCGTGCGGGTGCTGCTGCTGGAGGCCGGCGGCAGCGACCGCTCGCTGAAGATCAAGATCCCGGCGGCGTTCCCCGAACAGTTCCACACGAAGCTCGACTGGGACTTCAAGACCGAGCCCGAGCCCCATGTGGACGGGCGTGAGCTGTACGTGCCGCGGGGCAAGGCGCTGGGCGGCTCGAGCTCGATGAACGCGATGCTGTACGTGCGCGGCAGGCCGCTCGACTACGACTCCTGGGAGGCGCAGGGCGCGCCCGGCTGGGGGTACTCCGACGTGCTGCCCTACTTCATCCGTGCGGAGGACAACGTGCGCGGGCCCTCCGAGTTCCACGGCAGCGGCGGCCCGCTGCGGGTGCGCGAGCAGCGCTCGCCGCGTCCGCTGTGCACGCGCCTGATCGCCGCGAGCGAGGCGGCAGGGATCCCCCGCATCGCGGACTACAACGGCCCCGAGCAGGACGGCGTCTCGATGTTCCAGGTCACGCAGAGCGACGGCCGGCGCTTCAGCGCGGCGGACGCGTACCTGCGCCCCGCGCGCTCGCGCCCCAACCTCGAGGTGCGCACGAACGTGACCGTGCTCGGCGTGGAGCTCGAGGGCGATCGCGCGGTGGGCGTGCGTGTGCGCTCGGGGCGCGGCGGCGAGGAGCTGGTGGGCGCCGAGCGCGAGGTGCTGCTGTGCGCGGGCGCGATCGGCTCCCCGCAGCTGCTGCTGCTGTCCGGCATCGGCGCGGCCTCAGAGCTCGAGGCGGCGGGGGTGACGCCGCGCCACGAGCTCGCGGGAGTGGGGCGCAACCTGCAGGACCATCCGTTCGTGACGATGATGTGGGAGGTCTCAGACCAGCACACGCTCTACGGCGCAGACAAGCCGAAGGTGCTGGCGGAGTGGCTGCTGCGCAGGTCGGGGAAGCTGACCTCGACGGTCGCGGAGGTGGTCGCGTTCGTGCGCACGCGCGGCGGCCTGCCGGCGGCGGACATCCAGTTCCACATGGGCGCGGCGTACTTCGAAGACCACGGCGCGGAGACCTACGAGGGGCATTGCATGGTGATCGCGCCGGTGCTCGTCTCGCCGAGGGCGCGCGGCCAGGTGTGGCTGCGCTCGGCGGACCCGCTCGCGAAGCCGCGCATCCTGACCAACACGCTGTCCGAGCCGGAGGATCTCGAATCGATGGTCGCGGGCATGCTGATGGCACGCGCGATAGCGGCACAGCAGCCGCTCGCCGAGCTGGTGCTCAAGGAGCTCAAGCCGGGCGCGCACTCCCAGCAGCGCGAGGAGCTCGAAGCGGATCTGCGCAGGCGGCTGATGCTGATCTACCACCCCGTCGGCACCGCGCGCATGAGCGACACGCACGAGCTCGCGGTCGTCGACTCGCAGCTGCGCGTGCACGGGCTGCGGGGCCTGCGCGTGGTGGACGCCTCGATCATGCCGACGATCGTGGGAGGCAACACGCACGCACCCACGGTGATGATCGCGGAGCGCGCAGCGGATCTGATCAGGGAACGCTCGGCGGTGCCGGCGTGAGCATCTCGATCAACTACCACCGCGAGGGCGAGGGGCCGCCCGTGGTGCTGCTGCACGGCGTGGGGCTTCACTGGCAGGTGTGGGGACCGGTGATCGATCTGCTCGCACGCGACTTCGACGTGATCGCGTGCGACAGCCCCGGCTTCGGGCGCTCGCCCGCGCTGCCCGAGGGCGTCGTCCCCACGATCGCAGCGTACGCGGACGCGTTCGAGTGGTTCTTCGCCGAGCTGGGCCTTGAGAAGCCGCATGTGGCGGGCAACTCGATGGGCGGCGGCATCGCGCTCGAGCTGGCGCGCGGCGGCACCGTCAGCTCGGTCAGCGCGTTCTCGCCGGTGGGGTTCTGGACGGCGCCCGAAATCCGCTTCTGCCAGCTCTCGCTCGGCGCGCTCGACCTCGTCCCCGACGCGGCTCGAGGCGCGATGGACGCGATGCTTCGCACGCGCGCGGGCCGCAAGGCGCTGCTCTCGCAGTACTTCGCGAAGCCGCAGGAGATCCCCCCGCAGGAGATCATCTCGATGCTCGCGGACTGGCGCGCGGCGCCCGCGCGCAAGGGGGTGCTCGAGGCCTTCTCGGAGTACCGCTTCGGCTCGCCCGAACAGCTGCGCAACCGCGCCGTCACGATCGCGTGGGGCGCGCGCGACCGCCTGCTGCCCTATCGGCTGCAGGCGCCGCGCGCACGCGCGCTGCTTCCGTGGGCCACGCACGTGACGCTCGGCACGGGGCACGTGCCGAGCTTCGATGACCCCGCGGCGGTGGCGGCCGTGGTGCGCGCGAGCGCGCAGCGCGCCGTACAGCCGCAGCCCGTGCGTTAGAGCACCCCGGGCGCCGGTCGGCCCGCCGCTCAGGCTGCGTGCAGCAGCGCCATCGCCGCGTTTCGACCCGGCACGCCGCTGACGCCGCCGCCCCTGCGCGCGCCCGCGCCGCACAGCAGCACACGCGGGTGTGCCGTCTCGACGCCCCAGCTGCCGACCTCCTCCTCGCGTTCGGCGAACGGCCAGGCGAGGTCGCGGTGGAAGATGTGACCACCCGGCATGCGCAGCTCCGCCTGCAGGTCCAGCGGCGTGCATGCGTCCACGCACGGGTGCCCGTCGCGGTCGCGCAGCAGGCAGTCCTCGATCGGCTCCGCGAGCACGCTGTCGAGCGAGCGCATCGTCGCGGCGAGCGCCGCCGCGCGCGCAGTGTCGGGGTCCTCGGCGAACAGCCTCGCGGGCATGTGCAGCGCGAAGACCGTGAGCGTGTGCGCGCCGGCCAGGCGCAACTCACCGCCGAGGATGCTCGGATCTGTGAGCGAGTGGCAATAGCACTCGCACGGAACCGGCGAGGGGATCTCCCCGCGCGAGGCCCGCTCGAAGGCGTGCTGCAGCTGCGGTGCGCTCTCGTTGGCGTGGAAGGTACCCATGAACGCGCGCGCAGGCGCGACCGCGGGATCCCTCAGCTGCGGCAGGCGCGCGAGCAGCATGTTGACCTTCAGCTGCGAGCCCTCCGGCGCGAGCTGCTCGCACGCCACGGCGCCGACGCGCGCGAGCTCGGCCGGCGCGATGCCTGACAGCACGTGCCCCGCGCGCACCGCATGCTCGCCGACGCCGTCACTGAAGCGCACCTCCACGCCGTCATCCGCGGGCTCCACGCGCGTGACCTCCGCGTGCGTGAGCAGCTCCGCGCCGGCGCGGCGAGCCGCGGCGTCGAGCGCACCCGAGAGCGCGCCCATGCCGCCCACCGGGATCAGCCACTCGCCGCTGCAGCGGCCGATCACGTGGTAGAGGAAGCAGCGGTTCTGGCGCAGGTCGGCGGAGCCCGCCGCGGCGAAGGTGCCGATGAGCGCGTCCGTTAGCGCGACGCCCGCGAGCAGCTCATCGCCCAGCGCGCGCTCGAGCAGCGCCTGCAGCGGCTCCTCGAACAGCGCCTGCCACGCGCGCTCTTCACCGAGCACGGAGCGGAGCTGCTCGCGCGAGCGCAGCGGCTCGGTGAGCGTCGGGGAGATCGCCCTCGCGACCCTCGCTGTCATCTCGTAGAAGGACTCCCAAGCGGCCTGCGCACGCGGGCCTGCGAGCGCCGCGAAGGACGCCGCGGTGGCCGCGTGATCCTCGCGGTCCACGAGCAGGCCGCGCGCGCCGTCCACGCGCGTGTCGGGGGTGTAGGAGGAGACCGCGCGGCGCGCGAGTCGCAGCGGCAGCTCGAGCTCGCGCACGATCAGCTCGGGCAGCAGGCTGACGAGGTAGGAGTAGCGCGAGATGCGCGCGTCCACGCCGGCGAAGAGGGTCGAGGACACCGCCGCGCCGCCGACCGCGCCGAGGCGCTCGAGCACGAGCACGCTGCGCCCCGCGCGCGCGAGGTACGCGGCGGCAACCAGGCCGTTGTGACCGCCGCCGAGGATCACGGCGTCGTATGAGCCGCGGCGCTGCGGTCCGCGCGGCCTCGAGGAGCCTCCCGTCGTCTCGCGCGCCCTCACGTGCCGCCCGTCGCAGCTGGCGCGATTCAGCGAGCGGTGGCCCACGGTGATCGAGCGCGCGCCCGTGAGCGCGCTCGCGGGCGCACTAGCCCTCGTCGACGAGCACGCGGCCCACGCTGTCCGCTACGCACACCGGCTTCTCGAGGCCCTCGGCCTCGACGGTCACGCGCGTGGTTATCTGGTGCCAGCCGCCACCCACATCGGATATCTCGACCACCTCGGTGAAGCAGCGCAGCCGCGAGCCCACGACCACGGGCGCGGGGAAGCGCACCTTGTTCCAGCCGTAGTTGACGCCCAGCTTGAACCCGCCGCCCCATGAGCTCAGCTCTTTGCGCATGCCGTCGATCAGCGACAGCGTGAGGTTGCCGTGCGCGATCGTCGCTTTGAACGGGCTCTCGCGCGCAGCGCGCTCCACGTCGACGTGGATCCACTGGTCATCGCCGGTCAGCTCGGCGAACCGGTTGATCATCTCCTGCGTCACCTCGCGCCACTGGCTGGGCCCCACCACCTGGTTCAGCAGCGCGCGCGCGTCGTCGATCCCCTCCACGGTCGCGCGCGGCATGTTCGCGGTAAGCGTCATCTCGTGCTCCTTTCTCGCCGAACTGGTGCGGCCATGCTATTCGCTCCCGCGCGGGGGAAGCTCTGCTTTGCTTCGCCCATGGACCCACGTGCGGTGCTGAGCGCATTCGACGAGCAGGTACGCCGGCAGACCGCGCTGGATATGCCCGACGAACTCGTCGAGCTCGACGAGCGGGTGCTGGTGCGCGTAGCGCCGCACGGCGGCTGGACGGGTGTCACCTGGAGCAGCCTCCGCGAGCAGGATGCCGACGACGTGATCGCCGAACAGGTGCTGTGCCTGTCGGCGCTGGGAAGGGAGTGGGAGTGGAAGCACTACTCCTACGACACCCCCGCGGACCTGCCACGGCGGCTGCTCGCCCATGGCTTCATCGCCGAGCAGCCGGAGGCGCTGCTGTTCGCAGAAGCGGACACGCTCGACGTGGAGGCCTCCCCGGCGCCCACCGGGATCGACCTGGTCCGCGTGCGCGACGCGCGCGGTGCGCACGAGGTGGTGAGGCTCGGGGACGAAATCTTCGGCGAAGCGAGCACGGGGCTCGAGGCCGCCCTGCTGGCCGCGCTCTCACGCACCCCTCCCACGGCGTGCGCCTACCTCGCGATCGGCGACGGCGCACCCGTCGCCGCACTGCGCGCCGAGTTCCTGCCCGGCTGTGACTTCGG
>Ga0209698_10005003_pt1 | contig 14402 bp, 16 predicted proteins | sample LitLauG_LLR_2012_FD_187203 | JGI IMG/M metagenome (GOLD analysis project Ga0209698, IMG submission 187203) | Freshwater sediment microbial communities from Pennsylvania, USA - Little Laurel Run_MetaG_LLR_2012 (SPAdes) (version 2) | ecosystem: Environmental > Aquatic > Freshwater > Creek >...
CTCTACCGCTGAGCTAACGCCGCGCATTTCAAGGGCGCGAAAATGCGTCCGATTCGGACCTGTGGCAAGGGCTGAATTCGCTGCGGCGCTAGCGAGTTTTCCTGCCGGAAAAGTCGAGGACGTGGCGCAATGGCGCGACGCGGTTCAGTTCGTCGCGTGATTTTTCTCAGCGCGGCAGTGCTTCCATGTGAAGGTGCAACCGCCGGTCACGCGCCATGCTGCAAGAGAGCGAAACGGCGCGGCGGTAGCTCAGGCAACGGTAAACGGTGCTCGTGGGCGTTTGGTCGGCGGCGGCGACAATGGCGACGCGCCAGACCGGATGCGGCCTGCCCTCGCGCCGATTGCGCGAGGGGTGCGGACCGGTCATGTGAACGATTGCGGGCGGCAGTGGATTCGCGTTCATCGGTTACGCCTCGGGCTGAATGTTCAGGATGAAATCCGCGGCCTTCTGCGCCTGCGATGCGGCGCGGATGATCCAGCCTTTTGCGTCATTGGATTTGAGGGCATCGATCCAGCCCTGCAAATACGCGGCGGAATTCTCAAGCTCGGCCTCAATGATGCCGGCGTGAGCGCAAAGAAACGATGCGCCCATTTCGGCGACAAGCTCCTCCTCGGCGTAGGTCTTGCGGGCTTCGCCTTCGGCATCAATGCCCTTGTTCTCAAGCAGAGAAGGACGGGCAAGGCGGGACTCGTGTCCGCTCGCGTGGGTCAATTCATGGAAAAGTGTTGAAAAGAATACTTCCTCACTGGTGAAGAAACGGCGCTCCGGCATGTGAACGCTGTCGGTGCTGCGACGGTAGCAGGGAACCGCGCTGCCCTCGTGCATCGCCGGTGCCTTTGGCATCGCTGCCACGATTGCGCGGGCACGGTCACAAGCTGCATTGGCTGGAAGCTCGGGCACGTTCTCCGGTTCGGGGAACGTGATGCCTTCAACTTGCGAGGCATGAAAGACGGTGTAAGCCCTCAAAAACTTCCGGTGTTCCTCGGATTCCCCGGCGCTTGCCGTGCCTTCGGTCTGCTTCGTGTAGGTGCCGTATTTGACGACAAGAGAACCGCGTTCGCCCTTCCTGACATTACCACCAAGCTCCTTGGCCTGAATGAAGGTGAGAAAAAAGGGCGAGGTGTAGCGGAGACTTCCGAGAAGGAAGACGTTGATTCCGTGGTATGGCCTGCCGGTGGAAAAGTTCCGGGGGAACCCTATCTTGGAAAAGTAAGGGGACTTCCAAGGGATGACTCCCTGCTCAAGCTGGCTGATGATGCGACTGGTGACTTCGGTGTAGATGTCGTATTTCATAAGTGTCTCTTTTGATTGTGTTTGCGTTTGCGAAAGCTCTGGGCTTTCAAAAAACGATGGAGACAAAAAGCCGGAGGGAATGAGGCGGATAGTCACAGGGAGGCTCCGAGGGAGGGCTCCCGAAAGTCCCGCAAAGGACGCTGCGCAGACGCGCCTAGAGGACAATTTTGGGAAACCCTTGGATGCCCTTGACGAGACGCCGCCCGCAGGCATCTCGGAGCCGCGAAAGCGAGCTTGCGAGCGAAGCAGCGGAGCCTTCCGCGTCAGCGGCTAACTATTACGACAAGCGACGGTCGGAACTGCCCGGAGCGAATCCGGGCGGAAGAAAGGGAGCACGGATCGCGAGGACAGGGCCGACGGTCGCGATGCTCCGCGCACGAAAAGCGAGTCTGCGGCGAACGCGAAAGGAGCGAAGCGGATGCGCGGGCGATGCAGTCTCGCGGTGCGCCTCACTGCTCACGGCGAATGCCGTCGTGGGGGCGTTGCGGGGACCACCCCGCTCGAAAGGGGAGCGGGAGACGCTTCGGCTCCCGCGCGGGGAAAGTCGTTTCCCGTGAGAAAAGGCTTGCGATGAGGAAAGTTCACTCCCGCAGTTCGCTGCCCCTTTCGGCGATAAGTTCCTCCTCATGTATGTTTGCCGGATTCAGCGCTGCCAAAGGCGTTCTTGTTCGTGCCGAACGATCGGTTCAGATCACATGCATGAAACGCGATCTGAAGAAGTGCTTCCACAGAAAGGCAGTGGCCATTTACGCAAAAATGGTGTATTCAGCCTCACCATGAAACTACGATTCCCGATTCAGTCGTTTGCAATGCTTGTGCTAGTCGTGCTTCTTAGCACCGGTATCATTGGACACTCGGAAGAATTCTATAAAGTGGGTAGTGCTGTCACCCCATTTTCGGCCAGTGATCAGTTCGGCACGCCGTTCAAATTTAACGCGGATTGTCAGGCGTTGTTGATCAGTTTCGACATGGAAACCGGTAAGCGGGCTAACGTGAAATTGTCCGCCTTGGGCAAGGAATTTCTCCCGAAACATCACGCCGTTTATGTGGCCAACATTAACGGCATGCCAAAAATCGGCCGGGTCTTTGCCTTTCCGAAGATGCGATCCTACGCACACCGAATCGTTCTTGCCGACGACGACGCGCTTCTCGGACCGTTTCCTCGCAAGGAAAAACTCGTCACTTTGCTGCTGCTGAAGCAAGGCAAGGTCACAGCAGTCCGTTACTGGGATCCAGAGAAGATGGACATCGGGAAGATTTTGGATGCCCCTTGAACCAGTGAGGTCAAGGCATCGCTTTCATCAAGGAATACGCCGCTTTGCTCCGGCAGAATTGAAATGCCCAAATATGCTTCTGCGGCCTGACGTTGTTACCAGTTTTTACAGAGAGAGAATCTCGCAACCGCTAAGAGAATGTTTCCAGCCGTCCCTGTAGCTGAAGGTTTGAATAAAAACGAATGATTGCTGCAAAACTCATCCCAACCGAACTCCAATCAATTTACGGGAAGGTTCGGGACGGACAGCGCATCACCGACACCGAGTGCCTGGAACTCTACCGCTCGAACGATCTGAACGCGCTCGGCATGATCGCGAACATCATCCGCGAGCGGAAGAACGGGAACGTCGGCACCTACATCCACAATCTTTACGTCAACTACTCGAACCACTGCATCCTGCGCTGCCAGTTCTGCGCATTCGGCGCGCGGAAGAATGAGGCGCACGCGTTCGAGATGAGCATCGGGGAAATCGAGCAGCGCGTCCGGCACGGGCTGGAGATGGGCATCACGGAAATCCACATGGTCGGCGGGCTGCACCCTTCGCTGAAGCCGGAGTGGTATCTGGAATTGATGACCCGTCTGCGCGCGCTCGATCCGGCGCTGTTCATCAAGGCATTCACCGCGGTGGAAATCCGCCACCTCGCGGATCGGGTCTTCAAGTGCAGCGTGCGCGACGTGCTCACGCGGCTGCGCGATGCGGGGCTGGGCGCGATCACGGGTGGCGGCGCGGAGATTTTCGATCCGGCGATCCGCGATCAGATTTGCCGCGGCAAGGAAACGGCGGACGAGTGGCTGGAAGTCCACCGGACGTGGCACGAGATGGGAATGCGCAGCACGGCGACGATGCTCTTCGGCCATATCGAGACGCACGCGCAGCGCGTGGATCACCTGCGGCGGCTGCGCGAATTGCAGGACATCACAGGCGGCTTCACGGGCTTCATCCCGTTTGCATTCGAGAGCGACAATGCGCGGCCCGAGCTGCGCCACATCCGGCACACGACGGCATTCGAGGAACTGCGAAACCTCGCGGTCAGCCGCATCTACCTCGACAACTTTGATCACATCACCGCGTACTGGGTGAGCCTCGGCCTGCCACTCGCGTCGCTTGCGATGAACTACGGCGTGGATGATCTCCACGGCACGATCATGGAGGAAAAAATCTTCCACATGGCGGGTGCGAGCACGCCGACGCACCAGACGGTGCTCGCGCTGGAGAAGGCGATCACGGAGGCGGGCCGTGTCCCGATGCAACGGGACACTTGGTATCGTCGCATCGGAAGCACCCGGCAGAAGCCTGTTGGGGAGCAAATGAGCATCAGATAACGATGGCAAACCGTTTATCTTTTGAACAATTTGCACTTCGCTTGGTCAAGGTGATGAGCAACCCGTGCAGCCTGAATCCTGATTCGATCACTTTGAAACATTTCCATTGCATCCATTCTTCGCTTCACGCGGGAAACGGCGGCGATTCACCCCTTCATCCGTCTTTGCGACTTCGCCCGTTTTGATGGAATTGCCACATGTTCTGAAATTGCCCACCCTCCCGTTCATCGGAGGGAAGGCCGCGATGCCATCGGCTCCCGAGTTGTCCGCAGTTTTGACGAGAACACGCTTGGTCGAGGTGCTGATCGAAAACGCACCGCTCTCGGGCAAACTGAACCGGCGGCTTTCAACGGTGATCTGCGAAGCTGTTGCGAATCCAGGCGGCATGATCCGGGCCGAACTTGCATACGGAGCAGGAACGGTGAAAGGGCTGCCCAGGCGATCCTGCGAGGCGTTCGCATGCGCGATTGAATACTTTCATACCGCATCACTGATGATTGATGATCTTCCGGCGATGGATGATTCGATGGAGCGCAGGGGGCGGATTTGTTCGCACCTGTTGCACGGCGAAGGATACGCCATCCTTGGTGCCCTGGCACTCATTACCAGGGCGTATGCCCTGCTTGCGGAGGTGATCGCGCCGGCATCATCAGCGAATCAACTGTACGCACATCGCTTCGCCGAAAAATGTCTTGGAATAGCCGGACTCCTCAATGGGCAGGCGCAAGACCTGAGTGGTGAAGCCGAAGCTTCATCGCCGCGCGCAACGGCCGTGGCCTTGGGCAAGACCGCCCCAATGATCCGGTTGGCGCTCGGCCTTCCTTCGATTCTTGCCGGACGAATCACGGAAAGTGATCGGACTCTGAAAGCATTGAGCATTTATTGGGGGTTGCTCTATCAGGGAACGGACGATCTCATTGATGAGACGATGACCGTGGAAAAATCGGGCAAGACATCCGGACGGGATGCACTGCTGGGACGGCCTACGGTGGTGCGACAGTTCGGTAGCGGCGGCGCGACGCTTTATCTCAGACGATTGTTGAGGTTGGCCGACGGCCGTCTTGCCCAGCTGATCGAACGCAATGCCGCATTTGGCTTTCTTGGCGGTTTCCAAGAGACTTTCCGCCTCCGGCTTGAGGAAGCGGCGGGCGGCCTGCCGACTCCGGCGGAGGGCTGTCCGTGACGGGAATCGCCAAGCTCGCGCTGGTAAATATTCGCCGCCATAAAATCCGCGCCTTCATCAGTGTGGCAGGCATTGGTTTTGGGGTTGCGGCAATGCTGACGATTGTCTCCATCGTTCTGGGTGCGATCGGGATGTTCCAAAACATTCTCGCGACCGAAAGCAATGAGGTCGTCTTCGAACGCAATGTATCCGATCTTTTTTTCAGCAGTGTGCCGATGGAGCAGATCCGGCAACTGCGTAACTTGCCTGAAGTCGAATTCGTCAATCCGATGCTGGTGGGGATCGTCTCCTCGAAGGAGCACCCCATCATCACATGCTTTGGTGTCGAAGGTGCAGATCCGCGGCTCGCGCACGCACAGTGGATCAGTGGCACCCGTCAGGATTTTACCGATGACTCAAAGCAGATCTTTCTCGGTGCCCGTGCGGCTGAGTTTCTGAAAGCCTCCATCGGCCAGCGCATCCATATCGGGAAGGGAGAGTTTGAAGTCGGTGGTGTCCTGCGTACCAAGAACGGATTTGAGGACGGCGGAGTCTTTATGCCGCTCGCGCTCGCCCAGGATTACTTTCACCGCGAAGGGCTCGCCTCGATCGCCACGGTCAAGCTGAAGCGCGAGGGCGCGAGCGCGTCATTCAAAACGGCGGTGGAGCGGGATTTTCCGGCGCTCATTGCTTTGGAGGACAAGGAGTTCAATCAAAGCTATTCCCAATTCCGCATCCTGAAGCTCACTGGATGGGCAGTCGGGATTTCCTCTTTCCTTCTCGGCGGCATGGGAGTTGCCAACACGATGTTGATGTCCGTTTTCACGCGCATTCGCGAAATCGCCGTCTTGCGCGTCTGCGGATTCTCCAGGAAACAGGTGGCCGGATTGGTATTTGGGGAAGCATCGATCCTTGCTGCCGCCGGAACCGTGGCGGGGTTCGTTCTGGGTTTGCTCGCACTTCACGCGTTGAACGCCGCGCCGCAATTGCAAGGCTATGTCCAAGCGGTGGTGCGCCCGGACATTCTGGCAGCGATCACCGGCATCGCTTTTATGACTGCGATTCTTGGCTCCCTCTATCCGGCTTGGTTTGCTTCCCACGTTCAACCTGCGGAGGCGTTGCGATTCGAATGACCGCCAATGATGACATTGCGATCGAAGCCCGCGATCTGTGGAAAAGTTTTGATGACGGTAGGATTCCGGTGATTCGCGGAGTGGATTTGCGCATTGCCCGAGGGGAGATGACTGCGCTCTGGGGAACCTCGGGCTCTGGAAAAAGCACCCTTCTACATTTGCTGAGCGGGCTTGATGTGCCGGACCGTGGCACCGTTTCGATTCTGGGGTACGACCCCACGAGGGAAGCGGATCGGCTGGAACTCCGCCGACGGCATGTGGGTTTTGTTTTTCAACTCCACAATCTCATCGCTGATCTCACCGTCGAGGAGAATCTCATGATTCCAGCGCTCGCCTGCGGCCAGCCGCATCGCGACGCCCAGGAACGGCTGCGCCATCTCACAAAGGATGTCGGCTTGTCACACCGGCTCAAACATCGGATTCAGGATCTCTCCGGTGGCGAGCGGCAGCGGACCGCCATCTGCCGGGCGCTGATCAACAAGCCGAAGCTTGTGTTCGCCGATGAGCCGACCGGTTCGCTCGATGAAGAGACCGGCGAGACCGTTTTTCAATTGCTTGTCCGGCTGGTCGCCCAGGAAGGGGCATCGGTCATCCTTGCAACGCATGAGCGGCGGCTGTTGAAGAGCTGCCATCGCGTACTGCACATCCAGCAAGGAAAGGCACAGGCTTATGAGGGAGCCATTTAGTTTCCAGTCCGCATCCTTGAGCCTGTCTCAGAGCGCCAGCGACGTGCGGAATTCATCGGCACCGCCTTTTGGTGAGCAGTCTCGACATATTCCGACCGGGCCAGTCCGCACCGAATTCACAACCGAACTAAGTATGATCGTCGCCCGCTTCAGCGTGGGATGGTTAGTTGCCGCAAATCTCGTCGGCGTCTGGATGGCATTGTTACTGGTGAAGCCGGGGTTGGGAGCGGCACTGGGGGAGTATAGCTATGGCCGCTGGGTGCCCTTGCATCTTGATTGGCAACTCTACGGTTGGTGTTCACTGCCTTTGGTCGGGGCGCTTTTTTCCTATTTCTTGCGACCGAGCGATGCTGCGCTCAGGCAGGCCCGCTGGGCACTTGTTGCGTGGTCGGCAGCATTACTCGTTGGCGGTTTTAGCTGGCTGCAAGGAGATACGACCGGAAAACTCTTTTTGGATTGGACCGGGGTCGCACGACTCGCTTTTGTGGGGGTGCAAATCGCGCTTTGGTCCGTGCTCGCGGCACATTGGTGGAATGCACGCCCAAGCATTCGACTGCGGTCTTTCGTCGCACCGCTGCTCCTGCTGGCGCTGGCCGGTGTCCCGATTGCCCTCTTTTGGGCTTCCGGCCAGAATGTCTATCCAGCGATTGATCCAAGCACGGGCGGACCGACTGGCGCGAGCTTGCTCGGTTCAACCTTGGGGATAGTCCTGATCTTTTCCCTGATGCCTGGCTTGCTCAGCATGCGGAGACCTAAGTGTCCCGGAGTGCGGCGGCACTGGATTTGTTTTGGCATCAGTTGCGGAATTTTCGCGGCACTCGAACGTCACCAGAGCAGCCATCATGATTGGCGGCAGATCGCCGGACTGGGAACGTTGCTCGCATGGATCCCGCTGTTGGCAGTCCATCTGCGCGGCTTTCAATGGAATTCCGGCTCGCGCCGCTGGCTGATCGCGACACTGTGGTGGTGGAGCCTGCTTATTGGCACCGGCTTTCTGGAGTTCTGCCCCGGCATCCTCGACAGGACCAAGTTTACACACGCCCTCGTGGCGCATGCACATCTGGCCATGGCAGGATTGGTGACGAGTTTCAATATGCTGCTTTTGACCAACCTTGGGCCCGCAGCGGGGCCATTGGCAAAGAGAGGGCCGTTCGCACTCTGGCACGCCGGACTTGTCGGCCACCTTGTAACGCTGGCCTTGCTTGCAGCATTTGAGGCATCCGATGCAGGATGGTTGTTCGAGCGCTCCAAAACGGAGGCCGGGCTCTACATTGCGCGTCTGTTTGCCGGAACCATAATGGCGGCCGCCTCGATTTGGTGGCTGGCAAACGTCATTCGCAGCACTGGCAGGCAAATACTCGATCCTGCGTGAGATTTCATGCGTCAGCTTGTTGCCATTATTAGCTTGCTCGCGGGAGGTGGTGATCTCGCTGCCGGATTACTCCTGGTGATCGCGCCGCAGACAGCCTTGCTTTTGATGCAAGTTTCTCCGGTGAACGATCCTGTTTGGATTCGATTTATCGGCGTCTTTGTCGGCTGTGTCGGATTGAGTTACCTGCTCGGCCTGCTCACATGGCATACGGAGCGCTCTGCGCGCGAGTTGCGCACGGTGTGGAAGTTGACTGCCATGTTTCGTCTCGCGGCGGGCAGTTTTGTTGCGGTGGCAATTGGTCTTGGGTTGCTAGACAGAGCATGGATAAGCGTTCCAATAGCCGATTTCTTTTGGGCTATTGTTCAGTTGGCCATCTTGAGAAAGGGGTTTCCAGAGGATGAATAAATGGAGTGGCCGCAGCAACGTAAGCAGGCCCGTCATTGGAATCGGAATCGTTGTGTTCGTGTACGTTTATTTCCTGATTTTTGCGCAATTCGCCTTCCTGCGGCTCGCGAGCGCCCACAGCTTCGCGCCCAACGAGATTCGCGCAATAATGTTCGTGATGGGCCTCGCCGGAATCGCTGCCAGCATCGGAACCGCGCTGCGGCTCCATTCCTGCAATGTTCGATGGATGCTGTGCGCGGGTTTTGTGGGTGGAGCGGCGGCAGCGGGATTGGCAGTTGTCTCGTTCAGTTTGGCAACCTTCTGCATTGTCTCGGCCTTGATTGGGCTATCAGTCGGAACCCTCACTGTGACGCTTGCGTCCACGCTTCCGCGGCTGTTCGGAACACCTTCGATCGGACTGTTTGTTGGCATCGGAACTGGACTGGCCTACGCCATTTGCAATGTGCCGGCAGTATTTGGAACCAGCCCGGCGTTTCAGGCGGGGTTCGCTGGCTTTACATGCCTTATAGGGTTGATTGCGGTCACTCTGGCGAATTTCGATGAAACGCCATCAGGTACGTCAAAGGAGGACACCGACCCGCGAAAGCACTCCTTTGCGATGCTGGTCATAATGTTTCTCTCGCTGGTCTGGCTCGACTCCGCCGCTTTTTACATCCTGCAAAATACGCCCGCCCTGAATCGGTTCGGTTGGAGCAGTGCCGCATTGCAATGGCAGAATGCGGGCATTCACTTCGCAGCGGCAGTGATCGCCGGGTGGCTCATCGATCGGGGCGGACTCGCGCGCTTGCCATTTGCGGCAGTCGTGTGTCTGGCCGGGGCCGCAATTTGTGTTTCCAGTGACCGAGAGATGTTCGCCCGCTCGACACATTGGCTTTATGCTGCCGGCGTTTCGCTTTATTCAGTGGCTCTTGTCTGTACGCCGACAGTGCAGCGCAGTCGCGATATTCACCTCGCTGCACGCCGGAGCGCGGTGTTGTTTTCTGTGGCTGGCTGGCTTGGTTCCGCACTCGGAATCGGGATGGCGCAGGATTTGCACACAATACCGGGGTGGTTTATCGGGCTTGCGTCGGGTGTTGTGGTGCTCGCCAACTTCCATCGGTTTCGCTCAATGTATCCATCGCGAATATCAACCGTTGGAATCCTGCTCATCGTGACAGGCGGCGTGATGGCTTTCCATAATTCGAGCAGGCATTCCGAATCCGCACCGGGTGAACACTCATCGAGGCAGCCGTCGGCACTCTTCGGCAGGGAGACTTACATAGCGGAAGGCTGCATCCATTGCCATTCCCAGTATGTCCGTCCACAGAGCACGGATGAGCAGTGGTGGGGACCGGTGCGATCGCCGGCCGAGATTCTCCATCAGGCACCACCGCTGATCGGCAACCGCCGGCAGGGGCCTGATCTCCTGAACGCAGGAAATCGCCGTTCCGCATTGTGGAATCGAATCCACCTGATGGATCCCCGCTCAGTTTCACCCAGTTCAGTGATGCCATCTTATGCGTATCTGTTCCGCCGGGACGATCCCCGCGGTGAATCGCTCCTGCTCTATTTGGCGGAGTTGGGTGCAGATTCTTTCGGTAATCGTCTGAATGTGCGCGCGACTTGGAGTCCCAAGGAGATCGATTCTGCCGAGCCCGAATTACTTGGACGCACCCTTTTCAACCGGCACTGCGCACAATGCCACGGAACTGACGGCACTGGAAATGGCATTCTGACGCGCGAACTTGCACCTTGGCAGCCTCGAAATCTACGATTGGCAGAGTGGACGCAATTGACGCGTCACACGGATGTGCACCGGGAACGGGTGGAACTTGCGCGGGTAATCAAGTTCGGCATCCTTGGCACGCCGATGGCAGGACATGAGACATGGGGTGACCACGAATTGCTCTCGATTGCGAAATACGTTCAGTCGCTTGCGAGCAAGCCTCTGGAGTGAAGGCTCCCACTTATCTCTTGATCTGGAATGTCGGCCTGTGAGAGTTAATGCCGTCGCCTCAGTTGAGAAAATAATTCAAAAGAACGCCGCCTAACAGACTCATGCTTACCCATGCATTGATCTGAAAAAAGGCCCGGTTAATGGAGGCGGTGTTCCTTGGATCAGCAATTCGATGTTCCCAAATTAAACCACCAACCGTAACGATGCAGGCAATCCAGTAATAGAGTCCCAAGCCTGCAATCCAGCCGAAAAGGAAGAAGCCAACAACCGCAATTCCGTGAAGCATTTTTGCCAATGATAGGGATGATGCAATTCCGAAACGCGCGGGGACGCTGAGCAATCCCTTCCTTCTGTCAAAATCGACGTCCAATGTGGCGTAGATAAGATCAAATCCGGCCACCCAGCAGAGTACTGCTATCGCCAAGGTATACGGCGTAAGAGACTTCAGCTCACCGCTAACAGCCGCCCATGCCCCCATCGGCGCGACGCTCAGGGCGAGACCGAGAAAAAAATGGGACAACGGGGTGAACCGTTTTGTGAGAGAATAACACGTGATGAGGACGATCATTACCGGGCTGAGGTAAAAGCACAGTACATTCAGCTCCCAAGTGCCGATGAGCAACCCTGCAAGACAGACACTGAAAATCACCCAGGCATCAGTCTTTCGCATGAGGGTGTGCCTAAGTGAAGTCCGGGGATTTTCCTTGTCAAATTCCCAATCCACCAGGCGGTTGAAGCACATGGCCGCCGTCCGTCCCGTTACCATGCAGACCAGAATCCAGCCGAGCACTCTCCATGGAACCCGTCCTCTTCCCGCCACGAGCATTGCCATCAGGGCAAATGGCAGTGCGAAAACCGTATGGGAGAACCGTATGAATTCGCCAAAACGCAGCGGGAAAGGTTTTCTCGCAACTTCATTTTTCATGGCCTGGGATTCACATCGACGGACCGGCGTTTTCGACGGACGTTGCGGTTGTTGTCTGAGATTCAGCATCACCCTCCGACAGTGTGATTGTTTCCCCAATGGCGGCGATTCGAAATGCGAATTCCGAAATTGAGGATCGGGCCAAAACCGTGCGCAACCTACTCATTGGAGCGCCGAGCGGTTCATCGCTGAGCCGAAACGTCCCCCAATGCATCGCTATGGAAACATGTGCCCGGAGATCACTGTGAACCTGAACGGCTTCCTCCGGATTCAGATGCAACGGTTGCATGAACCAGCGTGGTGCGTAGGCACCAATGGGCAGCAGCGCAAGATCGACAGGCGCAAACCTGGGAAAAAGGTCTGCAAAATAGAGAGCATAGCCTGTGTCTCCGGCGAAGTATATCTTGCGTCCGCCAATATTCAGCAACCATCCGCACCACAGGGTGGCATCGCGATCGAAGGGCGTCCGTGCCGAGCCGTGTTGCCCGGGCAGGCAGGTTATGTGGACCCCGCCAAATTCACCTTCATCGCCCCAGCCGAATTCAACTGCATTCGCGAAACCCCATCGTTGCAGATGGGACGTCAGACCGAGTGGACAGGCTATGGGAATGCCGCACCCAAGTTGCAGCAAACTGGAGCGATCCAGATGGTCGTAATGTGAATGGCTTATCAAAACCAGATCGATGGGTGGCAATTGTGAGATCGCCAGCCCCGGCGGAACGGTACGGCGCAAACGGGAGATCGGCCAAGGGGCGCAATATTCTGAAAAAATAGGGTCGGTTAGAATATTGAATCCGGCGACTTGGACGAGAAATGTGGAATGCCCAACCCAAGTCACATTGATCCGTTCCGGGTTTGGGTGTTCGATTAGCTCACGGTTCGGAGCAACGACAATCGGAGCAAGCGTCAGCGCACCGGGGTTCTCATCGGTGTCCGTTGGGCCAAGCCCAAGCTTCCAACGCAAGACATCTGGCAATGACGGAGTCCACGGGGCACCCACGTTTCTGAATTGCGCGGAAACGTGTTCCGGTTGCCAGGGAAAGTCCGTCAATCTCCCGGTGCGAAGCAGCTTCCATTGGTTCACTCGTGGATTTGCGGCAACCACAATTTAGAGTCTCATCATCTTGCTGCTAAATGTGACTGGAGAATGCCGCCTCCAGATTCTGCGGGCTCTGAAGCGCAGCCACGCTCCCGTTATTTGGATGAGTATTCGGGCGGAAGTTCAAAAGCGAATTGGTAGGAAACTGTGACATTCGTTTCAACCGTCAGGACGAGTTCGCGTATCTGCGGAAGCTTGAACTGCAGCGTGTCGATCGTCGTGTCCCCCTGAACAACCACTCGGTTTTTATCGCGCCAGCCTCTGGCGGTTCCAGTGAGCGCCTTTTTCACGCCATTGAAGGTGAACGAACCTGCAACCCTGAATGAAGCGGGATGCTGCGCATCGGCAGCTTTGAAATCGCCCGAGGTAAGCTGCACTTTTTCGAGGTTGAAAACAGCGTCCGGATGCGCAGTTGGATTGAGCCATGCAAACATTTTTTTGTCGCGGCCTTCATGAAATGTGGTGAGTTTGGCTTCCGCGAAATGAAGCGAAGCATGTTGGATGGGCGGAACTGCTTCTGGATCGAGTTCTGCGTTGCCGGAGAACTCCTTGGCTTCGCCGTGAAAATCGTGGATGAATGTTTTGCCGAGGAACTTGACGAAGCATCCTTTTCGATCGAGCGGGAGTTTGATCGGGTCAGCGGCCACCACGGCATGGGCCGTCACGAATCCCGCTACAATAGAGAGCAGCGGTCGGTTAAACGATGAGCAGGTAGACATCCGGGCATTGTTGCACACTCAGGCTTTTTTTGCCACGCAAATGGAAAGGGAAATGATGTGCCCTATGAATCTGGCCAGATCCAAGCAGGAAGATGTTGATTCCGTGGTATGGCCTCCCCGCTGAAATGGGGAGCGGGAGACGATGCGGCTCCCGCGCGGGGAAAAACTTTTCTCCGGCAAGAATTAAAAACAGAATCTTTCTCAATCGGGATTTTGCTTCTACCGGACTTTGGTTGAAGCGGGCGGGGTGCGAACCCGCCCGTCGAGATTACTCCGCTTTTTCTGATGGGACGCGGAGGCTGATTCGTCCGTCGAGAGGGACGGTTTCAATCAGGATGTTGAATCCCTTGGCGTCGGCGTGCTGCCAGGCGCTCCCGATGCGTGTCCAGATGGTGTCGCCGGTCTTCGTGACACGGATGTGGTAGGCAATGTGACTCGGTGTTCTTGAGGTGGAAGATAGGTTGTTCGATGATTCGCTCATTGCGCAGTCTCCTTTTTTCGTTTCTCCCGAATGGGATTGGCAAAAGTGCAAGCAGCCGGTGAAGCGGTGCGTTGTCATGTCCTACACGGATGCTCGGAGCGGGCCGGGTGTTGACTGCCCCGCGCGGCTGCTACTGCTGCCAAAATTCCTGACGAGAAATCACGAAGGACTGGGCGATTCGGAAATGTGGCTTTCCAAGCGACAACACCTTCGGCACTCTCGCGCCATGCCCCTTGCTGGATGGGAACAGAGATTCGACTCCACGCTGCGTCAGATTCCAGAAAGCGGACGCGGCAAGCCTGGCGCTGTATTGGCAATGATTCCGGGGCGGGATGATTGGGAATGTTTTGTCGCCGATGTGCGGGCTGAGTGGCGGCAGTGGGAGTGGGTGTTCACGATCAATCCCGGCTGCATGGTTGCGCTCTACGATGGCGTGGCCTTCTATAATTACAAGAGTGGCGCGTTCTGGAATGATTTCGCGGGCGTCGTGGGTTCGCCGCCCATCCCTGCAAATCTCCAAACGTCGATCAATCGCAGCTACACCAATGCGGGATTCCGTTTCGCCCTGCGAATCACTGCGGGAAGTTTTGT
>Ga0209698_10005004_pt1 | contig 14401 bp, 14 predicted proteins | sample LitLauG_LLR_2012_FD_187203 | JGI IMG/M metagenome (GOLD analysis project Ga0209698, IMG submission 187203) | Freshwater sediment microbial communities from Pennsylvania, USA - Little Laurel Run_MetaG_LLR_2012 (SPAdes) (version 2) | ecosystem: Environmental > Aquatic > Freshwater > Creek >...
GGTCTCGGCCGACGGGAGCGGCTGCCGACGCCACACTCCGGCAACCCGGGTGGATCACGCGGCTGAGCTGGGGAGATGTCGCTGTCGGCCGGTGGCGACCGGTCCGAGTGCACACCCAGCGCACGCGCCGCGCCACGGTCAGCGACCTTCGTGCACCACGTGTGGCAACGAGGGCGAACTCCGTCACCAAGAGTTCACCTGGGCAGTACCTATCCGTGACATTGGGATTACCTCGGTTCCGTACAGTCACTTCTGAAGATTCCCGAGGGGCGAGCTGCACGGTCTCCGGATCTTCGACCACCATCCACAATCTGAGGAGACACTTCATGTTCCGTTCCTTGTTCACCCGCCGGGGGGGCGTGGCTGTGGCCGCCGCCACCATCGGCATGGCAGGCATGTCGGTGGCTTTCGCCGGCACCGCCGGCGCCACGCCGAACGCCAGCCTGCTGATCGGTAGTGGGTCGCAGACCTCCTACTCGACCATGACCTCGCTGTCTGACCTGTTCAACGGCGTCCCCGGTTGCGACCTGACCGCGTCCACGTCGCTTCCCGCCACGCTGAACTGCGGCGGCAGCCCGATCACCGCCAACGACCCGGGTGGCGAGCAGGGTTTCCCCGTCGCTGCGGACAACCCCTACAACGACTTCACCGTCCAGGCTCCGGCCATCGGTTCGGGTAACGGCGCCACCGCGCTGCTGGCCGCCGGTGCGGGCACCCCGACCCAGCCCATCTCGTACTCCCGTGCGTCGGCTGTCAAGGGCAACTCGACCACCAACCTGGTCAAGTACGCCACGGACGGAGTCTCCTGGACCACCTTCAATGTCGTCGGTGGCGTCAAGACGGCCCAGAACAAGGTGACCAACATCACCGAGGCCAACCTCATCGCCATCTGGAACGGCACGCTCACCTGCACCGGTGCGCAGTTCGGTGGCATGGACTGGTTCTGCCTGGGCGCCAAGACCCACGCTCCCATCGACGTGTACGTGGCCCAGACCGGTTCGGGCACCTACGCGACGTGGCAGAGCACGCTCGGCTTCTCCAAGACCGGCCCTGGTGGCATCGTGAACAGCGGCATGGAGCAGGGTTGGCCTGCCGCCCAGGCCTCGACGCTGGTCTCGGCTCACGAGAACCTGTTCGAGAACCAGATGTCGTTCATCTCGGCCCAGCCTGACGCAGCTGACGCGATCTACTTCATGTCGCTCGGCAAGTTCACCACGACCTGTGCCGGCAAGAACGGCAAGAAGGTCGTCTGCGCCGGTACGCCCAAGACCGACAACGTGACCTTCGGTCAGATCAACGGCATTGCTGCCACCAAGGCGACCGTGCAGGGCACGGGCGGCGGTGCTGGCGTGACCTTCCCGATCACCCGTGGCCTGTACAACATCTACAACAACTCGTCGGCCGTCGTGCCGGCGAGCCAGGCCACGCTGAACTTCGTGGGTGAGAACGGCTTCCTCTGCAAGGCCTCGACCAACACCGAGATCGACCCGCAGACGGGCAGCACCTACCGCTCGGAGATCGAGGCTGCCATCGTCGCCCAGGGCTTCTTCCCCCTGGACGTCTCGGGCGCTCCGTTCGCTGAGGGGACCGTTCCCTTCCCGGGCACCATCGCGGATGCCGGTTACGCCGCCAGCGACAATGCTGCTGGCAACACCGGCGCCACCGGCAACGGCTTCTGCCTCGTCAGCCACAACTGATCGAGCGCAGCTGACGCTGCACAGTACGGAACAGCACTCCGGTGCTGACGCAGAGGGGGTCCGGCTCCGGCCGGGCCCCCTCTTCCGCGTCCGGGCGACCATGGGTGTCGGCCGCTAGCGCCGGCCCGTCGGCTCGGTGCGGTGTCCGGGCGGGACTCCAGGTGTGTGCTCCCTCGTGTCGGCCCCGGTCCGGCGCCAGGGCCACGTTCCGGTCGGCAGGAGCCGGAGCTGGAGGCGGCGGCGGCGGTGATGGCGGCGGCGCAGCCCACCCGGCCCCCCTGGCGGCGACCACCAGCGGGGCCGCACCGGACCGACCGGTCAGAGGACGGGCCGGTCAGAGGACGGGCCGGTCCGAGGACGGGCCGGACCTGTCAATCGGGCCGTCCGGGTACCGACCGGGGCCCGGGCCGGGACCTAGGACCTGTCGATGCGCAGGAGCGTGAGGGCGAGCCTGGGGCAGCTCACCGTGGTCCGGCGGGCCAGGTCGACCAGGCCGTCCGGAACCTCGTCTCCGTGGATGATCGGGAAGCCCCACGGGTCGAGGGTGATCATCTCGGGCAGGAGCTCGGCGCACACGCCGGCCCCGTCGCACGCGATCGGATCCACGATGAGGCGGTAGCGGGGGCGGCTCACCGGGACGCGCTCCGGGCGGGGGACGGCACCGACAGGAACGGCCGGGTGGTCTGGCAGGGACCGCGGTTCAGGTGCAGGGCGGCATGGTCGGCGAACACGTCGACGGCCGTCCGGACGAAACGGGCCACGCCGTCGGGGTGGTGGCACGCCCCCCGACCTTCGACCAGGCCGCACAGCGTCGGCAGTGCGGCCACCCCACCCCGCAGCGACCGCGGCCGGTAGGCCAGGTGCTCGACGGAGGTGGCGAGCACGTCGAGCCCGTTGACGCACGGCCCGCACTGTCCGGCGCCCTCGCCCTCCATGTAGCGCACCACGCGTGCGCACTCGACCAGCGGGCACACCCCGGTGGGCAGGAGCACGACCACTCCGGCACCGATGGATGATCCGTGGCTGCGGGCGACCTGCTCGGTGAACGGCATGGTGAGGGCGGTGGACGTCGGCACCCAGCCCCCGCCGTACCCGCCCAGCAGCACGCCCTGGATCCCCCGGGCCGCCTCGGGGTCGAGCCCGAGGGCCCGCTCCAGGGTCGTCCCGAACGGGACCTCGACGATGCGCGGGGCGTCCCATCGGCCGGTCACGGTCAGCAGGGCGGTTCCGGCCGAGTCCGTGGTGCCGATGTCGCCGAACCAGTCCGGGCCGTATCGGGCGATGAGCGCCACGTGGGCCAGCGTCTCCACGTTCTGGACCAGCGTGGGGCGTCCGGCCACCCCCTGGTCGCGGACGGTGCGGATCCCGACGAACGTGGGGATGGCCGGGTTGCGTCCGTTGATGGTGGCGACGGCGGCCGACTCCTGGCCGGCGAGGAAGCGGTCGGGGGCGACGACGATCTCGAAGGCGCAGCTGTCCATGCGGCGGGTGGCCCGTTGGGCCAGCGCCGCCTGCAGGCCCGCCACCGGGCCGGCGCTGACGTGCAGGACCACCCGGTCGCTCCCGACGGCCCGTGCCGCCATGGCGGCGCCGTCCAGGACGAGGTGGGGGGAGTGGTGCAGCAGGTAGCGGTCCTTGCCGCTGGCCGGCTCGCCCTCGGCGCCGTTGGCGACCACCACCGGCCGCCTGCGGCCCGACCCGGCGACGGCCCGCCACTTGGTGCCGACCGGGAACCAGGCCCCCCCGAGTCCCCGCAGACCGCTGCGGTCGACGGCGTCGAGCAGCGCCTTGGGACTCAGGTCGGGCAGGGTGCCCCACCGGGCCAGGTGGGCGTCGAGCCCGATGACGTCGGCCCCGCCCGACGGGTCGAGCAGGCGACTGGGCCCGACGGGCGCGCTCACCGGCTTCCCCCCGCCGTGCCCGAGACCGAACCCGAGATCGACCCCGACCGTTGGTCGATGGCCAGGTTGGCGACCAGGGTGGTGGCGCCCGGTGCGGCCACCTGCATGGTCACCGTGCCACCGTTCAGGCCGGCGACGGTGCCGGTGTAGGTGCCGTAGGTGACGGTGCCCGAGGACAGGGACACCCCGCCCCCGCCCGACTCCTGGCCGGTCAGGACCACGGTGAGCGGGGTCGACGCGGCGTCGTGCAGGTGCATGGCGAGAGTGATCTGGATGTTGCCCTGGGCGTCGGGCTGGGTCTGGGTCTGCGACCCGGTCACCTGGCTGGTGAAGGGCACGGCCGGGACGGTGGACGACCCGCCCGACGATGTCGGCGGGGCGGTGGTGGTGGGCGTGGCCGACGGGGCGGTCGTGGTGGACACCCCGTTCTTGGCCGCCAGCTGCGACAGTACGGCCGGTGAGGTGCCGGACCGGTGCGACCATCCGGGGCGCAACGGTCCGAGGGCGGCGAATCCGGCGATGGCCAGGGTCACCACGACCGCCCCGATGCCCGCCGCGGTGCGACCGTTGACCGGCAGGCTCCGACCGGTGGTCAGGCGCCAGGCGAAGGCGACGAGGACGGCTGCGGTGCACGCCGCCTCGATCACCAGCACGATGGGCAGCGGGGTGTCTGTGCCGGACCCGAGTCCGTGGATCAGGGCGATCGGCCAGCACAGGTAGGCGAGCCAGTGGACGAAGCGCCACGAGGAGTAGCCGATGCGGTGGCGCAGGCCGCTGGTGATCAGCACCGCCAGCAGCAGGTCGAATCCGAGCGCACCGAGGCCCACGTAGATCGGCCGGTAGGACGAGTGGAGGGGGAGCACCACGTCGACGAGGCCGATGGGCACGTAGCCGTCGGCCACCGTGGTGACCACGTGGACCCCGACGAAGGCGATGCAGAGCAGCGACAGGTTGCGGTGGACGTCCTGGGACACGAACCTCGGCCAGCGCTGCGAGGTCCAGCCCACCGAGGCGACCACCCCGAGGACGATGGTGGCGCTGAGGAGGACGATGGCGACCAGCCCGCTGGCCCGGGTGAGGAACCAGAAGGCCTTGCCGCCGACCGCGGTCAGCGTGGACACGGTGGACGGGGTCATGTGCGTCCGCCGGTCATCGCGTCCGCCGGATCGTCGGGCCACCCGGCGACGGTGACCACCGAGCCGTCGTGGGACACCAGGCGGGCGGGCAGGCCCCGGGCGGCCAGCCAGTCGGGCGCGGCGTCGCCGAAGACGAGCGAGCCGGTCGACGCGGTGTTGGCATCGACGCCCGACGCGGCCGCTACGGTCACCGTGCGCCAGGGTGTGGCCACCGGCAGTCCGGTGGACGGGTCGACGACGTGGTGGACCGGTGTGGTGCCGAGGAGCCAGTGACGGTTGCCCACCCCGGAGGTGGCCAGGCCGCCCGACTCGATCGAGACGGCGGTGGGGGCGTCCGGGTCGCCGCAGATGTCGGCCACGCCGACGGTGAAGCCGCCGACCGGCGCCGACTGGACGGCCAGGTCGCCACCCAGCGACACCAGCACCCCGCACCCGAGGTGCGCGGCGATGACGACTGCGGCCCGGTCGGCCGCCCACGCCTTGGCGGTGGCCCCCAGATCGAGCAGGGTGCCGGCGGGCATCGCCACGGTGGAGGCCACGCGGTCGAGGACCACGGTGCGCCATCCGGGCACCGGAGCCGGGTCGGGCAGGGTGCCGTCCACGCCATCGGCCACCGAGGCGAAGTCACGGTCGTAGCCGAGCCGGCACAGTGCGGCCCCGACGGTGGGGTCGACGGCACCGTCGGTCTGGGAGGCGGCCCGCAGGGCGACGTCGAGGAGCTCCACCATGTCGGGCGAGACGGGCGCGGCGGATCCGTCGGCCAGCCGGCACAGACGGGACACCTCGGAGTCGTCACGGAAGCGGCTGGCCACCGCCTCGACCCGGTCCAGCTCGTCGTCGAGCAGGCGGGCCGCCCGCACGGTGACGGCGGGGTCGGTCACCACGACCTCGATGCGGGTCGACCAGCGGGTGGTGCGGTGGACACCGAGCCGGGCCACCGGGGTGGCGGCCGGTGCGGGGCGGCTCAACTGGAGCCGCTGCTCACGACCGGCTGCTGGCTGTACGCCGGGGAGGGCGCCGAGGCGGGCGCGGACGGCGCGCTGTAGGAGCTCCCGTCACCGGACGGGTACGCCGGAGCCGAGGCCGGAGCCGGCGTGGCCGCACCGGCCGAGCCGCCGGTGGACGTGGTCGAGGACGCACTGTGCCCGGGCAGCGCCTGACTCAGGTAGACGCCGGCGACGGCCACCGCGGCCACCGAGCCGAAGGCGATGCCCTTGGTGACCGACCGCGCCCGCTCCATGCCGGCGTCGCGCTGGAGGCGCGCCGCACGGGTCGGGTCGGTCCGGGGTGTGGCGCGGGGGGATCGACGGCTCGTGCTCATGGAGTCAATCCTACGGAGCCAACCTGACACCCAGATGAAACGAATCTAAGAGTTCCCTGAGAATCAGACGTGCTCAGCCCGCTCCCAGGCGGGCCTCGGGTTGCCGGTCGGTTGCGGTGGTGCGGCCCCCGTCCGACCTCCCCCCGTCCGGGGAGGACGTCTGGCGCCAGGTCACCTGGAACCGGGCCCCACCGAGGGGCGAGGTGCCGATGACCCAGGTCCCCGAGCTCGAGCGCACCACGGCGTCGGCAATGGCCAGGCCGAGCCCGGTCCCGCCGGGCGAGGGGTCGACCCGGTGGAAGCGGTCGAGGACGAGCGCCCGCTGGGCCTCGGGGATCCCGGGTCCGGTGTCGTCCACGGTCAGGACGACCCGTCCGCCGGCGGTGGCCACGGCGACCTCGACGGCGCCCCCGTGGCCGGCGTACTTGCAGGCGTTGTCCACGAGTACGGCGACGAGCCGGTCCACCCCGTCGGCGTCGGCCCGCACCAGTGCGGCGCCCGCCGGTCCGGTCCGGGCGGTCAGGGCGAAGGAGCCGCTGTGGGCGACCGCCGCGAACCGGGCCACCGTGGCGTCGGCCACCGCGGCCACGTCGACCACGTCCAGTCGTCCGGGGTCGGGGGCGACGCCGTCGGCCCGGGCCAGCCACAGCAGGTCCTCGACGATGGCCCGCAGCCGGGCCGACTCCGAGCCGATCCGCCGCAGGACGCCCTCGTACTCGTCGGGCGTCCGGGTCCGGCCGAGTGCCAGGTCGACCTCGGCCTCGATGACGCTCAGCGGGGTGCGCAGCTCGTGACTGGCATCGGCGGTGAACTCGGCCTGGCGCCGCCGCACCAGCTCGATCGGTGCCGAGGCCCGCAGGCCCACGATGAACGACCCGGTGAAGGTCACCAGCAGGAGCAGGGCGCCGAGCACCAGTTCGACCAGGACGATGTCGCTACCCGACTTGGCCACCTCGGCGAAGCTCTCGCCGGCCACCAGCCAGCCCCCGTTGGAGGCCACCGCATCCACCCGGAAGTCCCTACCCTCCACGGACCGGGTGGCGGCCCCGGCGTTCCAGTCCCGGGCGGGCAGCGCCGGCGCCCCGAAGGTGAGCGCCTGGACGGTGCCGTCGGCGGCCACCCGCCACACGAAGGTGGGGGCGTCGTCCACGTCCCCGCCGACCCGGCCGGCGGTGGCCGGCACCGTGCCGGGCACGGCCGCGGCGGCTGCAGCCAGGGTGGTGGCCAGGCGGGCGTCCACGTCCCGGGTCTCCCGGTGCACGATGAACCCGTTGACCGCCACCGCCAGCAGGAGGGTCACGACGCCGACCACCGCGGTGGCGGCCAGGGCCACCCGCGCGGCGTGGGCCCAGCGGGTGTCCGGGTGGCGGACACGTGCCCACAGGGAGGCGGTCATCCGGGCACCACCCGGTAGCCGAAGCCCCGCACCGTCTCGATGCGGGCGGTGGCGCCTGCGAGCTTGGCCCGCAGCCGGCCCATGTGGACGTCGATGGTGTTCGACCCGACCGGGTCGGCCTCGTCGTCCCACACCTGCACGGCGATGGTCTGCCGGTTGACGGCTGCGGGCGCCCGGCGCAGCAGGAGCTCGAGCAGTCCCGTCTCGATGACGGTGAGCTGCAGGGTCTCCCCGGCCCGCGTCGCCATGCGGGTGGCGGGATCGAAGGCGAGGTCGCCGCACTCCAGCACGGTGCCGACGGTCAGCGGGGGACGGCGCTGCAGGGCGGTCAGCCGTGCGGTCAGCTCGGCGAACGAGAACGGCTTGACCAGGTAGTCGTCGGCTCCCTCGGTCAGTCCCTCCACCCGGTCGTCGGTGGCGTCCCGGGCGGTGAGCATGAGCACCGGGGTCCGGTCGCCCCGGGCCCGCATCCTCCGCACCACCTCGATGCCGGTGGTGGTCGGCATACGCCAGTCGAGGACCACGACCTCGTAGGTGTAGGACTGGAGGTAGGCCAGCGCGTCCTGGCCGTCGACGACGGCGTCGACGACGTAGCCGTGCTCGCGCAGGCCCCGTTCCAGTACCGACCGCAGGCCGGGGTCGTCTTCCGCCACCAGGACCCTCATCGGCGCACGCTCATCGGACCCCATTGTGGCGCACGGAGGACATCAGCCCCCCGAGGAGGCCCCGCCGCTGACGAGCCACGGTCCGATGGTGGGAGCCATCAGCGCGGCCAGGAGCACGCCGACGACCAGGCAGCCGGCCTGGGCCCACAGTCGGGCGCCGGCACCGCGGACCTGGCGGCGGGTGCGGGCGACCAGGTCCGCCGGTGCGAGCCGACTGGTCTCCAGCACGTGGCCCAGCACATGGATCGCCATGGCGCCGAACCAGAGCACGAAGCTCGCCTTGTGCACGAAGAACATCGAGTTGCGCATCGAGTGGGGGACGAGCAGCAGTGCGATCCCCGAGGCGAACACGAGGAGGGTGAGCAGGACGACGACGGGTCCGAGCAGACGGAGCAGGAGCGGCGGCGCGCCCCGGTCGCGGTAGGGGCCGGGGCCCCGGTAGTAGTTGACCATCCGCCAGGTGGTCGTGCTCATCTTCAGGAGCACGAAGGGGACCACCACCATGCCGATGACGACGTGCGGTGTGATCCATGCGTGCACCTGCAGCAGGGTGGCCCCTTCGGCGGCCAGCAGCACCAGCAGCACGGCGGCGGTCAGCCCGGTGGCCCGGGCGTTGCCCTCGGGCCCGCCCAGCGGCGAGTCCGAGCCGGAGCCCGCCTCCGTGGGTCCCGACCGTCCCCGGTCGTCCGAGGGCGGGGCGGCCTCGAAGGCTCGGCGCGGCGCGGCGGGGGTCCGGTCGGTCATCCCACCAGTTTGCGTCGGAAACCTGACGAGGTCATGACACCCGGTGCAGGTCACGGCAGCGTCCCTGTGTGCGGGGGACGGTTCGTGTATGGTCACTGGCGTGGCGGTTTGTACCCGGCGCGAGCAGGTCCCAAGAGTCGTCCGGCGGACGGCGAACGATCGAAGGTGCGGGTGATGGGGAGTTCCCGCAACTCATAATCCTCCGGGTTCCCCGACGCTGGCTGCCCCCCTGCCCCTCGTGGTGGTCGGCGCCGGGGACCCGGCGGGCTCTCCGTCTCCCGAGGCGGCGCTCCTCGTCCGAGTGCAGCGCCCGCGGGTGACGATTCTCCAGGTCCGGGCCCTGTTCGGGGGTCCGGACCGTCGCGTACGGGCCCGGCGCGATCAGCGACCGGTGACGGTCAACTGGTGGTCGGCAGCCAGGGCTGCCGGCGAGCCTCGTAGGCCTCGATCTCGGCCTCGTGACGGAGGGTCAGCCCGATGTCGTCCCAGCCGTTGAGCAGGCGGGCCCGGGTGAACTCGTCCATCGGGAAGGTCGTCTCGATGCCGGCCGCCGGGGCGTCCAGCGTCCCCCGCTCGACGTCGATGGTGATCTCGAGGGCCGGATCGGCCCGGACGGCGTCGAGCAGGGCCCGGCCCACGGCGGGGTCCACCTGTACGGGCACCAGTCCGGCCTTCGTGCAGTTGTTGCGGAAGATGTCGGCGAACCCCGGGGAGACCACTGCGGCGAACCCGTAGTCGAGGAGCGCCCACACGGCGTGCTCGCGGGACGACCCGGTGCCGAAGTTGGGCCCGGCGACCAGGATGGTGGCCCCGGCGTGCTCCTCGCGGTTGAGCACGAAGTCGCGGTCGTCGCGCCACTCGCTGAACAGTCCGGCGCCGAAGCCGGTGCGCTCGACCCGCTTCAGCCAGTCCGACGGGATGATCTGGTCGGTGTCCACGTCGGACCGGTCGAGCGGCACGGCCCGCCCGGTCACCATCTGCACGGCGTCCATCAGCTCAGCTCCCCTGGCGTGGCGAAGTGTCCGGCCACCGCGGTCGCCGCGGCCACGGCCGGTGACACCAGGTGGGTCCGGCCGCCCCGGCCCTGCCGGCCCTCGAAGTTGCGGTTGGACGTCGACGCCGCCCGCTCGCCGGGGGCGAGCTTGTCCGGGTTCATGGCCAGGCACATCGAGCAGCCCGGTTCCCGCCACTCGAATCCGGCCGACGCGAACACCTGGTGGAGGCCCTCGGACTCGGCCTGGGCCTTGACCCGGTGGGACCCGGGGACCACCAGGGCCCGCATGCCCGACGCCACCGACCGGCCGCGCAGCACGTCGGCGGCGGCGCGCAGGTCCTCGATCCGGCCGTTGGTGCACGAGCCGATGAACACGGTGTCCACCGCCACGTCGACCAGGGGCGTGCCGCCGACCAGACCCATGTACTCGAGGGCGCGGGCGGCCGCCTCGCGCTCGGCCGGCGTGGCGAAGTCGTCGGGGTGGGGCACCGTCCCGTCGAGGCGGGCGACCTGGGCGGGGTTGGTCCCCCAGGTGACGAACGGGGCGAGCTCGGACGCATCGAGCGTCACCTCCTTGGCGAAGGTGGCCCCCGGGTCGGTGGGCAGCGAGCGCCAGTAGTCGAGCGCCTGCTCCCACGCCGCCCCGGTGGGTGCGTGGTCCCGACCCTCGAGGAAGGCGAAGGTGGTGTCGTCCGGGGCGATCATGCCGGCCCGGGCCCCGCCCTCGATCGACATGTTGCAGACCGTCATCCGTCCCTCCATGGAGAGGCTGCGGACGGCGGAGCCGCGGTACTCGATCACGTGCCCGCTCCCGCCTCCGGTGCCGATGCGGCCGATGACGGCCAGGACGAGGTCCTTGGCCGTCACGCCGGCGGGCAGCTCGCCGTCCACGTTTACCGCCATGGAGGCGGGCCGGCGCTGCGTCAGGGTCTGGGTGGCGAGCACGTGCTCGACCTCGCTCGTGCCGATCCCGAACGCCAGCGCGCCGAACGCGCCGTGGGTCGAGGTGTGGCTGTCGCCGCAGACGATGGTCATGCCGGGCTGGGTCAGGCCCTGCTCGGGCCCGATGATGTGGACGATGCCCTGGTTGGCGTCGCCCATCGGGTAGCAGGTGATGCCGAACTCGGCGCAGTTGGCGTCGAGCACCGCGAGCTGCTTGGCCGAGATCGGGTCGGCCACCGGCTCGTCGATGTCGGTGGTGGGCACGTTGTGGTCGGCGGTGGCGATGGTCAGGTCCGGTCGGTGCACGCCCCGGCCGGCCAGGCGCAGCCCGTCGAAGGCCTGAGGCGAGGTGACCTCGTGGACCAGGTGGAGGTCGATGAAGAGCACATCGGGCTCCTCCGAACCCTCGGCGCGTACGACGTGGCTGTCCCACACCTTCTCCGACAGCGTGCGCGGCTCGTCCATGGCGGTCAGGCTCCGATCTCGACGATCTCGACCCGGAGGTTCCCTCCGGGGGCGGCGTACTCGACGGTCTCGCCCACGGCGTGGCCCAGCAGGGCCTGCCCGAGCGGCGACCCGGGCGACACGACGGTGAGGTCGCCCTGGCGCTCCTCGATCGAACCGACGAAGAACTCGGCCGTGTCGTCCTCGTCGTCGCCCTCGTAGCGCAGGGTGACCACCGAGCCGTGGGAGACGGTCCCGTCGGACGCCCCCCCGCCGTCGACGACGGTGGCCGTCTTCAGCATCCGCTCGAGCTGGCGGATGCGGGACTCCATCTTCCCCTGGCTGTCCTTGGCGGCGTGGTAGTCGCCGTTCTCCTTCAGGTCGCCGAGGGCCCGTGCCGTCTCGATCAGCGCGGCGATCTCGACCCGCCCGCGCGTGGTCAGGTCCTCGAGCTCCGCCTGCAGGCGGTCGTAGGTGTCACGGGTCAGCTGGGTGTCGGACGTGTCGCTCACGGGCTACCAGGCTAACGGGTCCCGGGACCGGGTCCCGACGGGTGCGCGTGCGGTTCGGGCACGGGGATTCGGTGGCACGGCTGCCTCCCGTGGAAAGATCGGGAGCCGGGTGGCCCGTGCGGGCGCCCCGGGGGACATCGGGACGGGCGCCGCGACGGTGCCCCGACGGTGCCGCTCCGGATCGCTGACGAGGGAGACGTTGATGGCCGACATCCAGGGGACGTGGCAACCGCAGTACGAAGGGGTGGCGACGGCACTGTCCGACAGCCTCGACGCCGGCACCGACACGGGCGCGTCGGTGGCCGTGCTCATCGGGGGCGAACCGGTGGTCGACATCTGGGGCGGCACCGTCGACGAGGCGGGCACCGCCCCGTGGGTGGAGGACACCCTGGTCAACGTGTGGTCGATGACCAAGACCATGACCTTCCTGTGCGCCCTCATGCTCGCCGACCGTGGCGAGCTCGACTTCTATGCCCCGGTGTCGCGGTACTGGCCGGAGTTCGCCGCTGCCGGCAAGGAGGCCGTCGAGGTCCGCCACCTGATGTCCCACTCGGCCGGCCTGCCGGGGTGGGACGAGCCCATGCGGATCGAGGACCTCGCCGACTGGGACAGGTGCACCAGCCTGCTGGCCGCCCAGGCCCCCTGGTGGGAGCCCGGCACCGCGTCGGGCTACCACCTGGTGTCCCAGGGCTACCTGATCGGCGAGGTCGTCCGGAGGATCACCGGCGTGTCGATCGGCACGTGGTTCGCCTCCGAGGTGGCCGGACCCCTGGGGGCCGACTTCTTCATCGGGCTGCCCGAGTCCGAGGAACCACGAGTGTCGGTGGTGATTCCGCCGCCGCCGATGGACCTCGAGAAGCTCGAACTGTCGGACCTCATGATCCGAGCCGGCTCCAATCCGCCGCTGGACGCCACCGGCCCGGCCCACCGGTGGTGGCGCGCCGCCGAGATCCCGGCCGCCGGTGGCCACGGCAATGCCCGTTCGGTGGCCCTGGTCCAGTCGGTCGTGGCCGGCCGGGGCCAGACCCGGGGGGTGCGTCTGCTGTCGGAGGCCGGCTGCGACCGGGTGTTCGACGAGCAGATCAGCGGCACCGACCTGATCCTCGGCTACGACCTCCGGTTCGGCATGGGCTACGGGCTCAGCTCCAGCCTGATGCCGCTCGGACCACGTGCGTGCTACTGGGGCGGCTACGGCGGCTCGCTGATCATCATGGACCAGGACGCCGACATGACGATCTGCTACGCGATGAACCGGATGGGCGACGCCCTGATGGGCGACCTCCGCGGGCTCTCCATCGTGATGGCCGCCGTCTCGGGACTGGCCGGAAGCTGACGGACGGTCCGACGACCGTGGCCGGCCACGGATGACGCAGGTGACGAGGTGACCGAGGTCCCCCCGCCGTCCGACGACGCCGCGCCGCGGTCGTTCGAGGCCCAGTTCGAGGAGCAGCAGCAGGCGCCGATCCGGTGGAAGTCCCTGGTCAAGCGCTCGCTCGGCCTGGCGTTCACCGCGATCGTCCTCTACCTGGTGTTCCCGAGCGTCCTGGCCGTCTTCCACTCGTGGCCCCGGTTGGTCCACCTCAACCTGCTGTGGTTCATCCCGGCCGTCGTGGCCGAGGGCGCCCACTTCGTGTGCACCTTCGCCCTCCAGCGCATCGCCCTGCGGACCAAGGCGTGGTTCGCGGTGATCACCGCGCAGCTGGCCGGCAACGCCATCTCGCTCACGGTGCCGGGTGGGGCGGCGGCGGGTGCCGCCGTCCAGTTCCGGATGCTGAGCACCGCCGGCATGGACCCGACCGAGTCGGTCGCAGGTCTGACCGCGTTCTCGTTCCTCGGGATCGGCGGGCTGCTCGTCCTCCCGGTGTTCGTGCTGCCGGTCGTGCTGTTCGGTGCGCCGGTGGCCTCGGGCCTGACCGACGCCGCCTGGGTGGGTGTGGTCGGGTTCGTCCTGTTCAGTGGGTTCGGAGCCATGGTCATGGCCACCGACGGCCCGCTGGACTGGGCCGGTCGGGTGGTCCAGAACGTCCGCAACCGGGTGCTGAAGAACCGGGAGCCGCTCGAAGGACTGCCCGAGCGGCTGATCGAGCAGCGCAACGTGATCCGCACCGTGCTCGGACAGCAGTGGTGGCAGGCCACGCTCCTGTCCGTGGGGCGGCTGTTGTTCGACTACCTGTGCCTGCTGTTCTGCGTCCGGGCGGTCGGCGCCCATCCCCGTCCCTCGCTGATCCTCCTGGCCTACGCCGTGGCCGGGGTCATCGGGCTGATCCCGATCACCCCGGGCGGGATCGGGATCGTCGAGGCGAGCCTCGCCGGGCTCCTGGCGCTGGCCGGCCTGGACGGGGCCGAGGCGGTGCTGGCCACGTTGGCCTACCGGCTGGCTTCCTACTGGCTGCCGATGCTCGCCGGTCCTATCGCCTACGGCGTCTTCCGCTACCGGTACCGCGACACGGGGTCGTCCCCCCAGCGGATGGGGACCGCACCGACCTGACCGGCGCCGGCGCCGGCCCGTCCCTGGTTGGTGTCGGCGCCCGGAGCCGTTCCACGGGGGCTGGCGTGTTCTGTTCCCGGAAACGGAATGATAATGATAATCATTATCGTCAGCCGTCCCGGAAGTGATCCACGGGGTACCTGATTGACCGGGTACCTGAT